>Ga0209365_1000062_pt1 | contig 18537 bp, 20 predicted proteins | sample WorMetimpBELIZE2_FD_187389 | JGI IMG/M metagenome (GOLD analysis project Ga0209365, IMG submission 187389) | Marine gutless worms symbiont microbial communities from Max Planck institute for Marine Microbiology, Germany - Olavius imperfectus... | ecosystem: Host-associated > Annelida > Digestive...
TGGTCGCGTGGAGACCCCTCGCTACCGCACCTTGGGCCATCTAGACGGTGTGCCCCGCCGCGCGCTTTGGAAGGGGCTCAACATGATCGGCATGGCTTGAGTTTTTAGACAACCCCTTAACAATCAGGTGTCTGGAGTGATCTCAATGAGCGACCATCAAACCATTATCGAAGAGGCCTTCGACAAGCGCTCCGAGCTGTCACCGCGTAATATGACGGAGGAGCTGTACGACGCAGTCTTCGCCACCATCGATCTTCTGGATCAAGGCTGGCTGCGCGTTGCCGAGAAGCGCGACGGCGATTGGGTGGTCAACGACTGGGCGAAGAAGGCGGTGCTGCTCTCGTTTCGTATCCGGGATAACCAGCTCATCACAGGCGGCTTCACCGACTACTATGACAAGGTAGCCCTCAAATACGCCGATCTCGACCCCGCGGATTTCGACACGGGTGGCGTGCGCATCGTACCGCCGGCCGCCGCCCGCCACGGCGCCTATATCGCCCCCGGCTGCGTGCTCATGCCCTCCTACGTGAATATCGGCGCCTATGTGGACGCGGGCACCATGGTGGATACCTGGACCACGGTCGGCTCCTGCGCCCAGATCGGCAAAAACGTGCATTTGTCCGGCGGCGTCGGCATCGGCGGCGTGCTCGAACCGGTCCAGGCGACGCCGACCATCATCGAGGATAACTGCTTCATCGGCGCCCGCTCGGAGATTGTGGAGGGGGTCATTGTCGAAGAGGGCGCCGTCATCTCGATGGGGGTCTACATCGGCAAGAGCACCAAGATTTACAACCGGGAGACCGGCGAGGTCGGCTTCGGCCGGGTCCCGCGCGGCGCCGTGGTGGTGCCTGGAAACCTGCCGGCCGAGGATGGGAGCCACAGCCTCTACTGCGCCGTCATCATCAAACAGGTCGATGAGCAAACCCGCGCCAAGGTCGGGCTCAACGAGCTACTGAGAGACTGATGTCCGCCACCTTCGAGCTCGCTGTCGAGCTGATCCGTCGCCCCTCGGTAACGCCCGGGGACGCAGGCTGTCAGGCGCTCCTGTGCGAGCGGCTCGCGGCCTTGGGATTCAAGATCGAGCCCATGCCCTGTGGTGAGGTGACGAACTTTTGGGCCCGCCGGGGTACTACGCGGCCCCTGTTCTGCTTCGCCGGCCATACGGACGTGGTGCCGACCGGTCCATTGGAACAATGGACCTCGGACCCGTTCGACCCGGTAGTCCGCGATGGCCGACTCTACGGACGTGGCTCATGCGACATGAAGGGGTCCCTGGCGGCCATGATGACCGCCACCGAGGATTTCCTCGCCGCCCACCCGCATCCCGTCGGCTCTATCGCCTTCCTCATCACCAGCGATGAAGAGGGCCTGGCCCGGGACGGCACCGTCAAGGTGGTGGAACAGCTCGAGTCCCGGGGGGAGAAGATCGACTACTGCCTGGTAGGCGAGCCATCCAGCGACCAGCGCCTGGGGGACCTGATCAAAAACGGGAAACGCGGCAGCCTCATCGGCCGGCTGACCGTACACGGTAAACAGGGACACGTGGCCTATCCCCAACGGGCCAGTAATCCCTTGCATGCCTTCGCCCCGGCGCTCGCCGCGCTGATCGACGAGGTCTGGGATCAGGGCAATGCCTTCTTCCCGCCCACCAGCTTCCAGATCGTCAACCTGAACGTGGGTACGGGCGCGGAGAACGTCATCCCGGCTCGGCTCGAGGCCCAGTTCAGCCTGCGTTTCTCCACCGAGATCGACGCGGACACTATCCGGCACCGGGTCGAGACCATCCTCGACCGCGGGGGCTTCGAGTACGACCTCGCTTGGCGTCTCTCCGGCAACCCCTTCCTGACGTCCGGGGGCGCCCTGCTGGACGCGACGCAGGCCGCCGTCGCCGAAATCCTGGGAATAGAGGCCCGATTCTCGACCACCGGCGGGACCTCGGATGGCCGTTTCATCGCACCGACCGGGGCCCAGGTGGTGGAGCTCGGCCCGGCCAACGCTACCATCCATCAGGTCGACGAGTGCGTCGGCGTCCGCGAGCTGGCGCAGCTTGCCGACATCTATACCCGCGTTCTGGAGAAGCTGCTCGTCCGACAACCCGAATCCTGATAATACTTCGACCAACCTGGAGACTTGAAACAGATGATCTCGAACGCTATGGCGCAAAGGCTTAACAAGCAAATCAACAAGGAATTCTACTCGGCCTATTTCTACATGAGCATGTCCGCCCACAGCGAGAGCGAAAACCTCAAGGGCGCGGCCGCCTGGTTCACGGCCAAGTACGACGAGGAGATGGCCCACGCCATGAAGCTCTATCACTACCTCCATGACCAGGGGGCTAGGGTCGAGCTCGAGGCGGTGGATAAGCCGCCGACCCAGTACGCCGGGGTGCTCGACATGTTCGAGAAGACCCTGGCCCACGAGCAGGAAGTCACCGCCGCCTTCAACGACCTAGTGGAGGCCGCCCTCGCCGAGAAGGACCATGCCACGAGCATCTTTCTGCACTGGTTCGTCACCGAGCAGATCGAGGAAGAGGCGACGGTGAGCAGTATCATCGGTCGGGTCAGACTAGTCGGCGAACGCGGTGAGGGATTGTTCATGATCGACAACGAGCTGTCAGGGCTCGCGCAACGGATATCGCAAACCATGGCCCGGGAAACGCCCCTTTGACTCCCCCGCTCATCCTTCCGTTCATCAAAGAATCGGGACATCGCCATGTTCCGATTCGCCAGTCGCAAAGCCCAGGGATAGGCTTTTGCAACACCCTCCACGGGCCCGGGGGAATCCATGCCAAGCCCTTCCTACCGGAAAATCATCGATCACCTGCAATTGACCCCTCACCCTGAAGGGGGCTTTTTCAAAAGGACCTATGCCTCCCCCCTCCGGTTGACCGTTCAGGGGAAATCCCGCCACTGCTCCACGGCCATCTACTATCTGCTGTCGCGGGGGGAACAGTCCCATTTCCATCGGCTCAAGTCCGATGAGCTCTGGCACTTCTATTCGGGTGAATCGCTCACGCTAGTGGAGATAACCCTGAGCGGATTGCTGAAGAAAACAAGAATCGGCCCCAATCCAGTAGACGACGAGCTTCCGCAGTATCGGGTTCCCGCCGGCCATTGGTTATCCGCCTACCCCAATGGGGAATACAGCCTAGTGGGGTGTACAATGGCCCCCGGCTTTGACTGCGAGGATTTCGAGCTGGGGAGAAAGGAGGCCCTCCTGCGGGAGTATCCTGACCACCGGTTGGAGATCGAGAGGCTCTGTCTCGAATGAGCACAGCGAATACAACCTGGCCCGGCACCTGGGATATCGATATCACGCCGCTGGTACCGGAGGTCTACGCCGACTACCGACCCCTGGTGGCAGATGCCATTGCCTTTTTCCTGCACCACTTGTCCGCTCCCCGGTTGGCCGCTATCCTCGCCGGGCAGCAGGCCCTGCCCCGCGATGCCGACCTTGCGCAACGGCTCACATCCCTGCTGTTCCACTGCCCGACCCTGCACAAGCTGGGGCAAGTGGTGGCCCGCAACCAAAAGCTCGACCGGGAGCTGCGCGACCGTCTGCAAACCCTCGAGACCATGCCGGGGAAGCGGTGCGGTGCGGCCATCCGGCGGGTCATCCACGGTGAGCTGGGGGAAATTACGGAAGGCGCGTTGCGGCTCGATTCCACCGCCCTGGCCGAGGCTAGCGTGTCCGTGGTCGTACCCTTCTCGCTACCGGCCGCGGCCTCCTCCGACCCGGACCATGGCGTGCTCAAGGTCCTCAAGCCGGGAATCGAGGAGACCCTGGAGGAAGAGCTGGCGATCTGGTCCAAGCTCGGCCAGTACATCGACGAGCGTTGCGAACACTACAAGATCCCACCGCTGAACTACGCCGAATCCCTGGCCACCATTCGCGACCTGCTGGCCAAGGAGATCCGACTCGACCTTGAACAGCGCCATCTGGCCGAGGCCGCTGAATTCTACCGGGACGCCGGGGGAGTTCGGATCCCCGCCCTGTTCCCGTTCTGCACCCCGCGCATCACGGCCATGGAGCGGGTGTACGGCAAGAAAGTAACCGATGTAGACACACTCTCGGAGCGCCAACGTCGGAGACTGGCGAATTCGGTAGTCGATGCGCTCATCGCACGCCCCGTATGGACTCCCCTGGAGATGGCCATCTTCCATGCCGACCCCCATGCCGGAAACCTCTTTTTCACCGACGACGAGCGACTGGCGATTCTCGACTGGAGCCTGATCGGCCATCTGGGAAAGATCGAGCGCGTCCACGTCGTGCAACTCCTGCTTGGCGCCCTGACCCTGGACCCGAAGCGGGTCGCCGGCGAGATCGAGGCCCTGGCGCGGACACCGGTTAACCAATCGGCGCTACGCACCGTAGTCGACAAGGCGCTCGGCAAACTCTACGCCGGTGAATTTCCCGGCTTCCACTGGTCGCAATCCCTGTTGGACGAGGTCTCCCTGTCGGCCGGCGTGCGATTCAGCAGCGAGCTGCTCCTGTACCGCAAGAGCCTCCTCACCATCGAAGGCGTCATCACGGACATTTCCGGTAAAAGCTCCATCGGCCGCGTATTGCCGGCCTCAGCCATCCGCCAGTTTCTCTGCGAGCTGACGGCACGCGCGATGGCCCCTCCCACCTCCCGGAATTTCGGCACCCATGTGTCGAATCTGGACCTGCTCTTCCTCTACTGGGGCGGACTGGCCGCCGCCGCCCGGTTCTGGACCCACCGCTGGCAGAGCCGGCTCGTGACCCCGATCGACAACCCACCGGAGCCCTGAGAGACGGCCTTCTCAAGCAGTCTCTTATGGTCACCTTGAATTTCTCAAGGTGATCTCAAATTCACCCACGGCTTCCAATTTGCAATGCCGATCGAAGCTAGGTACCTGGATGAGGAGGGTGTCGCCAAAGGCGACACCCGACGCGGTCCAGGGATGGGCTTTTGTGACATCCTCATGAGGCGAGAGGCTAAGAGGCTGTCTAAAAACTCAAGCCATGCCGAGCGGTCTAGGTGAGCCATGGTCCGGCAAGACTGGCTACGGCCCAAAGCCCCTCGCCCCTGGCGGGAGAGAGGTTGGGGAGAAGGGGAATCGATGGCTTCACTTCGATCCGGTAAGGACTCCATACCAAGCCAAATCAATGGGTTGGTTTTTAGACAGCTTCTAAAATCCTCGGTAGTACCAACGGTTATCCCAACCCGGCAAGGGGTAGGTCGGTGTTTGGGGGGCGGCTTCCCCGGATGGCTGCGCGATGCCGTCGGCTGGAGACTGGAGCGATGCCGCCGGGAAAAAAGGTAGGGGTTGCCAGGGATCCGGCTGGAATCCCCAGGGAACCTGGTTGTGGAAGGTCTCGCGGTCGCGATTGATATGCTCCAGAAAGGTGTCGTGGCGGCGTTGGGTTTCCTGCTCCCGGAACTCTTGCCGAGCGGCGCCCCAAGGATCGGTCCAACGCCGACGGGCGTGGATGGCCTCCTTGACGGCGCATCGGCGTTCCCGTTGCATCCACCGTTGGGCACGGACCTCATTGAGCCACCGGCGGATCGGTTCGGGCTCGGCGGAGAGGGTATCGTCGGTCGGGAGGGGTAAAGGGGGCTGCGCCGCAACGGAAAAGACCACAGGCAATCCGGCGCAGAGGGCGACAAGCGATTTTCTTACTCGTCGGGACATTCAATCCCTCTTGGCCGCATAACGTGTAACGGAATAGAAGCAAGCCAATTTCAAAAGATTTAGTATATACCAAATTACTAACGAGCATTCTGCCACAGATCAGATTTCCCGCAGAATCGGCTACTATTCAGTTTCACTCTAACTTTCATATTGCGTCGGGAACGGCCGACTGGCCCTTGTGCGGGCTATTCGGAACGCCACAAAGGGCGTTCCTTACGAATATGCAGAAAACGCAAAATCGCCGCTTTCGGGCCCTGACGAACGGAGTGCGATTTAAACTGCATCATAATCGGGATTTTCTTCACGGGGACGAAAAAAACCTTTGATGCAGTTGGGATTTCGGATACAGAGTTGAATATGGTTTTTTTCCTTGAATCCGGCCCCTGGGTATAAGTCCCTTCCCTCCTAGAAAACGCCTCGAACCAAGTCATTAAGGTTTTGCACCCTTTTGTTCACGCTGGGAATGGAGAAAGTTGATTACCGTGCAGTCGCGATCCTTCAGCAAGAGATCATCGGAGTAAGAACCACCGGGCCTGTTGATCGGAAGCGGTATTCCCGCAGCTTCCATCGAGTCCTTCAATGCGGAATAAGAGGAAGAGAGATAGGAAAGAGATTCGCTATCGGTAAGGTCCAGGCAATAACCGAGATGTAATACGTCACCTTAAGATGGTAGGGGATTTTATGGCTCGATCATGAGCAAATTGCCGAGCTCTGTGTAGACTGTTCTCCCAAAAGTACATGCCATGCCCAAGCCAATCATATTCGTTCTTACTGGGTTAGAAGTGGCTCGAACCGGATATCAGCCTACGCGCAATCGCCTCCGTTTCTTTTCCGCCCGATACGGTTTCACTACGGTGTTGCCCAGAAGGCGCCGGTAAGGTTTAGCGACCCTACCGGTCTTAGTCAGAAGACCGGCCTTCCGGAGCGCACCGATAGCAGTTTCTACTGGAAGCCGTGATTTCGCGCTTATATTGGCGCATGCTGCGTATGTCTCTTGCGATTTCTGCTCGATTCATTTCTAAATCCGGGGCCGTACCCTTTGGGATGGGATAGACAGACAAGTAAAATATGTTTGGTAAAGTCTAGCACGATTTCATTTATGGGGCTCCGTGCCGGATGTCGTGCCGGCGGGTCATCCGGTATAACCAGCCGACCATGGGAGAACACTCGAAGTACACAGGTCCCTGATTGCCGCCGCACTCCAAAGGGAGGCTCGGGACCGACCTCTCATCTCCTCTGCGTTCTCCGCAGTTCGACATCGGCAAGCCGTTGCTTTCTATCGAGTGATTATCCGGTTGCCCTGGGATCGGGGTCTAGCGTCGGGTCAGCTGCCGGGGAGTCTGGGTGTAGTGGCGCCTTGATCGGAATCCCGGCGCTCCGAGAACCAGCTCAGCTTTTCGCGCAGGCGCACCACCTCGCCGACGATTATCAGGGTCGGGGGCTCGGGCGGGTCCCGCTCGACGTCGGCGAGGATGCCGGACAGGGTGCCGGTGTAGACGCGCTGTTTGGGGGTCGTTCCCTGCTGGACCAGGGCGATTGGTATGTCCGGTGAGACACCGGCGGCCGTCAGCTGCTCGACGATGATGGGGAGTCCCTCCAGTCCCATATAGAAGACCACCGTCTGGTTCGGCTGCGCGAGCTGTGGCCAGTTGAGGTCGACCGTCCCATCCTTCAGGTGACCGGTCACGAAGGTGACGGATTGGGCGTAATCCCGGTGCGTGAGGGGGATGCCGGTGTAGGTGGCGCAGCCCGAGGCGGCGGTGATGCCGGGCACGATCTGGAAGGGAATCCGTTGCGCCGCCAGGGTGTCGATCTCCTCGCCGCCGCGGCCGAAGATGAAGGGGTCGCCGCCCTTGAGGCGCACGACCTGGTGTCCCGCCCGGGCCAGATCCGCGAGCAGCCGATTGATTTCCTCCTGACGCATGGCGTGGTTGTTACGCTCCTTGCCCACGAATACCCGCTTGGCATCCCGTCGCGCCAGGTCCAGGATCGACTTGGCTACGAGCCGGTCGTAGACCACCACATCCGCCTGCTGCATCAGGCGCAGGGCGCGGAAGGTCAGCAGATCAGGGTCGCCGGGACCGGCCCCCACCAGATAGACCTCGCCCATCTCCCCGCCGGGTTCGGCGGCGGCGAGCTCACGCTCCATGGCGGCGTCCGCTTCGGCCATCCGGCCAGAAAATACCCGTTCGGCCACAGCGCCTTGCAGGATCCGGTCCCAGAACCGGCGGCGGTCGCGCCGCTCGGCAAAGCGGGCCTTGACCGCCTCGCGGTAGCGTCGGCACAACGTGGCCACGCGTCCGTAACCTGCGGGAATCACCGACTCCAGGCGTGCGCGCAACAGACGGGCGAGCACGGGCGAGGCGGTGGAGGTAGAGATGGCGACTAGGACCGGAGAGCGGTCGATGATCGAGGGCATGATGAAGCTGCACGTCTCGGGTTGGTCTACCACGTTCACCGGGATGCCCTGCTCCCCGGCGAGCTCGGCAATGCGTCGATTGACGGCGGGATCATTGGTGGCCGCAATGGCCAGGATGGCGCCGGTGAGATCGGTCGCCTCGAAGGACCGCCGGATGTGGGTGATGGCGCCGTCTGCCGCCTGCGACTCGAGGAACGCTTCGAGCCGGGGGGAAACCACCCGCACGGCGGCTCCCGCGCGCCGGAGGACGGCGATCTTGCTCATCGCCGTTTCCCCACCGCCCGCCACGAGGCAGAGTTTGTCTTTGATATCGAGAAAGAGCGGGAAGAATTCCATGAGCTGGCCTTGGTTCGGGTCTGTGGATTATGGGAAAGCGCAGATCGGTTCCGGCTCGCGGTCCAAAAACAACGTGAACAGATACTGATAGTGGTTATTTTTAAACTGAATCATAGCCAAAAGACAGCAATAACTCGGTATTATAACGGTGCAAGAAGAGCTCCAAACAAATCTCATGCATAGAGAAGCATTTAGAAAAAGATAATGTCTTACGCACGAAGCGTCCTAAATGCTGCCGTAACGTATTATTCCAACGAACGTGCGTTCATCCCGCGCATACTAGGTCATTCTTGATTAAGCTTTTATAATTCGCTCCTTTTCTTCCTCCGCATAGCGTTTTCGGGGTTCAAGTACGCCATAGGCGCCACAGGTTTTACAATGATATTATTGGCTACCGCACACATGGATGCCATTTTTAGTCAGGTCTTTGCTGTGACGTTTTCGACAAGCATGCACTTTTATTTCAATAATCATAATTAAAAACCCTCTCGGTTAGTTTATGGCGAGCGCTAATGATGTAATGACCGTAGAAGTAGGCTCTTGAACGAAGGAAGCGGTTCGCTAGAAAGTTCATCACTACAGAGCTAAGTGCTGCCAATTTATAAATTAATCACTCTACTCTACAATTTAAAAATTTACCACTACCCAGATACTTTGTTTAACCGCAAAGGCACAAAGAGCAATACCTCTGCCGGTATGGCGTTGAGGGCGACATTAAAACTTTTTAATATACCGATATAGTTCGAATACTCCCGGAGGGGCGCGCGTGGTCAAAGAAATCGATTCGGTAACCTTACAGTCGCGGATGGTCGCGGGGGACGATGTCCACCTGATCGATATCCGCACGCCAGGGGAGATCGCCGGCGGGGTGATCCCGGAGGCAGCGCTCCTGCCCATGCCGCTGATCCCGTCGCGGATCAAGGAGCTGCCGCGAGACAAGGAGGTAATCCTCTATTGCCGTAGCGGCGCCCGTTCCCACCACGCCTGCGCCTAATCTCATGGAGCAGGGGTTTGACAATGTGGTCAATCTGCGCGGCGGCATCATCGACTGGGCCCGCGGGGGCTTCGAGATCATGCACCGCCTGGGGCTCTGATCTGGGTAGTGTTGTAACTTTGTGATTTTGAATCCGCGGACAACAATGACGGTGAGGAAAGATTTCTACGTTGAATCCCGAAAACCACAAAGCTAAGACACCAGCCTGATCTGAATAAGGATATCCGCCGCCTCGTACCCGGTTTGGATCGAGCTTGCCGATTTCCAATCGTCACGAGCACGCCGTTTCATGATATTCCGCACATTAAAACTACGATCAGCGACCGGATAACCCCCCGTAGGATAGGCCGTGAGCAAAGCGAACCGCATCGGTGGAAACTACAAAGCCGGCAGCCATATAAACTTGCAATCTCAATCGAAACGGGGCGCTGGTTGGCAACCACCGGCCAACGACCACGGCTTGCCTTTTCCGCACATTTGCCCTATAAATTAGAACTCCCGAGTTTTCTCATATTCTAACACACTAACACACCCGGAGATTTTGCCATGGCGGATTTCGATCAAGAGCTCGATGCCAGCGGTCTGAATTGTCCCTTGCCCATCCTGCGGGCCAAGAAGACCCTATCGAGCATGGAAGGCGGACAGGTACTGCACATCATCGCGACCGATCCCGGCTCCGTGAAGGACTTCGAGGCCTTCTCCAAGCAGACCGGCAACGAGCTATTGGAGTCCAGAGAAGAGGGCGGCAAGTTCCACTTCCTCATCAAGAAGAAATAACCCAGGGGTCGGCAATCCACCACCCATTCACCAGACTTGAAGAGGAGTGCCAATGGACGATAAAAAACTCGCCATCATCGCGACCAAGGGTTCGCTGGATTGGGCCTATCCGCCCTTCATTCTCGCGTCCACCGCAGCTGCCCTGGGGTACGAAACCCAGATCTTTTTCACCTTTTACGGACTCCAGCTCCTCAGGAAGAAGCTGGCGTTGTCGGTAACCCCCCTCGGCAATCCGGGGATGCCCATGCCCATGGGTATGGACAAGTGGTTTCCGGTGCTGGGCATGACGCTGCCCGGTATGCAGGGGATGGTTACCTCCATGATGAAGCAGAAGATGAAATCCAAGGGCGTAGCCAGCATCGAGGAGCTGCGCGAGCTCTGCATCGAGGCAGATGTCAAGCTGGTCGCCTGCCAGATGACGGTGGATCTCTTCGATATGGACCAGGCGGAATTCATCGACGGAGTCGAGTATGCCGGCGCGGCGGCCTTCTTCGAGTTCGCTGGCGAGAGCGACATCTGCCTCTACACCTGATTCGGTCCCGACCGGACACCTGAAAAAAACGCCGCCTCCGGGCGGCGTTTTTTTTTGCTCGTCGTACCGGATACCCTCGCCGGATGCTTGTGGATCCCATCGACGCCGGTTCGCGCCATCCCTAGCGCTCACCACATCCTACCGATCATGCCGCCGGGAGGATGGGCAAAACGAAGCGTGCCCATCAAATCCGAGAGATTGAGGGTCCGCTGCGCGGACCGCTCGGCTGTAGGGGCGAAAAATCTTTTGGTAGTGGTTGATTTTCGAGTGGTAATAACCCAATCAGCGGCCCGATAATGGTTCGGATCCCCAGGCTTTTGCCGTCCCCGGCGCCTGGGTTCCGGCACTCCCTGCCGGAATGACGGTGAGGTTTGAGCGATTACGCGATTCCCCCTATCACTACTAAATTTACCACTACCCCGCATCTTACGGGGGTTATCCGGTCACTAGTAACGGTTTTAATGTGCGGAATGTTATGAAACGCCGTAGTACGCCGTTTCATCCGATTCTACATGTTCGTAGGGAACGCCCTCCGTAGCGTTTCGGATGGCTCGCACAAGGGCACGTTCCAGCGGAACGGCACAGAGGTCGCTCCCTACAGGAGATTTTCAGCCGGTAAAATACGGTGAAACGGGGTAGTAGTTTGGAGTGCGCCGGCAAAGCGGTGCCCCGGACGGGGTTCGGATGGACGCATGAGCTGCTGGCCTTTTCCGGGGATTGATGGGGCCGCATTCCCCACGCATCGCGGCGACGGCGCTTTGAGTCGGGGCGGTTGGAAGCCAAAGCGGCGTCGGGCTCGTGCCGGCTGATAATTCAGGTGCAACTAGTCAGTCATGGGAGACTGCCCGAAGCCTGGAGGTGCCTGACTGCCGCCACACTTCAAAGGGGGGTGTCGCTAAAGGCGACACCCGACGCGGTCTAAGGATGGCTTTTGCGACATCCTCCAAAGGGGGGCCGGAGGCCGACCTCTCATCTCCTCTGCGTGCTCCGCAGTTCAGCATCGCCAACCCGGTGCTGATTATTTGGTGGTCCGGGTGGTCTGCCCTAGTTGCAGGCAGTGGGCGCTTGGTTGGGGTATAGTGGTCCTTGGATTTGAACTACCGGTTTGTTTAGAGGCTATCTAAAAACTCAAGCCGGGCCGCGCGGTCCAGGTGAGCCGTGGTCCGACAAGGCTGGCTACGGCCTAAAGCCCCTCGCCCCTGGCGGGAGAGGGCTTGGGGAGAGGGGGAATCGATGGCCTCACTTCGAGACGGTTAAGGACTCTAGACCAAGCCAAATCAATGGGTTGGTTTTTAGACAGCCTTTGAACTCTTCAGGACGGGAAAAGCCATGTCCCTCAACCAGCGGGAACGGTCGCTCGCGGTCACCACGCCCCTCGGGGCGGACGTGCTGTTGGTGCACACCATGCAGGCCACCGAGCGTCTGAGTACTTTGTTTGCCTATGAGCTGGAGCTCCTGAGCGCGAACATCGATATTCAAGCCGAGGCCCTGCTGGGCCAACCCGTCACGGTGCGGCCGGATCTCCCCGATGGGGGGACCCGTTATTCCAACGGCTTGGTCAATCGCTTTGCGCATACCGGCTTCGACGAGGCCATGGTACTCCATCAAGCCACCTTGGCGCCCTGGACCTGGTTTCTGACTCGTACCGCCGATTGTCGTATCTTTCAGGAAAAGACGGCCCCGGACATTATCTAAGGAGATCTTCCGGGAGCACGGCTATACGGATTTCGAGGAGGCCCTGAGCGGTGAGTATCGCCAGTGGGTCTATTGCGTGCAGTACCAGGAGACGGATTTCGATTTCATCAGTCGCCTGATGGAGCAGGAGGGTATCTATTATTACTTCAAGCACGAGCCAACCAAGCACATCTTGGTCCTGGCCGACGATTACAGCGCCCACGACCCGGTAGCCGGCCATGAAGATATCCCCTATTACCCCCCCAGCGAGCATACGCTTCGGGAGCGGGATCACATTTACGGCTGGTCCCTGGTCCGGATGGTCCGGCCCGGCGCCTTCACTCACACGGATTTTGATTTCACGGCCCCGCGCAAAAAGCTGCTGGCCAGGCGACAGGATCTCAAGTCGCACCCCTATGCGGATCTGGAGATTTACGAATATCCGGACAGCTATGTGTCGAGTGATGACGGTGAGAATTACGCTCGGGTGCGCATCGAGGAGCTGCATACCGGCTATGAGACCGCCCAGGGGGCGGGCAATGCCAGAGGGCTTGCGACCAACGCGCTCTTCAAGCTGACCAATTACCGCCGCGAGGATCAGAACCGGGAGCACCTGATCGTCGCCGCCGAGTACCAGCTTCAGTCCGACGCCTTAGGCTCCTCTGACCAGGCCGACACGGGTTCCGTTTTCCAGTGCGGGTTTTCCACCCTGGAGGCCAAAACGCCCTACCGCCCATCACGCACCACGCCCAAGCTCCGCATTCGAGGTCCCCAGACCACCGTCGTGGTCGGCAAGGCCGGGGAGAGCTCTAGACCGACCACTACGGCCGGGTGAAGGTCCAGTTCCATTGGGATCGTTACGGCAAATCCGACGAAAACAGCTCCTGCTGGGTGCGGGTCGTCCACCCCTGGGCCGGCAAGCATTGGGGAGCCATCGCGATTCCCCGCATCGGTCAGGAGGTCATGGTCGAGTTCCTGGAGGGCGATCCCGACCAACCCATCATCACCGGCGGGGTCTACAACGGCGTCAACCGGACGCCCTACCCCTTGCCGGACAAAGCCACCGTGACGACGCTCAAGAGTAACATCGAGCAAGGGAGGTAAGGGGTTCAACGAGATTCGCCTGGAGGATAAGAAGGGAGAAGAGCAGCTTTTCGTCCATGTGGAGAAGAATCAGGATGTGCGGGTCGAACATGAAGAATCAGGATGTGCGGGTCGAACATGATGCGTATGAATGGATCGGCCACGAACGGCACCTGATTGTCAAGACGGACCAGATCGAGCAGGTGGGAGGGGAGTAAGCATGTCACCGTCAAGGGCGACCGGAATGAAAAGATCGGCGGCTCGGTCTCCACGATCTCCGGCACGCCCGTACTCATCAATAGCGGTGGGGCGGCGGGAGCCGGCTCAGGTTGCTCGCCGGATACGCCGAAATTACCCAAGGAGGCCGTGGATGCCGAACCAAGCGGGATCACCGACCTGACGGGAGTATCCGGACCCTTCGAAAATCCGCAGGCCCAGACGCTGGCGGCGGCCGCCGAAAGCGACGCCCCGTTCTGAGAGAAATGCACCGGCGGTTAGTGGGCGTTTTCAGTTTATAAATTGATTTGCGTTCATTCGCGTTCATTTGCGGCGAAATCTTTCATGAGCAGACTTGGGCTCGAGGTTACCGGATTTATGCGGAGGGCCGCGCACATGAGCGCCCGACAACAAGCAGAGACACTCGGCCGGATTCTGTTCGAGAACGGCGACCATCGAGTCTACGCGGTGCTCGACGGCGCCTCCATTCCCAACCTGCGCTCGCTCCTGGCCCGACACCAGGTATCCAACGTCTGCCTCCTGCCTGGGAACCTGGACCCGGAGCTGGCCCAAACGGCGCCCTACCTGACGGAGCTGTCGCCGCGGTCGCCCTCCACCGAGCGGCTGCTGACACAAGGTTGGGGAAACCACTGGGGCATTCTGGCCCGCTCCAACGCCGATTTCCGCACCCTGCGCATGCACTTTCGCAAGCTCCTCAGGGCATGGGATGCGGATAGCCAGCCGCTTCACTTTCGTTACTATGATCCTCGGGTTCTCCGGATCTACCTTCCCACCTGCGATGCCGAGAATCTGCGCGTCCTGTTCGGCCCCGTGACCGCCTATCTCGCGGAGACGGACCCGGCCGATGCGCTGGGCCGGCAACGGCTCTCCCTCTCACACAGCGAATCCGCACCGACGCGGACCCCCAAGGCTACCGAATAATCACTCGGTAGAAAGCAACAGGTTATCGATGTTGAACTGCGGAGAACGCAGAGGAGAAGAGATATCGGCCTCCGGCCCTCCTTAGTTTACCTATTCGCCCACCCCTTCCCCGGAGATTTAAGGATGCAACGCCTGATCCAAGACGCCGACCGCCTGCCGCACGCCCTCTACCGCGCCGAACAGGTGCGCGCCCTCGACCGGGCCGCCATTGAGGACCACGAGATCCCCGGCGCTGGGCTCATGGAGGGTGCGGGTCGCGCCGCCTATCGGCTGCTGCGGCAACGCTGGCCGCGGGTGCGCAAGCTCACCCTGGTCTGCGGCATCGGCAACAACGGCGGCGACGGCTACGTGGTGGCCCGTCATGCCCACGGCGAGGGCCTGACAGTGCGGGTCCTGCAGCTCGGAGACCCCCAACGGCTACGCGGAGACGCCCTCGAGATGGCAACACGGCTTCAGGAAACAGGGATCCGCCTCGAACCCTTCCGGGACCTGCCCGAAGCCACGGACCTCATCGTGGACGCCATCCTGGGCACCGGCCTGGAGAGGGAGGTGATCGGCGACTGGGCGCGGGCAATCGACGCGATCAACGCCCATCCGGCCCCGGTACTCGCCATCGACATTCCCTCCGGCCTGCACTCCGACCTGGGGCGGATCCTGGGCACCGCGGTGCGGGCCCAGGCCACCATCAGCTTCATCGGACTCAAACAGGGCCTCTTCACCGGCGTCGGCCCCGATTGTTGCGGGCCGATCCACTTCGACGCCCTCCAGGTACCCACGGCCATCTATGCCCGGCAGCTTCTCTCCGCCTGCCGGCTCGACTGGACCAAGCTCCGGGGGCTCCTCCCGCGCCGCCCACGCTCCGCCAACAAGGGCCGCTTCGGGCATGTATTGGTCGTCGGCGGGGCGCCGGGATACTCGGGCGCGGCGCGGCTGGCGGGCGAAGGTGCCCTGCGCGCCGGCGCCGGCCTAGTAACCATCGCCACCCACCCCGAGCACGCCCCCTACCTCAACCTGACCCGACCCGAGCTCATGTGTCGAGGGGTCGCCGGGCCGGAGCAGCTGGAGCCCCTGCTCGCACGGGTCCAGGTCGTGGCGGTGGGCCCCGGTCTCGGCCAAGAGGCCTGGGGTGAGGGACTACTGGATCGAGTCCTGGCCACCCGGCTCCCGCTGGTCGTGGACGCGGACGCCCTTAACCTACTGGCCGCCGCCCCCGTATTCCGCGACAACTGGATACTCACCCCCCATCCGGGAGAAGCCGCCCGACTGCTCAGGACCGAGTCGGACGCCATCCAGGCCGACCGCTTCGGCAGCATCCGCCGCCTGCGGGAGCGCTTCGGCGGCGTCCTGGTACTCAAGGGCGCCGGGACCCTGATCCTGGGCGATTCCCACCGGCCGATCGGCGTCTGCGACGGCGGCAATCCGGGAATGGCCACCGGCGGTACCGGCGACGTCCTCACCGGCCTGATCGCCGCCCTGCTCGCCCAGGGCCTGGACCCGGAGGATGCCGCCCGCGCCGGCGTCTGCCTGCACGCCGCGGCCGGCGACGCCGCGGCCATCGACGGCGAGCGGGGACTCCTGGCCGGCGACCTGCTAGCCCGAATCCGCCCCCTCGCCAACCCACCCACGAAATCGGAGAGCTCGTTCCCAGAGGGATAGCAGGCAGGATGGGCAAAGCCGGTGCCCAGCAAGCCGGCCGAGCGTTCCGGCCAGGCCATGGGGTTTGCGAACCGCGGCGCCCTGTCGGATACCCACAGCGCCGCGTGCCCATCGATTCACCCGGAGCGCCGGCATCTTACCGGCTCCATTGGAAGACCGATAGGTCGTCGGGGTCGGACCTTCGTCGGTTACGACCCCGTCGATCCCCCGATCGCGGACAACCCCCTGCAACCCGCCGGCACCATTTCTTCGGAAACCGAGCGGCGGGAGTAGGATCCTGCCTGTGGTTTGTCGGAACGCAAGCATCTGCGACAATCCGAGTAATCTGCGGTAACAAGAGATTTCGAGGCCAACCCCATGCTCAACCGGATCGGAATTCAGGGCTACAATTCGAGCCGCGCGAACGCATGCGGGCCGCTAATCCGGTCAAGGAGGTGCGACATATCGGGTTGGTGGGGGAAGAACTGCCGGCCTATCTCAATACCTTGAAGGCACTGGAGCCGCGGCAATTCACCGCGGTAGAAAAGGCCTTAAAAACCGTCCTGCCGAAAATTGATGGCATCGAGGTCGACGTCAATGATCTGGGCGAGGTAGAGCTGCGGCTGCGGGAGGATGGCATCCCCGTTCCTGCTCGTGTGCTATCCGAGGGGACGCTACGGATCTTGGGGATGGTGGCCCTGACCGGCGCCAAGGAGCCTCCTCCCCTGGTGGGGTTCGAGGAGCTGGAGAACGGCGTTCATCCGCGTCGCATCCAGCTGATCGCCGGGCTCCTGAAGACCCGAGCCGGCATCGGGAATACCCAGTATATCGTCACGACCCACTCCCTCATCCTGCCGGATCTAGTCCCGGACGAATCCCTGTTCGTTACCCGAAGATCGGACTTGGGGACCAGTATCGAGCCCTTCTCGACCTGCTAGGGTCCCCTGGGGCGCAAGAGCGACATCGACCAGGCCCTGGCGGATCAAGGCGAAGATCGCAATAAAGAGCGTCTCTCCGTTTCCGAACGCCTCCTGCGGGGAGACTTCGATGGCTAAGACCATCGCGGCATTCGTCGAAGACTTCGCGCACCGCCAAGTGATCGGGGTCCTCATCAAGCGGGTTACCGCGGAACAGGGTATCGGGGTCCGTTTGGAGTGGCGAAACGTGTGCCACGGCCATGGGCAGGTCGTGCGCGAGCTGAAGGAATATCTCCGAGATCTGAAACGCCAGGGTAGTCCACCGGACCTGCTGGTAATCGGTACCGACGCTAATTGCAGAGGCTTGTTGGAGCGTACACGGCAAATCCCGGTAGACGACAGCCCAGTTCCGACCGCGCTCGCGATCCCCGATCCCCACATCGAGCGTTGGCTCCCGCTGGATGGAGCCGCATTCAAATCGGCGCTTGGGCATGGCTGCCGAGCGCCGGACCGAAAATGCACCCATGATCGGTACAAGCAAGCACTTAGGGAGGCCATCTTGGAGGCCGGTGTTACTCCTGGCCTGAGCGGTATCGAATTCGCGGAAGATATTATCCAAACGATAGATCTCGACCGCGCCGCGAGCACGGACTCTTCATTGCGACGTTTCCTCGACAACCTTCGCAGCACCCTCCGGGGCCGATAACCGACAGCGAGTAAGTTTGGGGGGGGTCGCCCCAATAGGGGCGACAAACCCCGTCGGTGGCGTAGCGCTCTTGCCATTCGCAGAAGCTTACCGCGGGTGCTTGCATTTGCTTGAACTCCTATTTTTTACCAGAAAAACAACCTCTTATACCACAGACTCAAAATCTGAACCTGTGGAACATGGGCCAAGTACAGACCCATGTTGTTATTTTAAGGAAAATAGTTCTGAACATCCTGTTAATCTTGTCCTGTTAGCGGTTGGCACGACGATTGCGTCGACAGCCCCGGGGCATCTTGTACGACCGGCGGCTTTTTGCTTCCATCTCGGCACGACCAGTATGCTGTTTCTATTTAGGTTGCAATTTTATTGCCGTTGCCGATTCTACGGTATTAATCGATGCGATTCCCTACGCTCAATACATCCTCCGGGGGGTATCTGGTCGCTGACAGTGGTTTTAACATGCAAAATGTTATGAAACGGCGTACCAATCGTATCCGGCAGTTGCCCGCGCAGCTTGTCAATCAGATTGCGGCGGGGGAGGTGGTGGAGCGGCCAGCCTCGGTGGCCAGGGAGCTGATCGAGAACAGTCTGGATGCCGAGGCGGACCGTATCGAGGTTGACGCCGAGCGGGGCGGCGTCAACCTCGATA
>Ga0209365_1000063_pt1 | contig 18387 bp, 14 predicted proteins | sample WorMetimpBELIZE2_FD_187389 | JGI IMG/M metagenome (GOLD analysis project Ga0209365, IMG submission 187389) | Marine gutless worms symbiont microbial communities from Max Planck institute for Marine Microbiology, Germany - Olavius imperfectus... | ecosystem: Host-associated > Annelida > Digestive...
ATAAAATTAGATACCCAGTTGATACAGACGGCCACTCCCATAGCGCGCCCCCGAACATGGAGGGGATAAATTTCTGAATTTATGAGCCATCCTATTGGACCTAAGCTATAGGCAAATGATGCAATATAGGTAAAAAGGGTGATCAGACAGACTACTCCCGCAAAGACCTTTGAGGTTTCTTGATAGAAGCCTGCTCCCAAGATCAGCAGGCTGATCACCATCCCTCCAAGGCCAAAGTAGAGGAGGGGTTTTCTTCCAGTTTTGTCTATGAGGAAGATAGCGACAAAGGTCATTAGAACATTAACGACTCCCACCCAGGTCGTTGCGATAAGAGCTGACTGGTTGGATCCGAATCCGGCGAATTTAAAGATCATGGGGGCGTAATAAATGATGGTGTTAATTCCTGTAACTTGTTGAATAATAGTGATTCCAATACCTGCGATGAGTGCGGGGCGTATTTTTTCTGAAAGGAGGTGGGTAAAGGAGACATGTTGTTGGTTGATCATCTTTTCGATATGTGCGATCTCTAGCTCTGCGTCTTGCTTCGTCCCCCGAAACCGCTGTAAGATGGAAAAAGCTTTTTTCCTGTTCCCAATTTTTGTCAGGTGCCTAGGGCTTTCGGGAAAGAAACACATGACTATAAATTGAATAAGGGCAGGGATAGCTGCTAGCACGAACATAATGCGCCACGATTCAGATTCCACGAACGCCAACCCTATGAGGTAAGAGGAAAGAATGCCGATTGTAATTGCGAGTTGGTTGATGGAGACGAGGGCTCCACGGATATAACGGGGGGAGAGTTCTGCAATATAGAGGGGGGATGTCGTCGATGAAAATCCAATGGCGATGCCTAAAACAAAGCGCCAGACAATGATCTCTGTAACTGACCGCGACAAAGAGAGGCCAATGGCACTGATCACAAAGATGACGCTTGAAGTGAGAACGGTATTTTTTCGTCCTAATTGGTCGCAACAAGGCCCTCCGGAGAGGGCTCCTAAGATTGCACCTAGAGAGACCATGCCGATGATCAACTCTGTTTGAATGGTAGAAATAAGGTATTGATCTCTGATGTAGAGGATAGCCCCGGAGATTACTCCCGTATCGTATCCAAATAAAAACCCTCCGATTGCTGCCACCGAGCTAATCAGTGTGAGCAAAAATTGTTGTTTTCTGCTTTCCCTAGTCATGACTCCTTTTTCCTCAAAGGCAGGATAAGAGTCAAATTATTTTCACGAGAGGGGTGTTGGAGAGTGTGCAAAAGACAAAGGGGCCTGAAAAAATTTCCCTCTAAATGCACCTACAAATAGAGCATGACTCAAACACCCATTAGTTAGGGAAAATAATCTGGCTTAAATTGACTCAATGCGGAAGATTCAGGCATGTTAGAGATTAAGGTTGGTGTTCAGAGGGTTGATGTTTCTTGAGTTCCCCTGACGTTTGAAACGGTTTTGTTAGCCCTGGAAATTTTTGACTGCTCCAACGCTTGGTAAATCGCTTGAAAATTTTTTATTTCTGAATATCTGCCTAGGGAGGCAAGAGTTCAATCATTTCTATAAGAGGTGCTTGTATTTCCTGTAACTTTAATGGCATAAAGTGATTCAGTAGGCCTTTGCAAAAATTACGCGGCAGTTGCTCTTTCCTCCAGAGAAAGGGCAGGTGCCTCCCCTCCTTTCTCGGTTCATTGGGATAGACCGAATGGAGACGTTGAGCTCCTTCTGAAGCGTTTCCTCGATAGAGGGGTCTCCAGACCAATGTGCAGAGGCAAAACCTCGCTCCTTTTTGAAAAATTGGTAGAATTCTTCTTTTGTATTGATCTCGCGAAGGTGCGCCATACGAAAGCATTTAGCTTTCTGAAAGAGCTTCTGTTGTATCTCCTCGAGTTGGTCTATAACGTTGCATGCAAATTGCTCTTCAGATTGTTTTTCGCGCTCTTTATGTCCTCTATGCCGTTTTGTGACAGTGAGGTAGCCTTTTTCAAGTTCGCGAGGGCCAACCTCAACACGTATGGGCACACCCTTTTTGATCCAAGACCATATCTTTTCACCACTTCTCATATCTCGCTCATCTATATGTACTTCGAGTGGGCAATTCATATAGGAGAGGGTTGCTAGCTTTTCTTTTAATTTATGGCAGTAATTGTATATTCCCTCCTTGAAGGTGAGGTGATGAACGAGAGGGATGATCACGATGTGTACTGGGGCGATGCGAGGGGGTAAGATTAACCCATCATCATCGCTGTGGGCCATGATTATCCCCCCTATGAGGCGGGTTGAAACACCCCAAGAGGTGGTCCAGGCGAGATCTAATTTTCCCGCGCTATCTTGGAAGGTGATGTTGGATGCTTTGGAGAAATTTTGCCCTAGAAAGTGGGACGTGCCCATCTGCAAGGCCTTTCCATCCTGCATCATTGCTTCGATGGAGTAGGTCGATATGGCGCCGGGAAAGCGTTCATTCTCCGTTTTTTCCCCTTCAATAATGGGGATTGCCAAGATGTTTTCAGCAAAATCTTTGTAGAGGTTGAGCATGTGGAGTGCCTCTTTGAGCGCCTCTTCCTTAGTTGCATGTGCCGTATGCCCCTCCTGCCAGAGAAATTCGGCAGTACGCAAAAACAACCTTACCCGCATTTCCCACCGGAATACGTTGGCCCATTGGTTGATACGCAATGGTAAGTCGCGGTAGGATTTGATCCACTTGGAGAACATCTCCATAATGATCGTTTCCGAGGTGGGGCGTATGATTAGAGGTTCCTCCAACTTGCCATCTAGCATAAGTTGCCCTCCTTCCCCCTTTTTCAGTCGATGATGCGTGACGACGCCGCACTCCTTAGCGAATCCTTCAACGTGGGTTGCCTCCTTCTCTAGGTATTTGAGGGGGATAAGCAGGGGAAAGTATGCATTTTGATGGCCAGCGGCTTTAAGACGTTTATCTAGAAGGGATTGAATATTTTCCCAGAGCATATAGCCCCAGGGTTTAATCACCATGCAGCCACGTACTGGCGAATGTTCAGCAAGTTCAGCAGCTTTGACAAGTTGCTGGTACCACTCTGGAAAATTTTCTTGGCGGGTGGGGGTAATTGCCCTTTTCATTGAGAAAATTCCTTGTACAGTTGATGTTTAATGGCAATACGCACCTCGCGGAGGTCCGAAGGGCTCCAGTCCGCATCGAGGATGTAGCCGGTAGTTTGAAATATTGCTTCTTTGACCTTTGTTCCTGGGAGCAGCAGGTCATCCAAAAAATTCTCTTTGAGCGGGGCTATCGCGATACTGCCTTGGTGAAGGTATCCCTGCCTTTGCTTCCTTTGGGCGGCCCCGGCAATTTTTTTCCCATTTAACACCACATCATATTTTGTGGGTCTGGCCATACAAAAATGGTTACAGTGCTCATCTAAAGGGGGGGGGGATTCAGGTAGTAAGGAGAGGCTTTGGGTGGGCTGGATAAAAATTTTTACTGCCTTTTTAACTATAGAATTAATATAACTGTAATTTTCTAAGGTATTTGTGCGATAACATGCACTACCTGCCGGAACGAGTGCTGAGAAAGCGAAGTCACATATATGGAAAGTGATCCCCCCTCCGGTAGGGCGTTTTGCGACATGGAGGTTACGTGCTTGTGCCTTGTCTAGGTTGAGCAGCGGGGCGAGCTTTAAGAAATGCCCATAGGTGGCGCATTCCCCCTCCCAATCGTAGAAATGGAGTATTGGGGGTCCATTTGGAGAAAGCTCCTCCAGGAGCTTGGCATCGATTGCCATATTTTGCTTGGCACTGCGTTTGCCAGTGTCTATAATCTTCCACATTGCGGCTAAACTGTAACAGAAGTTGGATAAAATTTACAAAAAAACTCTAAGAGGACAGAATGAAGGGTAAAGGGCGGAACATTTGAACATGGTTCGTGAGGGGAGGGGTCTGTCTCAAGTTTTGAAGAAAAAGGGTGGCCTTTTTAAGGGAAATTTAATGTAAATTGGGATCTGTATGATGTTTGATAAATTTACTAATCGCTCCAAACAGGTGATTAAACTTGCGAAAAAAGAGGCGCAGCGCTTGAACCACAATTACCTGGGAACAGAGCATATTTTTCTCGGCTTGCTCAAGCTCGGGCAGGGCATCGCAGTCAACGTGCTTCGCAACCTCAGTGTTGATTATGATAGGGTTTTGAAGGAGGTTGAGAGACTTGTCGGGTTTGGCCCTGAAATTCAAGTTTATGGAGATCCGGCCCTTACTGGCAAAGTTAAAAAAGTTTTTGACTATGCGAATGAGGAGGCCGCTACCCTCAATCACAATTATATTGGGACTGAGCATCTCTTGCTCGCGATCTTGCGTCAGACAGATGGAGTGGCCATGCAGATCATGGAGGCCCTCAATGTAAATATAAAAGATGTGCGTAAGGATGTACTCAGGGAGCTCGAGACATTTAACCTGCAATTGCCCCCGATTGGAGCTTCCACCCCCTTTGCTTCTGCGCGTGAGCAACATGGGGGGAAAATGTCAGGAGGGGCTTCTACTGGGCCAGAAAAAATGCCCGCGTTGCGCGCCTATGGGCATGACCTCACGCAGATGTGTCGTGAATCTAAACTCGATCCGGTGATTGGCCGCAAAGCCGAGGTGGAACGCCTCGTCCTTATTCTCTGTCGTCGCCGCAAAAACAACCCCGTGCTGATTGGTGAAGCAGGCGTGGGAAAGACGGCTATTGTGGAGGGGCTTGCCCACGCCATCGTCAAGGGGGAGGTGCCAGATCATTTGGCGAAAAAGACGCTCATCTCCCTAGACCTCACTCTGATGATTGCTGGAACAAAATATCGTGGCCAATTTGAGGAACGTATCAAAGCGGTGATGGATGAGATTAAAAAATATGGCAAGGTCATCTTATTTATCGATGAGCTGCATACTATCGTGGGAGCTGGTGCCGCGGAGGGGGCTATTGATGCTTCAAATATTTTAAAGCCAGCCCTCTCTCGCGGAGAGATCCAGTGTATTGGAGCTACGACACTCGACGAATATCGTAAGCATATCGAAAAGGATTCAGCCTTGGAACGTCGGTTCCAAAAAATCAACATCTCCCCGCCTAGTGTAGAGGAGACTACTGAAATTTTGATGGGGTTGAAATCCCAATATGAACGCCACCATCAGTGTATTTATTCTCCAGAAGCGATCCACAGCGCAGTCTATTTAGCAGATCGGTTTGTTGTGGAGCGGCTCCTTCCAGACAAGGCAATCGATTTACTCGATGAAGCGGGGGCGAAGGCGCGGATCTCTATGCTCCATCAACCACAGGAGATTCATCAGCTTGAGGTTGAAATTGAGGGGTTGCGTAAGGATAAAGAGGAGGCCATTGGTCAACAAGAGTATGAAAAGGCGGCCAGTTTACGTGACAAGGAGAAGAATCTAAGAGAGAAATTACAGAAAATCTATGCTGAGTGGAAGAAGAATAAGGAGGAACAGCAAGTGGTCGTCACTGACGATGATGTAGCTGCGATTGTAGCTAAACAAACACAGATTCCTATGTCGCGGCTTACTGAGGGGGAGGCCTCTAAAGTGATGAAGATGCAGGAGGTTCTTAAGGGAAGTGTGATCGGGCAAGAGCATGCTATAGATATTGTTTGTCGTTCGCTGCGCCGCAGTAAAGCAGACATTAAAGATCCTAATCGCCCCATTGGAGCCTTCCTCTTTCTTGGCCCGACTGGTGTAGGAAAGACCCTTCTCGCAAAGCAACTCGCCATTCATATGTTCGGTGGAGAGGATGCGCTTATTCAGATAGATATGTCCGAGTATATGGAGAAATTTGCCGTGAGTCGCATGACAGGCTCTCCTCCAGGGTATGTAGGACATGAAGAAGGGGGGCAATTAACCGAAAAGGTGAGGCGTCGTCCCTATTCTGTTATTCTACTCGACGAAGTAGAGAAGGCACACCCCGATGTCATCAACCTCTATTTGCAAATTTTGGAGTATGGGCATCTCACCGATTCCCTGGGGCGTAAGGTTGATTTTCGCAACACAATTATCTTGATGACATCTAATTTGGGTTCTGATTTGATCCGTCGTTCAACGGAGGTGGGTTTTACCGTTCCACTTGGTATGCCTGATTATGATACGATGAAAGAAAAGATCGATAAGGCAGTAAAAAAACATTTCAAACTCGAATTTATTAATCGCCTCGATGATGTTGTAATTTTCCGGGCTCTTGGGAAAGAGAGTCTTATGTCTATCGTTGCGCTCGAGGTAGGTAAGCTGGAGGAGCGCTTGAAGAGAAAAAACATCTTCATCGAGCTTGGGCAGAAGGCAAAAGAGCTCCTCGTCGACAAAGGGTATCATCCCGAGATGGGGGCACGCACTTTGCGTCGCACTATTGAACGGGAGATAGAGGATCCTCTTGCAGAGAAACTGTTAACTGAGGGAGATGCTCCCAGAAAAATTTTGATTGATGCCGAAGGGCAGAAGATCTTATTTAGTGAAGGAGAGACGCCAGTGAAGCAGGGAAGCTGTGGAGGGAAGGGGAAGAAGGTGCTTAATTCTGCGCCATAAAAAGGGGGGTAATACCACTCCGAAGAAATAAATCTAAGATGTTGTTAGATAGTATCGTCATAAGATACTAGCCCACGTAGCAACGCATCGAATTTGAACTCCAGCTAGAAATGATGCAGTATTTTTTGCATATCTTGTGGCTATACCTCTCCACCGGTTTTAAGTGAAGAATTGTATTTCCCGCCAGATGTCTTAGTTTATATAAATGTTTATCATAAGTACGTTTAGACTTCCTGTTTTTCTCGGAGGAATTGCCATTTGCATTCCTCTTTTTCCTGCCAATTGAATAATTTCGTTGCTGTCATACGCTCCGTCTGCTAACAGGCTCTCTGCCACAATATCCTGGATCAATTCAGAGGCTTCTTTGTCAACGCAAAATATTAAATGTAAGCGCAAATTAGTAATGTCATGAATTTAGCAACACTAAAGTGTCGCCTTTTAAGCCAGTTTATTCGCCCTAACGGACGGGTAGTACACATTACCCCATTTTAGATTCATCTGGAGGGGCATTTTTTCAAACCTTCTTTTCTTGAGCAGACCCAACAATCAAACGACCGACCGCGTGCGGACACAAAAATATGTAGTTTCGAATTGAGCTCACTTTTGTGCGGCTTATGTCTTGATTGTCTAGCATGAGGGTGAACCTCGATGCGCCTATCATTAATCGTTCTAATATCTTGCTCCAAGTGCCTTTGCCCCTCCAGCGGCAAAAACGTCGATGAGTATTTTTTCGGTCTCCGTAACTCTAAAGGCAAATTCCTCAATACGCAGTATGACAGCAATTTATCTTAACGGCAGCGCCCCTTGTGACGACACTGTCTAGAAACTGCCTGCGAATTAAAGCTTCTTGGGCGGTTTCGTCGCCGGGGGTGTGTTCAGATAAAATGCGATGTTTTGGAATGGCAGAATGTGGGAGGGTACATCTACGGTGTGGAGAGTGCTTCGCGAGATTTGATGTAATCTAGGAGTTGCTGTTTGTTGGGTTTAGAGCGGAGGAGGGTGAGTGCCTTATCATCGCTACTCAGATGGGCCAATTTAGCGAGAAGGTGGAGGTGTCTTTTATCGTCACCGGCAAACAAGAAGAAGAGGGTATGGACAGGGGCATGGTCGAGGGCTCCCCAATCAATGGGCCGTTTCGGGAATACGACCACGAGTACATCTGTGGTTCCCTGTACTAGAAAATCTCTCGTGTGTGGGACAGCGATGCCATTGTTCAGTGCCGTTGGCATGAGCCTTTCTCGATCCATGAGAAGATCAGATATCACAGAGGGATCGAAGCCTAAATCATCTGCAACAACCCTCATCGTTTCGCGAATGATAGATTCCTTAGAGGTCATTTGAAGGTTTTCTAGAACATTCCCACGGTGTATGGCTCTGAAAAGACTAAATTGCTGCATGCCCCTTCTCGTCCCAAAAGTTCCCCTTCCCCCTCTTGAATCTTTATCGAGCAAATCATTTTGGTTCTTTTGTGAAGGGAAGAGCCTTTTATTGTCCTTTTTGAGGCGACAACTCATCATCCAATTTTCGATTTCCTCTCTACTGAAACGATACTGATGCTGGAGGCGGTATGCTGGAATTTTACCATCACTTAACCAGCGCCTGATAGTAGTCTCGGAAACGCTGAGTAACTCCGCCACATCCTTAATCTTAAGGTCCATAGTTTACACCCCTTTTGTTCTATAGGTAAACCGCTCTCAAAACTATAATAGTTGAGAGTTTCCCGCAACACTACGATTACCTCTTTGAATATAAACACATACACATTTTATGCTAAGATGCTGAAAACAAAAGAGATATTAGATAGTGGAGCCACAATTATTTAGCTATTTTTCAAACAATTTGATGATTTCCTCTTTGGAGTTGGCGGCGAGAAGGTGCATACGACGCTTTTCATCTTTAATTGCCGTAGTTAATCTAGATAAGATCTTGAGATATTCGGTCTGTTGATTGGCGGGACCACCAATCATGAAGATGAGTTTCACGGGGGCTCCGTCGAGAGCATCCCATTCGAGCCCCTCTTTTGCCCTTTGTATGCCAACAGCAAGGAAAAAATGGTCAAAATTTTCCATTTTGGCGTGAGGAATAGCCACACCCATTCCAATCCCTGTGGAAACGAGCTGCTCTCTCTGCAAAACTGCGTCATAAAATTGCTCGAAATTTTGGATTGCACCAACCTCTTTTAGAGCTTCGACAAGCTGATGAAGTGCTTCATTGCGGCTATTGGCATTCAGAAAACGAACGACTCCGTCCCGGATAAATTGCAAAAGGGTCATGTCGGTTCCTTTCTTTAAAAAATTATTAATACATTCCAGTATGGCCAAAACCCCCCTCCTCTCTTGTTGTTGTTTGTAAAAATTTTTTTTCAAAAAAGCGCGCATGACAAACTGGAGAAAGAACAAGTTGAGCAATGCGCATTTTGGGAGTGACGACGAATGGACTTCCTCCATGATTGATTAGAACGATTCCAATCTCTCCACGATAATCTGCATCGACAGTACCTGGCGTGTTGAGCACGGTAACTCCAGACCTGAGTGCTAAACCACTACGGGGGCGCACCTGAATCTCATAGCCTACGGGAACTTCAACCCTGAGACCCGTTGGGATAAGCTTCACCTCTCCAGAACCTATCGAGACCTCTTCCCGAATATGAGCACGGATGTCAGCGCCCGCTGCTCCCGCGGAGGCGTAGAAGGGAAGCGTCACCCCCTCTTCAACTAGCGCTGGTACATCCTTTTCGTTCATTTCCCTACCGCAATCGCATTTTTTGCACGCTCTTTCTGTGAAAGAGCAATCAAATCGTCGAGTTTCTCACACTGCTCTGTGATTTCTTGTTGAGAGGGGAGAGCCGGATTGTTCGTTAGGAACTCTATAAAAAAGGATAGAGTCTCTTTGAGCTCTCTCCGTTTAACGATACAGTCTATCATCCCTTTTTCCAGCAGAAACTCAGATTTTTGAGCGGTGTCAGGAAGCTTCTGTCGAATCGTTTGTTCCACGACGCGTGGGCCCGCAAACCCGATTAACGCGTCGGGTTCCGCGAGAATCACGTCTCCCAAAGAGGCAAATGAGGCTGTTACACCCCCAGTCGTTGGATTAGTAAGCACAGAGATGTAGGGAACTGCGGCGCTATGTAACTTGGCAAGGGCCGCGGAGGTTTTCGCCATTTGCATGAGCGAGTAGATCGATTCCTGCATGCGGGCACCACCCGACGAGGAGACGAGAACCAAAGGGATCCTTATCTTCAGAGCGTGTTCGACGAGGAGCGTGATTCTCTCCCCTACCACAGATCCCATTGATCCCCCCATGAAGCCAAAGTCGAGAGATCCCAACGCAACTTTTGTTCCATTAATTTGGCAGAGGCCCACTACAATGGCCTCATTCCTCCCTGTCTGTTCTTCGGCGTTAGCGAGCCGCTCTTTATATGCCTGAGAATCCACAAAACCTAGAGGATCAGATGACCTAATGGTGGCAAAAAGCTCCTGGAAGGTCTCCGGGTCAGAAAGGAGCCTGATCCTATCTATGGCGGAGAGGCGATAATGATGTTCACATTTTGGACAGCAATTGTAGTTTTCTTGAAGCTCATTATTGTGGACCATCTCCTCACATTTTGTGCATTTAATCCACCCGCTGAACCCATTTCCCTTGGCTGATCCGCACTTAATCTTGGGTTTATTCCTGGTAAAGAGCCCCAACAACCCCATTACAAATTCCCCTTATGTCACAAACACCGTGGAGGCTAACAAATTTTCACGAAGAAAACAACAACCAACGACATTTTGTGTTAAATAAAAATTCAAGAGCCACTTTATTGTCATAGTCAGTATACTGCCCCATTAGCCAACCTGATGGTCTAGGATATCATCAGAGGTAAAATGAAGGCAAACATAAATATAGGTACCTATCGTTTAAGGGGGGCGCGTGCACAAAGGGAGAAAGTTGGGAGGTTGTACAGATCATGGCAGTTGAAGTTGTATCCATTGGCAATGAACTTCTTTATGGGTTCACCGTTAATACTAATGCTTCTCTCATTGGGCAAATGCTCCTTTCGCATAGTTTTGCTGTTGAGCGTGTTACCCTGCTTCCTGACGATGCTCCCTCCCTTAAAGCTGGGATCAAAGAGGCTATGAATCGCTCCTCCCTTATCATCACCACTGGGGGGTTGGGACCAACGGGGGATGATCTCACCCGAGATGTTGTTGCGCAGATTTGTGATGTGCCCCTCATCTATAATCGGTCTGTTGCAGATGCTCTCACCCAGAGGTTTTCTATGCCCCCTCACCTCTTAGCAAACCAGAGCATGATGCCCCGAGGGGCTGCTGTCATTCATAATCCTATCGGCACCGCTTCTGGATGGGTCCTCGAAACGCAAGGAGCGCGTATTATCGCCCTTCCTGGCGTTCCGTCGCAGGTGGAGGCGATGCTTCCCCAAGTGATCCCATACCTTGAAGAGCGCTGCGACAAAACCTGTCATGTCAAAGCCCTCTATTTCTGTCAGATATCCGAAGATCGGATCGATCCCCTATTGCGGAGCCTCGAGAGGGAATATCCCGACGTGCAAATTGGCATCTGTCCTTCTTACGATACTCTTTCCATTTTTGTTTGTGCGAGGAATATCCAATATCTCGAGGCCATCGCCGAAAGGATCGCTTTTCCCTTTTCCTCCCATCTCTTCTCCACGACTTCCAAAATGGTCGAAGTCGCCCTTCAAGAGTGGATGATTGCCCACCAAAAGACCCTGATCTGTGCAGAATCTTGTACAGGAGGGCATCTTTCTGCGCGTCTTACGGCAAATAGCGGGGCTTCTGCCTACTTTTTAGGGAGCATCGTCTCCTATTCTACCCTTTTAAAACAATCGACACTCCATGTTTCATCGGAGACACTCAGGTCTTGTGGAGCCGTGAGTAGAGAGGTAGTCGGTGAGATGGCGCAAGGAGCGCTCGATCTTGGCGGCGCCGACTATGCCCTCGCCATCTCTGGCATTGCGGGGCCCTCTGGTGGGAGCCGAAAAAAACCTGTCGGCACCGTTTGGGGGGCGATTGGCACCTCTCAACGTATCTTTACGGGAAAATGCTTTATACAAGGGGGATATACGAGGGAACAGATCATCGAGCACTCTGCCACCTTTTTTCTCGCTACCCTCTGGCGCTACCTTAAACATAATGTGGAGCCATTTTTATGACCTACGAGCTTTTGGATTCGGGCAGCGGGGAAAAATTGGAGCGATTTGGAGATTTTATATTGATCCGCCCCGCCCTTCAAGCGCAGTGGAGCATTCAGTCCCCTGGCGCGTGGAGGTCGGCCCATGCGACATTTAGACGCACGAAACCTTGGAATGGTATTCCTAAGTCATGGAATATTAAATATGAAGAGCTCACTTTCAAGCTCTCTCCTACATCCTTTGGTCATGTTGGGTTCTTTCCAGAGCATGCACAACACTGGAACTGGATGAGCAGGACACTTAGACCCAGGTCGAACGTGCTCAATCTCTTCGCCTACTCTGGGGGTGCCACGCTTTACCTTGCTAAGAGGGGGCATAGTGTGTGCCATGTCGACGCGTCTAGAGGGATGGTTGACTGGGCCAGGCAAAATGCTCTACTCAATGGATTAGAACGCGCCTCTATCCGCTGGATTGTTGACGATACCATTAAATTTTTAAAGAGGGAAATTAAACGGAGGCGGCGTTATGACGCGCTCATCCTCGATCCCCCCTCTTTCGGCCGTGGGTTTCAAGGTCAAGTGTTTAAAATCAAGCGGGATCTCCTCACTCTCCTCCGCCTTTGCTGTGCGATATTAAGTGCTAAGCCATCCTTTGTCCTTTTTACCTCTCATACTTCCGCATTCACTCCAAAAGTACTCGAAAATCTCATGTGGCAAACCTTCCCCAACATGTCCATTGAATCGGGTGAGATGCTCATTCCCTCTGCATCATCCCTCTCCCTCCCCTCGGGAACTTATGCTAGGTGCATGGCACTATGATCCTAACTAGTTCTCACAACCCCCGCATCAAACAGGCTATCAAGCTGCGCGATAAGCGCATGAGGGATCATACCCAGACCTTCATTATCGAGGGATATCGAGAACTTTCTCTTGCGGTGGGTCACTACATCCACCTCAAAACGCTCTTCTACTCTCCCTTCCATTTTCTCGGATCTAATGAGAGGACTCTCATAGAGAGAGTGAGCGCACAACATGTCCCAATATTCGAAGTACATCACGCCCTCTTCGAGAGACTCTCTTACAGGGACCGCCCCGACGGTTTATTAGCTATTGCTGCTCAAAACCCACTCACCTTAAGCGACCTAAAATTGAAGCAAGAGCATCCCTCCTTCTTTCTCGTTGCTGAATCGATCGAGAAACCGGGAAACCTCGGCTCTATGCTCCGCTCTGCCGATGCTGCAGGAGTTGACGCCCTTCTTGTATGTGATCGATGCACCGATATCTACAACCCCAATGTTGTTCGGGCGAGTGTGGGTACCCTCTTCACCATTCCTGTGTTGGAAGTGACCTCTGATGAGGCGATTGAGTATTTAAGAAATAATGGCATCCGAATCGTTGCCACTTCGCCCGATGCTAAATCTATCTTTACTCAAGTTGATTTCTCTCAGTCTGTTGCGATTGTTGTGGGGACGGAGCAAATTGGACTTTCTCCGCAATGGATGGAGTGTGCTGATATCGCCGTAAAGATCCCAATGCGTGGTATTGCCGATTCTCTCAACGTTGCCGCTGCAACCACACTCCTCTTGTATGAAGTTCTCCGCAAAAGAGCTTGAAGTGCTCTATCTCGATAATCACCTTCTTGCGGTTAATAAACCCGCTGAACTCCTGACGCAGGCTACGCACTTGGATGGACGCTCCCTTGAGGAAGTTGCCAAGATGTGGCTCAAGAGAAAATTCAAGAAGCGAGGAAACATCTACCTCCATTCCATCCATCGCCTCGATAAACCTGTCAGCGGCATCATTTTATTCGCACGTACGAGCAAAGCTCTTTCAAGGCTCAATACCCAAGTCAGAGGCAGACTCATAAAAAAAATATACTTTGCTCAGATCGAAGGAGAGCTTATCCCTCGCAGGGGGGTGCTCAGGCACGCTCTAATTCATGGAGCCCATCGTGCCTATTGCCCTCCATCTGGCGGCAAGGAGGCTATCCTCTCGTATACCGTATGCAAAGTCTATTCCCGCTCCTCCCTTGTGAAGATAGTGCCTCACACGGGAAGATACCATCAGATTCGTGCGCAGCTTTCACTCATCGGCCACCCTATTCTTGGAGATCGCAAATATGGCAGCAGACACACATCCCTTCGCATCCACCTCCACCACGCGCAAATGAGTCTCACACACCCAGTTTCATTGGAGCGACTCACTATTATTTCTGCCGCCCCCTTCATGTAGGACCTACCCCTTGAGCACCATACGAGGGGAGAGGCGTGCGATGCGATTTGCCAATTTCGCCTCCTCCACCGCTTCGGTTACCTCGTCCACATCTTTATAAGCATCGGGCATCTCCTCTGCGATTGTTCGCGATGAGGAGGCACGTACTAACACATTTTGCTTCTCCATATGCTCGGTTAGGTTTTTCCCTTTCCATAGTTTGAGCGACTGCACGCGGCTGTGTGCGCGACCCGCTCCGTGACATGAGCTGCAGAAGGTGAGGGGATTTCCTAAACCGACCATGAGGTAACTAGCGCGCCCCATGTCTCCAGGAACGAGGACAGGCTGACCCGTCTTCTTAAAAAGGGGAATGAGCTCTTCTGCGTTGGGCCCATAGGCTCTGGTTGCCCCTTTGCGGTGGACGCATACCCGCTTCCCTTCATGGGTTTCAAATTTGGCAATGTTATGACATACATCGTAGAGGAGTTTAATCCTATGCGTGGGAGTGGAGCACACTTTTTGAAAAGCCTTCCGTACCCCGTGCAAAATTTGTTGGCGGTTGTTGAAAGCGAAATTGGCCGCTGCAGCCATCGCGGAGAGGTAGGTTTGTCCCGCCGGGCTTTGGATGGGAGCACAGACAAGTTGTCGATCGGGTAGTCCCTCGTGGAACCCTTTTTTTATGAAGCTATTTAGGGTGTCTTGGCATATCTGATGACCAAATCCGCGTGAGCCAGAATGGATTAAGATATAGGTCATTCCCTCTTCCACTCCCCATTCAGCGGCGATGTCAGCAATAAAAATTTTCTGAATCTCTCCAATTTCGACAAAATGATTACCCGAACCAATTGTGCCTAACTGGTTAGTGCCCCGTTGTTTAGCGTGAGAAGAGACCGTGTCAGCGTCACCCCCTTCGATACACCCATAACTTTCAGTGTGGGAGAGGTCCTCCGTACATCCATACCCATTTTCTACAGACCACCTCGCCCCTTGTTCGATTAGGGAATGATAGTCGCTCTCACTTAGTGCCTTTCTTTTCGTTTTGCCGCGACCCACCCCAGAGGGAATTAGGGCGTGGATTTGATCGATGAGCTCCTTCCGCGTGGAGGGGGTAAAGCTCTTGAAGGGGAGAGGGACGAGTGCTAGGCGAACACCGCAGTTGATGTCATACCCCACACCTCCTGGGCTAATTACCCCTGCTTCTGCATGCATCGCCGCAACGCCTCCGATTGCAAAGCCATATCCCCAATGGATATCTGGCATAGCAATGCTATGTTTGACAATACCTGGAAGGCACGCGACGTTACGCACCTGTTGGAGTGGCTCTTCGATACTCTGTTCGTTGAGCAGCGCATCGCTTGCTATGATGAGGCCGGGTACACGCATTCCGTCTCTTTTAGGAATGTGATAGGTTGCTGGAGCAACCTTCTTTAAACAAGTATTTCTCAAGGGAGAACTATTCATACAAACACAACCTCAATTTTTTCACACAAATTAACAGCTCCCGTGGGGGAGACAACGCCTTCGACACGGTTTAACACGTTTTACATTATATATCGACGATCATCTTCCACACTAAAACTTCGCCCTTTTTCTCTACTTCTCCGTGGAAACTCACCGCTTTAAATGGCATGCCTATTTCGTGGTCGGCTTGAGAGAGCGCCTCGTTGAGCTTTATGATGACCTCCTCGAGGTTTTTTACCTGCGAGTAGGGCTGGAGAAAGGGAAGGATCTGTGGGGACTGAAAAGCGAGTGCGATTTGCGCATTGCAGTAAATCTGTTGCAGGTCTTTCCCAAAGACGAGAAAAGCAATATCTGCCACATGTTCGATCTCTTGAAATGGCGGGAGGAGGTCGTGCGTCCAAATGGGTTCATAACAGAGTCCTCTATGGCTTTCGTAGAGATGGAGGTGTTGGAAGTAGAGGGGCAGCGGATAAAAGCTCTTTTTCCATTGTTTTTGCAAAAAGGGGGCACGCCCCAAGGTCACATGCTTGAGGAATTTGCGGCGGCCCAGTTCATATCTCCGCTTTTCGAGGAAGGAGGTGAGATTTTCTTGATATTGTGCGATAGCATCTCCCTCTCCAAAGGGTTCAATATGCCACGCCACCACTTTTGGGTCATGTTCGGGCAAAAAGAGACAAGCATCGAAAACTCCTACGGGCCCTACTCGGAAAAAAGGACGAGGGAGTTTTGCAATGGATGCCTTAACTTTGCTATATGCGGTGTTGCCGAGGAAGGCAAGCGTTAGATGGCGGTGTTGCGCCTTTAGTGTGCGTGCGTGAGGGAGGTTCTCAGGCCAAGGCGAATGTACCTCTATTCCAAAAAATAGGCGTCTTTGATCAGAATCGCATTTTACTCTCTCTTTCACAACCAAACCTTAAGGTTCACCCGACGTGTGTTAGGGCAAGTTGGGCTGAAGGTTAACAAGCATCGAGCCATTTTCATATTCTCGCTGAAGGGTAGCATTCCTAGGAAGAAAAGGCAAATTTTTTATTTAGACCCCCTCTAGGCTGGGCGCAAAGGAACTTTTCCTTAAGAGGTGTATCGTACATCCTCTAGATATGCACCTTGGTGTTATTATAACGGGTTGTATGCAACTGTCAAACGTGGGGAGTCTGCAGCGTAAAATGGATGATTACTTGAATCATAACTAATCATAGTTTCCTTGCAATGCCTTATGCTCCCTCATCGCAACCACAAAAGCCTCTTTTCAGGGGGATTTTAGAGGGTTGCCACGTTGAAAATCCATTTGCAAAGTGTTTGCCACCAGATAATGAATGCCTCTCGTTTCAGGAGCTTGCCTAAGAAGTAGGGGATTTTGAAAAAATGGCCCTTACAGACAGGCTGAAATTATTCAGTACGCATGCTGTCCGTTAATTGGAGCAAATAAGCCGGTTTAAATCAGCTCAATATAAAAAATTCAGGCACGTCAAAAAAGATAATGGGTCTGTTGAGAAATCAATGGGGTTTGAAAAAATGTCACTCCAAACGTACTTGTTTAGAGGAGTGCAAAATATGATTGTGGGAGCCGCTCAAATCACAAGATCTTTCTTGGAATTATGATTGCTCGCACCGCGAAGACGTTTTAACTATTGGCTTGTTATCAACAAATTAATGGCGTGACATGAACCGCCAAGATTTATCTTTCGATATTCTCCTATCAACGCCTGGTCCTTCTCTGCGATATATTTTCTACTCCTCTGAACAGACACAATTTTCTTGAGATACGCAAGCGCACATACCGCATTTTGATTTAAGCAGTGTTTGGCAGATTGGGTGTGCAGTTTTTGAGGAAGGCAGCGCCAACTGCTCCAAGGCATATTTCTAGTTTGAAGGTTTCTTGCCTTAAGTTTCTTAAATGGCGGGGCGGAGTTTTGAGGGAGGGACTTGGGATGAGGATAAATCCTCCAAGGCACAAAATTTGATGTATTTTTTATGGTTCTCTTCTGGCAACACTTTTGCGCTATTTAGGTCATTTTGCTCCCAGTTTTCTAGTTGTCTCTTGTACTCTGTCCTCCTTGGTCCATCTTCTGTGGTGGCTAATGTCTTGGCACTTTCTTAACCCTGGCTTCCGTTAATGTTTATCGCACAGGTTTGATTGATTAAGATTCCTGCATGAGAGGGGATAGAGCTCTTATGAGAGGAAAAATGAGTAATTAGGCACACATTACAGCCCTACAGAGCCTAACCTATTCGTTGGGGCATTAGCGTGGTTCTGACGATGGAAAATTCAAGAGAGCGAGAAAAAGACATTGATATAATTCTATTTTTATTTATAATGGACTTCGAAAAGTTAAACATTCTTATATGAACCGAGGATTTTGGAGGTGGTAAAATGGAAAATGTCAATGTCGCACAAGGAGTGGGTAGTTCAGCGGAGCCTGTCGTAGCTTCTGGAATGGTAGGAGCGCGTATTAACGCTACGAAACATTTATTTTTTGTTGTCACGGGCTCTATTAAAAACTGCTTGAGTCACGGCGCCAGTGCTGTTTGGTGTCTTTACAGTGATAGAAGCAGTGTAGGGGGTCATTTAGCGGGCACTGTCAAATCTATTGGCAGTATTGTTTGTGTGGTGTTTTTATTGCCAGTTATTCTCTTCGCGCCTAGTTGGGTCCAAGGTTTTGTTCCTTTCCAGCAGAGGGAAGCTGCAGGAGCTGGTGAAGAAGCTGAGAGAGCCGCTAGACCTGATGGAGGAGCTGAAGAAGCTGAGAGAGCCGCTAGACCTGATGGAGGAGCTGAAGAAGCTGAGAGAGCCGCTAGACCTGATGGAGGAGCTGAAGAAGCTGAGAGAGCCGCTAGACCTGATGGAGGAGCTGAAGAAGCTGAGAGAGCCGCTAGACCTGATGGAGGAGCTGAAGAAGCTGAGAGAGCCGCTAGACCTGATGGAGGAGCTGAAGAAGCTGAGAGAGCCGCTAGACCTGATGGAGGAGCTGAAGAAGCTGAGAGAGCCGCTAGACCTGATGGAGGAGCTGAAGAAGCTGGTGGAGGAGCTGAAGAAGCTGGTGGAGGA
>Ga0209365_1000064_pt1 | contig 18352 bp, 23 predicted proteins | sample WorMetimpBELIZE2_FD_187389 | JGI IMG/M metagenome (GOLD analysis project Ga0209365, IMG submission 187389) | Marine gutless worms symbiont microbial communities from Max Planck institute for Marine Microbiology, Germany - Olavius imperfectus... | ecosystem: Host-associated > Annelida > Digestive...
GGTTGACGGATTTCAGCGTGGTTTCAAGGGGTGGAAGCTGTTCGGCCTTTTTTTAACCACGCACTCAAGGTTTGTCGGCAAACCCCAAACGTGCGTTCGATCCCGCGCATACTAGGTCGTTCTTGATAAGCTTTTATAATTCGCTCCTTTTCTTCCTCCGTATAGCGTTTTCGGGGTTCAAGTACGCCATAGGCGCCACAGGCTTTACAATGATATTGTTGGCTGTCGCACACATGGATGCCATTTTTAATCAGGTCTTTGCTGTGACATTTGCGACAAGTATGCACTTTTGTTTCAATAATCATAATTAAAAACCCTGTGATTGAATTGGCACCTGAAGGTGATGGTTCAAACCCCACGGTATTGTTCCGAAAAGGAGCTTAGAAATCCAGTGCCAGGCGATGGTAAAAGTCGTGGGATTTTGAATGATGAAGAATTAACCATCTTACTTTGTCACTCTAGTATTTACCACTACTGGCGGCGGGAATACAACCCGTGATAAACCTGCCGTGGAACGGGTAAGATGGAACCCGAACCCGGAAGGACTAGTCCTCGGGGGGTTATCGGTCATCGCCAACTCGAAGACCAATATCATCCGCCTCGGTTACAGGGGCCCCGACCCGAAGCTAGCCGCGTCCATCGTGAATGCCGTGGCCCAGAACTGCATCAGCATGAACCTGGAGCGGCAGTATGAGACGACCACCTATGTTGAACGATACCTCGAAGAGCGTATCCGGCAGGCCGGCTATCCTGCAAGTCATAGACAACCAGTCATCCAGGCGCTCAAGGCGCGCAAGGGCGAATGGAGATGGAGTACGAGGGGCTGCCCAAGATCTACAAAGCGGATTATCCCGCCAAGCGGCCGCTCCGGCGTCGGATTACCGAGATCGACCGGCAGATCAAGGCGGAGATCGCCGCCATCAACCGGTTGATCAAGGCCGGCTACTAGGCGAAAATTCGAGAGCAGATTTCCCTGCAGACGCGCGTCGACAAGGTTTGGTGTTCCTGTTCGAACACCTGGACGACACCGTCAAGAACAGCGAGGAAGTGGAAAAACGTGTCCAGGCCCCGGTGCTCGGCGTTATTCCATTCGTTGCATTGGGGGAATCATCCGGGGCCGATAGAAGGCACGTCTCGCTGGCCTCCGCCGAGGATCCCTGTAGCCCCATCGCCGAGGCCGCCCGCTCCCTGATCACCTCGCTCAGCTTTGCGACCACGGAGGGAACCCCGAAGACTATCTATTGACCAGCTCGGGTCCCGGCGAGGGTAAGACCACGATCTTCACCAGCATCGCGATCGCCCTCGCCCGCACCGGCAAACGGGTGCTGCAGATAGACGCTGACTTGCGTTCCCCGAGCCTTCAACATGTGTTCGATCTCCCCAACAAGCTGGGCCTCACCAACTCTGGCCGGTGCCGCCAAACCTACCGACATCGCCCAACCGACACCGGTCGACGACCTGTTCATCATCACCAGCGGACCCTTGCCGCCGAACCCCATGGAGCTACTCTCCGGCGCCAAGATGCTGGATTTCCTGAAGCTCGTTGCCACCAGGTTCGACGTCGTCCTGATCGACGGCCCGCCCGTCATCGGGCTTGCCGACGCCATTGTGCTGTCCAAGCTGGCGCGGGGCACCATCTTCGTGGCCCCGGTCGGCCATACGCGCTACGGTAACCTCGAGGGGGCGGTAAAGCGCCTACGCACCGCGAATGCGACATCATCGGGGCCGTGATCAACCGGTTCGACCGCTCCGGCTCGCGCTACGGCTACGGATATGGCTACCGATACAGCTACGATTACAATTATTCATACGACTATGGCACGCGCGGTCGGACGACAAGACTGCCGGTAAAGGCGTATAACCACAGTTGAGGTAAAATGGGCAAAGCGAGCGCCCGGCAGGCCGGTTTGGATTTTCGGTCAGGCCACGGCGGTTTCCGAATCCCGGCGGCTTGTCGGGTACCCAAACGCCGCGTGCCCATCAATGGAGAACTGAATAGGACAGGATTTTTCAGGATTGACAGGATTTTTCTTGGGTTTTAGCGCAGGCGTCCTCGCCGGCCTCAAACCATGCCGCGCGTAGGATAGGCAAAGCCAGCGTCTTAGGTCTTGACCGCCATCGTGTTTTGGAGTGTGCTGATGGGATGGCGCGGCTTGGTTAGCCCGAATCCAAAGCGGCGTCGGGTTCGTGCCAACTGATGGCCAGGCACCGCTGACAATCACCGTGGATCATCAAAAGCATGGGGACTCCTGACGGCTACCGGTCACCGATCCCTGGTCGAGCCGGGGGACTGGCCGGCGGAGGGTCTCAGGTGCTCGATGTACTTCGGAACCTCCGTCATCTCCAGCCTCAGGGCCGTGCCGCCGGCGACCAGGCGCCGGTCGGTGCCGCGAAAACCCAGGTCGCAACGGGTACGGCCCCGGGTATCGAGCGGCACCGGGATCATATCCCGATAGGTAAAGATGTTGTCGTCGATGTCGCCGCCGGTGCAGATCAAAGGATCCGCGGGCGGATCGCCGGACTCGATCCGCGCGTCTTCCATGACCAGATGACCGCTTTGCCACCAGAGGGTACGCTCGTGCGAGCCCGTCATGGTCTTGACGATATAGGCGCGGGAAAAGTGGATGTACAAACGCCCGTCCCGGTGACCGATGGTGTCGATCTCGGACCCCGGAAGCTCGATACTAAGGCTTTCCATCGCGATTCCTGATTGCGCTCACAAGGTTACATCCCGGCGATAACCGCGTCCCCAAACCCGGACGAGCTCACCTTAGTCGCCCCCTCCATGAGCCTTTCCAAGTCATAAGTCACTGTTTTAGCCAGGACGGCGCCCTCGACCCCCCGGATGATGCGCTCCGCTGCCTCAGTCCAGCCCAGATGGCGCAGCATCATCTCGGCGGACAGGATGATGGAGCTAGGATTTACCTGGTCCTTACCCGCGTACTTGGGCGCGGTGCCGTGGGTCGCCTCGAACATGGCCACGGTCTCGGACAGATTGGCGCCCGGCGCCAGGCCGATGCCCCCCACCTGTGCGGCCAAGGCGTCGGAGATATAGTCGCCGTTCAGATTCAGGGTGGCGACCACATCGTACTCCTTGGGACGCAACAGAATCTGCTGCAGGAAGGCGTCGGCGATCACGTCCTTGATGACGATCTCGCCACCGGTCCTGGGGTTGGTCAGGCGGCACCAGGGGCCGGCGCCGATCTCCGAGGCGCCGAACTCCTCCTTGGCCAGCGCATAGCCCCAGGATTTGAAGGCCCCCTCCGTGAACTTCATGATGTTGCCCTTGTGTACCAGGGTCACGGAGTCGCGGCCATTGTCGATCGCGTATCGGATCGCCTTGCGCACCAGCCGCGATGTCCCCTCCAAGGAGACGGGCTTGACGCCGATGCCGGAGGTCTGGGGGAAGCGGATCTTGGTGACCCCCATGTCCTGCTGCAGAAAGTCGATGACCTTGCGCGCCTCGCCGCTGCCGGCCGGCCACTCCACGCCCGCGTAGATGTCCTCGGAATTCTCGCGGAAAATCACCATGTCCGTATGCTCCGGCTCCCGCAACGGGCTGGGCGTGCCCTGAAAATAGCGCACCGGGCGCAAGCAGACATAAAGATCCAGCTCCTGGCGCAAGGTCACGTTCAGAGAACGGATGCCGCCGCCCACGGGCGTCGTCAGCGGCCCTTTGATGGATACCACGAACTCGCGCATGGCGTTCAGGGTATCCTGCGGCAGCCAGATATCCTCGCCATAGACGCGCGTGGCCTTCTCGCCGGCATAGAGCTCCAGCCACTGAATCCGCCGGCGGCCCTCGTAGGCCCTCTTTACCGCGGCATCCACGACCTGCTTCATTACCGGCGTGACGTCGATGCCGATGCCGTCGCCCTCGATGTACGGAATGATGGGATGGTCCGGGACCCGAAGGGAATGGTCCGCGCCGACGAGGATCTTCTCGCCCGTGGATGGAATCCGTAATTTTTCGTAGGCCATGTGGGTTCTTCGCTCCTTGTCGATAAGGTCTCTATGAGTCTAGCACCCGGAGCGGCTCAATCGGCAATTTTAGACCCCTGGTCAGGGCCACCGAATAATAACTCGATGGAAAGCAACGGATTATCGATATTGAACCGCAGAGAACGCAAAGGAGATGAGAGGTCGGCCTCCGGCCTCCCTTTGGAGGGTGCCGCCAAAGGCGACACCCGATGCGGTCCAGGGAGGGCCCGCCATTTTTAACGGCGATCAGCCATTGAAAATGAAAGCATCGGGACATCGCCATGTCCAGATTCGCCAGTCGCAAAGCCCAGGGATGGGCTTTTGCGACATCCTTTGGAGTGCGGCGGCAATCAGGGACCTGTGTACTTCGAGTGTTCTCCCGTGGTCGGCTGGTTATACCGGATGACCCGCCGGCACGCGCCCGACGCCGCTTTTGTTTCCAACCACCCTGACTCAAAGCGCCGTCGCCGCGGTGCGTGGGGAATGTGGCCCCATTGATCCTCGAAACCGGCCAGCGGCTCATGCGCCCATCCGAGCCCCGTCCGGGGCACCGCTTTGCCGGCGCACTCCAAAGGAGGCCAGCCGATAGCCCGACCGACCCTTCGGCCAAATGGCTGCTTCAACGGTGATTATCATTCGGTAGCCCTGGTTTCGTGGGTTCGGTGGTCAGGCGCTCCGGCAGGGAGGGCTCTCGGCTTTGCAGGCGGTCGAGAGCGACGCGGGGCACCAGGACCTCCAGCTCCCACCCGCCCTGCTCCGTGGCCCGGTCTGACAGGACCTGGGCATGGGTAAAGAACCAGGCCCGCAGGGCCCCCTCTTCCGGGCCGATCCGGAGCCACCGGTGCAGGCGCTCCCCCTGGAAATACTCGCTCAGGGCGTCGCGCAGCAGGTCCATCCCGGCCCCGGTACGGGCCGAGACCCAGACCCGACGGATCTGCCCCCGGGCGTCCCGCTCCAGGCGCGGCTCGGCGGCGGGTGCCAGATCGATCTTGTTGAATACCTGGAGCTGGGGGATGTCGCCCGCGCCGATTTCCGACAGCACCGCCTGGACGTCCGCGATGCACCCGTCCCGCCGCGCACCGGAGGTATCCACCATATGGAGCAACAGATCCGCGGTCCGGGTCTCCTCCAGGGTGGAGCGAAAGGCGGCTACCAGCTCGTGGGGAAGCCGGCTGATGAAGCCCACCGTGTCGGCCAGGATCAGCGTCGGTCCCTGCTGGGGCAGGGGCAGGCGGCGCAGGGTCGGGTCTAGGGTAGCGAACAGCTGGTCGGCCTGATAGACGTCGGATCGGGTCAGCCGGTTGAAGAGCGTCGACTTGCCGGCGTTGGTGTAGCCGACGAGGGAGACCGTCGCCAGCTCGGCCCGCTCCCGCGCGCGGCGGCCCTGGGCGCGTCGGGAGGCGATGCGCTTCAGGCGCTTGTTGAGCTGGGCGATGCGGCCGCCGATTAGGCGGTGGTCCGACTCCAGCTGGGTCTCGCCCGGTCCCCGCAGGCTGATGCCGCCCTTCTGGCGTTCGAGGTGGGTCCAGCCGTGCACCAGACGGGTAGCCAGGTGGCGCAGCTGCGCCAGCTCCACTTGCAGCTTGCCCTCGAAGGAGCGGGCGCGCTGGGCGAAGATATCCAGGATGAGCCCGGTGCGATCCACCACCCGGCATTGGAGGTGGCGCTCCAGATTGCGTTCCTGGGCGGGGGAGAGCCCGTGGTCGAAGATCACCAGCTCCGCCCTGTGCTCCTTGATCAGGGCCTTGATCTCGTCCGCCTTGCCGGGGCCGACGAACAGCCGGGGGTCGGGGGTCCGGCGGAAGCCGCCCACGAAGTCCAGGACCTGGGCTCCCGCCGCCTCCGCGAGCAGGCGAAACTCCTCCCGTTCCTCGGGATCGCCGGCGGCGCCCAGGTTCAGACGAACGAGCAGGGCCCGCTCACCGCTACCGGGGCGCTCGAACATGGTCACTCGGGGAAGGGCCTGGAGGATTCGGCGGCGGCAAGATGGCAGACTACCTTGGGTAATAATGCTGGCACGCCGCTAAGGGCTTGTGCCTTGTTTCAGAACATTTGTTGAACCGCAGAGAACGCAGAGAAGATGAGAGGTCAGCCTCTGGCCTCCCTTTGGAGGGCGACGGCGGCCATACGCCTTGAGTGTCTCGGGCCATTTCCGATGATTGCCGGTGGCACTTGCTACCGATTGGTACGAACCCGACGCCGCGTTGGTTTCCAAGCGACCCGAACCAAAGCGCTGTCGCCGCAGTGCGAGCCGAGCACACGGCCCCACAACTCCCTGGCCAATGCCGGCCGCTCGTGCACTCACCGAGAATTCTATCCGAGGCACCGACCGCTTTGCCGCGCACTCCAGGGATGTCGCAAAAGCCCATCCCTGGACCGCGTCGGTTGTCGCCTGTGGCGACACCCTCCCTCATAAGGAGGTCAGTCCATGGCTTGCGATTTGCGACATCAATCGAAACCACTGAGGGGTTGTTAGAGGCTGTCTAAAAACCAACCCATTGATTTGACTTGGTCTGGAGTCCTTAACCGGATCGGAGTGAAGCCCTTGATTCCCCCCTCTCCCGCTAGGGGCGAGGGACTTTAGGCCGTAGCCAGCCTTGTAGGACCAGGGCTGACCTGGACCGCGCGGTTTTTAGACAGCCTCTTAGCCTTGGTCGGGCTCCGGCTCGCCCTCGAACGGGATCGGCGGCAACTTGACGTTGCGTGCCGGCACCACGGTGGAGATCGCGTGCTTGTAGATCATTTGGCTCACGTTGTTCTTCAGCAAAACGGCAAATTGATCGAACGACTCGACCTGCCCCTGGAGTTTGATTCCATTCACCAGAAAGATGGATACGGGTATACGCTCCTTCCGCAAGGCGTTGAGGAACGGGTCTTGCAAGTTCTGCCCCTTCGACATGTCTTCCCTCCTTATCGAGTACTCGGGATCTGAAACAGCTCCCTGATTCCGCCTGACCCGGCCACGGCGCGATGCTGATTTCAGAAACCCTCGTCCGGTAGTGGTAAATACTAGAGTGACAGAGTCAGATGGTTAATTCTTCATCATTCAAAACCCCACGACTTTTACCATCGACCTGCCACTGGATTTCGAAGCTCCTTTTCAGAACAATGCCGTGGGGCTTGAACCATCACCTTCAGGTGCCAATTCAATCACAAGGTTTTGAGCCATGATGACTGAAACAAAAATCCATACTTGTCGTAGATGTCAGAGTAAATAAATTGTCAAAAATGGTACCAATGGATGTGGAAGTCCACAATATCACTGTAAAACTTGTGGGCCTTATGGTGTCCTGGAACCTCGAGTAGATTATACCGAAGAAGAAAAAGAGATCATTCTCAAAGCTTATCAGGAACGCTCTAGTATGCGCGGAATCGAACGTACCTTTGGGGTTTGTCGCCAAACCTTGAGTGCCTGGTTAAAAAAAGGCTGAACGGCTCTCCCCCTTGAAACTACCCTGAAACCCGTTGATCCCCGGAAAACACCCGTGCTGGAAGCGGATGGAGTCTGGTCCTTTGTCTTCCGTAGCCACACCAAAGTTTGGCTCTGGATTGCATTGAGCTGAGAGACCCGAGAAGTGGTGGCTTACACCTACGGTGATCGCAATGAGAAAAAGTGTCAAATACTCTGGGATCGTATCCCACCGGCGTATAAAAAGGCCCTGGTTTTCACCGATTATTGGAAGGCGTATCCATCTGTTATTCCCCCGGAACAACATCGTCCCGTAGGTAAAGAAACGGGTGAGACGGCCCATATTGAGCGTTGGAATAATACCTTACGTCAGCACTTAGCCCGCTTCGTACGTAAGACATTATCTTTTTCCAAATATATCCATTGGCATGATGGTCCTCTTAAAGCTCTTTCTGAACCGAAACAATACTGAATTATTACTATCTGTGGGCTAAGGATTAACTCATATATTAACCATTACCGCGTGCAGATAGTCCGCGACCTCAATAGCGGTCGCGTACCAAAGGTCGTTCCACCCACCGAGCCTTTGCGCCAGGTCTTCCATGTAGGCCCAGCTGTTGGTGGGCGCCCCGGAGTCGAGCTCCCAGCTATGGCCGTAGATGAAGAACAGGGTCAGGGTATCGTCCGGCTGGGCGAGAAACGCATCGACCAGCTCAGCCGCGGCGCTGTGGTGGCTGCTCGGGTGCCAGACCAAGGGATCGTCGGGCAAGCGAAAGTCGAGGGTCTGATCCGCGGTCCGCGCATAGGCGATGCCGAGCTCCCTCAGCACCTGGACCACGGCGGCATTGTGCGCCCCGAAGGGGTAAGCATGCCCGCGCACGTCCCGACCCGAGAGCCGCGAGAGCGCCGCGCAGTCGTCCCCGATCTCGGCGGCGATCTCGGTCCGGGACAGGGAATCCAGGTAGGGATGATTGACCGAGTGGGTGGATATCTCGTGACCGGCGTACAGGGAGGTGATTTCTTCCGGGGCGATATGGCCCGCTTGACCGAGGCGTCCCGAGTTGAGGTGGAAGGTTCCGGGTATTCCGTAGCGTCCCAGGAGCTCGATCAGGCGGCGATCCTGGACCGGACCATCGTCCATGCTCAGGATTAGGGCCTTACCGGTACCGCCGGGGAACCGGAAGTCGGCATAGCTCGGTGGTTGCGGCATCTAGGAGCTCCTCATGCCTTGCCGGCTCGAACCCATTCTGCCGAAGTCGGTAGCTGGTAGCGATTTTAGAGGCTGTCTAAAAACCAACCCATTGATTCCCCCTCTCCCCAACCCCTCTCCCGCCAGGGACGAGGGGCTTTAGGCCGTAGCCAGCCTGGCTAGGACCACGGCTCACCTGGACCACGCGGCATGGCTTGAGTTTTTAGACAGCCTCTTAATGTGAGGAATGTTCTGAAATGGGGGACTAGTGGTGGCGCGGCATCAGGACCGTGTAGTCGAAGTCCAGCACCACCGCGGGGTCGTATTTCCCTTCCTGGTCTTTGTAGGGGAAGGCGGCGCAATCCTGGTCCTTGACAGCGACCAGGCGCAGGCGCAAGGCGCCCAAATCGGTCCGCTCCGGCAGGGCGTCCTTGCTCAGGACCTGGGACCAGGCGTAGACGGTATCGCCGGCGAAGATAGGGGCTACGTGGCGGCCGCCGTTGATGGCGGCGATTTTAAAGGCATTGGCTAAGCCGTTGAAGGTGAAGGCGCGCGCCAAGCTGATGACGTGACCGCCGTAGACGATCCGCTTGCCGAAACGGCCGGCCTTTTCGGTGTGCTGGTTGAAGTGGACCTTAGCGGTATTCTGGTAGAGCCGGGTGGCGGTCATGTGGTCGCTCTCTTCCACAGTCATGGCGTCCACATGGTCGATTTTTTCGCCCGCTTCGTAGTCGTCCCAGAGGTAGGCGCTCCCGGCCAGGGCCGGGTCGTAACCGGAGAGGTCCAGCCCATCCGGCACGCGAAGGTCGGTGATCGCGACGGCCTTGGGCAGCTCAGGTACGACTGGCTTGGGGGTCGGCGCGTCCGGGTTCTTTTTGCGCACCATGACCCAACGCACATATTCGAGGACTTTTTTGCCCCCTTGCCTGGTTCCCACGGAGCGCACGTAAACGGTTCCGCTCTTGCCGTTCGAGTTTTCCTTGAGGCCGATTACCTCGGAGACGGTGCGGATGGTGTCTCCCGGATAGGCCAAGGCGTGGAAGCGTCCGGCGGCATAGCCGAGATTGGCGATGGCGTTGAGGGAGATGTCCGGCACGGTTTTCCCGAATACCAGATGGAACAGCAGTAGGTCGTCCACCGGCGCCCGCGGAAGCCCGATAGCCGCGGCGAAGGCATCGGAGGACTGGACCGCGAAACGGGTGCCGTAAAGCGCCGTGTAGAGGCTGATGTCCCCTGCTGTGATGGTGCGCGGCGTGGCATGGACAATTTCCATCCCGACGCGGAAGTCCTCGAAGAAATTACCGGAATTTGTCTTGGTACTCATTTTTCGCGGGCAGGAGGATGATGCGTTATTCGCTGATCGGGAGGGGATCCGGGTCGTCGTCGATGAGGGTAGCCACGCCAGCGATGACGGCTAATGCGGGAACGACGGCAGGAGCCAAGGCGAGTTGAGGGATGGAGGGATCTTATGACGGGTTCTTCCGGGAGTCCCAGGGCCAGACAACAGGCCTCGGCGTTGACGGTATAGCTTTCGCCCGATTTTACGGTGTAGTCGCATCCGAAGTAGTACTCGACCCGGGCGCTCGCGTCTTCCATGGCCATTACGCGATGGCCTTCCTTGAGCTCCGTACCCTCGGCTCCTTATCAAGATGGTTTGCTCCCTTGTTGAGCAGGGCCTTGCCGTCGATGTACCCAAGCTCGGCAACGGCGTCATGCCGCGAGTGCTTGCTCGCATCGAGGCTTTCGTAACAAATACATTGGGCATGGTTCACCATATATTCGACGTTACCCGTCACCGTATAGCGGCAGCCGTCGCGGTACTCGATGACAGCGACGCCCCCTGCGCCGACATTCACGAGGTCGCCCTCTTCCAGCGGCGCGCTGACAGTTTGCCCCTGCCCGTCGACCGTTCCCTCCGCCCGTACCAGCTCGGCCGACGGGCTCCCGGCCATTGCTGGGTCCTCGGCGGCATTTCCGACACTCGCTATCACCATGAGGCCTACGCCAAGCAGGCTTGTACCTAAGGATACGACCTGCCGGAAAAGCTTGCTTCGCAAGCATCATTTTGGCTCCTGCAATTGGGCAAGCCGTCACCGCTGAATCCGGTACACCAAACCACTGACCCTCCACATAAAAACCTTTGGCCAACCAAACATCTAATCAAGAGGGGAATGGTAGTATTCCCAATCCCGCGAGGTTAGGGTATTTTCAACGGTACACGGGGTCGCTACCAATCGTGCCGGAGTCGTGCCTGCTAGTCAATGCCCGTCTCGACTCGATACCTCTCCCGGTCCCCGTCCCTCATCGGGGATGGCCTTCCGCTCATAGGGGCGAAAGATTTTTGCCCCTACGGCCTTCCGTTTGGAGTACGGCGGCAGTCAGGAACTTTCGTGCTTCGAGTGTTCCTCCGTGGTCGGCTGGTCGCGCCGGATGACCAGCCGGTACGCGCCTGACGCCGCTTTGGCTTCCAAACGACCCGAACCAAAGCACGGTCGCCGCAGTGCGCAAAGAACGCCATTCCACCCATCCCCGGCCCACTCTGGCCGCTCGTGCACGCACTGAGGTTCCCATTTGGGACATCGCTTTGCCGCCGCACTCCAAAGGGAGTGCCGGAGGCCGGCTTCTCATCTCCTCTGCGTTCTCTGCGGTTCAACATCGACAAACCGTTGCTTTCTTAGTCGAGTGATTATTCGGTTGCCGGCTTGTCCTCCAGAAACTGGATAACCCGCGGCACGTCGGAGGCCGTATCGACGCCGGGGCCTGGCTCCTGTGTGGCCTGGGCAACGTGGATCCTTTCTCCGTACCAGAGCGCCCGCAGCTGTTCCAGGGATTCCGCCAACTCCAGGGGGGCGGGCGGCCAGGCGACGAAGCGCCGGAGAAAGGCGAGCCGGTAGGCATAGAGCCCGATGTGGCGCAGGAACCGAGCATTTGGGGGGAGGGGACCGCGCGCGCCGCTACCGCCATGATTCTGGTGCCAGGGTATGGGCGCGCGCGAGAAGTAGAGCGCGTACCCTTTCGCGTCCGTGACGACCTTGACCACATGGGGATCCAGGAGGGTTCGGGTGTCCCGGATCGGATAGGCCAGGGTTGCAATGCCGGTTGCATCCCGGCTCGCCAGATCGTAGGCTACTTGGTCGATGAGGGCCGGCGGCATGCAGGGCTCATCCCCCTGGAGGTTTACGAGGAGGCTGTCCTTGGGCCAGCCACGGACCTGGGCGACCTCGGCAGCACGGTCCGTACCGCTTTGGTGGTCGGTCCTGGTCAGGGCGACATCGGCGCCGAATGCGCGACAGGCGTCGGCGATGCGCGCATCGTCGGTGGCGATCAGGATTTCGCCGGCGGCGCATGCCTTGGCGCGTTCGTAGACGTGCCGGATCATCGGCGCGCCGGCGAGCTCGAGCAGCGGCTTGCCGGGAAGACGGCTAGAGCCGTAACGGGCCGGGATAACTACCTTGAAGTCGATTCCGCTCATGCTGCGGGCACTTCTTCTCTGGGGCTCAGCCGGCGCGCTTCTTCCTCGAGCATCACGGGAATCGCGTCCCGGATCGGGTACGCCAGGCGATCCCCGCGGCAGATGAGCTCCGCCGCCTTCTGATCGTAGTACAGAATACCCTTGCACACGGGACATCTGAGGATGTCCAATAGTTTTTTATCCATTGCCGATACCCTTCAGTTTTTCCAGCAGCAGCCGGTCGAATCCGCCCTGGAGCCGCGCCGTTACGGGGAGATACCAGAAATCCGGGAGCGCGAACCCGGCGCATTTGACGGCATCCTTCTCCGTCATAATGACCAGTCCCGGAGGCCAGGAAGCTGCGTCCTCGCGGCGGAAAGGATGATGATCCGGATAGGGTCGCTCGGATACCTGGAGCCCCCGGCGGCGCAACAGGTCGAAGAAGCGGTCGGGATTGCCGATCCCCGCAACCGCCGTGACCCGTTGGCGGCGCAGCTCCGCCAGCGCCCGCGTGCGCCCCCGGTCGGCGAGGTTGACTAGCCGTTCGGGGGCTAGGTGCATGATTTGCCCGCCCGGACAGGGGCCGCCGTTGCATACGATCAGGTCCGCCTCACAGCGCCGCGCCGCGGGCTCGCGCAGGGGCCCGGCGGGCAGACAACGCCCATTGCCGAAGCGGCGGGCGGCGTCCACCACTAGGATCTCCAGGTCCCGCCACAGACGGTAGTGCTGGAGCCCGTCGTCGCTCACGATCATATCGCAGCTGGCGTCGGCCAGTAGCCGCTCGCCGGCTGCGACTCGGTCGGCCCCCGCGACCACGGGGCAACCGCTACGTCGCGCCAGCAGGACCGCCTCGTCCCCGACCTCGCCGGGATCGCTGTCCCGACTCACTAGCCGGGGCCGCCGGGTCCCGCGCCCCCGGTATCCCCGCAGCAGGATGCCGGGCCGATAACCCTGACGGCGCAGCAAGTCGGTTACCCACAGCACCAGGGGGGTCTTGCCGGTCCCGCCGACGGTGAGGTTGCCCACTACGATCACGGGAACCGGCAGGCGATGGCGTCGCCGCCACGCCTTCCGATAGGCCAGACGCCGCAGCCGGATGATGCCGCAGTAGAGCCAGCTCGGCGGCAGTAAGGCGTAGGAGAGTGGATGGCCGCCGTACCAGACCACTTCGACCGGAGGGATCATCGCGCGTAACCGGCCCTGTTTCGCTCACCTGGCCGCGAGGTTGCCGTGGGACTGCATGCGATGCAGCCGCGAGTAGTAACCGTCCCGCGCGAGCAGGTCCGGGTGCCGACCCTGCTCTACGATACGCCCCCGCTCGATGACCAGGATCCGATCCGCGTTCTTGATGGTGGAGAGCCGATGGGCGATGACCAAGGTCGTGCGGTGCTGCATCAGATCCACCAGTGCGGCCTGGATATGGCGCTCCGATTCGGTATCCAGGGCGGACGTGGCCTCGTCCAGAATCAGGATCGGGGCGTCCTTGAGCATGGCCCGGGCGATGGCGATGCGCTGGCGCTGGCCGCCGGAGAGCAATACCCCCCGGTCGCCGATGGGGGTCTCGAAGCCCCGCGGGAGCTCGCGGATGAAGTCCAGGGCATGGGCCGCCGCGGCTACCCGCTCGAGCTCCCGTGGGTCCACCGCCCCCGGATGACCATAGGCGATATTGTTCGCCACCGAGTCATTGAACAGGACCACGTCCTGGGTGACCAGGGAGATCTGATCGCGCAGGCTCTTCAGGGTCAGCTCCCGGACCTCCAGGCCATCGAGGAAGATCCGCCCCAAGGTCGCATCATAGAAACGCGGCAGGAGGTTGACCAGGGTGGTCTTGCCGCTGCCGGAATGACCCACGAAGGCGATCGCCTCTCCGGGCTCGATCGTGAAGCTCACGGCCTCGAGTACGGGTCCCTTGGTCGGATCATAGACATGGCCTACATCCCGATATTCCACGCGCCCCAAGGCGCGGTCCAGGGTGCGAACGCCGGTATCCCGTTCAGGCTCGGTATCCAGCAGCTCGAACAGACTCCCGGCGGCGATGATCCCGCGCTGCAGATGGGCGTTGATCGCGGTAAGGCGTTTGACCGGCGCCAGCAGCAATCCCATGGCGACCACGAAGGACATGAAGGTGCCGACCGAAATGCCCTCCCGCAACCCCTGCAGCGTGGACAGGTAGACGATCACGGCGATCGCTACGGCCGATATGAGCTGCACTAGGGGAACGCTAGCCGCCTCGGTGGCGATCATCTTCATTTGCAGGGAACGGGTCTTCTCGTTGACACGGCCGAAGCGGGCGCGTTCCCGGTCCTGCCCGCCGAAGGCCTTGACCATCCGGTGCGCGTCGATCATCTCCTGAGCGGCATGGGTCAGCTCGCCCACCCGGTCCTGGATATGCCGGCTGTGGTGCCGAAAACGCTTGGTGGCATACTTCACCGCCCCCGCCATCGTAGGCCCGACCAGCAGAAAGATCGCCGCGAGCGAGGCATTGAGGTACAACATATAGGCCATCAGACCGATGACGGTGAAACCATCGCGCACGATGGTGGTCAGGGCCACGGTCGCGGCGCCGGCGACGTTCTCCACGTTGTAGGTGAACTTGGACAAGAGCTGGCCGGAGCTTTGACTGTCGTAATAGCGGGTCGGGGTACGCAACAGGTGATCGAACATCTCCCGGCGCAGATCCGCCACCACCCGCCGCCCCACCCAGTTAAGAAAATAGGTGTTTACGAACCCGGCGACGCCCCGGACGATGAACAGGGCCAACAACAGCACCGGCATGATCCGCACCACGGATATGTCGCGGTCGACGAAGCTGCCGTCCAACAGGGGTTGCATCATGGCGGCGAAGAGCGGCTCGGTCGCCGCGTAGACAAGCATCCCAAGGATCGAGACGGAGAAGGGTCGCCAATAGGGCCTGGCGTAACCGAGCAGGCGGCGGTAGACCTGCTGGGCGGAGCCCGAGAGAACGCCGTCCGCTTTACTCATCGGCGGCGGCAGGCCGGGTTGCGGCCAGGGCGAAACGCAACAACCCGAGCCGGCTGGCCGCGTCCATGGCAGTCATGACCGCCTGGTGGGGAGTCCCGGCATCGGCCCGGATAATCACCGGCAGTTCCCGCTCCTCCACTGGACCGCGTCGGGTGTCGCCTGTGGCGACACCCGAGTCGCCGACCACCTCCACGATGGCCTTCTGTAATGTAGCCGGCTTGCGATCGAGCAGCCTGCGTTCAGCGACATAGAAAAAACCCTCAGCATCGATGGTAATCTCCAGGGCCCGGGGCTCATCGGGGGGGGCGCTCTTCTCGCCCTGGGCCTGCGGCAGCTGTACCCGGATGCGGATGTCCTGCTCGAAGGTGGTGGACACCATGAAAAAAATCAGAAGCAGAAATACCACGTCGATCATCGGCGTCAGATCGATGGCGGAGGATTGCGGACGTTGTGGGCGCAGATTCATCCGACGCTATCCCCCGCCCGCTCACCCGCGATGACCTCCACCAGCTCCAGGGCCTGCTCCTCCATGCCGATGGCGAGCTCGTCGAGCTTACTGTTGAAATAGCGGTAAAACATCAGGGTCGGGATCGCCACCGAAAGACCGGCGGCCGTGGTGATCAGGGCCTTGGAGATACCGCCCGCCAGGACTGCGGGATCGCCTACCCCGGCATCCATGATGACGCCGAACACCTCGATCATGCCGACGACGGTTCCCAGCAGTCCCAGCAAGGGCGTTACCGAGGCAATGGTGCCCAAGGTATCGATATATCGCCCCAGCTCCGCCACCACTTGGCGCCCGGTATCCTGGATGGCCTCCTTCATCACCTCACGGGAATACTCCCGGTTCGCCAGGCTGGCGGTCAACACACGCCCGAGGGGAGAGGCCTTCCGCACCTGGGCCAGATGCTCCACGGTCAGCTGCCCGCGGCTGTGTCGGTCCCGGATCCCGGCAACCAGGCCGGCGGGCATGACCCGGCGCCGACGCAGGGTCCAGAGTCTCTCCAAGACAATGGCCATGGCGATGACCGAACAGACAAGAATGGGCAGCATCAGCCAGCCGCCGGCTTGCACCAACTCCAACACCTGGAAATCACCTTGGCTTCTGGGAAGCGATAGGGCCTTAATGATACTCGAAGCGCGGCCCAAGAAGGCAATGGGTTGTCGATGTCGAACCGCGGAGAACGCAGAGGAGAAGCATGTCAGCCGTCATCGAACGCATCGAGACCCTCGAGCAAACTGTGCAGGAATTCATCCGCGATGTCGGCGTCGAATTCCGCAGGCTCCACCGCTCCCAGCAGCAAACCGAAGCCGAGCTGCGTGCCTTCTAAGGGCGAGATGCGTACCTTCAAGAACGAAATGGGTGACTTCTTAGGAAGAGATGCGTGGGTTCAAGGACGAAATGAGTGATTTCAAGGATGAGATGCGTGCCTTCAAAAACGAGTCACGTCAGGAACAGCGGGCGATGAACAAGAAATGAGGGGAGCTCTCCAACAAGCTGGGCACCCTGGTGGAAGACCTGGTCGCCCCGAGCCTACCCCGGATCATCGAGGACCGGCTGCACGAGCAGGTCTACGACCTCATGGTGCACCTCAAGCGCCGGCTGCCCGACGGGCGCATGAAGGAATTCGACGCCTTGGTCGTCACCCCCGAATGCGCCTGCCTCAACAGCACTAAGGCCACCCTGCGGAGCGCCGACGTGGAGAGCTTCGTGGCCGACATCGCCGCCTCCCGCACTTTCTTCCCCGAACATGCGGCCCTCCCCGTAGCGGGGATACTCGCCAGCCTCTTCGTGGAGGAGAACGTACTCACCTACGCGGAAAAGCAAGGTTTTCTGGTCTTGGCCGTCGGCGACGAAATCATGGAAATCAAGAACTGGCCCGGTTTCGAGCCCAAACGTTGGAATAAATACTCGGGTTAAATGACGAATCGGAGCCGCAAGATGCGACTACCCCCCCATCCAGGCTACGGCCGCCTGTTCGCCAGCCTGTGCTTCTGCATCGGCTACGCCCAACCGGCGACGGCCGATCCCGAACCCCCGGTATCTCCGGGGAAGTCGGCCCTCATCCTGGTCAAGACCCCGCCCGAGGCCCTCACGGGCTAAAGGCTGTCGGGCTTTATCGGCATCTCCGCCCGGACGGTGGGCGCCCAGGAATTATCGATGAACCTGGTGGTCATCCCACCCGGAGCCGCCGCCGAGCCGCACTCTCATGTGGGCTACGAGAGCGCCGTCTACATCCTGGAAGGCCGTGTGGAAACCCGTTACGGACCGGGACTCGGGCAATCGGTAATCACCGAGGCGGGGGATTTCCTGTTCATCCCGCCCAAGGTTCCCCACCAACCGATCAACCTGAGCAAGACACAGGCGGCTCACGCCATCGTAGTCCGTAACGATCCGGGCGAGCAGGAGCACGCCATTGCTGAGGGTCGGTCGCAAATCTCCCTGCTCCCGGCGCCGGCCCTGCGCGCACAACTCGAACGCACCCGAATATTCCTGGATACCCACGGAGACGGATTGGACGCCGCGCTCTTGCGATTGAAAAACGCGGGCTACCTCGACGACGCGGCAGATCTGGGATCCGAAGCGCCTTGGAGCGTGCGCGCGACTCGCTCTCCCGCCTCGCCGAAGACCTCGCGGCAAACAAAACCATCGATGGTCGAGCCGCCCGCATGGTCTCTTCATGGCCTCTTATGAGCTTGGGTATGGCGGCGGATACCCTGGCGCGACAGGCTAACAAGATCGACGCGGCAGCGAACACCGCCCGAGAGCCTCGCGATAACGCGGAAAACAGCCGTTTATCGGCAGCGACCCAGGCACGATCATCGGCAAACAGGCTGAGAGAGGGCGGCAACCTGATGAGAGAGACCGCTCAGGCCATCGTAAACCACCTCCAATAGCCCCCGGCCCCGTCGAGCCCGCTGTAACCATTGTCGCCAGTGGTCAGCGATCGGTACCCCAGCCGCATAGTTTGTACATCAATTGATGCCCAAGAACTGGTAGCCATATGAGCTTGCAACATCAATCGAAACAGCATGCCGGCACCCCATTTCATCCTATTCTACATGTTCATAGGGAACGCCCTGTGTGGCGTTCCGAATGAAGAGTCAGAGTGAAACCGGGTGCTAGATTTCCCTTGCGAGCCGCGGAATTGAGGCGGACCCGAGAATTTGTTGAGGATTATATACTTAGTTGCCCAAACTTGCTATACTCTATCCCTGAATCGTAACAGATGGAGAGCCGGGAGATGACTCAGCCGGTCCCCGGCAAAGCGCACCGTAAAGGTATTTCCCTCGCTGATCTGTTCCGCCTGTTTCCCGATGACGACGCAGCCCAAGCATG
>Ga0209365_1000065_pt1 | contig 18300 bp, 17 predicted proteins | sample WorMetimpBELIZE2_FD_187389 | JGI IMG/M metagenome (GOLD analysis project Ga0209365, IMG submission 187389) | Marine gutless worms symbiont microbial communities from Max Planck institute for Marine Microbiology, Germany - Olavius imperfectus... | ecosystem: Host-associated > Annelida > Digestive...
CGGTTATTACAGGAACCAGTAACGAAGTCATTAGATGAGTTAGCCACCATTGCAGTAACTATTGAACGTGCAATGGCGGAGGCACCAGCTTTGATGGAGGCCGATACCAGGTGGGTGAATAATGTACGGTCAGAAGTAGAAAACACATACCGACGACTACAACGGAATTATGGACGACGTGTACTCACCAGGTACTCACCAGGTGCGGCTGCACCTAGCTGTCGTAAATCCATAGCATAATACTCGTTGTCTCTTCAGTTGTCGTGCAGCCATAGGACTTTGGGGACCGAATTAGTCCATAAAGAAGTCCATCTTCCGGCATCGACGCTTTTCCAGGTGGCTTTTGAATGCATTCACAGACGGAGCATCTACCTCATCTTGTGTCAGGTTATTCCATCGATTGACTGACCGATGAGAAAAACTATGGAGGCGCAGATCACTCCGAACTCCTTTTTTCATCAACTTCCAATTATGACCCCTGGTAATTCCTGATTTGATTCTAGTGAAGAAGTGTGTCCATGACACAGCTGTGAACCCTTTAATCATCTTAAATATTTCAATTAGGTCAGCTCTATTGCGTCGCTCTTCTAGTGACCATAAATGCAACTTGGCAAGTCGTTGCGAATATGGTAGTTCTTTTAGCTCCGGAAACATTCTTGTAAAACGGTGTTGTACTCGCTCCAACAAGGCCTTGTCTTTAACATAATGTGGGCTCCAAGCTACTGAACAGTTTTCAAGGTGTGGTCTCACCATTGACTTATACAGAGAGATTAAGACTGGTGGATTCTTGAACTGGATCGTCCTATGTATTAGTCCCAGTATCTGGCTGGCTTTCTTGTACGCTTCTTCGCATTGCTGTCTAACTTTCAGATCCTTGGTAAACGTCACTCCCAAGTCTTTCTCGGATGATGCTTCGTCTAATACTTTCCCACACATGCTGTATTTGAAGTTTATGCTTCCTTTACCATAGTGTATCACTTTACACTTATCCGTATTGAATATCATCTTCCAGTCATCTGCCCAATTACATACCCTGTTCAGGTCGTCCTGTAATGTTCGCCCATCCTGATGACAATCCACCACTCTGTATAGTTTCGTGTCGTCAGCAAATTTAAGCACATTACTGGATACTACCGTATCTAGGTCATTAATGAATATAAGAAAGAGAACTGGACCCAATACAGAGCCTTGTGGAACACCGCTCCATACACGTAACCAGCTGGAATAGAAACCTTCGAGGCATACTCGCTGCCATCTGTCGGTGAGCCACGACTTGATCCAGTCACCCAGCAAGCCGTCGATACCGTGTGCATTCAGTTTTGACATCAAACGACGATGAGGCACTTTGTCGAACGCCTTCGCCAGGTCCAAGTAGACTACGTCTACGTTATGTTTAGAATCAATTTCAGCTATAACAGTTTCCAAGAAGACTAACAGATTTGTAGAGCACGAGTAACCTTTACGGAAACCGTGTTGTGAGTTATTGATCAGATAGTTATCGTCTAGATGTTGAACCAAGTGGTCACGGATTATGGATTCCACTACTTTACATATCTGGCTGGTTAGACTAACTGGTCGATAGTTGCATGTTTGGTGTCTGTTGCCTTTTTTGAAGATTGGAGTGACGTTTGCTGTCCGCCAGTCCCTGGGAACACATCCAGTATCAAGTGACCTTCTGAAGATAACAGCAACAGGATATGCAATTTCGTCAGATATGGCTTTGAGTATGCGCGGTGACAGGTTGTCATCTCCAGCAGCTTTGTCCTCTTTCAGATTATGTAGTCTCGTCTTGATAGTATCTTCACGTACCTCTATATCTATGAGTTTAGTGTCACACATCGGCTTCAATTCAGGAATGTCAGTGCCATCCTCTCTAGTGAAAACTGATGAAAAAAAGTCATTTAACAATTCAGCTTTTGCTGTGGCCTCGCTTCGCATGTTACCGTGGCTGTCTTCAAGTGACCCGACTTTAACTTTTGTCTTGCTTTTGCTTCTTGCATATGCAAAAAATGATTTCTTATCCTCTTTTATCTTTTTTGCCAATTTCTTCTCAAATTCTTTCTTGTCCTTCTTAATCTGGACTTTGGCCCTCTTCTGTGCTTGACGATATGCCGGGTGGGTGGCTTCCTTGTACTTCCTATACACTTTTCTTTGATTTGCGACAACTTTCACCGTTTTGTGTGTCATCCACAGTGGTTTCCTTCTACGTGCACATGATCTTTTCAGTGGGATAAACTTCTCCTCAAGGTGTTCTAATTTCTCTCTAAACACTGTCCAACTTTCATCAGCAGTTAACTGGTCTAATAATACATTCCAATCAATCTTACTTAACTCACGTTTCATTGCTGTAATGTCCATTTTACTATAGTCCAGGCTCTGTTTACACAGTACTTCTTCCTTAGTGTTAAATTCTAACTGCCAACAGAGTGCATTGTGATCGCTGCCAAGGAAGGGTCCCAGATCAGTCATGTCGTGCACCATGCTTGGTTCGTCGGTAATCACCAGATCAAGAATGGCGTCGTTTCTAGTACAGAAATCTACATGTTGCATGAAAAAGTTGTCTTCAATACAATGGCAGAACTGCACAGCCTCTGCTGTAATGCCAGGCTGATCTAGCTCAGGAGGCCAGGACTGATATCTGTAGTTGCAGTCCCCCATCAAGACAAAATGTTTATGTGTGTCTCCAAGTTCGTTGACAATGTCCTGTAGTAAAACGTGGTTACCACTACCATAAATGTTAACAGTGGGAGATCTGTAACAGACTCCGATGTAGCATCGGTGTCCCATAGAGTCTAGCACGTAACACCAAACTTGCTCAGGAAACTTTGCCGACAGGTTAAACTGGACTGCATGCAAAGCACTTCTAACATACAATGATACACCGCCTCCATCACGTTCAACAGGTCTATCTTGTCTAAAAAGATCGTATCCATCAATGGTAAGTTCAGAATCAAATATATGACTCGACGTCCAGCTTTCAGTAATACCAATAATGTCAGGATTTAAGTCATGCACATAAGTTTCACGCTCAGATTTATTCACAATAATCCTAGCATTTGCATAGAAGCACGTTAGTTTGTCCCTGCTGATGGTGGTCCTCTTCTCTTTATCACCTTTCCATTGTAGATGATTAGATCTTTCTCCCCGTTTGCTTTGCGTTGTTTGAGCTCTTCTACAAGTGGCTTTCTTAATTCCCTCTGCCGAGGAGTTAGGTCCTGGTGAATGAAAATCTTCGACCACTCTCCTTCCTCTTTTGTTCTCAAGGGATGCTCCTTTCGGTTTATTTATTAACCGGTTAACCGAAACTACTAACCGGTTAACCGACGGCGGAAGCGTCGTCAATGCCATCACCACCGCGCCATAATCAGGGATGGCCAGGGGTACGGGTCGTGATCACGCATTATGTAGGTTAACCTATACACAGCCGTTACTTGCGCTTCACAGACTGTAATTACATTTACTGAATGCTGTTTACTGGCATTTATTTAATGTTCAACACTACCAACTGTAGGCTATACTGAATTCCTTTTATTTTCAGTAACATATGTCATTATCTCCGGTTTTATTGTACACAATTACAGTCTGTCAATTTGTGAATCAACGAATATGTTACGTTACGTTATGCCTACACTTACACACAGAAAAACGGTGTTCCAAAAGTGGTACCGTACACCACTGTTGCGTAACATGCAACAGCGAGTGTCCGCGATCTGCTCCCAGACAGTGGTGTTGCATGTAAGGAACACTAATTGTCTACAAATTATGCAACAATGTCTGTTGGAAATACGCAACACCGGTGATGATTGCTGGGCAACATTCCTATCGCTCCCTAGGCTACACTCCTGTCGCTTCTTAGGCTACATTTTTTGTCTCACCTTAGGCTACACTTTTGTCTCACGTTATAGGCTACACTCGTGTCGCTTCTTAGGCTACATTTTTGTCCTACCTTAGGCTAAATTTCCGGTGCCTGGTGGCAGGCATGTCTGATGCCTCACTATATTTACGTCAAATCATATTCTCAACGTTCTTGTGTGCTTTATTTATTGCAAAAGAATTAAGTAAATAATCGCTGTGACATTTTTATAAACGCTACTAACAACTTAAGTTTCAAGTAAACCCGATTAATTTTGATGGTATGAGTTCAGCCATTGTTTTAGATTTCATAAATTCACAATAAAGGACAGCAACACAGTTAAGGTGAGGTGGAAGATCTTGTAATAGTTAGAAAGTTTCCTTGTTAATATGTCAGTGAATGATTAGTAAAGTTATGACGAAAACCCAAGTGTACTGTAAAACCCTTAATGTTTGCGTGCCGTTTATTTCGCAAATCTCGCGAGCTAAACAAAACCGCGAAATTCAACAGGGCGAATTTTGATACTATACCAACTTTCATTGGTGCAGTATGTTGTGTTGGATGTGTGTAGTTTGAATTTGCCAAAATAAAAGTCGCCAAAATAATTTTGCATGTGAAGTCGTCAACTTTTAGGGTATAGAAATGTAAGGGTTTTACAGTATTGTTTTTTTTCCTGAGACACAGTGTACAGGTTCAAATAACGGAACGAGCATGCAACAAAACAGGGCTTCAGTGTGTTTTAAAAACTGCTAAAATCACTTCACAAGATATTGTGTTCAAAACATCTGACCAGGCGAACAAAAGGGCCAGTCAGACAGCAAATGACTAGTGGCAGCTCAGCTTTGTCAAACTCGGCTACCATAGAGCTACCTGACACACAAAATCATGCAACAAAACAGGGCTTCAGCGGGTTAAAAAACTGCTAAAATCACTTCACAAGATGTGTTCAAAACATCTGACCAGGCGAACAAAAGGGCAGCAGTCAGCAAGTGACTAGTGGCAGCTCAGCGTTATCAAATTCAGCTACTACAGAGCTACCTGACGTAGAAAATCTGACAATGCTGAGCTGCGACCAATCGTAACAGGCGTTTCCATGAGATGTTCAAAGAAACCATACACTGGCTTCAAGTCATACGGATAGCTCAAGTTAAATACATAGAACAATTTTATCAACAGCTCTATTGCGTCAATGAAACATGCTGCAGAATTCAGCGGCAATGCCTTCATGTCTACTTTCACAAAGAACTGCTGTTCAATACGGAACAGCTGCGGCTGCTGCTCAGTGAGCTTGTAATGTTGTTGTTCATCATGTAGCGACTGCAACGCTTCAGTGGTCGTCAATGGCTACAATAACAACAACCATGCAACACTAATTGAAATACTGTAAAACCATTTAATTTAGCTGCCATAAAAGTTGGCGACTTCTCATGCAAAATTCTTTTGGCGCCTTTTATTTCTGTGAATTCAAGCCACACAATTCCAACACACAAGTAATGTCAATTAAAATTGGTGTAGTATCAGTATTCATGCCCTTTAATTTCGCGGTCTTGTTAAGCTCGCGAAATAAAGGGCATGCAAACATTAAAGAGTATTACAGTATTATGACAAGCACTAGTTTTACTCAAAACATTGGTATTATTGCCCAGCCAAAGGCAGTCAATATTATCATTACAGATAGGTACAGTGGACGACTGACACACAAGTCAGATACCTGGTAGGCACACACTTAAGACATCTCAGGAAGTCACCTTGCAGGGAATGTCTATATATATATATAGTCTCACTGCTGCTACTGATCACCTGGTTAGATTTTTAAGGTCAAAGGTCAAGGTCACAGCAGCGGTCCAGTATGGGTCGTCGAAGGCAACCACGTTGATGTTACTGTATTGAAATCCATCTTCTCCTTTGCAGCTGTAATTAGTATGGAAACGAACAAAGATAACATCAGTCAAGTAAGATAAGAAATAAGGCAGAACAGTGTGCAGTAGTTTGATACATGCATTTTGATTAACAATAAACTGTAAAACCAACCTTATCAAAGTCCACAAAAAGCAGCCTCGTTGCTACATTCCTGCCAATCCGTGGACGTTTAACTCCTCGCTTCGGAGGCGGCAGAAGTATATGTGGAAGTAGCAGCACACTGATTTCAGTTTTCTTGTCTATAAAAACAGAATGATTATGACTGGATTTGTGTGATGTGTTGCCATATGGCATAATAACAAGTACCCAAAGTAATTTGGGAAAAGGGCCGTGTCGCCCGCCACAAACTACCATTGGTTACAATGGAGTGCCCCTGTCACCTGCGCCCGTAATAATAGCGTGAGTTATTTGCATTGAAAGCTATTTTTGGCCACGTGAGTCGCATCCATGACAACGCGTATGTTGTTCGATAAGTTTTTGTTGTTCGATAAGTTTCCGCAGCAGTTTGCTGCACTTGCGGATGTTTTGGTTGAATTGGTGTTATTTTTTTGCTAATATCTCGTAAACCCAAACTTGATCTTGAAAGTGAATAAATCGTCAAAAAGCCAAGGAATTGACCTTTCCAACGATACGTTTGCCGAACAAAAATTTTGTCAAATTGTCGCATACGAATCAAATAAAAATCTCCGTCCGCATGCCAATGGGACATGCCGTGTCAAAAATTGGGGCAAAAAAAACAAAACGGCCCCTCCCCTTGCAGGACGTGGACCCCATGTAACACACGAATGCCCCATGCACCAACCCAAACCGGAGCTCTGACAGTTCAGGTACTCTCGCACAGCTACGATGCAAAGTCCCCATTGGTTACAATGGTATGCCCCATATTTGCCCCAAAATTACCCCTTCCCGTGGACCGATCCCCAAACCCACTACCTGCCTGATCCCTGGCCCCATCCCACCTACCACCCCAAACGGCATCCAGATCCTGTCAGCCGTTTTGCCACAATCCACTGGACAGACACACAGACGACAGACACAGAGACCAACAGATGGTTGGAGGGAATGTTCTATAACAATAGGCCGCTTACGCAGAGACTGCGACATGGCCTGTATTCAATGAATGACACCACTGCATCTGGGTTGACCATATCTGAGCCATATTACTAAATGCAAATTATTGTTGACTAAACTGTAAATACGAAAGATCTCATCACAAGCAGGGCCGTTGCCAGGTCCAACGAAGTGGGGTGGACAACACCGAGTTGGGTGTGTGGAGGGGTGTCCCCTCCCCAGTCTGGGGCATGGTCTCCCTACCCAGAGAAAAAAAATGAAAATTTTCTTTTGAAAAGGCATTTTGGCACATTCTGACCCAGCTGGCATGGAGACTGCCTTGATGTAACAGCCTACAGCTCTGATGTGTTCATACTGTTACGAACCGATTTTACTACCGAAACTGGCTAACATGTTACTACATCTGTTTGAAATTTCCCAGTCAAGTGTACCACACACAAAATTTATCATTTCAATGTCAATCGCACTGGAACAAGCTATACTGTAGCCTATCATATGGCCAATTCTTTGGAATAGACACACCAGGGGTGCACAACTTATTTGAAGGCTAGGGCCATAAACAAATCTGGAACTGAAGTGGTGGGCCACAACTCAGTCTGGGGCCTGTGGCCCTTGTAGGGTGCAGGGGCAAAGCCCCTTGTCAGGGGGCAGGGGGCAAACATGAAGCTGATGACATTTTACTGATATGACCATAAATTTTTGTGACTATATCCAACTTTAAGCTTAAATACGCCGAAATCCAACAGGAACCACCGCACAAAAGCCAGTTTTGTGCCAAAATTAACACATTTTTGGCGGGATGCTGCGGGCCGCAACATGGCTTCCCACAGGCCACAAGCGGACCGCGTGTTGTGCACACCTGGTATAGACAGTCTAACCTACCCTACTCCCATAACGACTGTCTAAACTTGACAGATATGCATCAATCTCAGGAATACCCTTTGGGAAAAGTGCGGTGGACATGTCTACCCAATGGCGACACCCCTGATCACAAGTGGTGAGTGCAGCTATGTGTACAGAGGTACAGAGACTGATCCCATTGCACAGTCACGTCTGCAGATGTCACAAGAAATATTATTTACCACTACCAACAGTAACCAAATAGCATAGCAATGATAACAATGACCTTCCTCAGTTTCATTCTGAAATGCCTGCACAGCTGACTGTACATCAGAACTCCCACAATTGGCAGCTACATCCAGAACTTTTTCGCGGTACAGAATCCAAGCTGCACGCAAGCAGCGGTAATGCTGCACCAGGGCTGCAAACTCGTCATGAATCTGAAGCATTCACAAAGTGTACAGTGCAATTTTTTTATGGTAATCCAAAAAATCAGACACACACAGCACACACAAGTGTACACATTGGAAGTGGCTTTGAAGCATTGTTGATCTATGCGACATACATGTAGTCAGAATCATTTACTGGCTAGCAACTGTTAAGATGCTACGACTCCCTACATTTTCTGCCAGTCAACAATGTTAATGTTGTAGGAGGAGCAAGCTGCTGAACAAAACTAACTTCCTACCACAACTACAGTGATAGCTGCAGTGTAGTGATAACAAATAGGTAGACGTTCAGAATACGAACTTCACAGACAATGATAAACCTTCTCATGTGCGTCAGGCTTCTATTGGGTTAGGGTCCACCCGTGGTGGGTGGGCATGCCCCTTCACCAGAAAATTTTGGCTCAGTGACCCATTCACCCGAAAAAGCACAGACGTCAACATACTTTGCCGTCATAGCTTGCCAGCTGTACGAGCTATCAAATTCAGTTCAATTACAACTAATAGGAGGTCAACTACAGGCTTTCCTTTGGGAGGCATTTTGGGGTACATCCTGGAATAAGGAGACAGGTATTGTTGTCAAGTGTGTTAGGCACAGTTACACTATGCTCATAACTTGACAAAATACAGTGAAATCATCCAAAGAGTTGGAAGAAACACAAATTACACACAAAACAAAATAGCAAGATATGCTGGACTGCAAGGTCAGAGTCTGATATGTGTAGACCATACAAACCAGTTCATTAACATCAAATAGCCGAGGCCATCTTGTGATGATTGTTGTAGCATCTGGATTCTTCTGACTGATATACTGCCGACGTTCATCTCTTGTCACACTGAACATATTTCTTAGTTCTTCCGTATTCGAGCCAGTTGGTCGTAGCTTCCGCATCTGCCGCTCCAGTGACTGTGTGTTCGCTGTCATTTCCACAAGAGGCACCCTGAAATAGTCGAAACTTGCCAATTTTAACGTAATGTAATGTCATGTACGTAAACAGCATGAACATACAAAATACGCATCAGGAGTGAGTGAGTGAGTAGGGTTTAACGTCCCACTCGACACAATATAGGTCATTTCGTGGACGATTTTTACAGGCCAGACGGCCAAACCAACAGTGTCAAAGCACTGAAGGAAACTAAATCAAATACAACATAAACAAATATGCATCCTTAACTAAACATACATATAACACAAAATCAACATAAATAAAAAGCCACGATTAGTCGCCTCCTACGACATCTGGCGTGGAAACGGAGTGGGAGTATTCTGGCAGAATGGAAAGGGATGGAAAAGCAAGCAAATAGATGAAGGATGAATAGGAAAAGATACATCAATTGTGTCAAGGTACGAGTTGATACTGTTGATACAATTCCAAACTCAACCACATACAACATACCATGTGCTACTGTTCTTAACGCATACCATACAACAAACTAGTTTACAGGTATGAATGAAAAGGTGCAAGCTGTAAACAATATCCGACTCATAGCCTACCTGTCCTTCTTACGAGTCCACAGAGTTGGAATAAAGGGATCGCGAGATCGCTTTTGACGCACAAATCTCTCCAGATGGCCTGTGTGGCTCTTGGGATCATAAATCTCTTCCTGCAAAACAAACCAGAAGAGCTCAGCAACTGACTTGCATCACTAGCAGTTCAGTGCAGACAGACGCTTATCAAGCTACAGAATATACAAGAAGTTTCCAACTAGCATCTACATCTGAGCCCTGTGCATGCAGTTTGATATTAACAACTCTGTCTCAAAGTCGTATTAATGTCAATAACTAAACTGAAGCTTACATATCCTTTTCGCAAGTCACTCGACTTCAGAACAGGAAAAGCTCTAATGATGGAACGTGCCATTGCTTCCTTTTCAGCTGAAGTAGGACAGTTTGGTCTGCAAAAAATAATAACAGAAAATACCAAAAAAATACAGAATCTGATCACAAGGCATTATGTAGTTATGTGCAAAGAGAAATCTGAAACTCCATCTGTGTCAAAGTGTGCAATAATACAACATGTATTAGCTAAGTAATCATCCACAATCTAATAACACAACAATCAATGACTTTCAGTGACCCGGAGCTGGGCCTATATTTGCACATTTCAACAGTCCATTTAACCACTTATTTGGAATGCAGATGATATAAGTAAGAAGACAAAAGTTTGTCTCTGCCAGTCTCTTGTTCAGTCACTTCTGTTGTACAAGTCAAAGACATGGACACTGAAAGAACATAAGCAGAAATTAAAAGTATTTGAAATGTCAGTCTTGAGGAAGATTCTAGGGGTCACAAGACGATACAGAAGGAAGAATGTAGACGTCATGAAGGCCTTGGATATAGACAACGATATAACCGAACTCCTACGAACCAGATGGTTATCATACTTTGGACATGTGTCTCGGATGTCTGCTAAAAGATTACCATATATCGCACTGTTTGGACGCACTGAAGGATCTCGGACCAGAGGAAGACCGAGGAAAAAATGGTTGGATAACATCAAGGAAGACTGTGCTGCTATAAACGTAACACCAGTGGAAGCTACTCGACTTGCACAAGACGGACACTGCTGGAGAGAAACTGTTCGACATCGACACTTGGGCTGCCAGCGCACGAGGACATCATCGTCATCGTTGCTAAGGCATTAAGTCAAGTGAAGTTAAGTCATTGCTAAGAACACAGTAACATTAACAGCAGTAAGAACACAATGTAGACATTAAAGCACACATCATGCGGAAAATCACTCACGTTTCGCAATTGTTCATCAGATATTTTCCAAGTACTTTGATCATCATCACTCGCTCTTCTGTGTTATAATACCGACATTCCTTCAGTTTTGTGACTATGGCAGAGCCCCTGTTGTTCTTGGTATAATTCGACAATATATCTTCAACAGCGTACACCTACATCACATTGCAAATTAGGCAGAAATATTCATGTACTGCATTACGCTGGTAATTCTGTGTACTGAAAAGTAGCATGACAACCTAATATACATTTGAAACAAACCCATAACCTGAAGCTAGAATCATCAAATTCTGCAAGCAGGTAGACTGTATCAAATACTAGCCTACGGTGACAAACCACCCCTAAAAGGGGCGTGGTCAGTCATGTGACCCATTATTTAAAGTTCTGTCCCAATCATCTTTGTACTTGGTGAAGCTAGGCACTTCAAATTTCGTGTACTGACTGATACAGACTTCGAGTGCGTGCATGATATATTACTCCCAAAAAGGATGTGTTCCGAGTCACACGACCTCTTTAGCTTTTGGGAACTAAGTGATAATATCTTGGAAACACTGCAAGACAGATACATACATTCGCAGTGGCACACTAATAGGAAATCGTATGTGGCCTATCGAATGGCACCATTGCCAATGCCCTTGGAGGTCACTTTTGCTGTTTGAAGCCTTTATAACTCCCATAGCTCGTGAAACAGTGCGTCGCACGGTCCCTCTGTGGTAGCTGAGCTGCTTGTCAAAATTGCTTCAGTCCTTGATGAGATACTGTGTTCACAATATTTGCTGTCGACTGCCGGCTGTGGCCATGACCTCTGACCTCGAAAATGTAATCAGGTCATGAGAAGGGGTTGTTTAGTTTAGTTTTTCCAGCAAGTGTTCACAAGATTTGACCTTGATACCCACCTGTGACCTTAACTTTGACCTCTGACTTCCAAAATCTAATAAGAAATGATGCTAGTCAATTTCCAGCAAGGACTTCCAGTTGGTTGATAACATTAACAAATAAACTGCAGAATGCAGTGCTTATTCACTATGAACTTACAGAGCAGACAGATGGGAACACTGTATCAATAAAGTAAATTAAAAGTAAAGTAAAGTGTATAGCAGTTCACATTCTACTCAGGGAAACTCACATGCCATATGGGATCACACAGTGTGACCTGCCAGCCAACAGAGGTGAGAATCCCACCTTTACCCCCAGCCAAAGCAGGTACTCAATTTAGTGACCCCAGAGGGATGCAAGGCTGAGTTGACCTATGTTACGTGAAAGCGGACTGGCCTGGAATCGAACCCGCGACCTGTAAATCGCAAGACCAACACCCTACCGCAGCGCCATCACGCAACAGGTTGGCTAAGCAAAAAAAACAATGTGGGATTCAGTCACATTTTTAAAATGTGCAGCATTTGTGCTACATGCAATCCAATAAAAAATCCCCAAAAGCACAGCTGACACTTATGAGCTGATTGATCTGAACACCACCATAGCATGCAACACATGGATAAAGTGGTCTTCGCCAGAAGCAGAACTGAGCTGAAAGCTCTACTGACAGTGTCAGCTGTGGATGACGTGCTGCTAGAAGATGAGTGTGCGGCTGGCTGAACTTGAACTTGACGAGAGCCACTCAACGTTGAACTGTTGTTGTCTTTCACTACAGTAGCTGGTGCAATAAACTGAATAGATTTCATTCTAATCATAAGCCCTGAAATGTTCGCATTCCTAATAATACTCAACAAAAGCTGAGATATGAAGCCAACTGTCCACTGTGTAACTGCTAAACGAGTTTCCATTCCAGTATGCAGATGAGTGAGTGAGTAGTGTTTAACGTCAAACTCGACACAGTCACGGTAATTTTGCAGACAATATTGCAAGGCAATCACTTGACTGGTGCAAAGGTTTAAATCCAACGGAAGTCTAACCACGACACCACAAAAATCACGTGAACCTAGGCTAAACTAACCCCGGTCTGGTCACCATTTATGACTTCCAGCCTGTAAATGGAGCAGGCCTATTCCACAGTTGCCTGAACCCCGATGTAGGGGTGTGTAGAAAAACAACTGAGCATTTTGTTGCATGTATGAAAGAACTATAGTGACACTATCATGCACTACTTCACATGGACTACTTCATATTTGATTCTTGCCTCTTGACCACGTTCTGCCAAAATGTGCTATCATGTTTCTTGGCAGATTTTACACTTCTGTACCGGTGAAAACATGCAATCTACAATCTGGTTACTCATAAGTCATAACTGCAATGCTTACTTTATCAGTTACTTTGAGTAATTATAATCATCACTACAATGAGATATTTTACAATTTTTAGCTGAAATTTCGAGCAAAAACCTGTGGGAATCTGAAGACTGTCTGCCAAAAGACTGATTTAAGAAATCCCTCACAAAACTTGCAAAAGACTAAGAACTAAGACAACTTTATGGGAAAGTTTGACACTACCAATTCTATCGAACTGATGACTAACTTCAAAATGTGCTGTTTTAGTCTGTTTCATGTTCTGCCAGGTGGTAACCCAATAAAACGCCGTACATCATGTAGACATTGAGCATTACTGACATCAAAAATTTTATACACAGCTGTACTATCTTAGCAGACACAGAATAGTACCTGTGTTTTCTTTCGGTTTCTGTTCTGAAATCCGCAATGTAAGTAACTTTCGGTCACCAAGTTTGAATCCAAGAGACTGCAATTCACTTTCATTTAGGAGTTGTAATGAGTTCACTGTAATACCCTCTTCTGTAAAGCAATCACACAACAATAAGTCAGCATTGCCAAATTAATTGTCGTCATTCTGTGAATGATGCTGTGAACTGTGTACATAAACAGGCTGCAAAGCTGCACCCGAGCCTCGTACATAATAGTGTACAAAAAAGACAACAGCATTTTTATTCATCATGCATTGTGCTCAAATTTCACAAGTTTACGTACAGATTTACCGATATGCACGATAGATTACTAACGAAGGTGATATGTCCAGGGTCACTTGACCTCTTTAGAATTTTATGAAATAAGTGATAATGTCATGGAAACTGTGCTAGAGAGAGACATAGTTGCAACGGGAGACTACTACGAAATCCTATGTGGCCTATCGAATGTCACCAATGGAGGCCACTTTTGCTGTTGAAAACCTTTTTAACTCCCATACCCCAGGAACTGTAGTACTAATGTATTATCTATGAACATATGAATCAGAATTTGTAACTTCAAAAGTCATGTATCCATTATGCACTGCGCGCATAGAATGTGGCCCAATCGATTAATTTTGACAATAAAAATGGTGATGATACATAATTTATTATTTTGTTCTTCTTACTCTAATCTTTAATTAACACTGTTACTTGCAGTTTAAATTACCATTCATAAATATGTCACTGACATCACAGAAACTTTTTCTGCAATACAAAAGCACATCTAAAGACTAAACAAATTAGCAGTTAACTGGACTGGCTGGCTGTAATAACACACTTGTTAAAATTTTCACATAATGCAAATACACATATTAAACCAGTGGCTGTGTGCTGAAGTAACGATTATTAAAAACTAATCATTAAAATATACCTTCTAAATTTCTGGCAATTTCATCAACAACAGGTTTCTTTGTAATTCCTTCAACAGTAGCAAGCAACTGCTCCATATCCTAAACACTCCAGTTCTCTCAGTAAGCTGCAGTAATCAATATAATGACAATACAAGTCAAAGTATATCATCTGACAGTGACGAGCTGCATCTCATACACGATAGTACATGCAAATGAATGTAATTTTCTTCTGAAAACACTTGGTATACAGAAACAAACAATCAGGTAGTTTTTTACCATGCAACGCTATGCTAAAAAGGTATATGCTGTCGTCATCTCTCCGTCCATCTGTCTGTCCATCACAAGCTAGTATTGTACCAAAGCGGCTAAACATACGACAACTCAAACAACGCCAATACGCCATATGATAGCCCAGGGATTCGTATTTTCTGATGCCATAGATCTCAGCAAAATTCCAACAGAGTCACCCCCAACGGGGGCACCAAATGGACCACTGGCGACAATGAGTTGTCTTCGGTGAGGTAGGTTAAAATTGGCGATTTTCGACCAATATCTCACTCTATCTCAGGAACACTGCAAGACAGGTACACAGTCAATATGGAAGGCTAATAGAAACTGATATGCATTCTATCGAATGGTGCTACTTCCACTGGCCTTCAGTGACCCCTATCTATCCCTAACCACTCCATTTTTGACATTTTGTAACGCCCTTCATATCTTCGTAGTGGATGGAGATTGAGACTTCAAATTCCCAAAAAAAGAAGTAAATACACTGATGCACTCGTCCTTCATTCTGAAGCCATCAAAATTAGAATATATGATATGGCAGTCTCACAAAAGTTCGACATCCATCACCTAGATGCAGTGGACATGGAGAGAGTGGATGATAATCATGCAAGTCAGAAACTGGCACACAAATATACTCTGCTGGCGTTATACGCTGCACTTCATATGCATGAAAGTGACTGCGAAATGCTACTGTATCAACTCTGTGCATAACAACATGCCACTCAATGCAGTCAGGTAAACTGACAAATGCTTCAGCTTCACCAAACACTGGCTCACCACAATCACTGACACCAACTACAAAAAAATAATTCTTCCGATACGTCACAGATGACACACTAATTTTGGTAGCCACACAAACATTCTGCATGCTGGCAATACAAATTGATTCACACATGCATGCACAGAATCTATAGTTGGACGCCGGCCCACACTCACTTCCTTTAGTTCCAACTGTTATGCACCTTCTCAGATACTGCTTTGACATCCTCAAGAAAAATGCATTACACTGGTGGCGATATGCAAGAGATTTGCATATGTTCACAAAGTTGCAGACAACTGCAGATGATCTCTTGAAAAAAGAATTTTTCATTTCATACCGAAGACAACTCATTGTCACCAGCGGTCCATTCTCCAAAATAACAGTTGGGAGGTGTAGTAGTAAATGGTGCTTTGGACGAAGCTTACTGTCACTGCCGTACAACTCCCTAAAGTCAGTCAAATGTTCAGAAATGAGTACACGCATAAAGGCAATCATGCCTTTGGTGAACTTTGGAGCAAAGAGATAATCAGTAAGCTCACATAAACTCAAAAGAAAATGCCAATGTGGATCCTCTTTATCAACATTAATGCCAATAACAAGTGGCAAATATTTCAGGAGTGCCAACATCTGGATAGCTTTCATTGATGGTGACAACCCAGATGACCTCTGCAAAGGGTTAAGAGTAGGTGGTCTGTTACTCTCATCAACACTGTTTTTCTCAAAGAAACAATGCATTCGAGTATTTAGATCAGACAGGGACAGGTAGTGCTTCACACTGATTAGGTGAAACAACACACAACCCAGCTCCAGTGGGACAACTCCCTCGAGCAGGATGTGCATTGGATCCAAAACATAATTTTCGATTACACGAAAACCAACAATCTCATTCAAGCAACACGGTGATTTCACGCCGTGACTGTGTCCTCCTGGTGGCAACATTTGGGCTTGTACAACATCAGCTTCATAGCTGTCATGAGTGCGGAGGCAAAAATCAGACTCACGAAATTGTGATTGTATGTCGTTTTGTGTGGCCAGACAAATGGAGCAGAAATAGTCGGCTGAGAAGCACTCAATGAAACCAAAAAGTCCATTGAGTGCCAAATTATCACACGCAACTTGTGCAAGGCCAACGTAGATCTGCTGGGAGCCAATCACTGGAAAATTACCAGAAAAGCCAACAGTCTGCAAACCATTTATTTCAGCAACAAATCTCTCTAGAATTGGTTTATACCCATGTACTTTTAAGTCCAGAGAATTACACAAAGCTAACAAATGAACATTAGCAAAACAAGACTGGTGGCTAGGCGGCAGGTTTAATATTGTATAATAAAAGGCCCCATATTGCACGTAGTTGATTGACCACGAAGGGGATTTGTTGTTCCCATTTCGTCGAAAAACAGTTGGATCATTATGGAAAATTTGTTGTTGTCACCGAACAAAAAGTGTCTGTGAAACCGTTTACCATTGCGGAAGTCTGTAATTATTCCATCGTCATCATGCTGGCAATTTTCGTCAGTAATCAGCTCCACAAAATCCTTGTTTTGCAACAGGGACCGGAGATTTTTTTCAATGGACACATACTCATATGTATCATAACACAGTTCATTCCTCAGATTTCGAAATTCATATCTAAATCCAATAGGAAGCGTTTCAGAAGGTACAAACAGTGGATGACTTCTAAAATACTCATCTTGTTTGTACTTCGTAGATAAGAAACTGAAAGGTTTCCTAACTGATTCTAGAGACTGTTCAACATGCTCCACAGCTGAATCACTTATCCCAGGTTCCTTCCGCAATGGTTCCAGGATCTGTTGTTTCAAGTACTCCACAGTGCAATGAGTTATGTGATTAAATGAAGTAATAATTTCTGGAATAACTTTATTTGGCAATGCACTGTTGGCTCTTAGACCAGCCACAAGTGCAATCCCCTCGTTTTTAATGTCTTGTAAGGAAGATTCACTCTCTATTGCAGATCCCACATCATTCTGCACAGCCGCCATCTCATCAGGAACCACACTGCGGAAACTGTGCGAGCCGTGTGAAGAGGAATTAAACAAAGCCTGATTGTTTGGGTTATAGTTGTGATCATTAATGTCAGATTGGTGAAATTTTATAATATGTCGCTGTAAGTTCCATACATTTTGAAATGAACTCGCACAGTTTTCTTGGCAGCATCGAACCGGGAGTTCAAGCTCCCCCGCCCCTTCGTGGCGCCGCAAATGTATGTGTAAGTTATCGACAGTGTCAATAAATGCACGGAAAACGTAACAAATATACATTATAAGGAACTTTAACCCGCTGTAAAACAACCAGTCTATACTATTGTATATATATACCTTATTGGAACTTCAACCCGTCAAACCTAGGTGGGCGTGTCTACAACAAGAGAGTGGGCGGGGCAAATAATGCGCTATAAATAAGTAACCAAAGTGGACTATTGCCTCACCGTGCTAGTGCAGACAGGTTGCCATGTCATTACAGCCTTTGATTAGAGCAGGTGAGACAACCGACGTAGTTCTCACAAGTCGCCAGTTTACACTGTAGCAAGGGTCCGCGTTTGAAGGATCTAGTTTCGACGGGAAGTCACTGCAGTATTTATTCTAGGCACGTCTGAGGGGGGAAGTTTTCCCCCAAAAATTCCAACCCCCATTTTTTGCAGAGCATAAGAATGCATGAAGAGATAAACAGATAAAGTAGACAGATGTTCTGAGCAACAAACACCCGGACACCAAACATAGGCTATTTCCAAAATATCAAACCCGAAAACAGACACACATGACCAGCTTTATGCAAGATTATACCGAAGCTTCTAACTTGTAAGCCTTGTAGTTTC
>Ga0209365_1000066_pt1 | contig 18150 bp, 22 predicted proteins | sample WorMetimpBELIZE2_FD_187389 | JGI IMG/M metagenome (GOLD analysis project Ga0209365, IMG submission 187389) | Marine gutless worms symbiont microbial communities from Max Planck institute for Marine Microbiology, Germany - Olavius imperfectus... | ecosystem: Host-associated > Annelida > Digestive...
CCTTCGACAGCAGCCGTTTCTACACCCCCCTCGAAACGGCTTCCTGATCAATCTAATTTATGCATCGGAGGTGAATTCTTGTGGAGCAGGAGCTACATTGGACTTGCATCGGAACAGAGTATCTACGTGGGCTGCGTGGGAACGAGAGAGACTTATGGATCGAGTGACTCGTACAGCTCCAGAGACGCTTGGTCACACCCGCAACAGCTACTGTCGCAATGGGTGTCTGCCGGTAGCTTGCGCACCCGACCCTTGTGCTCCAAAGTCACCAGCATACCACGCAAGGCATCGGCATCGGTGTCGAAATGCCGGGCCATGTCGTTCAGGGCCGCGCGTTGGTGCTCGGCCAGGTAGCTCCTCAGCTCGGAAAGAATCATGGTTATCCTCCAGAGGAAATAGGGTCAGGTCTTGACCCATGACCCTTAGAGGCTGTCTAAAAACTAACCCATTAACCGTCTCGAAGTGAAGCAATTGATCCCCCCCTCTCCCCAACCCCTCTCCCGCCAGAGGCGAGGGGCTTTTGGCCGTAGCCAGCTTGGTAGGACCAGGGCTAACCTGGACCCTGCGGCATGGTTTGAGTTTTTAGACAGGCACCTAAAGACGCGAGTCAAGACCTGACCCCTTTTCCCCTCAGGTGTTATCGGTAGCGGCGATATAGAGGCGTTGCCTTTCGCGCCGGCCCCACCAACGCAGGCCGACGGTGACTACCAGGAAGATGGCCGACAGCATGCCGATCCACACCAGGGACAGGCCCGGATGGCGCGCGAAGGTGGCGGCCTGGTAGAAGAGGGTGGCGAACAAATAGCCGATGCCGGTGGTCCAGCCCGCCACGAACAGGGCCCAGCCCATGTTGGTCTCGCGGTAGACCGCCGCCAGGACCGCGGTGCAGGGGAAGTAGAGGAGGATGAACAGCAGGTAGGCGAAGGCCCCGGCCGCGCCGTCGAAGCGGGAGGCCATGGCGCCGAAGGTGCCGATAGTAACCTCCTGTTCCGCGGCTGCCGTCTCGCGGCTGCTAACATCGCCGATGCTTAGCCCCAAGGGGTCGCCCCAGGTGCCCATGGCGTCGCCCAGGTTGGCCGGGATGGTGCCGAGGGCCTCCTGGATTCCGCCCCGGAGGTTGAATCCAGCTTCTTCCTCGGCAACTTCTCCGGCTGCGGCGGCTTCCGCCTCGGCCATGGCGGTATACATGGAGTCCAGGGTGCCGACCACGGCCTCCTTGGCCAATACACCGGTGAAGACGCCTACCGCCGCGGGCCAGTTTTCCTGATCTAGACCCATGGGGGAGAAGGCGGGCGCGATGCCGCGGCCCACTCTGCTAAGCACGGAGTTGTCGCTGTCTTCGTTGCCGAAGCTGCCGTCGGTGCCCAGGGCGTTGAGGAAATTGAGCACCAGCACCATGGGGACGATGATTTTGCCGGCCCGGAATATGAAGCTTTTGGTCCGGTCCCAGGTGCGGATCAACATGCCCTTGAGGGTCGGCAGATGGTAGGGCGGCAGCTCCATCACAAACGGCGTGGTTTCTCCCAACAGTAGGGTATTCTTCAGGATCAGCCCGGTCAGGACCGCCACGGCGATGCCGATCAGGTACAGGCCGAATACGATACCCTGGCCACCGCTGGAGAAAAAGGCGGCTGCAAACAGGGCATATACAGGTAGCCGCGCCCCGCAGGACATGAAGGGGGCCATGACGATGGTCAGGATGCGGTCGCGCTGCTGCTCCAGGGTACGGGTGGCCATGACGGCTGGGACATTGCAGCCGAAGCCCACGACCAAGGGCACGAAGGCCTTGCCCGGCAGGCCAATGGCACTCATGGCGCGATCCATGACGAAGGCGGCCCGGACCATGTAGCCGGAGTCTTCCAGCACCGATAGGAACAGGTAGAGGAAGGCGATGATGGGGATGAAGGTGGCCACCACCTGCACGCCGCCGCCGATGCCGTTAGCGATCAGGACCGTCAACCACTCCGGCGCACCCAGGCCGCCCATGATCTCGGCCACGCCGTCCACCAGCAGGGTGCCGGTGAAGAGGTCGAAGAAGTCGATGAAGGCGCCGCCGATGTTGATGGTGAACATGAACATCAGGTACATGACCACCAGGAAGATGGGGATTCCCAGGGCCCGGTTGAGTATCACGCGGTCGATGCGGTCTGAGCGGCTGCGTGAGGTCCGTGATTTGTGCTTGACGCCCTCCTGGGTGACCCGGTTGGCGAAGCCGTAGCGTCCATCCGCCAACAGGATATCCACCTCATCCGTCAACCCCGCGCGCAGTTCCTTCAGGGTTTCCGCTGGTACCGCGTTGGCGGTGATGTCGCGCGCCAGATCGTCGCCTTCGAGCAGACGGGTCGCCAGCCAGTGGGGATCCGCGTTCACCTGTTGCGCGGCCCCCGCGAGTTGCGGCAGGAGCTCGCCGATGGCTCCCTCCAGACCGGCGTCATAGGGGATCTCCACAGCTGAGACCGGAGAGACCTCGACCGACTCGGCCAAGGTGCGCTTGAGCGCCTCGATACCTCGGCCGGCGATCGCCACCACCGGCACTACCGGACAGCCCAGACGAGCGGCCAGCTTCTCGACCTCGATCGCCATCCCTGATGCCTCGGCCATGTCCATCATGTTGAGGACCACCACCAGGGGCTTGCGCATTTCCAGCAGCTGGGTGGTGAGATAGAGGTTACGCTCCAGATTGGAGGCGTCGACGATGTTGACGATCAGCGCCGACTCGTCGGCATGTATGAAATCCCGGGCAATCTTCTCGTCCAGGGAGATACCCTCGCCGGTGACGTCCAGGGAGTAGGTCCCCGGCAGATCGATCACTTCGTAGTCGGCATCCTTGAAGCGGTAGACCCCGGTTTTGCGTTCCACGGTGACGCCCGGCCAGTTGCCAACCCGCTGCCGAGTGCCGGTCAGGGCGTTGAACAGGGTGGTCTTGCCGCAGTTGGGATTACCTACGACGCCGATCTTGTAGCTATCCGCCATTATCGTTTCTCCACCTGGATGGCCGCCGCCTCGCCCTTGCGCAGGCTGAGCTTGAAGCCGCGCACCTGGAGCTCCACCGGGTCGCCCATGGGCGCCACCCGGATGACGTTGAATTCGGTTCCGGGGGTCAACCCCATCGCCAGCAGCTTTTTGCGGTAGCCGCGTCCGGCCGCCTCGAAGCCGGCGACCCTTCCTGAATCACCGATCACCAGATCTTTCAGGGTCATGGAATTCTCCCCTCTGAATCAAGGATTATTTTTTGCCGCAAATGAACGCAAATCGACCGCAAAATGCTCGACTGAGAGCGGCTAGGTCAGATTGATTTGCGGCAAAAATAATTCCTGTGGGCGTATGCCGTCTCGCATAGAGACATGCAAAATGTGATGAAATGAGATGCTGATCAGGCCTGCACCACCAGGATCTTCATCGCCATGCCGCCGCTAATCGCGAGGCGGGCCTCGCCCCTGGCCACCACCAACCTGCCTCCCCGGCGCTGCACGATATGCAGCTCGGTACCGATATTGAGCCCCAGGTCCGTCAGCCGCCGGTCGAGATTGCACCCGGCGCGCAAGGCGACGATGCGCACTTTACGCCCCTCGTCCGCCATGGTGAGCGCAAAGGGTTTTTCCTGTTCCGAGCTCATGGGGGGTATCGGTCTCATGCTCAAGGTGGCCAAGATAATCGGTAAAGGAAAGGATTGTAAAGGAAAATGCTAATAATTATCAATTAATTGATATTAAGTTAGCGACCGATCATGAGGATCCCGCGCAGCCGTATCTTCCGATCGCCGATGTTGCCAAGCCTAACGGAAACCGAGCAAAAATGCGTATGATAACGATTTGTATTTGTGCCTATGTTCAGGCAGGTTAACCGCCGATCCCATGACTCTGAGCTACTTTTGCCCGCAGGTGCGGGCTCATGGAGAGGCTTGCTATGCACAGACTCCTATTCGACCTGGAACAGTCGCCCCCACGTCTGGCGGTGTACGACGCCAACCACCAGCGGCTGTTGATTGAGGTGGAAGGAGAGACGTGTAAGCAGGTGCTGAAGTTGCAGGGCGGTAGCGCGGACGATCCGAAGCAGACCGCGGAAGAGGTGATATCTGCCCTGGAGACGGTCTGCAGGGGTGGACAAGAGGCGGTCTTATCCGAGTCACGGCACGCGGGTGATGAGCCGCTGGCCAAGCTCGGCCGACGTAAGCTCTGGGACCTGCCCAGCCGGCTTCACTGCCAGATCATCGGCACCTGCCTGGAGGTCGGCGAGTTGCGGCGCATCGCCGCCAAGAGCGGGCACAAGTCCGAGCAATCCTTGAGCGATTACGACGTGCACTCGAGTTTCGTCGCCGCGGCCAAGGGCAAGAACTCCCTCTCCATCAGCGCGCACAAGGCCCTGGAGAAAAAATATCCCGCCTATATCCGGCGCTTTGCCAAGGCCAGGGATGAAGAGGTCGTCATCGCCATGTGGCGGACCGCGCTGGCCGAGGGCCAGGCCCCCGGGGCCTTGTGGGCGCTCATGACTCACCCCAGGAGCGGGGGACGGGCGATCTCCCTCGCCTATGAAGACATGCACATGCTGTCTCACCAGGTCGGTACCGGCCGGCACGCCGACCTCGAGGCACTGACCGAGGTCCGAGGCGAATTACACGCCCTGCGCGCACGTTATGAGGAAACGGTGCGCCGCACTCACCTGCAGATAGAAGACAAGACACGTCGCATCCAGGGCTTACAGGGACGCCTGTCCGGGACCAAAGGATTGCAGGCCCGGCTGGACACGGCCCAAACTCGGCTGCAAACGCTGGAATCCGGGCGGGAGCTAGCGGATTTACGGCAGCGGGTCGAGCGGCTGGAGCCGGCCCTAGCGGATGCCGACCACGGCTAAGGCCCGGATCCAGCTCCGAACGTGGCAGAAGCAATGTCACGAACTAAAGACGCGGACCCGGCAGTTGGAGATCGAGCTGGTGGAGCGCTCGGCCGAATGCCTGGCCATGGAAAACCTGCTGCTGCGCGAGATCACCCCTGATTACGAGGATTGCGACGCCACATCCTGCGCGCATTGTCCCGATCTTGCCGAATGGCGAATCCTCTGCATCGGCGGGCGCAGCAATCTGGCCGAGCACTATCGGGCGCTGGTAGGCCGCTTCAATGGGCGTTTCATGCATCACGACGGCGGCATGGAAAACAACCGCCGGCGCCTGGATACCATGCTGGCCACCGCGGACGCGGTGGTATGCTCCACCGATTGCGTCAGCCACACCGCCTACAGCCGGGCGAAACACCTGTGCAAACGCCAGGGCAAGCCCTGCATTCTGCTGTCCAGCTCCGGCATTTCCTCCTTCGCCCGGGCCCTGGAGCAGGTGGCGGACCCGGAACATCGGGCGCTGTGCTGACGACCGCGGTCGGAGGCCACGGACCATCACCCTTCGATTTCCTCTCGTTCCCACGTTGGAGCCAGGGAATGAGCGTAAACCAGCTTTTGGTAGGAGCCGGATCATGCTACTCGACAACACGGCAAGCCGCGGTATGATGACGAAAAACACCGATTCCGGTTTCGATCCAGAGCCATACCTGATCGATTTGAGAGCTAACATCGGCAATATAGGCCATTTGTTGCTCGACCGGCAGGAACAAGGTCGGATCCGGGAGAAGCTGATCGAAGGAGAACTTCACCTACCACTATCTGAACAATGCGTTTTATCAGGACTTCTGCCGGGGGTAGTGGTAAATTTTGTAGTGATCGGGGGAATTGCGTAATCGTTCAAACCCCATCGTCACTCCGGCAGGGAATTCCGGAATCCGAGTGCCAGAGACGGCAAAAACTGGGGGATGCGAACCATTATCGGGTCGCTGGATGGCTCGTCACAACTTAAAAAGTTACCACCACCCGCCTGCGCTACAACCAAGAAAAATCCTGTGAATCCTGTCCTATTCAATTGTATGGACGATCCGCCACTTTACCAGTTAGGTATTTACCGACACCTTGCTCGCGGAAGCGCCCGAGGCCCTGACCCATGCGCAAGCGGGCGCCGGGCTCGAGCCCCGGCTCCCAGGCCACCCTTCCCGGTCCGAAGAGCAGGATGACCGTGGAGCCCATGTTGAAGCACCCCATCTCCGCGCCCCGGTCCAGACGAACGGCCGTCTCTCCCGCGTAGGTCCGGGTCGGCTTATCCATGCCGGCGGGGGTAATTTGACCCGCCCACACGGTTTCCATACTGCCGACGAAGATGGCCCCTACCAGGATGAGGGCCATGGGGCCGGACGCCGTCTCAAACAGACAGAGCACCCGCTCGTTGCGCCCGAACAACCGGGGTACCAGGGCCGTGGTGACCAGGTTGACGCTGAATAGCCGGCCGGGGACATGGATCATCTCCCGCAGGATAGCGGCGGCGGGCATATGCACCCGGTGGTAGTCCCGGAGCGAGAGGTAAATGGTCGCAAACGCCCCGCCCTCGAACCCTTGCGCTAGGTCCGCGCGTCCCCCGAGCAGCTCCGTCAGCGAGCATTCATGCCCCTTGGCCTGGAAGACGCGACCGTCGCCGATGGCACCGAGCTGGCTCAGGGTCCCATCGGCCGGACAGATTATGGAATTCTCCGGGGCGGCGAGGGGGCGGGCACCCGGTCGCAGGGGGCGGGTAAAGAAGTCGTTGAAGCTCGCATAGGCCCTGGGGGCGGGCTCCCGGGCCTCGGTCATATCCACGCGGTAGTGGTGGACAAAGGTCTCGATGAGCAGGTTCTTGACCAACCGCCGGCGGCTCCGGGTGATCCGAAATATAAGGGCCGAGAGCCGGTGATGGGGCAACAGGTATTGCAGGGCCACGTAGAGGCGGTGATACCAGCGGATTGGATCGATCATGGGCGGGCCTCGGAATCAGTATGGGCGGCGAGGGCGGTCAGGTCGGCGGCGATGGCCGCGGGTGTCTGGGCCTCTGGGAACAGGGCCAGCAGTCGGCCCGAGGGCCCGATCAGATAGCCGGGAATCGCCTGGTCCGGGGTCGGCGTCGTTGTCGGCGCCGGTATTCCCAACGCTGTTTGCAGACGCTGCATCTCCCTGGTCTCCCCCCACAGGAGCCTGAGCACCGGGGACCAGCCGTCGAGGTCCGAGGCCGGGGCCGGGGTGGCCAGCGCGAGCCGGAGTTTCCCTTGCAGATCGGGAGCGATCGCTAGGCGATTGTATACTTCGATCAGGCGCGTGATTGCTCGCCAGCCCGACGTCCGGTGCGGGTCGCCGAAGGCCAGCAGGGTCCAATGTCCTGCGAAATGCTGGGTGGTGAAGGGCCCACCGGCCCCATCCCAGAGCCTCAATTCGGGCAGCGGATAGGCCGGGCGAATCAGGACCCCCTCAATGGCGGGAGGCGTCCCGTCGCCGTGCCGGTACTGGTTGCCCCAGTAATAGCCGACCAGGAACAACCCGATGGCCGCGGCGGCCAGGGTCAGTCGGATCATACCGCGCCGTCATCCGCTCGCTTGGGTCCACCGAGCTGGGCGATAATCCGGTCGGCGACCCGGAAGGCATTGGCGTAGATGGTCCAGGTGTAGGGCACGCTGCCGCCGGTGGGCATGAAGCTGCCGTCGGTGACGAACAGGTTCTCCACCTCGTGGGCGCGGCAATCCCGATCCAGTACCGAGGTCGCCGGGTCGTCGCCGAAGCGGCAGGTGCCGGCGGCCAGATTGGTGGGTGGGGCGCCGGAGGCGAAGTGCAGCACGTCCTCCGCCCCCATCCGTTTCAGCACCTGGGCCCCCTTGGCGGCCAGATACCAGCCGACCTTGAGGTTCTGGACATGAAAGCCGACACGGACCCGGGCGACCGGCAGCCCCCACTTGTCCTTGACCCGAGGGTCGAGACGGATGAAGCAATCGGAGACCGGCATCCAATCGCAGAAGGCCTCCACCTTGATGTAGGCGCCGTCACGGAAGTGGGACTCCAGCCGACGCTTGAGGGGCCGGCCCCAGCGCAGACCTTCCGGGCCCAGGGCCTGATCGTGGGCCCGGGCGATGGGCGCCGGGTGCCGATGCACGAAGTCGATGGTGCCCCCCTTGGCTGGTGGCCCGAACTCTGGGTCCTCGATGCGATACCAGTCTTGCAACGCCCGGTTGATGAAGGTGCGGGAGTCCTCGAGCGCTGCCACCTGGGTCTTCGGGAACCGGGCATAGACCAACCGTCCCGAGGCCGCGCCGCCCCCGGCGAAGAGCAGATTGCGCCCGACCTGACCACTGCCGTTGGTAAGCCCTCGCGGATGGCGCGGGCTGACGGAGCCGAGCAGCAGGCGCGCGCTCTCGATGGCCTGACAAGCCACCACATAGATGGCGGCATCCAGTCTCTGCCGCGACCCGTCCCGGTCGTAATACTCCACCGCCATCAGCCGACCGGCGGGATCGCTCACCAGACGGGCGACCATGGCGTGGGGACGCAGCTCGCACCGGCCCGTGGCCACCGCCTGGTCGAGCAGGGCGGCGCGGGAGCTGCCCTTGGCGCCGGTGGAGCAGCCGCTGCTGCCACAAAGCCCGCCGTTGTAGGAGCAGCCGCCCCGGCCCTGAGCGGCATAGGGCAGGATGGCCCGCGGGGTGGGAAAGGGATGATAGCCGAGCTCGGTGGCCGCCTGGTCGATCCGGCTCGCGAGCGGATGCTCGGTAAGGGGCGGGTAGGGAAAATCCGCCCGACTGCGCGGCTCGAGATAGGGATGGGGCGTGACCCGCCCGGAAATCCCCACCTCCTCCTCGACCCGGCTGTAGTAAGGCTCCAGGTCCTCGTAGGTGATGGGCCAATCCACCGGATCAGCGCCCGCCACCGGGCCGAAGAGCTCGCGCAGGCGAAAATCCATCGGCTTCAGGCGATGAAAATAGCCGCTCATAAAATTACTGGAGCCGCCGACACAGCTACCGTGCTGGAAGGTCCAGCCCGAGCGGTAAGTGCCGCTCTCCCACCAGCCGCCCTGGTCATCCTCGGTCTCCACCATCTGGGGCTCGTGGCGTGGATCCGGGGTATAGAGCCAACGCCGGCAACAGGCCAGCTCGTCCTTGCACAGGTCCCGTTCCCGAAACCAGGGCCCCTTCTCCAGGACCACCACCGAATAACCGGCGCGGGCGAGGCTCAGGGCCACAGGACCGCCCCCGGCCCCGCTGCCGATGACACAGACATCGAAATCCCGGTTCATGACCGACTCTTCTTCACTTTTCCCGGAGAGTGGCCGCTACGGCGAGTGCACGGCAACAAGGCAATTTGCATACTTACAAACCGGTGATCTCTTCCGGCATCAGCCGGCTATATTCCACGATCTTTTCCATGGGCTCGCCAGCCTGCTTCATGAGCCTTGCCGTTTCCAACCAGCCTTTCCACCCGGTTGGATTTGTCGTGGGCCTGGTCGCGATTGCTCTCGCTCTCCAGGATCTCCAGGATTTCGCTGTCATCCTTGAGCAGCTCGGACAGGAAGCCTTCCAGGACCTCGTGGTTGGCCTTGCTGCGCAACAGGCACTTCAGTGCCCAATCGAAGCTGATGAGTTTTCTGGTGTTCATTAGCTAGGTTCGTTTGGTCATGTTTTTCTCCAGAGCCGGGGAACGAGCCGGAAATTCACGCCTTGTCGGTCCGAGGCAAGGCCCCATCAGCCCGCGTAGGGCGAAATAGGCCAGGAATGGTCGTATCCCGCCCTACGGTCCTTACAGTCATTTCGCTATGGTTAGGATGGCGGCGTGCCCAACAAACCATTTAAATATTAACTGATACCTCGTTTTCCCATACTCAGCCTAACTCTTGACGGCTCTGCTTTTTGCCGCTAATGAATGCGAATCAACACAGATCGGAATCAATTCAATTTGCGTCCATTTGCGTTTATTTGCAGCTAAAAAATGATTCCTATGTTATTGGTACTTCGGTACTGCTGTACTCATCCGATTCACGTCCATAACTCGAAATAGCGCTGATCTGGCCCGGGGCGGCGATGTCCCGGCTCGATCCGGAGCCAGCGCCAGCCGATTCCGTCCGGGTTTCCCCCGTAGACGGGATCGGCGAGCAAGGCCTCGAACAGGTAATCCAGCACCAGCAGGAGCCATTCCGTGCCGCCCTCCTCGGCCTCCAGGGCCCGCAGGACCCACTCGCGCGCGGGCATATCCAGCGCCTCGAAGGCGCCGCCCTCGGTGCGTGCCGCGATCTCGCGGAGCCGCTTAAGACCCCGACGCAGGATTTGCGGCTCCGCCGGGTCGGTTCCGCGCCAGTCCATCACGAAATGGAGATAGCGCAGGGCATGGATCTCCCGAGCGCCGGGGGTCTGGGCCTCCGACGGCAGCAGGTGCTCCTGCACCAGCCCCAGGGTGTGCCAGTCCTCCGGTCCCAGGCCGGCGGCGGACAGCGGGGCCGCCGCCGACTCCGCCGCGGCAAAAGCCTCGACCCGCGCGAGCGCGGCGGCGGACAGCCAAGCCCCGGTGGAGGCGAGAAAGGCGCGGCGATCCATCAGCGGTTGCGGTGCAAAAGCCGGTGATCCAGGGACAAACGGCCCGGACCGTGAAAGACCAGCATCGCCAGGAGGGCGCCCCACAGGATATGTTGCTGGAGCCCGGCGGCGCCTTCGGCGGAGAACAGGAAGCTGCCGTAGGCATAGACGGCGACGAGGTTGAACAGGAACAGGGCCAGGGATGAGAGCCGGGTAACTAGACCGAACGCGATCAGGACCGGCAGGGTCAGCTCGGCGGCGGTGCCCAGAAGGGCCGCGACCGCCGGTGGCAGCAAGGGCACCTTGTACTCGGATTCGAAGAGCCCCAGAGTAATGGACCAACTCTGAATCTTGACCAGACCGGGCGTAAAGAAGACCTGGGCTATCCAGAACCGAACGCCGAGATCGAAGAGCGGACTCAAGGCGGTGAAAAAATCGGTACAGCGGTCGAAGGCGTGAAAGATGGTGCCGGGTTGGGACATGATGACCCCCCTGATCTTCAGGCAAACGGGATTCGGACCGGGAATCTCCTTTGAGGATGTCGCAAAAGCCCATCCCTGGGCTTTGCGACTTAGACGAATCGGAAAATGGTGATTTCCCGATTCTTTCATTTTCAACGGCTTGCAGCCGTTAAAAATGGTGGTCCATCCCTGGACCGCGCCGGATGTCGCAAAGGTCCATCCCTGGGCTTTGCATCGCGGGGGGATCGCTTTCCGCGATACCCTCCCCTCCCGGCGGGGAGGTAACCGGCGCGCGGCGCGGCGGCTGCCGAACGGCCACCCGCCGTCAGGGCGCCTGACTTACTTCGTCTCGTGATCTTTGGTGTCCTTATCATCAATTCCCAGCATTGACTTTGTCGTATCTATGATCTTCTTCAGTGTCCCTTCCTCCTTGTCTTCTTTATCTTCCATGTCCTTCTTCAGCTTGCCACCGGCCAGCTTCTCGCAGGTCCCCTCGGGTACATAGATCCACTCCTGCGGGTCCCTGTCCTTTTCGGCCTGGCCGGCACAGGCATGGCCCTTGGCCCCACAGTCGTTCATCCCGGCCTTAGCGACGCCGTAGCACTTCTCGAATCCCTTTTTGGCGGCAAGCGCATCAATGGAGACGGCCAGACCGAGCACGAACACCGATGCGAGAACACCCATGGTTACAGACTTGTGCATTGCAAATTCCTCTTTCCGATCATGCATGGATAGACCAACCTCGAATTGCCCGCGGACAGGTAACCCCCCCGCAGCGTATTTCCCCACACTTAAATAGTATGGATTCTAAATGGAATTTTGACTAGTTGCGTTACCTAATATTGCGAGTATGGTCTTTGTGCGCGCGAATCCCTGCGCGGACGGTCAGGTGCCACATACGGGGCAATGCGGATCGGCGGTGAGCCGGAGCGCGCGGAACTCCATGGTCAGCGCATCCAGCAGCAGCAAACGACCGTACAGGGGGTCCCCCGCGCCGGTCAGGAGCTTGAGGGTTTCGGCAGCCTGGATGCTGCCGACGATGCCCACCACCGGGGCGAGCACGCCGGTGGCGGTGCAGGTCTCGTCCGAGCCGCCGTCGCGCGGATAGAGGCACTGATAACAGGGACCGCCGGGCCGGCCCGAAAACACGGCCACTTGGCCCTCGGTGCGGATGGCGGCCCCGGAGACAAGCGGTATGCCGGCCCGAAAACAGGCCTCGTTGACGGCGAAGCGGGTGGCGAAATTGTCGCAGCCGTCCACCACCGCATCCACCCCGGCGAGCAGGGCGGGCAAGGTCTCCGCGTCGATAGTGCCCTTGACGCCCTCGATCCTCACCCGCGGGTTGAGGGCCTGCAGGGTCCGGCGGGCGGAATCCACCTTCGGCATCCCGATGCGCGCGTTGGTATGCAGGATCTGGCGTTGCAGGTTGGACAGCTCGACGGCGTCGAAATCCGCCGCCACCAGGGTGCCGACGCCCGCCGCGGCCAGGTAGATGGCTACCGGCGAGCCCAGCCCGCCGAGCCCCACCACCAGCACCCGCGCCCCGAGCAGGCGCTCTTGCCCCTCGACGCCCACCGTCGGCAGCATGATCTGGCGGCTGTAGCGCAGCAGCTGGTCGTCATTCATGGGATGGGGCCCCTGTGGCCTGCAACAAGGGCCCACAGGGTAGCAGATGCCGGGGGTGTGGGATCAGGGCTACCGAATGATAAATTTTTGGTGGTGGTAAATTTTGTAGTGGTGGGAGAAATCGCGTAATCGTTCAAACCCCACCGTCATTCCGGCAGGGAGTGCCGGAACCCAGGCACCAAGGACGGCCACTCAGGTAGGATGGGCAAAGCGAAGCGTGCCCATCAAATCCGGCTCCCGGTTACGAATCGATGGGCACGCAGCGCGCTTTGGATATCCGGCAAGCCACCGTGGTATGGGGGTCGCCGTGGCTTGATCGGAACACTCAACCGGCCTGCCGGGCGCTGACTTTGCCCATCTTACCCGCTATCGCGCTCAGGTCGTGTTTGGTCAGGAGTTTATACGCGCTTGCCTTGGCTGGTATAGACTCGAACCTGCCTGTAAGTGTCAGACATGTTAAGCTCCCTTGCGGGATTTGCGGCTTTACGAAAGACGAATACTTTCACGGTCTCTGGCCTGGGAACGAGGCGAGAATGAGCCTAAAATTCACGCCTCGTCGGTCTGAGGCGGAGCCTCGTCAGGAGGTGCTCATGCACAAGGCAAAAATCGCGATTAGCCTGGACGAAAAGACCCTTGATCACCTCGATCGCCTCATCCGCCAACGTATCTACCCCAGCAGAAGCTGTGCCATTCGGGAAGCCGTCGAGGAGAAGTTGCAACGCTTTGGCGGAAGCAGACTCGCGCGTGAATGCGGCAAACTCGATTCTGAGTTCGAGCAGGCCATGGCCGACGAGGGTATCGCCGGAAACCTTATCTGAATGACCCGAATACCGAGAGGCGACATCTATTGGGCGAATCTCGATCCAACACGTGGACACGAACAAGGCGGCAACAGGCCCGTTCTCATACTCAGCCAAGACGTCTTCAATCAGCGATCCGGCACGATTATCGCCGTAGCGATAACTAGTCAACCTCGGAAGGCAGGTTTCCCCCTTTACCCTTAGGACTGCCGGCCAAGGGACTCCCCAAACGCTCATGGGCCAAAATCAGCCAGATCCCGTACCCTATCCGTCGAAAGAATTGGTGCCAGAATAGCCAAGGCATCCAACGAAGACCTTGCGCATATTATTGATGGCCTCAACGAAATCATAGGGGCATAACAAGACGAGATCTGAGCCAACCAAACTGGCCGGTGGTAGCGGTAAATTTTTAAGTTACAATGGGGCTATTCGGCGGCCCGATAATGATTCGGATCCCTCCGGCTTTTGCCGTCCCCGGCGCCGGGCGATTCCGGCACTCCCGGCTGGAATGAGGGTGGGGCTTGAACCATGACGCGGTTCCTCCGACCATGACCAAATTCACCACAATCCGAGAATTTTTTCCTGTTATCCGGGAATGAGTATTCCTCGCTTTGGTCTGAGGCATGAAGAGTAAATTCAGGCGGTTCATGACGTCGCTGCTGCCTGTTGCGGCCAATCGCCGGGGGGCGTGCAATCGTTGCGGGGAGTGTTGCAAGCTTCCTTATCCATGCCCATTTCTGCGTTATGACCAGGAGGGGTTGAGCTTCTGTTCCGTCTATCATTTGCGGCCGCCCAGCTGCCGTAAGTACCCCCGTACCGCAGATGAGAATCTGACGCCGGAGACCTGCGGCTATTATTTCGTTCCCTCCGAGGAGCTCGTGATCGCCGAGGAGAATCGGCAATCCGGCTCCGTCCGGGCGACCCGATTTCCGGCTCGCCCCGCAATCTCGCGTCGAGTTATACCCTGAATTCATGGAGCCTGACCGGCATGGCGAGAATCTGTGATTTCGGCGCCCCCGTGCACACCAGGGCGTATAACCCGCTCGGAACACCCGAACCGAAGCGGTGCCCTGGCACCCCATTTCAGTCGCAAAAACGGTGGCGTTGGTTGCCAGTCTGTGAAGTTGAAACCCAGAGGACACAGAGAACGCAGAGAATTGGCCGATTCCTTATCTCTGTGTTCTCTGTGGTTTGAAACGACTTTTGCGACACCCTCTTCGGGAGAGGGATGGCTGGACGGGGCCTTCCGCTGCCTGGCCCTGGTGTTGCTCCTGTCCCTCTCGGGGCTGTGGGCCCGGATCGCGCAGGCGGACCCTCCACCCCCGGCGGATTCGCAGGATCCGCTGGCTCGACTGACCCATGAGGGGCTCGAGCACCTGCCGGGCTCCACGATCACGGCGGCCATGATCGAGAAAAGGATCGAGGAAATCACGGCTGCCACGGATCTGGACAAGGATACGAAGACCAGGCTACTCGGGCCTTACCAGAAGAGCCTGAGCAACCTGGACAGGCCTTGCGCGCCGAGATTCACAGGCTGGATCAGGACCTGTTGAGTCACGTGGTACGTCAGGAGCTGCTGAAGGCGCAAAGGGATGCGCTCGAACACTGGGTGAGGGCGCTACGCGCCCAGGAAGGTCAGCTCCACGCGCAACTCGATGTGCACCGCCACCGGGAGGTCGAGCAGGTCCAGCCGCGGCCCAGCCGCCAGGCAGGAGGCCGCCGGGAAACATCCGCTTCTCGAGGCGCTGGCCGAACGGAACGCGCGGCTGATCGAGGAGCTGTCCGCGCTTACCCTGGCCCTCGGCGGGATCGACGAACGGCACGCACGGGTGGTCATGGAGACCAAGCGTATCGGAGAGGAGATGCGCAACAGTCGCCAACGGATGGCGCTGACGGGTCCCACCGGACCGTCGGTCAGATTCTCATCTGACTGGCGTCGGAAGCTACCCGATCTGCGGCTCTCTATCACCAGGAGGCGAAGGCGCGGGAGCACACCATCGCCACGACCATGTTGGGGCAGCTCCGCTACCGGGAAGAGAGCGCGCGCCTGCACGACCCGGAGGCCTTACATCGACGCCTTGGCGATGGATGCAGGGGAGCCACTGTTACCGGAGCTGCGCGACCAGCTGCGGGGGCTGGTGCAACAGCGCCTGTTGCTGCTCGATAAGGCCACGACCACCGCCAATGCCTATCTCCGCGCCCTGAGCGGCCTGAACCATGCCGCCGGCCGGCTCATGGCGACCCTTGCGAGCTACGGCGACTACCTCGACGAACGCCTGCTGTAGGTACGTAACGTAGCGCGCCACCGGTTAGCCTGGCCACCTGGAATAGCCTGCCGGAGAGCCTCGCCTGGTTCTTTGCGCCGTCCAACTGGCTGTCGATTTCCCGGGTGCTCGTCCAGGAGGCCACCGTCTCCCCCTGGCTCTGAGTATCGGCCCTGGGTGCGGCGCTGCTCCTGTGGCGAACGCGGGCCATCCGCTACCGCATCCTAGCTACCGCCAAGCGCCGGCGCCGGGAGCCGATCCGAGCCACCCTCGAGGCGCTTAGCCTGACCCTTCTGCTCGCCGTCCCCGCGTCCTTCCTATTGGCTGTCCTGGGCTGGCAGCTCCAAACCTCCGCGGAGGCGACGCCCTTCGCCCAGGCCGTCGGTCACGGCGCCTTGTCCGCGGCATTAGGCCTGTTCTCGCTACGGGCCTTTCGTCTGCTGTGCATCCCGGGCGGCGTGGCGGACCGGCATTTTGGGTGGTCGAGCCGGACCCTGAAGATCGTCAGACACAACTTCGACTGGGTGATCTGGCTCCTGGTGCCGGTCGGCTTCGTCGTCGAGACGATTCATGGTTTATCAGCACTCGACCTACGCCAATGGCCTGGGACGCATCGCCCTGCTCGTTCTCATGGTGGGGTTCGCGCTCTTTATCGGGCGTCTGGCCCACCCGCGGCGGGGCGCCCTCGGCCCCTATCTCGCGGCTTACCCCAAGAGCCGGCTCAACCGGCTGAGCCGGTTCTGGTACTCGCTGATCGTGGCTATGCCCCTGGTGCTCGCGGTACTCGCCCTGCTCGGCTATGTCTATACGGCCACCGCACTCATGCGCTCCCTGGTGAGCGAGCTCTGGCTCGTCCTCGGGCTGGTGGGGCTCCATCAGCTCGGCACGCGCTGGCTGCTGTCGATCCGGCGGCGCACGGCCCTGCGCGCGACCCTCGACCGGCGCGCGGAGCGGAAGCGCCAAGCCGCCAACCCGGTACGGCTGGACGCCATGCCGCCGGTCACGGCGCCCCGGATGGACCCGGTCCTGGCTGCGCAGCACCGCCGGCTGCTCAACAGCCTATTGTTCGTGATCGCCATAGTCGGTCTGTGGAGTATCTACTCCGAGATATTGCCGGCCCTCGCCATCTTCGAGGACATCTCGCTGTGGACCTACACCGACACCCTGGACGGCCAGGCGCACATCCTGTCCGTGACCGTAGCCAACATCGGTCTGATCCTGATTATCACCGCCATCGCCGCGCTAGCAGTCAGGAATCTGCCCGTGCTCCTGGAGGTCCTGTTGCTCCAGTGCACCTCCGTATCCTCGGGCAACTGCTATACGGTCAAGACCCTCGTCGGTTACGGCACCGTCATCACCGCCGCCCTCGTGATCTTCAACATCCTGGGGTTTTCCTGGTCCCAAGTGCAGTAGCTTGTAGCCGCCCTCGGCGTGGGCATAGGCTTCGGACTCCAGGAGATCGTGGCCAACTTCATCAGCGGCCTGATTCTCCTGTTCGAGCGCCCGACCCGGGTGGGGGGCCGTGGTCACCATTCAGGGGGCCACCGGGGTCGTTACCCAGATTCGGATCCGCGCCACTGTCGTGCGCAGCTGGGACAAACAAGAGCTCCTGGTCCCGAACAAGGCGCTGATTACCGGGCACCTGCTCAACTGGACCCTGTCCGATCAGGCGAACCGCATCGTCATCGCGGTGGGGGTGAACCGCGAGACCGAAGTCCCGCAAGCCATGGACTACCTGTACCAGGTCGCGGCGGAGAACGGGCACGTCCTCAAGAACCCGCAGCTCCTCGTCACCGCCGAAGACATCGGGGCCAATGCGCTCGCCCTGGCCCGCGACCGGCCGATTGACAAAGCGCGGCTGCCGGAATACTTTGTGGCCTTTACGGGGCGTAGCGCAGCCTGGTAGCGCACCTGAATGGGGTTCAGGTGGTCGGAGGTTCGAATCCTCTCGCCCCGACCACATGTTCGAGAATCCATCCTTAACCACGCGCATTGCCATCGGTAAGGGCGTCGGTTTTCTCTTTGGACTGGCGGGCTTCATCCTGCTCCCCTTCCTGGCGCCGGAAAGCGGGGGGCTGATCCGCTGGGGCATCCTGCTGTGGTACACGACAGTCGGCGCCATCATCGGCCTGTTCGGCGTCTATACCCGCCACCCCATCCTCGAGCTCCCCTTTCCCTGGTGGTTTCGCGCCCCGCTGGTGGGCGCTTGGATGAACTTCGTGCTGATCTTCTTCGCCTACGATGCCCTGGAGGCCATGATGCTTGCTATCTTCAGGGAGTCGGGGCCCATGCGCTCTCCGTTCTGGTTCGTTGCCAAAGGTGCCGTCGTCGGCTTGGTCATCGGTTACCTGGCGACCCGATTCAGCGGCGAGGGCAGCGAGACAGTCCGACCCTCGGCGTCTTAAAGGCTCCCCAAAAACTCAAGCCATGCCGCGCGGTCCAGATTAGCCGTGGTCCTACTAAGGTTCGCTACGGCCCAAAGCCCCTCTCCCCAGCGCGGGAGAGGGGTTGGGGAGAGGGGGTTCGAATTTGGACAGTCTCTTAAAGGCTCTTGTAGAGGACCAAGACCATGCCCAGTACCCCCGAGCGCACCTTCGAGACCTTTCCC
>Ga0209365_1000068_pt1 | contig 17691 bp, 7 predicted proteins | sample WorMetimpBELIZE2_FD_187389 | JGI IMG/M metagenome (GOLD analysis project Ga0209365, IMG submission 187389) | Marine gutless worms symbiont microbial communities from Max Planck institute for Marine Microbiology, Germany - Olavius imperfectus... | ecosystem: Host-associated > Annelida > Digestive...
GGTAAGTTGGTGACTCGTTGCCCGCATGTACTCCACCAATTTGCGACCGGGTCACGGTCACAAGAGTCACTAGAAGTTTCTCAATTCTTGAATACGTTTATTCAGTTCACACCTTCCATCATACGACACTCCCACTCTCTCTGTCTGTATACTTTCTCTACCTTTCTACTGCCGCGCGCACGTCCAATCAGCACTCGGTCACCGGTGTCGACCAATCGCCGCCATTGCTGCTGCTGCTGCTGGCTGACGACCGTCGCCCTCGAGTGTTCGACTCTCCCCGTCACAGCCTCCCCGTTTTGGTCAAAATTCCCCCTGGAATTTTGGGGAGTGTTCGACTCTCAAAATAGGGAGTGTTTGTTATGTCCCTTGACACGTGCGCACTGCATACAGTTTCCATATAACATGCTATCAATCATTATTACTACTTCGCATGCGTGTATAATGTTCACGATTACATAAGTTTATACATTAATAAAGTCGTATAATGTCATTGCAATGTTCGGCATAAGCGCTTTCAGTGTTCGATATACCAAAATATAACCAATGAAACACACGTTGAGAATATCAATAATTACTTTACGGTGTGTAATAAACAATATGAAATGATCGCTGTATTTATGTGGCCTGGATTACTGCCTATATGTGTGTGTCCGACGCTCTGAAATGCGCAGGATATGATAGAAATGCAGGTATTACTATTATGCCTATCAATATAGGACTGGCCGACCGTTATCACTTCATTAATCTTCCGTTCCTTTCCGGGGCGGATGTCGCGTATGCTACACCTCGCATCCGTCGTGTCTGCAGTCGGGCGAAATGGCACCCGAGCATACGTAGTCGAGTGTCGTGTCGACCTTCGGCAGAGTTCAGATGTCAGCAACGGCATGTCACCGGTGCGTTGGCCTGGCGACTGGCGAGTTCGACATCTGTTCTTGTCATTTAAGCTCGCTGCCTTAGCTTGTCGGCTGGGTTATTGCTGCCAAGCTTGGATTTCTAGCTAGCCTATGTCTGCTATGGGCATTAGTATTAGGGGCGTAATGACTTGGAGTTAGCTTCCGGAAGATCGCCGGGTGACCAAACCTGCTGTTATCGTCACTCAGCTGTCAGGGGCGGAAGGTAACTTATCTGGACAGGTCTCTATTTATCACTGCAGCGGAACGGTCAGTGTAACGGTACACTGTTTCAATTTCGACCCTGACAGGTTGTCCGTTGGCATGCTAATTGATTTATGGCTTCTGCCGTACTGTCGTTGCATAGCGTTTTCACGTTCAACTGTCTATCGGTTACTTGGTGGTATACGTTAACCTGGGCCAGTGACCATTTTTAAATTTCAAACAGTTGTGCAATACTTAATTTGTGGTAAAAGCGAAGCGGCAAATGCAGACTTCTTGTTTAAATTATGAACATTATGAACATTACCATCATAAATGCAATGCAAACCAATACAGCTACAATCATGCATCTCATCGTCATCTCAACAGTAAGCAAGTATAACTGCATTAATTAATAAATGCTAAAATGCTAAAATCTACTTGTCATGCATATAATGTCCGGTATATTACTTGGCACAGCATCGTCCTCACTTCACATGTCATTCTTAAGCAACTCATTACGTATTTAGTAATCATGTAATGATTCATTGTATAAATCCAGTCATCATCATCGTTCATACATTCTTAACATCAATGCGTTCTCGTGTAAGTTTATTATTTCGCTTTCGGCGACAATAAGGACGAGTTCACAAGTATAGCGTCATTTACGTACGTCATCACTTCATTACATATGCTACGTGGAACAACACACAATAAAGCAATCTTATGTTGCAAGTTATTCGCTCAAACACAACAAACTGTACGTGTCGTGCTACATTTTAACCCTTTAGGTCAACACATTCAACAATAGGCTACATAGACACAGCATCCTAAGTGCTAAATTCGCAATCGTACACGTTACATCACACGCTAGCCTCATAAGGGCTTAATATAACAAAATCAATGCACACGATAACACAAACACACTCTTCTGGTGCCAATAATCATAAAGCATATACTTGAAAGTATATAAATACAAGTGCCACTAAATTTATTAGTTTCAATTATTGTCCCTTTAAATTGGCTCATTATGTGGTGCCAGATGAACGTTTGGCGATTGTGTACATCAACCTCCAAACATCCGTCTTCTCCGTTGGTAGTTCAGCATGGGTTTAGGCATACGTCTTAAGTTCCAAGGTTGGTGTCGTCACGGCCGTTTGACGCTACCAGCGATGGAGTATTTTCGACATTGCCTATCAAGCTAATCATCCTTATGCATTATTTTGCTACCATTTGTAGGTTTTAATTTCTTGTAGACTTTTCTCCCCAATTGTTATTTTGCTTACATTACGTTATCGTGACCTTTTCTCCTTAAGCTTCGGCATAAGGTCAACCGCTTTTTCGTCCTTATTTATTTGTATTGTTGTACATGCGTACTCGGAATTGGGATATTAATTTTAATGGTACTTGTATAGGTCGACATGTTATGCGTCGGCCATTGCGTAATAATACGTGACATCGCAAAAAACCTTTATGTCGTTTAATCTTCAATACTCGTTTCATATCGTTAGCGCTTGTCGTATGCTCGTGTAGGGGTTTGTCGTCCTCTACACTGTCATCAGAATTCGTTTCCTCGACATCACAATTATTTACATTAAAAATCGTATTGTCAAACGGAAACAGATCTGTGGCTTCCCCGTTGGGCCACTCAAAGGCATTGTTGTCCGTCCTGTCAGTGTCAACATTGGTGGTTAGATCAGTCATAGCTCGAGTTGCGGTAGGCGTATCCACACCGAACCTATTCTCAATGACTTTCGTTTCCGCCTTACTGTCGGTAATTGGTCTTAGCGTTTCCGTAGCGTCAAAATAGCTTTTAAGCGAGCGTTCATTATTTTTGCTCGTTTCTAGTCGGTCATTGTCATCATCTGTCGGCACGTTTCGGCGTTCTAATACAGCGCTGCGGGTTTGCGTCGGCAACTCGCTGTCATACGAACTGTCAATCATTCGTAAGCCTACGATTGCGCTCGGCGTCTGTGCTTGCTCGTCTGTTGCATCATCATTCACGTCTGACATGCAATTTAAATTTTGCAGTGCCTTGTCCTTACCCGAGTTCTTCTCATTAATGCATACAGTGTTCACAGGCGAATTTTTCTTGTATTTTTCTTCAAGCCTTTGGCGAGCTGAATTTGACGGCCTGAGTTTGTCATGGTGTATAAAATTCTTTAACACTTTGCCAGTGTATATGTGAGAAAGTTTGTAAGTATTGTGGTCACTTTTTGCCAAGACCACGAAGGGTCCAGTGAACTTTGGCACTGACTTCCTATATTCGGTTGGCTTTATTATTTCGTTGGCCAAGTACACGTGGTCTCCCACTTTGTACTGGTGATCCGTTTTGTTTTTATTTTGCGTGGCTCTTGCACGCTCTCGGTTGTTCTGTGCGAACTCTTGTACCTCTGACCTTAAAATTCTCATCTGGTCACGGAATCGGTCCATGTTACTGTCCTCTCTGCTATGGGCTGGCAGGGTAGGTGCATAATGTAAGTCCGTAGGCAGTGTCATGTCACATCCGTGCATTAAGAAAAATGGTGAATACTGTCGAGTTGGTGTCACGGCAGCTCTGTATGCCCCGGCTATGGGAGGTAGTAGGCGATGCCATTCACTGTAATTAGAACAATAAATTCTAATGGCATCTATCACACGTTTATTGACTTGCTCCACCAATCCGTTGCTCCTGGGATTTCGTGGTGAAATCAGCACGTGATTTATGTTACATATCTTAAATAAGCATTGTGTCAGATGACCAGTGAAACTCTTGTGTCTATCAGAAATTATTGTTCTCGGACATCCGTATTTGCAGATCCATCCTTCAAAAATCGAAGTAGCAGTCTCCTTTGCTGAGGTAGTTTTTGTTGGTATCAGTTCTATTTGCAAGCTAAGTTCATCAATAATTATTAAAACGTATTGAAATTTGTGGGTGGCGTTCGGCACTGAAAGTTTCAGGTGGTCAATGTGAATTGTATGAAACAAAGTTGCAGGAATGTCCCGAGTTTGAATTGTGGACTTTATGGGGTGTGTGTCGGCCTTTGCCTTGTGGCAAGTTTCACATGAAGCAACGAATTTCCTCGTGTCATTGTACATGTCTGGCCAATATACCTTCGGTCTAATACTCAGAAACATTTTCTCTGCTCCAGCATGCATCAACTGATTGTGATAATTTTGCAGCAGTTGCATTCGCATGTGACGTGGTATGCATAATTGTCGCATCACCGGTTGTTGCTTTTTATTGTTTTTGCGACGCGAAACCATTAAATGAAAAAGTTTGTTTTCCATTATTACATAATAATCGCTCAGCAAAAGCACACGTCTGGCCTGCTTATCATCAATTGGCAGATTTCCGTGTAATAAGTAATTTATTATATTACCGAAATCGGCATCTTGTGCTTGTGTCTGTAAGCTTATACTGGCATCGTTGTCAATCGCCGCGTCTGATGGCGCGCGCTCCCACGTCTCGTCGGGCGGTTCACCTGCGTCGCTGCTGCTGCCGCTGGGAGCGTCTCCCGCGTCGCTGTTAGCGCCTGGTTTAAGGTTTCGACAATTGGTCGCTTTTGCTGGTGCGCTGTTCAAGTCAGCTGCCGTCGCTTTACTGTCGGCGAACAGTTGGGCCGCTGTCACTGCGTCTGTCGCGCTGTCGGCGCGTTGTCTCGACCTCGATTTCTTATTCTTGTCTGTCCTGTCTGTCTTTTCATGCTTGTTTATTACTGACAGAAAATGCGTGTTTTCATCATTAGTCGCGTGTTTATCTATGTTCGCCATTTTAACAACATCATCGCACATGTTCGTTCTGGCCTGGTCCGGGCCTGGTTGTTTTACATCACCTACATTATCATGCTTTAACACAATATTATTATTTACACAAAATTTATCGTTCATCGCAACATCGTTAGTTGTGCAAGTAACGTCATGTCTTACACACATCGCCTCGTTAGGCGTACCACCAACATCGTCATTATCGATGCCACAAGCAACATCATTAGTTATACGAACAACATTATTACACAATGAAGCTTTATTTACAGCGCATACAACATTAGTCTTTGTTTGCCTGGCAACGTTCTGTGTCATGTTAACACCATCGTCATTCGTCTTCGCATTATTAACTGCATTAACAATATCATCGTCATCACCAGATCTACGTATCGTATACACAAGGTTGTCATCTTCTGAATAACGTTGCTCCTGGTATACAGTTAGATCATCAGCTTTAATGTCTGTTATGCGAGAAATGGCGTCCGCAACAGCGTTGGCTCGCCCAGCTACATGTTTGATGGTAAAGTCATATTGACTTAAAAATATGGAAGCTCTCACCAGGCGAGAGGGTCCAAACTTCAAATTTTGTATATATGTTAAACTAACATGATCGCTCAAAATTTCAAATTTTGTGTTGACCAAATATGAATGGAATGTATGTATGCCAGTGAGCAGAGCTGCCAGCTCTAAATCGGTAGCCGAATAATTACGTTCTGCCCGAGTTGTTGCTCGAGCTCCGTAATGTAAGACTGTCTCTGTGCCATCTGCATTAATGTTCGACAATACGTAACCGAGTCCTGTAGCACAGGCGTCTAAGGTTAATCTTAGTGGTTTATTTCTGTTTGGGAATCCCAGTATGGGCGGTCTGCATAGAGCATCCCGGAGGTCACAAAAAGCTGCCTCTTGTGCTTCTCCCCAAACGAACTTGGCGTCCTTGCATAACAGTTGGCGTAACGGTGCGGCTCTTTTGCTGTAGTTTCGTATCAGTCGCCTGTAAAAATTTGTTAAACCAAGATAACGTTTAATCTCACGTGCGTTACGTGGTCGTGGGTAATTTTGCATGATAGAAGTACGCGAGGTGTCGACTGAATAGCCTTTCTGACCTAAATGGTAACCTAGAAATTTTGCATTGGACATTGCAAATCGGAGTTTCGCCGGGTGTAGACGTAGTCTGTATCGTCTGAATTTAGCAAGAATTTGTTCTAAAAGCTTCAAGTGATCCGTCATGTTTCTGGAGTATGCTATTATGTCGTCGACGTAAATTATTAAGGTGGTTCTCAACTCTTTTGCAAAAATAGAGTTTAATGCCGCAGTAAATGCGCAGGGACTATTACGATAGCCCATGGGTATTCTTTCAAATTCCAAATGACGATTTTTGGTGGAAAAGGCAGTACAGGCTTTAGATTCCTCAGAGAGAGGGATACTATAGAAGCCGTTTTTCAAGTCCATAGTTGAGTAGATCGTTGGTTGCTCTTCACCTATTTCGTCCAGTACCTCTTCTAAAGAGGGTAAGTTACAATATAATGGTTCAGTCTTAGAGTTCACTCCTCTGAAATCGACCACAAACCTGCTAGTCTTGTCCGGTTTGGATATTAGGAATACTGGACTGTTCCACGGACTATTCGACTCACGCAAAATTCCGGCATTTAATAACTCGTCACATTGTTTTTCTAGATCTCGCTCTTGTGTCGGGTTATATCGAAAACGCCTTTGGTTTACTGGTTTGTTATCTATTAATGGTATCGTGTGCGGCGGAACATCGGCCACAGGTACGTCCTTATAGCTGGTAGCGAAAACATCTTTGTAATTATATACGAGGGCCGTCACTTTCTCCAGGTCGGCTTTGTCACAAGCCTCGTCACCAATTCGCACGCCTAGTGACGTTAAATATTTTAGTCGTTCTTCATGACAAGGTAAATCTGTTTCACTCGCATTCACACCATCAGTATTATTGTTATTATTCTTAACAACATCGTCATCATCGTCTGTGTCATTCAACTCATTCATATTTACAGTTTGCACGCCCACAGTGCCTAGGTCAACTTCAGACAGATATGCGAACGGGAATCCAATCGGTAAGTATATCCAACGCCTGGTTGGGTTTAACAAACGACACATCATTAAACCTTTACTAGAATCTTGTAACACATTGGCTACACGAATGTTTCTATTTATGGCAGGTGGCAAGGCTTCGGTTATGCCAATAACATGTCTATCTTGACATTGCATTTTGGCTGGTAAAATAACCTCGAAAAATGGTGGAATCCTTGTTTTCTTAACGGTTTTTATGGTGGTGTCAGTCTCAGAGCTAGCAATAAGTGGTATGGTCAGGACATCCTCGTATAGTGTCAGATTTTTAGTCTTGAAATTTATAGTAGCTTTAGTCTCCTCCAGAAACGGAGTTCCCACAATGCAATTCTGACTCAGATTCTCAATAACATAGAATGTTACAGGCATTAATAAACCGTCAACGCATACATCTAAATCAACCACGCCGACAACGTCCAATGTCGCATCGTTTGCTGCTTTAAAACTCTGTTGCACATGCAGCGGTTTTACTTCCGCTTTGACTTTCAGTTTTCGAAGAAACGACAAAGATATACAATTACAAAAAGCACCAGTGTCGCACAAAATACGAGTAGAGGTCTTACCTACTTGGGCAAAAAAATACGAATTTGTCGGACAGTTCGAGATCGAAAATATTTTCTTATTTTCCCTGTTTACCCGTGGCACCGCGGGCCCAAGCTGCTAGCCTTGCATTTGGGGTCCTCCCTTCAAGGGACAACACCTCGAAAAGTGGTTTTGAGCCCCACAATTGTAGCACATCGCATACATTGCACGACAGTTACCAGTCGCATCATGTGGTCGACCACACCGAACACAAAATTGGCTACCTGTAGTGGCATTTGGGGCCTGGGTTAGGGGTACCGCTGTCTCCTGTAGCCACGGTTGTTGACCAGTCGGTTGGATCGGAGAGAAGCCGGCTGGCGACGTTGTTGTGATGAACGGCGGCGGTACTATCGGTCGACCGTACGCATCGACACCGATCGTCGGTTGCTGTGGTGGCTTTGGTGCGACGTATGGCATCGTCGGAGGTGCCACTCCCGGTTGGGGAACCATCTGTGTCGCCTGAAACGTTGGGTACGGCGTCGACGGTGGTCCGTACATTGGCCAAAACGCGTTGGGTCCGTATGATCCGGTCCATTGGGGTCGTGGTCCCCAGCCGCGGCCACGTCCTCGACCTCGTCCTCGGCCTCTGTTGCTAAATGCCGGTTGCTGGTCGACTGACGGACCTAGAGCTGACGTTCCTGTCGATGGCGTCGAACCGACCGCGTTCACGTTGACCGCTGCTTCTCCGGTCGTGATGGAGGTGGTCGTGTTGGCGGACATTTTACCGACTGCCTCTTGTATGGCGTTCACCTGGCTGGCCAGCTGCTGCAAGAGTAGCCTGTCGGTGGTCGTCGGAGTCCGGTCGGTGGTCGCCTCTGCCAGTCTCGCCGCTTCCATGACTTCCTCGATGTTGCTGCATCGGCTTAACAGAACGAAGCGTCGTATATCTTCGTTCAGACCTTGAACAGCGGCGTGCCGCACGAGGTCTTCGTCCCTCACCGGTATACGGGCCGCTATGCGTAGCGTTGCCGTGATAAAGTCCTCGGCTGTCTCCCCTGGTCGTTGCCGTCTGCTCCACAGTGCCGCGACATTGGCGTTCTTGCAGGCTGCGTTTGCGACAAAACGGTCGTTGAATTTTTTGATCAAGTCCCGGAAGTCGCGTATGGAGTCCTCGGGTAGGGCACGCAGCCAATCTGCTGCCGCGTCTGTCATGAGTAGTTTGAATAGTTGCTGTTTTCGTTCGTCGTCGAGACGTTTGTAGTCAGCATACTGATGAAATCGGTGGAGCCATGCATCGGCATCCACCCGACTGGCCCCGGAGAACATCGGTGGGGCTAGCGACAGTTCTTCGACGGCAGAATGTAGCGGCACGGGTCCGCCTCGGTATCCCGTTCCCGCGTCGTCACACCGCATCGATGGCATCGATGCACCCATCCCGGGTATCCGAGACGCGAAGCAGTCTTCTTCTGTCGACATTGGCGAAGTTACAGTTACCTCTAAATCTACAACACTGTTAGTGCTGACGTCCATCCGCGCGAACACGACGAAGATTACTGCTTACGCTGAGTCGCTGACGATAATATTTACAGTATTTACAGTATATATACGATATTTACAGTCAAGCGGTAAGTTGGTGACTCGTTGCCCGCATGTACTCCACCAATTTGCGACCGGGTCACGGTCACAAGAGTCACTAGAAGTTTCTCAATTCTTGAATACGTTTATTCAGTTCACACCTTCCATCATACGACTCTCTCACTCTCTGTCTGAATACTTTCTCTACCTTTCTACTGCCGCGCGCACGTCCAATCAGCACTCGGTCACCGGTGTCGACCAATCGCCGCCATTGCTGCTGCTGGCTGACGACCGTCGCCCTCGAGTGTTCGACTCTCCCCGTCACAGTAGTAGGCCCTACATAAATTGCTGGCTTTATAAGACATTTGTACAAGAGAAACATTTCCAGAAAACCTCACCCGTACATACGTACACAACATCCGATCATGGGAACCTGTATGCCTAAATGTACATAAATTCGGTGAATTCCACGATTCTTGGCTGCAGTTGTATAATCATGTGGACGTGGTTGCTAGAGTACGATATATAGCCTGGACAATACTAATATATATATGGTCTTACGCCTAATGTAAGTTCGAATAGGCCTATACAGCCGAATTATGTCACGAATTATAATTGCTAATGTATTCAGCTAATACGCAGGCTTATGAAGCCTATAACTTCTACGTTGACGCCCAGCCTGATCCGTAGCCATTGGTTGTTTCACCGGATTTTCAATCCCGGGATTGCAAAATCCCAATCCCGAAGTCCTAAGATTGGGAAGTGGTCCCGGGATTGCAAACACTAGATAGGTGATGATACATTTCGACTGCACCATTAAGTTGAATATGACGATAAGGTCTGCATCCGTGGGTTATCCGCATCTTGTTTTGTAAACCATCCGCCAGGCAGCAACCATGGACCGATGCATCCGCAACGCGCACGCATCTGCCGCACACCTTCGGGAGTCTGGCCAAGCAGCAGTTAGCTCACTGCCGAGCGAAGCGTTTTACAGCTAGAGTTTCCGACAAATAAATATACACAGGCATGGTTCTCGGTGATGAAAGTTCATGAAACTGAGCTGAGACAGGAGTTGGACGAAAATCTTTTTCGTTCATCCAGATATAACCCCCAACATGTTCTTCACTGGCTCTTACCAGTGTTGTTGGCAAGGACTTGCGGGTCGAGGACAAGGACAAGTACTTGATGTTCGAGGGTCGGCCTTTGTTGAAGGAGGTAGGTCACTTTGAGGCTATATATATTAGGTTAAAGGGTTATGTTTACCGCCAACATCTATACACCGTTAGAGGGGAATGGTTCTAATACAACTATGCCGTTGAAAGTTTTCACACATAGACTATTTCAAAAACGCATGCAGTCCTCAAAAATTTTCGAGGCGTTTGAAGTCCGAGGACAAGGACAAGGACTTTCCTCGAGGACAACACTGGCTCTTACCGCATCCCAACAACACGAGCTACAACCTCTGTCAGAGAGCCCACAACCTTATTTACACTTCCATCTGATGTTAACTCAACTACCAAGCAAAATTGTATTTTTAGAATGTTATTTGATGACAGGTATCGGTACTGATTACTAAACAGTATTATTTTGCATGTATTGTATGTTGTTTATTTTGTGTGACTTTTATTGCATTTCTACCTGTTACACAGTGCGCTTGTCATTTGTGCATTAAAGAATTACTTACTTACTTAAACAAATTTATGGGAAGGGAAATGACGGACTATTATTAGACGGTTTGCGTCAAAGACGTTAGATATAAATAGCCTATTATTATCTAACGTCTTTGGTTTGCGTGCTTCTCAAGGTCACGTGATATTGAAAGGAAAACAGCATATATACAAAGTTTTACACAGTAAGTAGGCAAGAAACGAGTAACGACCCATTCTGCCATATCACAAGCACTGTTTGAAAACGATACAACTCAAGGGGGTCTGTGTGATGAAAGTTCCAATGGGGTCCTTGCAGTGCACGAATTATTTGGAGAAAAAGTCAACACAGAAACATGTATTGTCAATGTTTTGAATGACTTCATCCACAGGCCTCTCTTCCCTAATCTTACCGTAGCATTCAGAACATCAGTTCCACAATACAAAATGATAAACACAATGCTACTGCCAAGTATTACAAGTCTACACATTACTGTAAATAGCATGACTGTTTCTGCCTGGTGTTTGAACTGACGCAAAATAATACTGTTCAGTAATCAGTACCGGTACCTGTCATCAAATGACAGCAAGAAAACCTTATGGACGTCACCATGAATGCCACCGGTCTCAGTCTGCAGTGTGCACCGTCCAAAATACTACAGTGATATAAGTATTATAACCTTTTTCATATGACACCACATTATGTCAGTGCATTACACCAATGCTGATAAATCTACGTCATAGCAACTTGTACTTTCAAGATGCTCAAAACAATTTACAACCATCACTTAAAAAGCAATGCAGTATTATAATACTCATAATTCAGACGAGTAACTGCCATCAGTGAAAATTAAAAACTAAACCACATCCCGTTAACACATTACATCTGGCATTAAAAGCCATCCACAAAGCAAAATATCAGGTTTAGACTTCATTTTTATCATGTTATACCATTTTGACATTGTGGCAAAGTTTCATTATCAGAAATATTTCACAAAAAAGCATAACAAAATCACCAACTTTCTCATTCAAAAGCTAAACTCAGTATGTTATATACATTCTGTTGTGATGCAAATAAAGTGTTTAAATATGGGAATGATTATGCAGTCTATTACAGTGGTGGGCATAGTTCTGCTAATCCGGTAACTGCAAATTAGAGAAGCTAACATTTTCATTAGCGGATTAGCGGTTGCACTAACTTTGAAGACCAAACAGACCAGTTATTTTCCGCTAAGATTTAGTTCTGCTAACTGTAAGTCCGCTAACACTAAGGCGGCCTTGATAACGACTAAAAAGAGTTAGAATTTTTTTAAAGTTGCAATTATGTTAAGGATTCTTGACAAGTTGACCATTGTAACTACGATCTTGTCACGCTATATGCTGTTGGAAAGCTGTTTTCAAAAGAAGAGCATATTGAACTTTCAGCTCTCTGTTTCTATTTTAAGGGTTTTATGGCAAAAAAAGACTACATCACAGCCAAAGATAAATTCATATGAAGAAAGTTAGCGGTTAGCATTAGCTTTCACTAACTGCTCACTTTTCCATTAGCTGTGCCCACCACTGGTCAATTAAAGAACCTTGGTTGGTTATTTAGGGAAAACGGAGATTTCATCATCTGGTTGCTTACTTTTGCCATTTTGTACATGGTGCCAAAGTAACTTCAAACCATGTGTCATAAAAGAGTACAATATTCTGACAGTTACACTGTTCTGTACCTTATACAAATGGCATGCTGTAAAGTATAGGAAAAATTAAAATATGCAATATTAAAACATCTTTTAAAAATACAGCTGCTAGTAATCAAAATGAAGCATCAAAAGTGTTCACATCCACTAAATTACACAGATTTTTGCTACTATTCACAATATTTCATACTTGCAACAGTTGCAACATAGATTCATCAATTGTCAACAGACAAGTTTACGATTGCTAACATGGTGCAATTACTGTGCCAAACAGGGAAACATGTTATACACAACATTCCAAGTGAAAACTACTACGTTTTACATGATACATACAACCTTGAAAAGTATTAGCAGACCAGTTAGCTTCCGCTAAAATTTAGTTCCGTTAACTTTTAAGTCCACTAACTGAACCGATAAAGACTAACAGAGAGTAAGAATTATCTTATTATTAAAGCAGAAAAAAGACTGAACTGATAACGACTAAAAAGATTTAAAATTCAAAAAAGTTCGGATTATCTTGAGGATTCTTGACAAGTTGACCGTCGTAACTGCAATCTTGTTATGCTGTACGTTGCTGGAAAGCTGTTTTCTAAGGTAGAGCATAGTGGATTTTCAGCTCTCTTGTGTCAAAAGGGTTTTATAAGGTTTTCAAGGGTTTTATAGAAAAAGCTACACCACAACCAAAGAAAAATTCATATAAAAAGTTAGCGGTTAGCTTCTGCTAACTGCTCTAGCGGTTTAGTGTTAGAGAAGCTAACTGTTCCATTAGCTGTGCCCACCACTGGCAGCAGTCGTAGCTAGTCTTTAACAACGGTAATGTTGGTCAAAGTGGATAGCTTACAAATGACTCATAAATGCACAATCTGAATGCAAATATGCACACACTTTACAAAATACATCGTCTCGTTTCAGAAACTAAAAACTACACACTGAGTAATGTGCAATTGTATGCTAACATTACAGACTAGTTGGAAAATTGAATACAGGTTAGCAATCAGTCATTTCACTTAACATTCACTCATACTGCATACTTGTCAACAATAAACTAGAAAATTACCTTAAAATGGCATGCATAGATGTACATGACTTTATATTTACACATCCTGATAACGGATCAGTGCGTGCATGAAAACATACCGGTGTCACTTAAATGATGGTGGAACTAAAACATGACAGTTAGTTGCTTGTCGTGCATGATATGGTGTTGTAAAATTGCTATTTCCGCCTGGTGTTTGAACTGACGAAAACTGCTTTGTTGATAGTGGTGTCACTCCTGTTGGTGCAACTGGTGTAACGGGGACATTGTTTTCCCATTTGAAAAAATTGCACCCCTTTCTTGACGACCGTGCAGTGGAGCCACAACAATAGAATGGTCGACCTATGTTTTGCCCTGGTGACTGAACAAACTTTCTCTTGGCACGACATCCACAACTGCACATCGGAGGCGTTGGCTTCATGGTGGACCTCTGCACAGGCAGGTTGCATGGAGTTAACGATATTGTAGGCGTCGAGAACTTTGTGCTGCATGAGCTTCTTACTGAATACTGGTTGTGTGGTGTTTTCACAGATGAGGGACACAGTTGTGGAATTGTAGAACTGAAACTGTAGGATGACTGAATAGTTCCTCTGGACTGATACTTTGTGGATTCTGAGAGCTGTACAGTGCTGCATACAGTAATGCTGCAACTTACAGCAGATGCATAACTGACATGATTTGATGTTAACATATAACAGCTGACAGCTGAAGGTATACATGAGTGAAACATGGCGCTGGCAGATGTCAAAGCAGCAAGTGAAGACGACACAGTTGTGCTGATCTGACATGACGTGGTAACAATTGATGACAATTCAGGCGTAGTACTTCTGCTAACAGCAGCAGATGATAATACAATAATACTGTGATTGTCTTTGCCAAAAACCTGTGAGCTCCTTTTTGACAAATTTTTCACAGCTGAATTTTTACAATCAACTACACAGGCTCTATTACTAAGGTATACTCCAGTAGTATTAGGAGGTCTGCACGTGCTTGTTTTATGGTTTTCTTTACACAAATTTAGTTCCTCCAAAGTCCTCTTTGTTACTGGTGAACTAGTTTTTGTCAATATCTGGAAACCATTGATGGCAACATTAGTTCGATCACACAGAACTTTTGCATTAGAATTCTTGAATGATTGGCTGACTGCATTCTGTTGATGAGATCTACCAGCACAGTCTTCGTAGATCTTAAAACAAGACCTTGTACTTTGGCTGTTGTCTTTAAACACCACAGGATGTGGTGAAGTCTTGATAGTATCAGCACAGGTATTTTCATCTGCAAAGCTGTCGTCCAACCAGTCAGCAGCATTAAAACCATACAATGACAGCTGTTCAGTGATATCGTCCGACGACCTGCTGGTCATTTTTTCACTGTCTCCACTGACATCTGTCAACTTTCTAGGAGTCTTCTTGCAACTGGTCTTGGTCGATTGGTTTAGCCGTCTATCATGGTTTGGCTTTGGTGTCAGCAGTTTAGTCCACTGATTCTCCGCTGTTTCATCAACGGGACTAATTGGTTTCACGTGATCATCAGCTGATAACCATATCTGACAGTTTGTATCTGGTACATTAATAACAGAGGTGATGGTGTCTGTTGCAATGATAGCCGGTGACGTACAATGATGAAATTCTGGTTGAATGGCTTTTAATGCTGTTGATTCTGACGTACTGCTGCTGGATGAGTCTGTCTAAACATGCACAATCATTAGTCACTAAACAGCAAATATAAAACATACATATCTACCAGCGAAAAGTAAAGTAAATGTAGATTTGTACAGCACATAGTCGCAACAACCAAGCCTCTAAACCGCTCGGGTATGACATGTTATACAAGAGTTCACAGAGTTTTAACTGCCACCAAACATGAGCCACATCTGTCTTTACTCCCCAGCCGCAGAGCATCACCGCCCTTTGGCTGGTACTCATTGCACCTACCCATGCAGGTATGGCCAGGCTGAGTTGACCTGGGTGGTTGGTTAGACCAAGATAAATTTCCCGCACTGGAGTTAACCCTAATACGGTAACCCATCCCATTATTAACAGGGTCTGGTGTAGAGCAACTTCGTTGATCTGACCAACGTACGCCAAACTGCCACTGCTATCTACCAGTGCTCGACATAACACCTTGACTGAAAGAAAGTGGTTTTGAAACTGTTAACTGTATACATTACACATGCTGAAAACAGATATTTAGCTCTTGTGCACTGCCTTGTGAACAGACATATTAGCCAAATGACATCAGTCACTAAGCACCTATAATGTATGTTGATATGTTACTGCATAATACATTAATATACCTTAATGTAATATACATCAAAGACTCCATGCAAACAACCACATAGTATGTATATGTAGTATGCACAATTCACCCAGAATATCTTATGGCGCAGACCGTGCAAAGCTTAGTTCGTTTTCGATTTAAGTCCAGCTTTATTTGCAAAATCACAAAATTGCATTTTTTGGCCACCCTATGGGGTCAGCACAGGTAATATAAGCGCTTTATCTGAAAGTTTAATGCAAACGAACTTTGTAGAGAATGTCAGTTTTATTTGTAAAACAGCGAAGTAGCATTTCTGAGCCACCCTTTGCGAGATTTAGAGTTAACGTATGTGATTCATCCTTAGCTCGTTGGAAAGCTCGTAGTCGACTTCCTATATTTTATAATTGAACATTTTTCACTAGCTCTTATGGCTGAGGCACTAAGAGCGAACATACGTGGAAATAGGCTTTTGTTTGTTGAAGGGGGTGGATCATTTTGAGGCTAAATATTAGGTTGAAGGGTTAAGTTTACAGCCAACATGTATACACTGTTACATAAAGAAAGGTTCTGCTACAACTTTGCTGCTGGAAGTTTTCACATAAAGAAAGTTTGCAGCAGACGATTCGACTGAACGTTTAGTTTCATTCACAAAAAAGACAGTTCGCTTTTTGAGCCACCCTTTGGGGGAATTAGGGGTAACGTCGTACTTCATCTATAGCTCGTTGGAAAGCGTGTGGTCGACTTCCTATTTGCGATAATTGAACACTTTTTGCTAGCTCTTCTGGTTGACACATTATAAGCAGATACTGGTCAAAGTCGGCGTTTTTCCTAGGGGGCGGATCACTTAGCTCAAATTTCGGGTGGAAGGGGACATCGCCCACCAATCTTTGATGGTATCAGAAAACTAGAGTGATTACCTTTCATGTGTTCTCAAAATACCGGCTGTATTTCCCCACAAAGCACGCGTGACAGATAGACAGACAAACATACAGACAGACAAACAGTATACGATCACTAAGACTGCGCTAGCATAGCTGCTTCGCCAGTAAAAATCATACAATTCCACGTGTTAATTCTGTTTAGAAAATAATGTAAAAATGACATCTGGCATTTCTTGCCATAATCCTGCTAAACAGCAAATGGATGTTCAAATACATAATAAAAATCATCCAACATTTTGAGTCAGTCACCGTTGTTAGAGATTTGGTAATTTGCATAATACAGCCGTCACCAATCATTCGCCACGCCAGACGTGCGGTGTTGCGAGCGTCGTGCAGTCCTAGTCACAAGCAGCAAACACATACAATTGTCCACACCATACTGCACTGCTATTATAAGTAAAAACACCACTCTAAGATTATCAAAGCCACCTAGTTGCTGCTCAGCAGCTGTGTGATGGTATAACACCAACACTCGATGAGGTAACCACTAAAATGCATACATACATACATAAGTAAATTTTGTAAAGCGACATAATCACGAAAATGAATCTGAGGAACAGAAATAGCACTATGAACCACACACTACTAACTCTAATTAGGGATGTTAAATTCTTTTTTTTCTTAAATTCGAACTTCGTATCAAAAATTCGAATTTTATTCAAACTTTGTTGAGGCCTACAGTAGTATTTCACTATCGGGAGTCAGGACCTTTGGAATCTGCACGCCGCTGAGCAATGAACTGAATTCATTGTATAGTGTAAGAGATGCTGGGCATGCAACCTAAGCTTGCAGCTCGGCAGGAGTCTTGACTTTCACTGCATGCCTACAGTATTTTAAACAATGTGGCTATCGTGTGATAGTGCTCAATATTGAGGCCAGGTCGCACTTATCGATAGCATGTCTTATAACGCTTCTATGTTCTTAGAGTGCTGTAACTAAAACAACAACAATGACATCAACTCAATTTATTATTTATTATATGCACTGCCAATCAGTACTACATGAAAATAGTGGACAAATTTTAATCCAAAATTCGAATACCGAATACATGCACATGCAAATAGAATTCAAATTCAAACTTTAGAACCAAAGTTCGAAAAC
>Ga0209365_1000070_pt1 | contig 17528 bp, 11 predicted proteins | sample WorMetimpBELIZE2_FD_187389 | JGI IMG/M metagenome (GOLD analysis project Ga0209365, IMG submission 187389) | Marine gutless worms symbiont microbial communities from Max Planck institute for Marine Microbiology, Germany - Olavius imperfectus... | ecosystem: Host-associated > Annelida > Digestive...
TTGAGCAGGAATAAAACCGCGATCGCCATCATGGCCGGCAATAAGGAATAGGCCGACAGATCATCGGTATAGAAGATCGCGATAATGATGATGGCCCCCAGGTCGTCGATGATCGCCAGGGTCATCAGAAACAATTTCAGGGCCGGAGGGATCCTTTTGCCAAGCAGCGCGAGTACGCCGAGGGCGAAGGCGATATCCGTGGCCGAAGGTATCGCCCAGCCCTTCATGGCGACGGGGTCGCCCCAGTTGATGTAGGCATAGATGGCTGTGGGAACCGCCATACCGCCGATGGCGGCGATGATTGGTAACAGGATGCGGGTGGGGTCGGACAATTCGCCGGCCAGGAGCTCGCGTTTGACCTCGAGGCCGATGAGGAAGAAGAAAATCGCCATCAGGCCATCGTTGATCCAAAGCAACAAGGGCTTGGCAATGCCAAACTCACCGATTCGGAGCTCGACCGGGGTTCCGAGTAAGGCATCGTAGAAACCCTTGGCCGCGGAGTTTTCGACCAGCATCGCCAGCAGGGCGGCCATGACGAGCAGTATTCCGCTTGCGGACTCGAGCCTTATGAATTCCTTTAGTGCTTTAAGAATCATGTCTGCCTGTCAGTCCCGTACCCTTGGATTTTCCGAACCGAATGCGAAAAAGGCGCCTAAGGGCGCCTTTTTCGCGGGGTATCGGATCGCTCATTATCCGGAGATTTCGAGCTGGAACTTGACCGGTCCGCGGTATTCCTGGCCGTCCTTTGCCTTGAAGTAATCGTTGACCGGGGACCGCTTGTTGTACGGGCTGGTAAGAATCGCCACATGGCCGCCCGGGAAGGGCACAGACTCGACGACATCCGTCCCGTCGAGGAATCGATTGGCCGCTATCGCGCACTTGGGGGTCACCAGGTCGTCCTTCACGGCATAGTTCTGGTACCACTTGACGCCCAGGTCCTTGAGATCCCTCACCTTCAGCGGCTTGTCGTAGAGCTTGACCGGCAGGGTGCCGTCCTCGGAGATGGGTTGCTGGAAGGTGCAGGTGCTCATCTTGGCGATTTCCAGCGGCAGGTGTACCCGCTCCTTGAGCAGCCAGCGGAACAGGGCCGCGGCGGTCTTACCGGGATTGAGATCGGTCGCCTTGTGCAGCGAGGCCTGGTCCAACACCTTGATCAAGGGGGTCTCTCGGTCGATGGCGACGAACCGCATGCCCAGACTCAACATGTACCCGTTGGCGACCTTGTGGCCGTTCGGCAGGGTGGTGGTGATGAAGTCATGGTGCATGTTGGGCATGCCGCTGATGGCGTCGCTGAAGGTGCCGTCGATGGGGGCCACGTTGGTGATGAGGGTATCGCTGACCTCCTTGAGGGTGCCCGACAGGGTGTTCATGAGGACGATGTAGCCCCCCTGGCAGGTGCCGTTCAGGGTGACCTTTTTGTCGTGTTTTTCCTTGAGCACGGTGCAGAGCTCGCGGGTCTGGGTGCAGTCGTCGTCCGGCGTCATGTTCTGCACGATGTCGTTCTGGTCGATGTCCTTGACCACGCGCACGTAGGTGGGGATGCCCTCGTTGGCGAAGCTGTGGGCGTAGCTCTTGTTCTCGTAGGGCAGGAACGAGAGGATGTGCTCACCGAGCATGTAGGGCGGTATCAGGAGCACCGGTTTCAGGTCGTCCCGCACCTCCACGCCTTCCTTGGTCGGCAGCACCTGATACATGAGGAAGGAGCCCGTGTCGTGGATCAACCGGTACCCCGAGGTGTTGAAGTGGAACCCGAAGTCGTCCTTGACCTTCTCGATCTGTTCCGGGAAGTTGGCGACCGCCTCCATGACTAGGGCCTCGCGCTTCAGATAACCCGCCAGGTTCTCCCCCTCGTTGTTGAGGATGGTGTTGAAGAAGGCCTCATTGGCCTCCTTGAGCTGGTCGAAGGCGAAATCCGTCATCTTCTCCTGGGTGGCCATGACCCCCTTCCCGACGAGGGCCGACTTGTGCTGCATGATCTCCAATGTATCACGCAAGGTCATGGGGTTGTCCTTGGCCGCCTGGAGCGCAATCTGGGCCGCGATCAGATAGCTATCGAGAAACTCGGTCTCCTCGCGTTTAAAGGAACGGGTCAGCGCTGTCATGTAACGCATCCAACTGGTGCCGACATCGGGTAGATCTTTCAAGACATCTCGCATTGATCCGTACATGGGTTATTCACCGTGAAGGTTTGGAAGTGAGCGGCGGAAAAGAAACATACCCGGCCGTGCGGGGCGTTCATTCGCAGGCAAGGCGCGATAGCGGATATGGGGACCTGCGGTGACGCGCGACCGGCAATCCTTCGCTACCGGCAGGATAAGGGCGGAAAAGCGGATCTGTTTCTTTCACGCGGAAATCGCGTCGATTAAAGAGGGAGACCGAAGGAGCGCATGGCTCCATCCGTTCGCCTACGCAATGCCACCGGCAACCGCGGGGAACCGAAGGGCTCTCGGATCTCCTGCGGGAAGGGAGGGGGGTCGGAATCATGTCCGACCGCCCTCCTGTGTGGCACGGCTATCCTCCCTGGAGGCCTTCCGTGCCACCGCCACTGTTCCCGGCAGGCGCAAAGGATTCCGTCAGGTCCCTGCCGGCGGATGCCATCCGGCATCGGCCCAGAGCTCGCCGCTGACCGCGGAGTTGGAGACCAAGAAGCAGATCGCATCGGCAATCTCTTCCGGCCGGATCAGGCGGCCCAGCTGGACATCGGGCAGGACGTATTTCTCCAGATAGCCCTCGGGCATACCCTGCAGGATCGGGGTGTCGACAAAGCCCGGATGGATCACGGCAGTGCGGACGCCATGAAACATGGACTCTTTCATCAGGGTTTGGGCGGCGCCTTCCAGACCGGCCTTGGTGGACGAGTAGGAGATCTGCCCCTTGTTACCCTGGGAGGCGACGGAACCGATGAAGACGATGGTGCCCTGGACCTTTTCGTCCGGATGCCACTTCTTCTTACCTTCCTTCTTGCGGTGCTCGGCCATGCGGGCGACCAGCTCCAGCGCCCAATACACAGGATGCACCAAGTTAACTTCCAGCACCTGATGGAATAGCTTGGTGGGATAGATGTTGGCCTTGCCGGTCTCCTTATCGATGGTGACTGACAAACGGTCGCGGAAGATGCCGGCCGAAGGCACGCAGATGTTGACGACCTCGTAGTCCCTGCACATGTCGTCATAGACCTTCTTGCGGAAGCCGTCATCCGTCACGTCGCCCAGGAAGGGCCTTCCCACCTCCTTGCCGACCTTCTTGTTCATCTCCTCCGTGACGGTCTTCACCTTGTCGTCCATATCGACCATGGCGATCGCCTTGGCCCCCCGCTTGGCCAATTCCTCCGCGGTGGCCTGGCCGATACCGCTGGCGGCGCCCGTAATGACTGCTGTTTTGCTTTCAATAATCATTGCTCATTCTCTCCAGTTTCTCGTGCCATCTCCTGACCTCAGCGTCCGGTGGGCCTATCAAGTCCCGACGGCGCCATTCGACCTCTATTATTCTACTGCATCATTTGTGCGCTGCACCAACAGTATGTTCAATGCAACAATTAAGCAAACTAATAGATAATGGCTGGCGACTGGAGACCAGTAATCGGACCAGAAAGCAAACGGGCCGGCGATGCTGGCCCGTTCAGGGTGGAGAGGGTGAGTCTTCGCGCCTTCGGAGGCTGTCTAACTCAGACAATTTCTCAGGTTACGTAGCCTCGAAGCCGATGTAGGTCTTTTTCTCCTCGCCCTCCATCCGGTCGATGAAGGTCAGCTTCATGGGGGTGCCGATCTTGATCTCCTCGGGCCTGGTGAGGTCCAGACCCAGGATCTGGGCGCTGATGGCCGGGCCCTCGTCCAGGCGCACCACGCCGACGCAATAGGGATTCTTCGCGTCGTAGCCCGCTTCCACCATCCGCGTCGGACCATACAGGGTCACGGTAAAGGCCTCCAGCTTGCCCTTGCCGCTCATCTCCACCCACTCCATCTCCTCGCTGCTACAAGAAGGAGAGAAGGGACGCGGCGGAACGAAGAGCTCGCCAGAGGACTTGCACCTGGTGCCCATGAGCTTCTTCTCAGCGACAAACTGGTAGAAACCGGCCGCATTGTAGGCATCTTTACTCATGGTCTTATCTCCGCTCGAAAATGTTGACGACGCACACCTGACCGCTGCCCCCCAAATTATGGGTCAGGCCCAGGGTCGGATCTCCCGGTAGCTGGCGTTCACCCGCCTCGCCGCGCAGTTGTTTCCAGATCTCGATGACCTGCCCGACCCCCGAGGCGCCCACCGGATGGCCCTTGGATTTGAGCCCGCCGGAGGTATTGATGGGGCGGTCGCCGTCACGGGCGGTGCGACCCTCTTCCAGCCCCTTCCAGCCCTCGCCCGGCTTGAAGAACCCTAAGTCCTCGGTGGCGATCACCTGGGTCATGGTGAAGCAATCGTGAACCTCGCACACCTGGATGTCTTGGGGCGACTTGCTAGCCATCTCATAGGCGGCTTTGCCGGCCAGGACCGCCGGCTCAATCATGGTCAGATCGTCACGATCATGCATGGGCACCCCGGAGGCCACACCATTGCCGATGAGATGGACGGGCTTATCGGTAAAATTGCGGGCCATGTGGTCCGCCACCAGCAGCAAGGCCGCCGCGCCGTCGGAGACCGGAGAACAGTCGAACAGGCGCATGGGCCAGGAGATGACCGGATTGGCTCTGGGGTCACGCAGGAAGGCCATCTCGTCATCCCACTCGGGGATCGGCTTGCCCCTTTTCTCCGCGCTCTTCTGCTTCGCCTTGATGAAATCGCCGATGCGCTTGCCGAACTGGGCCTTAGGATTGAGGGCGCCGTTCTCATGGTTTTGCAGCGCGACCTTCATCATGGTCTCGCTGGTGGCCCCATAGCGGTTCATGTAGGCGGTGGCCAAAGCAGCGTACAGACCAGGGAAGGTAAAACCCGCCACATTCTCGTACAGGTTGTCGCTGGCCGTGGCCAGGATCTCGGTGACCTTCTCGGTGGGTTGATCGGTCTCTTTCTCGTAGCCGCCCACCAGCACCATGTCGGCGATCCCGGAGGCGACGGCCATCCAGCCCAAGCGGATGGCGCTGCCGCCGCTGGCACAGGCGTTCTCGGTGCGGATCGCCGGGCGCGGATTCATCCCTACCGCGTTGGCGATAAAGGGGGCGGTAAAGCCTTGCCCCTCGAATTGGCTGCTGCTGAAGTTACCGAAGTAACACTCATCAATGTCCTTGGGGTCGAAGCCCTTGTCCACCGATTGGGTCATCTCCTTGAATGCCTCGACGAACAGGTCGCGGGAGGTCTTTCCGGGGAAGGCCCCGAAACTACTCATGCCCGCCCCGACCAGCGCGACACCACGATTGAATCTCTTGGTTGCCATACTCGAATCTCCAGGGTGGTTGATCTACTCGGGCTTATGCCGATTTTTCGGTTTCTTTGATGTAAACCGATCATTCCAAAATTCTCCGTCGGCTGTACAGCTTGGGGTGACGGAGGAACCCCCAATATCACAACTATTTTCAACAGACCAAAAGAAGAATAGATTTGGAACGATAGCGGAAACCGTATCACTTTTGCCGGATCCGTGTGCCGAATTTTGTCAGGAGTCGCTATTTGAGTCTCCAGATTGCACACTATCCCGATTTGCGGGTTTCTTAATTACTATCAAGTAGATTATTAGGATCCAAACTTCCCTTTTTTGGTTGGTAGCACTATTCTCTAGCCAATAACCCTCACGAATTAGATGGGGTGCATATTTTGTGAAAAAATCCCGTTTCCGCAACCAGACAAATGCCGAGGCCCAAAGAATGGGAAACGCAAACAATATTAAGAAAAACTAAAAAACGTGCCAAGCCGGATAATTGCTTCCCCATTGGTATTTATAATCCAACAATATCAACGGTAACAGCAACGAATAATTTACACAGCTATAGGCAACTGCATCTACCAGGGATTTCCCAACTTCTCTTCGCTCCGACGGTACCGGAAGATCGTATGTTTTTATTGCATAAAGCCTGGAATCACAAAGACGATAAATAAGACCAGCTTATCGGCATCCCAGATATTCATTACGTACTCATGATTTCTTCAGACCTACTAAGAGGCCCTCAATGGCATTGTCGATGCTTTAATTATGGATGTTATCAGCCGTTTCCCTTATAAGGCGGTGGCGGTAGTGGAGGCGGTACCGCTGGCCTTATTGCATTTTTTGGTGGTTGAGGATTGATTCCCTTACGGAGAGCCCCTCCTGTAGGTAGTTTCGACGGTGGAGGATTCAAACTTTTCGCCACTCTCTTTCTCCCCGGTGTTTTGACTTGCTCCCACCGCTGGAACCTAGAAGCCAGAGAGATACTGGGAAGGCGGTAAACTTAATCAACCACTTTTCTTTTGAAATGCCGGTGCTGTCGTTGGTGCCAGCACCGGTGGTGGCGGCGGTGCCGGCCTGACATTTTTAGGTGGCTGAGGATTGATTCCATAATCACGCCGATCATCTGCAGGTGGTAACGGTGGCGGAGGATTCGGAGCTTTGTCTACCCATTCTCTTTCTCCCAAGCGTTTTCAAGGAATTCGACCCAATTTTACATCTTTGACATCTACAGGATATTTTTGACTCCGGGTGTTCCTTCATCTTTCCTAATTTTCATGGACCCATGAGGGGTCTTCTATGAGAAAATATCCCTGTTCCGGATCCGATGGCCATTCACGCGGCCATCCATGTAACCGCCTTTCATCCTCGAAGTGCAAAACAACGAGGCTCTTTATGGATTCCGGACTGGTAGGATATTTTGCGCAAATTTACCTTCTCAGCAAGCCAGCGGGGCGTTGTATAACTTGCTGTTGTTGAAAAAAGACGGCTTGTTCTGTCATCGGTCAGAGGGCTACGAACCACCGTCCTCTCCGATCCGCCTGGAATCCATAAAGAGCCAACAACGAATGTTACGTTATTCCGGAATGAACCGAACCACTCCGAGGGAAATGATGTTTCTCGTGTTATCCCTTTGCCCTTTTTGCCTCTGAGGTAGCTATGGGTTTTATCGTTGTTTGCATAATAAGAGAAGAGGATTCCGAACGCAATGGCAATCGGAATGGAAGCGATCAGGGATGAGGATTCATTCCATGACCAGAGGTTCCAATAGCGACCCAGGGTGGCCTATATTCCGTGATGATGACCAATGCCTGGACAAACAGCGTAAGGATTAAAGCCTGAATTATCCTTTCGAATTACGAAGACTTCGGATAGGGTGTCACGCCATAGAATATTTCGGCCGCAATAAACCCCGGCAACAAAAATTGCAGGATCGACACCAGCTCTTGCAAGAGGGTCCCCATTTCTTTAATAACTGGCAGCCAAGCCCCGTGAAATTATTCGCTTATTCCCACGCTCCAGCGGGCTGACATTGGGCCAACAGGATTGCCACGAAAAATTCGTCCGCAAATAAACCAGGCACCGTCGATTTTGTGTTCATTTGCGGCTAAGAGGCTGTCTAAAAACCAACCCATTGATTTTGCACAGCCTCTAAAACACACCGTTGGATATCAGGCGCGCTTGTGCAGCCATTCAGCGATGCCGGGTGCCAGCATTTTCTGGGCCTTGCCGCCGACATAGATGCCGATGTGACCGGCCGGGATGGCCATTTCCGTGTAGTCCTTGGTGCCGGCCTTTTCGCCCAGAATCCTCGAGCAGGGCGGCGGCACTAGGTGATCGGCGGTCGCATAGCAGTTGAGGACCGGCATGGTGAGGTTGCCTAGGTCGACGCGCTGGTCGCCGATTATTTTCTCGTTTCTGACCAGCTTGTTGTCCCGCAGGAAATCCCGCACGAACTCGCGGTAGGCCTCGCCGGCGGCATCCGGGCCGTCGAACAGCCATTTTTCCATCCGCAGGAAGTTGAGCATCGCCTTCTCGTTGTCTAGGATGTCCAGCATGTCATGGTATTTGCCGAAGTTGAGCGCGAAGGGCTTGACCATGAGGAAGGTGAAGTTGAGGACGTCCGCGGGCACATTGCCGTAGGCATCGATCATCAGATCCACATCCACGCCTTCGCCCCACCGGAAGAGCAGCCCGATATCCGGGTTATCCTTGTCCCGACCGGCATGAAAATCGATGGGGGTGACGGTCAGGATTAGGTTCGCCACCTTGTCCGGGTGCAAGGCCGAGTAGCAGGTGGCGAGCGTGCCGCCCTGACAGATGCCCAGGACATTGACCTTATCGACGCCGTGACGCTCGCGCAGGAAGTCGACGCAGTTGTCGACATAGCCGTTTACGTAGTCGTCCACGGTGAGGTATTTGTCCGCCGGCGCGGGATCGCCCCACTCGATCAGATAGGTGTCCAGCCCCTCATTGACCAGGTTGCGCACCATGGAGCGGTCTTCCTGAAGATCAGCCACCAGGTAGCGGTTGACCAGCGCGTAGATGATGATCACGGGGGTTTTGAACAGGTCCTTTTGCGTCGGCAGATAGTGGTAGAGCTTCATCTTATCTTCCGTGTACACAGTTTCCTTGGGCGCGGTGCCGATATCCACGTCCTTGTCCTTGAGCTTGCTCAGGAATTCGAGCCCCTTGGTGACCTTGTCGTTGATCTCCTTGATCTCCTTGACGGCGTCTTTGGGCTGGATATCGATGGGTAGTGACAGCATGAATCTTCTCCAACGGATGGTGGTTGTGCTCGCGGATGCTTGGTTTTAAGCGTCAGGCTCGAGACGTGCCGCCGTCTTTCTGCGGGGCGTTGTTTTTCTGATTGTCCTCTGCGGCTCTACCTGCCTGATCGCATTCCGGGTCACCGGCTCGGATTCCACGGCCGGCTTGGGCGATTCCTCGCGCACAATCTTTTTCTCGACCAGCTCGCGTTTTTCGGCCTGCTCGCGCACGGTCTTTTTCAGCGCCTTGACCTCCTTGCGCAGTTCGTACAGGGCCTTGTAGGCATCGTCGAGCTCGCTGCGGGTCGGCAGGTTCAGGGTTTTCAACACCATTTCGAGCACTTCTTGCTGCATGACCTTGAAGGTCATGCCGGTCGACGACAATTCGCGCTGTACCTCCAGGTAGCCGTCGGAGACATACATCTCGGTGAAGACCTTGTCGGCGGATTCGAGCCACAGGCGATTCAGCTCCCGTACGCTCCGGATCTTCTCGCCCTTGCGGCTCTTCTCCACCAGGGTCGCCATCACGGTCTCCACCGACCGGTTCAGGGCCTCGACCGTCATCTTGTTGAACTCGAGCACGGCCTTGCGCAGATCGACGAAGGCATCGAAGGCCCGCAGGAGCTTCGCCTGATGTTCCCGGGTGACGCCGACGCTGGGAATCTCCGCCAGATCGGCAAAGGGCGCATACTGGAAGCCATCCTGCCTCATCGAGAGGAAACGGCTCAGCCCCTTCGAGCCCCCCAGCATCATTTCGCCCAGATGCCCGCTGCCGGTGGCGGCCACCATGGAGGACATCCAGGGTTTCAATAAGGGTCCCCACTCGCTCAGGTAGGACTGCCAGAGGCTCTGGGTGTCCTTGGACAGATCGAGCAGGCCGTCGGAGGCCCCGGTCAGCTGCCGAAACCAGTTGGTCGTAAACCCCGAGAGTGACGAGCGCCAATCCTGCCCGGCATCCAGCTTGGGGGCGATCATCTGCCAGGCCCGGGTCAAGAGCTCCAAGCTGCGCATCATGGAGAATTGGCTGCCGAAGACCTGGTGGCCGGCATCCCGCGCCACGCCGACCGGGTCCGCCCAGGCCGACATAGACTGCTGAAACCAGTCCATGGGGTTCATCGAGAAGGCCTGTGGTTTGGGTTGGGCGCCGACGGCGTGGCCGGCCAGCTCCTGCCAACTGTTCCAAACGTTCTTCTGAGCCTCGGTCCAGGTCTTTAGCATCTGCTCGGCCTGTTCGGTCCAGTCCGCCATCGGACTCCTCCTGATAAAGTGATCGTTAATATTCTAATCAAGCGAATTATTCATATAATGACCCCCGCACCGCTTGCCGAAATAAAGGCGAAACATGTCGGAATGTCATTAGGAATAGAGGCTCGAACCAAGTGATTATTTATACTACAGCGCCGACTGGCCTGCAACATGACCGGATTAGGGAGGGACCGAATAACTGTTCGAGACCGCCGGTAAGCGGCCAGCGATTCGAATCGCTATTCAGCGGCCCCGAGCTGGGTTGCGCGTGCTTATTGCAGAAGATTTGCGATCTGCTAATCTTTAGCCTTTAGCCCGCCGACCGCGGGTTCAGACGATCTCCGTTATCGGGAGGGATGGACTTTTGCGACGCCCTCATCGGAGACCGCAGCTCCCGCGGGGATCTTAGTTGGGGACCTTAAAGTAAGGGAGTTATATACTTAACTCCCACAGAAAACCAGGTATAATTACCACATAAACAGGGGGAGACAATTTGGTCTTCAGCCGAACCTCGTGTCAGGTTGGGTTGTGGTTAGAGCCCTCGGGGTGGTCGCACACTCCGGGGGCTCGCCCGTTCAGGTATCTACCTGAACGAGTTCAGCGATTATAGGGGGTTTTGCGCGGGAGTCAAGTATATAATTCCCTAAAGTAAAGATGGCCTCCCGGCAATCTTCTCAAGGGTGCGAGGCGGAAAGGTTCCGTTGCGCGCCGTCTCTCAAGCCCAAGGGCTTGCAAAACGGCCGGGAGACCCGGCCCGGCACGGGCGCCACGAGTTTTTCGAGGCGCCCCTATCCACCAATAAAGACGTTTAGGAGGTACGGAGTGGAAGTAAAAGGCAGTGTAGTCGTGATCACGGGCGGTGGTACCGGCATCGGCGCCGCCGTGGCGAAAAACCTAGCCGAGGACGGGGCCAAGGTCGTACTGGCCGGCCGGCGTATAGAGCGCCTGGAGCAAACGGTCAAGGAAATCAAGGAAGCGGGCGGCAAGGCCATCGCGGTGCAGACCGACGTCACCAAAGAGGAGGACCAGAGCGCGCTGATGGACAAGGCGCTCGAGACCTTCGGCTCCCTCGACGTGGTCCTGGCGAACGCGGGGCGCTTCAACGACAGCCTGATGATCAATACCGACAAGACCACCGGCAAGGTCAAGAACGTTATGACCACCGAGCAGTTCAAATCAGTGGTCGATACCAACCTCATCGGCACCTTCCTCACCTTGCGCGAGGCCGCCCGACGGATGGCCGACAGTGGTAAGGAGGGCCTGCTGCTGATTACCTCCTCGATCAACAGCACCGGCCAGATCGGCCAGCTCAACTACTCCTCCACCAAGGTCGCGCTCACCCTGTGGCCAAAGATACTGGTGGGCGAGTTCCACCTGAAACACCTGCCGATCCGAGTCGTCGGCGTCTCACCGGGCTACACGGCCACGGAGATCCTCAAGGGCATGAACGAGACGGCCCTGGAGGTGATCCTCAAGGATGTCCACGTGGGCCATCTGGTAGAGCCGGAAGAGCTCGCCGGCACCATCAAGCACGTCATCGCCAACGACTCGATCGACGGCACTACCATCGAGGTGACCGGCGGTCTGGTCTACGGACCGAGGGCGCGGGCCAAGTAGCCCCGGCGGAAAACAAGCAAGAATACGCAAGACCCGTTGCGCCGCCGCCTCACCGGGCGGCGGCGTTTTTTGTGCGTGATTTCTGATTTTGCCGGAACCCTTTACTTTGCTAAACCGCAAAGGCGCAAAGGACGCAAAGAGTTACCAGGACAACCGAACGAATAATAACTCGATAGAAAGCAACGGGTTGTCGGTATTGAACCGCGGAGAACGCAGAGGAGATGAAATGTCGGCCTCCGGTTCCCCTTTGGAAGATCCGCACAGCGGACCCTACACCGAGCAAGTGGTTTGCGTAGGGTCCGCTGTGCGGACCAGCTAAAGGCACACCGGAAATGATGTGCCATGCCCAACAACCGATGTGGTTCGGGCATCCCGGCCCTCACCACATCCTACGAGCTTAAGAAGATGTCGCGGCGGCCGGTCAGATGACCCGGTTGTCATGCAGGCGCTTGATCTCATTGGAGCTCATCCCCAGGAGGTCTTCCAGCACCTCATCGGTATGCTGGCCGAGCACGGGCCCCAGGCTGTTGATCTCCCCCGGCGTTTCGGACAGACGCGGCAGGGAGCAGGGGACGACCAGCGTATCCTCCACATTGGGATCGTCCACCGCCACCAGGTTGCGGCGGGCATGGAATTGCCGGTTGCCGAAGATATCGGCCACATTGGCTAGCGGGGCATAGGGCGCGCCGGCCTCATTGCACTTCTTTTCCACCTCGTCGCGGGTCAGGGAGCCGCACCAGGCGCTCACCACGTCGTTCACGTCGTGCCGCGCCTCTAGGCGTTTCTGGTGCCGCCCGTAGAGGGCGTAGGAAGCCAGCTCGGGCCGGTCCATCGCCTTGGCCAGGGCCTCGAACAGCTTGTTGGTGGTGCAGGCAAAGGCGACCCATTTGTCGTCCTTGGTGCGGAAGTGGCCGAGGGGACAGGCGATGGGGTTGTGGGGACCCGTGCGCTCGCGCACCGTTCCGTACAGGGCGTAGGCCGGCGCCATTTCGTCCGAGAGCCGGAATACGGATTCGTAGAGGGCGGCGTCGATGTATTGGCCCTGGCCGGTCTTTTCCTTGTAGCGCAAGGCCAGCAGGATGCCGATGACGCCGTAGAGGCCGGTCAGGTAGTCGGCCAGGGTCGTGGAGCCCGGCGTGACGGGGGTCTCCCGCGGCATCCCCGCCAGGTAGGCCAGACCGCCGACGGCATGGGCGATGCGGGCAAAGCCGGGGCGGTCCCGGTAGGGACCGGTCTGACCGTAGCCGGAGATGCGCAGCATCACCAACCCCGGATTGAGCTTGCTCAACACCTCCCAGCCGAGCCCCCATTTTTCGAGGGTGCCGGGCCGGAAATTCTCGCACAGGACGTCGGATTTACTGACCAGTTTCTTGAAGATATCGGCCCCGTCGGGGGTGCGCAGATCGACGGTGACCGACTTTTTGTTGCGGGCCTCGCTGAGCCAGGCGAGGGTGTCGCCGCCGCGCTTGGTGGCGGTCCCGAAATTGCGGCAGGGATCGCCGCCGAACGGGTGCTCGACCTTCAAGACCTCGGCGCCGAATTCGCCCATGATGCTGGCGGCATAGGGGGCGGCGATGAAGGTGGCGACATCGACGACCCGAATCCCGGACAAGGGCAGGCGCGGCTCGGTCTCCGCTTTCACATCGCCGTGCCTGGCCTCTTTGTCCTTGGGTTTGCGCTGAACAGCCATAGGGATGTCCCCTCAAATCAGACCACTTGATTTTTGTGAAACTGGGCGAGCTCGGCGGCGGTCAGGCCGAGCAGCTCTCCGAGCACCTTATCCGTCATATTCCCGAGGGTTGGTCCCAAATGCTCGATCCGTCCCGGTGTCTCCGACAAGCGCGGGATGACCCCCGGCACCGTGATCTCGCCCACATCCGGATCATTGATGGTGGCCAGATTGCCGCGCGCCTGGTAGTGAGGATCGGCAAAGATATCGGCGATGCTGTTCAGCGCCCCGATGGGGACCTGCGCCACCAGACACTTCTCCATCAGCTCGTCGCGGGTCAGGGAGGCCGTCCACTCGCCCACCAGGCGGTCGACCTCCTCCCGGGCGGCCAGCCGCTTGTGCTTGAGGCCGAAGGTCCCCTCGGCGGCCAGCTCGGGCCGCTCCATCGCATCCTCCGCCAGGCGGGCGAACATCTTATCGTTGGTGCAGGCGATAGCCACCCACTTGTCGTCCTTGGTGCGGAAATGGCCGTGGGGGCAGGCGATGATGGTCCCCGCGCCCTCGCGCTCGCGGATCTTGCCGTGGACCCCGTAAGCCGTCGCCATCTCGTCCAATTGGCGGAACACCGCCTCGTAGGTGCCGATGTCGATGTATTGGCCCCGCCCGGTCTGCTCCCGATGGCGCAGGGCCAGCATGATGCCGATGGCCCCATACAGGCTCACCATATAATCGGCGAGCGGATTGGGTCCGGGGATCGTCGGCGTCTGTCCGGGAAAACCACACAGATAAGCCAAACCGCCGAAGGCATGGGCGAGATGGGCAAAGCCGCGGTGATCCTTGAAGGGACCGGTCTGACCATAGCCGGTGACCCGCAACATGACCAGCCCCGGATTGTCCTGCCGCAGATCCTCCCAACCGACCCCCCAGCTCTCCATGGTGCCCGGTCGGAAGCTCTCCACCACCACATCGCACTTGGCTACCAGCTTCCGAAACAGCTTGGCCCCGGTGGGCTGGCGCAGATTGATGGTCACGGATTTGCGATTACGGGCCTCGCTCAGCCAAAACAGGGTCGAGTCCTGGCGATGGGAGGGCGTGCCCAGGGCCCGCATCGGGTCACCGGCAATCGGGTACTCCACCTTATAGACCTCCGCCCCGAACTCGCTCAGGATCGAGGCTGCATAAGGCCCCGCGATGAAGTTGCCCACATCCACAACCCGAATGCCATCGAGCGGCAGGCCCTTCGGCGCGGTGGCCGCCGGCTCCTGGGTCTTGGCCTGGGTCTGCTCCCCGGCTCGGGCCTGATCGGTCGACGCCTTGGTATCGGCGTCCTTTGCCGCCTGCCGGGTCTCCTCGACGTCGGAATTTTGCGTTTCTTGGCTCATTGCCCACCCCTGTTTCACTTCAATGATGCAGGCCTGCCTGCGGCTGGGTTGAGTGAACCATATTTGGTGCCGAAACGTAAAGCCCACATTCGGCTACGGGATTATCCGCCACCCCGCCAGGCCCGTGTAGGACGGGAAAGCGGAGCGCATCCCGCCGCGGGCGCTCCCGTGAATTGATGGGCACGTTTCGCGTCGCGCCTCTTTAAGGAAGCTGTCTAAAAACTCAAGCCATGCCACGCGGTCCAGGTCAGCCCGGTCCTACCAGGCTGGCTACGGCCAAAAGCCCCTCGCCCTTGGCGAGGATGTCGCAAAAGCCCATCCCTGGGCTTTTGCGCCTCGGAAACGGAACCTGGCGATGTCCTATTTCCTTCATTTTCAACGGCTTGCCGCCGTTAAAAATGGCGGTCCCTCCCTGGACCGCGTCGGGTGTCGCCTGTGGCGACGCCCTCCTGGTGGGAGAGGGATTGGGGAGAGGGGAAATCAAGGGCTTCACTTCGAGACGGTTAAGGACTCCAGACCAAGCCAAATCAATGCGTTGGTTTTTAGACCGCCTCTCAAGATAGTCGGCGATAACATCTCCATGACAGACCGCCGGCTTTCAATGACAATCGAGTGTCTTGCCCTTTATCTCAAGAACATCTTTCCTAGCTTGTCGGGTCGTAGTCAATTTGGTCGTAGTGGGGGGAATCGCGTAACCCGTAAGCCCATGCCCGCGAGGCCGCGGCCATGGAAAGCCTGGACCGGCGTACCCATGTTCCCGTTACCCACCGCAACGACAGGATCACCGCTATGTCGGACTCGACCGCTCCCGGCAACCGCCTCGCCGACGCTACCAGCCCCTTTCTTCAGCAACACGCCGGCAATCCTGTCGACTGGTGGCCCTGGCGCCCGGAGGCCCTGGCGTTGGCCCGCGACCGGGATCGGCCCATCCTGCTCTCCATCGGCTATTCCGCATGCCACTGGTGCCATGTGATGGCCCACGAGTCCTTCGAGGACCCGCAAACGGCCGCAGTCATGAACCGGCTCTTCGTCAACATCAAGGTGGATCGGGAGGAGCGCCCGGATCTGGTATAAGATCTACCAGGGCGCCCATCAGCTCCTGGCCAAGCGTCCGGGCGGCTGGCCCCTGACCGTCTTTCTGACTCCGGACGATCAGTGCCCCTTCTTTGCCGGGACCTATTTCCCCCCGGAGTCCAGACACGGACTACCGGCCTTTTCGCGGGTGCTCGAACGCATCTCGGCCGCTTACCGTGAGCAGGGGCCGGCCATCCGGGAGCAGAATCGGGCCTTGCTGGACGCCCTGACCCGCCCCGTTGCCGGCGGGGACGGCGAGCTCCCGGACGCAGCGCCCCTGGCGGCGGCCGTCCGCCAGCTTGCCGACAGTTTCGATGCCGACCACGGCGGGTTCGGGCAGGCCCCGAAGTTTCCCCATGCCACGGACCTGGAGCTCCTGCTGCGCCGTTCCGCGGCAACCCCGACGGACGAGACATCGAGCCGGGAGGCCCGGCGCATGGCGACCTTCACCCTGGAACGCATGATCCAGGGCGGGCTCACAGACCAGCTCGGCGGGGGCTTTTGTCGCTACTCGGTGGATGAGGAGTGGATGATCCCCCACTTCGAGAAGATGCTCTATGACAACGGGCCCCTGCTCACCCTGTGCTGCGATGCCTGGCGGATCACGGGAGAGCCGGTCTTCCGGAGCGCCGCCGTCGCCACCGCCAATTGGGTGGTGCGCGAGATGCAGTCGCCCGCGGGCGGCTACTATTCGACCCTTGACGCGGACAGCGAGGGCGAGGAGGGCAAATTTTACGTTTGGGATCGCGAGGAGGTCGCGGACCGGCTCACGGCCAACGAATATGCCCCGTTCGCCGCCATCTACGGCCTGGATCGCGCGCCGAACTTCGAGGGCCAGTGGCACCTGCACGGCTATCGCACGCCCGCCGAGGCGGTGCGGGACCTGGAGCTGACCCAAGCCCAGGTCGCCGAGCGGCTGGCGGCGGCGCGGCGCAAGCGGCTCGCCGCGCGGGGGGAGCGGGTCCGTCCGGGCCGCGACGAGAAGATACTCACGGCCTGGAACGGCCTGATGATTAAGGGCATGGCCCGGGCCGCGCGGGTGCTGGAGCGTACCGAGTATCTGGACTCCGCCCAGCGGGCCCTCGACTTTATCCGGGCCCGGTTGTGGCGGCAGGGGCGCCTGCTGGCTGTCTGCAAGGACGACAAGGCCCACTTGACCGCCTATCTGGACGACTATGCCTACCTGATCGATGCCTTGCTGGAGCTGCTGCAAGTCCGTTGGCGACGGGAGGATCTGGAGCTAGCCCTGGAGCTGGCCGAGGTCCTGCTCGACCAGTTCGCGGACCCGGAGCAGGGGGGCTTTTTCTTTACCGCGAACGATCACGAGCGGCTTATCCAGCGGCCCAAGCCCTTGGGGGACGAGTCGCTGCCCGCCGGCAACGGGGTGGCTATTCAAGTGTTGCAGCGCCTCGGGCACCTAGTGGGTGAGCCCCGTTATCTCACGGCCGCCCGGGGGACCCTGGCATTGGCCGCCGAGCTCGTGCGCCGCCTGCCCTATGCCTACGCCAGTCTGCTCATCGCCCTAGAGGAGCACCTGGAACCCCCGGAGATCATCATCATCTGCGGCGCGGGAGACGAGCTGGCCCACTGGGCCGGGATTGCCCGGCGCAACTATGCCCCGCGGCGGTTGGTACTCGCCATTCCCGCTCCCGAACAGGAGCTTCCGGGGAGTCTGGGGGCGATGACGCCGGGAGACGGCGGGACCCGAGCCTATCGCTGTCTCGGGACCAAGTGCGAGGCGCCGCTGGAGACAATCGAGGCCCTGGAACGGCTGACCGCCTGATACCCCATTTTATCCTAATTCTAAATGTTCGGTAGTGGTAAATCTTGTAGTGATAGGGGGAATTGCATAATCGTTCAACCCTTGCCGTCATTCCGGCAGGAAATGCCGGAATCTACCGATGCCGGGGACGGCAAAAACT
>Ga0209365_1000071_pt1 | contig 17427 bp, 8 predicted proteins | sample WorMetimpBELIZE2_FD_187389 | JGI IMG/M metagenome (GOLD analysis project Ga0209365, IMG submission 187389) | Marine gutless worms symbiont microbial communities from Max Planck institute for Marine Microbiology, Germany - Olavius imperfectus... | ecosystem: Host-associated > Annelida > Digestive...
CGCTTCACACCAACTGATTAATCTATGGTTAACAGTAATATTTAGCTTGTTTGACCGTGTAACCGCTCGACCGCCGACAAGCAGACACATTTGTGGCAACAACAGCTAAACAGTGCATTGCATATCGTCATAAAATCACACGCAGACGAAAAGTGGTCGTGGCCCTGAGCTAGGGTAGCTCCCTTTAAATTGGGGTTTTTCCTTTAATAAACCTGTAATGACTGAAGATAGCGACTTCGAAATTGGCAATCTGCTGGGGTTTGCCAAAGTCCATCATAAAATCCCAGCCAGAAAAAAACGAGTCCGTCGCCCTGGGCTAGGGGAGCTTCCAAAAATTTGGGGTTTTCCTTTAATATTTATGCAGTTGTTGGAAGTATCGACTTCAAATTTGGTACACAGTTTGGGTGGCCAATTAGACCCACCATAAAATCACACAAATGAAAAACGTAGGCTTAGGTCACGGTATGGTACGTTCTCTACAAAATTAGGCATCCCCTTTAATATTTTTGCAATGGCTGAAGTTGCAATGGATGTTTCTAATAAACGGTATTATAGAGAAAAACTGCAAATATTAATGTAAAAAACAGAGTTTATATACAAGTGTTATAGACTCACACATCGAAAACAGCAAAAATTGGAACTGTGAATTTAGTTGCCGAGCACCTCGGCGTTGTGACGATGTGCTCTACAACTAAATTCACAGTTCCAATTTTTGCTGTTTTTGATGTGTGAGTCTATAACCCTTGTATATAAACTTTGTTTTTACGTTAATTTTAATTAATTATTGAACAGCAACAACCGCGAGTGATAGCTATTGTCTCAAATCGTCAGATGTGTAGTAAGTCATCGTATATATACTTAAAATGTCCGCCTCCAGCGCGTCCCAAGTTCTCAGATGTCGACGAATTGAAACGGCGCATCAGTAATTGAGCAGATCTGAATCACGGTGTTAACGCTGTTTTGAACGTGTTGTTTGCGACGGGCGCCAGCATCCACTCGCTTGCGTTCGCACTGTAGGTGGACATTTCGAGGATATAATGTAAAGATGACGTGATTTTTGACGATTTTTACCGCGCGAGGCAGCTATATCATCGCGGTCTTGAGGATCGTATTTCTGTCTGTCTGTCCGTCTCTCCGTCTGTCACATACGTGCTTTGTGACGAAATGAAAGAACATGCTGCCGATATTTTAATACCGCATGAAAGGACAATCACTCTAGTTTTCTGAGACCAACATAGCTTGGTGGGCGATGCCCTCTTTTACCTGAAATATGCACTTAAAGTGGCCCAGCCCCTTTGAAAAACGCCGACCTCGACCAATATCTGCTTATAACGTCTGAAGCGTAAGAGCTTGCGAACAATGTTCAATTATTGCAAATAAAAAGTCGACCACCCGCTTTCCAACGAGTTATAGATGAAGTGCGTACGTTACCCCTAACTCCCCAAAAGGGTGGCTCAAAAAGCGAATTTGTCGTTTTCGTTACTAAAATTAAAGTTTAGTCGAATGAAGTCTGCTACAAAGTTTCTTTGTGTGAAAACTTTCAGCGGCAGTTTTGTAGTATGACCATTCTCCTATTTGATGGTGTATAGATGTTAGCGGTAAACGTAACCCTTCAACCTGATATTTAACTCCAAAACTGACCCACCCCCTTCAACAAAAGCCGCGATATCGACGTATTTAATATTATGCCCCAGCCGTAAGAGCTAGCGAAAAATGATCATTTGTAACTTATAGGAAGTCGACTATGAGCTTTCCAACGAGCTAGAGATGAATCGCTCAAATTACCCCTGAGTCCCCTCCCCAAAGGGTGGCTCAGAAATGCTAAGTTGCCGTTTTACGAAAGAACTGGCATTCTCTCGATGGAACTCTGCTACAAAGTTTCTTTGCGTTAAAACATTCGAATAAAGCGCTTATATTAACCCTGATGCGCCCATAGGGTGGCCCGAAAATGCAATTTTGTGCATGATTTTGCGAATAACGCTGGACGTTAATCGAAAACGTATCAAGCTTCGCGCGATCTCTCTGCCATAGCTGAGCTACTTTTTGAGCCAGTAACTGTTTGTAGCATAGCAACTGTGATGAGAAAATTTCAGCGGAGTGATAAGTTATTGAGTACGAACGCAACATTTGGCAGTTTCGGCTTTTGGTGACTTTGTTAACCAGCTAGTCCATTTAGTTATTTTTTTATAATTTTCGACTAGCGCGCTAGATTAAGGTCGGTAATAAGCTGGCTGCCCACCAGCTTTTCATTGCACTTTATTATCATTTTACTTATTGATAAACATGCCATTGACACATACAAACTTCGATTCCCACAGACCGAACGATAGTCAGCGATACTTTAGATATGGCGTGGTTGTTCGAAATAAATTTATTTTTAATGTGTTGTGTTCGCGACTAGCGAAAATGTCACAGAAGTTTGTTTTGTAGGCGCTAACGTAATATAAAACATAGCGCCATTAATAAATACGCTTGTCAAAATTTTCAAAATGATTGCGTGATATCAGGCCAAGCTACACGTATATAGCAGACTGTAGTGACTTTCATTACCAATACAAATCGTCAACATCTTCCATTATATCGCTTGAACTGTAATCATGCAGACCGCACGTCAGTGATGAGACAAGTTTAAGAAAGTGCCAATAAAACAATTGCATTGCACAAACACACAACTGATGTTCTCAATGTACAACATAATGCGCAACAACATCTAACTCAAGTTACTCAACAAATACATGGCCAAGCAAAAATAACTAGAATTATTCTTTTTTATTCCGTTTTCAGCAAAACGTTGCAATTGGAACATTTGATGTTATGCATTATGTGTGATTTATACAGATGGAAGTTTGTTCACGCTATGAATAACAATGGTGCTTATTGGTCAGAATTTGTGAATATCTTATACAACCTCATGAATTGTTGTACATTATTGAAAAGTGCAATGACGATAATACGTTTGGTTCCGTAGCTGCATGTATTTTAGGCACTGTCAAAGTTTGTGCTACTCTTAATTGTCTTTTTTATTTACTTACTATTTTTTTGTAAAATTTCTGCATTAATTACGAGTAAAGATATATATTGGCATAAGATGTTGTCTGTCTGTCTGTCTGTCTGACTGTCGTCTGTCTGTCTGTGAAGCGAGTGTACTGCAACAAACGGCTGAAGTTAAGAGCATGCAATTTTCAGCAAATGTAGCGCAGTGTCCTAACTCTTTGCCTGCCAAGTTTGATGATGAAATTTGAAGGGGTCTTCTCGACCGGGAGGCTCAAACTATGATGGGGTGGTTTTTGGCTTAGCGATGCTTTATCTCGGAAACGGTCCGAGACGGAATTTAAGTGACAATCACTAATAGGAAGTCATACGTGGGCTTTCGACTGCAACAAAAGTCGATGACCTTAAATGACCTTGAACGTCAATGTACTGCTCTGTCGTCAGTGTTATGCCTATTGTAACCAAACGGCTGAGGCTAGAATTACGCGGTTTTCACTGCAATCTTCTCACTGCCAACTTCTCGCAAAATAGCACTATACCTCAGCTATCCGCATATTATGATGGACGACATAAGTTAAAGGGATTCTTTTTGAATTTCAAGCATAATTTCGGATTAACCTATCGTTTGGCGTATGTAACTCGAGTGCATTGTGACAAAACAACTGCAAATGGAATCACCCGGTTTTAACTGCAAAGTAGCTAAGGATCTCAACTGTTAGCGTGGTAAGTTTAAAAACGAAATTCGAAGGGGTCCACTCGATCGGGGGCTGAATTTATGTTGGGATGGCTTACGAATTACGATTTGACCGAACTGTAAATAGCCTATTGCACGTTACATACTTACATATGACGTCACATTAATTTCGGACAGCTAGAGCAGTAGCTATAGGTGGAATAAACATGCGAGGTACAACCGTCCACTGTCAGGTGCAATACAACAATCGGTTTGACACAACAACGGCCACCTTGAGACGCATAGAGGCATGATGGTAATAATAAAATAATTAAATCATGGCAAGTTCGTTCATGCCGATATGCAATGCACTGTTCAGCTGTTGTTGTCATACATGTGTCTGTTTGTCGGCGGTTACACGGCCAAACAAGCTATATATCGCTGTTAACCATATTAATTAGTTGGCGTGCAACGTTCCGCTGTTGTCAGATATGCTGAGTGTGTGTGTTTCTTGTTTTTCTTTCTTTTCTTCTTATCTTTTTTCTTCTTTTCCCTTTTTCTTTTTCTCAATATTTTTCTTAGTAGAAATATTAGCAGTAGTAAGTATAACCAACAGTGTAAAAGGTGAGAGATCGGGTGGTAATAAAAAAAGTTCATCATCTTCTAAAGTTGTGTTTAGAAGTGAGATTGTCAGTGTTGAGCTGAAGGATAACAATGTTGAACAACGACCACAGTAAAATACCACGTCGATATACGCAGGCAGTTGCAAATCCATCTCAGTACTGTCACAAACTACTACTCAACTAAGCTTACTTATGTGCAACTACGTTAAAGTGTAAGCGCAGTAACCAGTTAGTGCTGTGCAAAATCAGTTAAACCTCAATTCATCACTTCGCGTAATGTTTACAGATTTTCAGTCGTTGCAGCTCTCCTGTTGGGCAGAGTCGAACTAGCTGGTGCGACAGTACTGATGTCGCCGATGACTTGACTTCAGCAGCAGCGCATTTTTATGCTGTTCTTCATCTGTAAACATTGCCGTTTAGATTAAAACAGATAGATTACTTACACGGGCCGATTAACTAATTAAATTTATTAAAAAACGTTATAAAACAATGATTGATAAGTTTTCAATGTCGAAAAGTCAAAAGTCATCGTTAAGCGGTCACGCACAATGAATGCAAATGAAATGCAACAAACGTCGCATAACTTGTCACTTTTCGGACTTGCGCTTTTGAAAATCTTTCAGCAGAATAAAAATGGCAACATAAAAATAACCTTTTCTTGGCTGCGAAAAAGTTACCTGTTGGAGTGAAACCGCGCGATATGTCGGAAATATAATAATTACTTGTAACAATTAATTATCATACACACGCTCGTCTGACCTGGATGAGTGACTGGCGGAAAGGTTTCCACATGAGCGCGTAGATGACGGGGTTGACACATGAGTTGACGTAGGCAATCGTCTCAAGAGCATCAAGAACGAAGAGTGCATTACGTGCATGCTGTTTATTGCCACACAAGAGCACGATGAGATCCAATTGATACGGTACCCAAGTAACAGTGAAAGTCGTCGCAATAATGATGCACATCCTGGTGACTCTGCGAGTTGCCTGCTGCTGGGCAGATGAGCCAGAACCAGTTGAAGTTACAGCGTCGCCTTGTCCTCCAACCTGAACTCAAAATAAAGCTGCAACTAAATTAATATATTGTAAGATGGCCCTTACCCTAAATTTATTATTAAACTTTTAACAACTTTTTTATTAAACTTTTAGTAAATTTTTCTTAAGCATTTACCAAATTTATTTTAAACATTTAACCAATTTTTATTAAACGTTTATTAAATATTTAACAAATTAAACATTTAAACTTTTAACAAATACATTCACTAAATTTCTTACTTCGGGAAACTCTCTTGGGCCCCCGTAACACGTGCTTCGCTGGGTATATAGAGCAAGTCCGCAACAACTCATGTGTCATTTGCGTTGGAGCTCTTGCAGAGTGAACTACGTTTAGTGATCGATGCGAAATTGTCAGCATGTGCGTGTTTGCGTACTTGCTCGGATTATATCGTCGCGTGTGCGACCTGTTCTCTGTAGACTAGTTGTCGTAATTGAGTGTCGCGTGAACGACCGTCGATCGGGCGATTGTGCTTGATTTTTGTTTTTGTCTGCCGCTTGCTGCGAGAGTTTATCGCGGCCTTACTGACTGTGCTACTACTGCTATTGGATTACTGCCGTGTTATCTGACTGTGTCGCTGTTTATCGCTAATACTAACAGTGCTACGCGCCTGCAACTCTTTCTGGTCGTCTCGTGTTTTTACCAGGTGTATGTACTACCTTGTAATCGTTGGGAAATTTTGGTGGGATTAAAATTGGGATAATCAGGAATAAGGACTTTAATTACCACTAGGCAAGCCTAAGGAATCATTACTATAACTCCTGTTCGTGTTAATTAGCTGTGTAAGGATTTCGGGGTCTAAAATCGGGTTACGAAAAGGTCAATTAACGTTCCATTCTGGTTCCGAGTTAATCCCAAGTGCGACCGTTTTCTCCAACAGCACAATTAAGATATTGGGTCTTATGCACTGCAGTGCAGTTAAACCTCTACAAAAATTACTGCTAAGAGAAACATAATAACTCAGCCATCACTCCCGCACCACATGGGACTTCAAAGCATGCGCAGCACTCAATCAACTCACCCTTACCACATGGGATTTTTGGGATTACGCACCTTTCGAATCCCACACTAGTCGGAGTTAGGAATCCCACAATATCACATTAAGTCACTTCTGCTGCGCTAACAAAATGTTGACGTATTTCTGGAAAACCTGTTCTACAAATTCTGTTATTACTCAAGTTTTCGTACGAAATATCTATCATAAAATGATACAAATGATAGTCTTGTTGTGCCTTTCGTCAATTGCAATTGCAAAACAATTACAGCGACAACAGAAGTTGTGGTGCGCGGGGGCACGTGACGCGTGAAGCTCCGCCCACCACACTCGTATCAGGACGCTGCACCGAACTACAGTCAGTTGTTGTCAGTCGCTTTCAGTTGCTGCTCGATAATGAGAAGAGCTGTATAATACATACATTATTAATAAACAAGACACGCGTTGTTACATATCATAAAGGACACCAGAGATTCCAGGCAATCATAAAGGACACCACACCTGGTGGTTGAATGCGGGCAAGCAACACTAACGTAATGTTTGTTGTTCTGTTGATAGAGACGTGACCGGGCGCTGACAGATCAGAAGACAAGCGGGACAACGTCGAGCCACAACAAACGGAGCGGCGAGTCAACGGAGCAACAGCGGATCGGGCGGCGACAAGGAGGACAGACGGAAATTGATACAGTACAGAGAACGGAAGAGGACAATGGTAAAGGTCGGGGGCACGTGACGAGTGAAGCTCCGCCCACCACAAAGTTATGTATTATGATAGTGCTGTGTAATTTTATATATTTTTACTTAAAGGTGCGTCGATGCTCACACAAAAAAAATACATAATCTTTGTAAAGCCACATTTGAATAATGATATTAATTATCTCGAAGAGCGCAAATGTAATTGCAGATTTCGATTCGAATAAAACAGTTTTTTTCATCACAAACAGGCTACACTCTGGGCCATAAAAACGTGCCTCTTTACTTTCGACTACAGTTCTTGTGTTACTTGGTTGATTTTTTAAATAATTTCTATACCATTGGAATCGGGAATGAATACTCTATAGAGAAGTTACAAAATTTAAAATCTTTATTTACCAACAACCGCGGTAGTAAGCAATGACAAGCATGCCACATATTTCATACTTTAGAACTTAGAAATGTGAAACTTAACAGTAGCCTATTATTTTTTATATTTTATGCTACGTTTTATCAGTAAAACACTCGGTAATTTAAAGCAAACATTTTTCTGACAATTGTTTTATAATTTCGATGTTATTTGTCTTAAACAGTTTCAGCAAAAGCGATTGACTGCAAAATCCAGAGACTTAGAGAGCGCACAGGCTTCTAAGCCGTACAATAATATAGAAACACAGTCACTTTTAATGAGTTGCAATATACCTTTTTTAGATGCAACTCTCCCTATTTTTCGAAAATACAATCTGCGGCTCCACACCTTTTAATCACCTTCATATATCATAATAGAGCGTATGGTTGACTTTGTCAAAATAAGTGAAGAGCACTTAGTTTGCACTACTGCTTCCCTGTGTCTAGTGTTCATTTTTACCGCGCGAAGCAGCTATGCTAATGCCGTCTTAGGATCGTAATTTTGTCCGTCCGTCTGTCTGTCTGTCTGTCCGTCTGTCACATCCGTGCTCTGTAACGAAACGAAAGTAAAGTAAAGTAAAGTATACGTGGATTTATATAGCGCGTCTACGCGCAAACGCCTCCAACGCGCTCAGATATGGATCACACAATGGTACATGCAGACAACACCATATCTGCCTTTACTGCCAGTCGCAGAGCATCACCGCCCTTTGGCCGGTACTCATTGCGCCTACCCACGAAGGGATGGCCAAGCTGAGTTGACCCGGGTAATTGGTTAGACTGAGATAAATTTACCGCACCAGTAGTTGAACCCCGATACGGTCACCCATCCCAGTACTAACCGGGCCCATATGCGCTGCGCGTTGCGTTGCTAGCAACAGCTATCGCTCGCAACGCAACGCAACGCGCAGCGCATATGGAAACGTAGATTAACATTGTCATCCGACTTCAGTCTCGACAGACACGTCAACATCATCAGCTCGTCCAGTTTCTACTAGTTACGTCAACTCAGACGTTCTGGACGGTCACTCGACAACGATTCGGCTGCCACACTCGTACACGCACTGGTATAGCGTCTCGCATCGATCACGACATCGCGGTAGCGACGTAGTGTTATACACGACTCGATTTTCTAATGGCGATTCTCGCATACCTTTTTCTTGCCGCCGTATAGTGTCAAAACAACGTCATTATTTGTTCGTCCAGATTTCGCGTTAGGGTGTGCTTTTTGGTAGTTTGGTGATAAAAATTTCAACCCCCACTTTACAGCCTCCCGAAATTTAAAATTTTCCATTGTAAAATGCGATTTTTCGTAAAATGTTGCTCTAGTCGTAGCTCCACAACAGTTGCACATCGAATGGGTAACATTGGGTCTGAGAATCCAACGGTAAAATCAGTTTTTGCAAATAATAAGGGGCTTCCCCATTTTGGTTTATTCCAATTTTTAAAAAAAATTCTCTTAAAGTTCAGTAAGAGATGAAGCCGCTGGGGTTTACCAAGGCCCATCATAAAATCCCACGCAGAGGAAAAATGGGCGTGGCCCTGGTCTAGGGGAGTTTCCTAAAATTTTGCAGTTCCCCTTTAATATTTTTGCAACGACTGAAGGTAGCGACTTCGAGATTGGCAGGTATGTGGTCTTTGCCAAGGCCCATCATAAAATCCCACCCAGAAGAAAAAGACGGCGTGGTCATGGGCTAAGGGAGCTCCCTAAAATTTTGGCGTTTTCCTTTAATATTTCTGCAACGGCTGAAGCTAGCGACTTCAAATTTGGTATGCTGCTTGGATTTGCCAAAATCACACCCAGAGGAAAAAGTGGGTGTGGCCCTAAGCTAAGGGAGCTCCCCAAATTGGGCGTTCCCCTTTAATATTTCTGCAACGACTGGAAGTATCGATTTTAAAATTGGCAGTCTGGTGGGGTTTGCCAAGGCCCATCATAAAATCCCACCCAGAAAAAAGGGCGTGGCTCTGAGCTAGGGGAGATCCCAAAAATTTGGGGGTTTTTCTTTAATATTTATGCAATGGCTGAAAGTATCGACTTCAAGTTTGGTACACAGAGTGGGTGGCCAATTAGGCCCATCATAAAATCACACAAATGACAAACGTATGCCTAGGTCACGGCATGGTACGTTCTCCACAAAATTAGGCATCCCCTTTAATATTTTCGCAATGGCTGAAGTTGCAATGGATGTTCGTAATAAACGGTATTATGTAGAAAAACTGCAAACATTAATGTAAAAAAACAGAGTTTATATATAAGTGTTATAGACTCACACATCGAAAACAGCAAAAATTGGAACTGTGAATTTAGTTGCGGAGTACTTCGGCGTTGTGACGATGTGCTCTACAACTAAATTCACAGTTCCATTTTTTGCTGTTTTCGATGTGTGAGTCTATAACACTTGTATATAAACTCTGTTTTTACATTAATTACTGTACTGCCTAGCAGAGATTCTATAGCGACAGATCTTTGTGCCTAGTTTACACCGCCGACACGGACAAAACAAGACTCTCTTTTCTTGTCCGTGTCTGCGGTGTGAACGGCAGAATTGGCGACAAGTCAAGACTGCCGGCGACAGAAAATCTCGTGACTGTCTTGTCCAGTTTGGAAATGCGGCGAGGACTACTGAAAACAGTCTTGACTTGTCGCCAATTTTGTTTACATCACCGACAAGGCAAGACAGTCTTGTCTTGTCTTGTCCAGTCTTGACTTGTCCGTGCCGGTTACATGAACTAGGCATGACGTTTTATTGGCGGGCGCGCAGAAAGTGACAACCGACAAGCTACAACGAGAGTTGAATGCTGCAGCCCGTGTAGTCAGTGATACCAAGGACTACGACCGAAGCTTATCCTTCACGTCGAGTTCCACTGGCTGGATGTTTCCTAAAGAATCACATACAAGCTCGGCGTCTTGATGTACAACAGTCTTCATGGCAACGCTCCACAATACTTGGTAGACTTCTGTCAACCAGTCTCCGATATCTCATCACGTCAGCATTTTCGATCCGCCAGGAGAGGACTCGTAGTCGTACCACGATGCCGGTTAAGCACCTATGGTCGACGGGCTTTCTCTGCAGCTGGCCCGTCAATGAAACTCTGTGCCAGAGGTTCTAAGAGACCCGGTGGCGGCTGTTGGCGGAGACAGCTTCATCCACGCGTTTACTGAAGACGTTTTATTTGCGACGTACTGATGCATCTAGCCCGTTTAAGGTTTTACGACGATGTAATACATACTTTTTACTTAGTTACTTACTTACTTAATCAAAACCCAGCTCACGTTTAGCAATGTGGTGGGGAGTATTATGTCTCCCAGCACAATGTTTAAACTGTTAACTTTTTATATTTATTATTATTAATGCATAAATAATATAATTGCCTTGTTCATGGAACGGTAAAATTTGTAGATGATGCCGACGTAAGATGCCCACATAATGACGAGTGGTACATAGAAGGTGATGATACGAGATGCAAGTACATAGTTGCCGTCAAAACCCAGTCCGCTACAGCTCGGTCCTTCATCAAAACCGATGTTTATGTCCGCCCAAATGAACATCGGGATGTTGAACGCCACGTTGCTGATCCAAATGCAGGTGATAACAGCCACAGCTACTTTCGCGCTCAGAGCTGATCCACCGATCTTGTTCATTCCCAGAAATCTACAAGTTATCGCTTCTGAGTATCCAATGCAGCAAAAGAATCGCTTTCAGGTATACTGATTTTTTGTTTGTTATTTTAACATTCTGCACCGAAAGAGATGACATTTTAAGACTGATGAAAAAGCTTGACACAAACATTCGTAAAATATTTCACACATAAAAATTAGCTGACAACCACCATAAGCATGCCTTCTTACACAGCTGTTCCATTAGTAGGTTATTATTCTTAGCATCTTATCTGATTCACCAATCTTGCTGGGACTTATCACCCCTTTTATTAAAAAATTAGCGTATTATCCTTCGAAGGACGTTGCTACTTACTTATCCAGATCACATTGGTGTCTGCCAATGGTAATAAGCATTATGATTTTTCTATTATATTCGTATTATATTAACTGAACTAAGTCATACAATGATTTTGCGTCTTCAGAATAAGAAGTGTGATTTGTTTTCTGAAACAATGCTTCAATGCTTTAAACTGTAATTTTTACGTTTATAACGTTATTCATTAGTCTGTATTTTAACATTATAACCCTTCGCGAAGTTTTTTTCTACTACAAAGCAATCAAAATTATGTATCAGGATGCATATCCGGGCCATCCCCGGGCCTACCGTTCCTACAAATTACAAACCAACAAACAAACCGATACAAAACATGCCCATACGCATGTAAAATATTGGCAAATTACAATGGTGATGATGATATCAAGGTATAACTTTAGGCAGCCAAGTGTAGGAGCCTAATAATAGGTAAACGAATAGAAAGATCAACTATTAATTCAACGAAGCAAAATACCTGTCAACTGAAAGAGCGGCCAGAGTCAATATGGAACTATTCATCGACATGAATTGCCACATCATCTGTAACTTGCAAGGGATAAGTCCGAAGTGCCAGTTGTCTATCAGCTCACCGTAAGCCTCGACCCACACACTGCTGAACAGAATAGCAATGTCGGACACTGCCAGAGACCCGACGAACAGCTGAGTGCCGACCTGCGATCGGCTTCGACGCCATAACAGCACCACCAACACCGTGATGTTGCCGATTGATCCAATTAAGAAGATGATCCACTGAACACTGATAGTGGTCAATGTTAACGGGTCAGTGTCTAGTGACGACTCTGACGACTTGGTTGTTGTTCCAGTGGAACTGCTGTTAGTCGTCTCTTCCGAATCACTCTCATTTGCCAACGACAAACTACTGGTGACGTTCATCTCCGCATACCGTGGTCGTCTATTTCCGAGTATTTCGTGTTAGCAGCTAATGAGCTCTCACACCTTGCTGTGACTATGTATATTCGTGAGTTGGCAGTTCGTTTTTCGATTGGTCGAGTCACGCTGTAAGCATGTTTTGCATGCTGCCACTCGCTGCAGACTTGACCAATGATGAGCCACTACCAATGGCAACTAGCAATTGTTGCTTGACATTCACGTTTTACCGCAAAAGCGAAAGACTTGGGAGTTACCGTATAGTTAACGTAACGGCATGGGAGACAAGTTAATCGGACAGATTAACAATATGCTGTGTACTTTCTATCAGCTGGATTCGGTGGTTAAAAACCAGTTAATTAAAAGTTACTGCTTAAGTCTATATGGCTGCGAACTATGGGATTTGAAAAATCCAAATGTTGAGAATATTTGCAAAGCATGGCGTTCTGGACTTAAGCGTGTCTGAGGTTCACCTAGGAGCTGTCGTTCCATAATCTTGTGCATTATTTCTGATACTTTGCCTTTGTTAGACCTTATACATAAACGCTCAGTTATGTTTGTGAGACGCTGTCTACAAAGTGAGTCTGTACTTGTTAAGTCAGTGGCTAACTTATGCCATGGTGCGTGTCACGGTCGTATGCTATCTGGATTAGGTCGAAATGTTCAGACTTGTTGTGAGCATTTTTCACTTTCCACGTCTATGCTGTTAGGCATACCACCTTCCTATTTATCTGATGTCCTGCTTAGGCATAGCATGCAACATTATTCTGTCGAAATGTTTAGTCGTGCACTTGCTAAAATTGAGTTTATTATGGTTCGGTGTCGCTTGCTTTCGATTGCTGAGTTGAGTTTGAGCTGCAGTGATTTGGCTCTGTGTATTTTTGAGGTGTGTACTTGATACTGTATTCTATTTTATTATTATTATTATTATTTTCGTGTACCCTGTGTACGAACTTATAATAAATAAATAATAAATATGTTGATGGACTGCCGGGAACTCAAGCCAAATGGTTGACAGCGAGGCGTGGCAGCCAGGGGCAGAATGCGTGATTGGTCACGGGGCAGCTATATTATTCCTATGCATGCTAGTAAATTAGTAGTAATAATTGTCTTAGATGTATTGTCATAGATACGTCTTATTCCTAGATGTGAAGCATTGCATGTTTAGTAGTCTTGTCGACGTATACCGTACATCTCTGACCAGTGTGTCGGTTTGTGTTAATAAACATCAATAATCGTTCACTGAGCCTTCCGTTCGTGCTACACGCTAGCACTTCCTGAACAGAGTGACAGTTAAGCCGACGAGCTGCAGACGAACGTATTACAGTCGTCACAGTCGCCGGTGGCGTTACAGTTAAAACGTTGACGATTGAAGTAAAACGGAAAGCTGTCCCTATACTGTGTGTCATAAAAAAACCAACGATATTATTCGTTCATAACTTTGGCATTGTTGGCCGATTTCACAATTTCTTCATCTTTGGACTCAGCAGAAAATTTGCAATAAAAAGCTGTGTCAGGTTTCCCACCACACATTCACTGTGCAGCTAGAATACCTTGTGAAACTAAAAAATGCCACTTTTATCATTTTAGCTGTTACAAAAACTTACATCGACATTTATTAATTTTTTTTACCTTACGTAATTTATATTGTTTAACACGTATTACCATAACATGCTTATGACTTAACAGCATCTGCATGTCATGTGCGAGATCTGTTGTGAGTTCTTTATCTTTCAGCGACCAATGTGTCAGCTCAATGAGCGCACACAGCCTCCGTGTCAGTGTCTCCAATGCATTGTAGACTTTTCAAATAGCAGACACTCACATTCCTTTCATCAGGTCTGTGATTTCAACTTCAAGGTATGAAACCAGTGAACTACAAAATTTGTATAGAAATTTAGCAGCGGGTCTGTCTCAGAAAAAAATCACCACGTGAACGGACCGACATCATGGTCTGGCTGGCATGGCTTTGAGCAACACATCATCAATAACGTACGCTACAGAAGAGTGGTGTAAACGTCTGCGGGTGTGTGTGTGTGTGTGTGTTTATGTAAAAGGACGACTTTCTTACTATTCGGTTGATTGCAGGTTCTGCATTTGTACATTTTAATGCGTTAGTTTGGTAAAAAAAATACTATTGAGTTAATGTTATTGTGTTGCATATATCTGAATTTTGCCATTTTATTTTTTTTACATTTTACAAAGTAGTGTGACTAGATAGTTAAGGTGTGGCAGAAAAATGACAATAATTTTTATTGCAAATTTCTTGCTGAATCAAAAGGTAAAAAAACGATTAAAATCGACCAACATTTGGCAAAGTTATGAACGAAAAAATTTGTTCATTTTTTTGACTCATAGTGTAGAATAAAATCGATGTCTATAGCAACATCATCAGATGATGCAGTAAGTCGGCGACGAAGCTCATACAAAACGCTACATTTAATGATGAATGACAAACTACGTAAAAAAAAACTAGATAAATGGCAAGTAAGGTGACAATAATTGTATCAGGCACGAATTTACTCATCATCATATACAGACCCGCACAACAGACCACTAGATCGATTATATATTTACGCCGATGAAATTTTTTGCTGTCGTATAGCTGCATGAACCTACAGAAATTGATCGACTTATGTGTCAGTTGTTGTAACACTTGGGGTGCAACGTCCCGCCGTTATCAGATGTGCTGGCTTCTTGTTGTGTATTCTTAACACAGACAGACAGTCAAACCAAGACAGATCACGTCGGCGATTAAGTTAGCAGAGCTGCAGTTAGCATCACAGGTATGAATAGTCGATACGTTGCAGTTGTCTACAGACTTCTGTTATCTTTGCCTCGACTCGATCCGATCCAACTAAGCTGAAAACGGAGGCGGTTTATGTTGCCAGTCGTTGTCAGTCGGCTAAGATCGACTAAAAGTTCGCTATTTTGAACATTTTAGTCTGATCCGATCGAACTGGGTCGGTTAACGATGCCCAGTTGCGACGATCGGATATAGACCAAAACTTGGAGCCAATCGATGATAATCTCCGAATGATTGCAATTGAGCAGAGTACACCGATCCGATCCGATTGGCGATCGGATTGGATTGGCTTTTTCTGTGCGGCCACCTTAAGAAGTGTTAGTATTATGATGGCTGGCGTCTTTTGAGCGACAACAAACGGTCATGCAGGTGCAGTAGGCCTATAGAATACAGGATTACAGGTGCAGCAGCTGACGCAGAAGGAGTGTGTTAATTTGCTCTCACTGGACAGTCACCTGTCGTTTGCGACATTTCATTTCGATGATCTCGTCACACTTCCTTGTGTTATATTTCATTCTGTTTTAATTAGATTTTGTCGGAACAGTTTCGCCCTTATTATCACGGCAGCGCGGTAGCGGCTGCAGTGTTATAGACGACATCGAGTTTCCAATGGCAATTCTCGCGTACTTTTTTTCTCGCCGCCGTAGTGTCAAAACAACGTCACTGCCACATACGCCAAACGATTTGTTCGACCATATTTGGCATAAGGGTGTGCCTTTTGGTAGTTTGGTGCAAAAATTTTCAACCCCCACTTTACAGCCTCGCAAAATTAAAAATTTTCCATTGTAAAATGCGGTTTTTCGTAAAAATCGCCCATTTGCTGTACTCGTAGCTCCACAACAGTCGCACATCGAATAGGAAACATTGGGTCTGCGAATCCAACGGTAAAATCAATTTCTCCAAATAATAATTCTCCGAAACTGATAAGAACAATTTACTACAATTACTAGTGTATTACACTTCGGCTTCCGATTCCTTAAATTTCAACATGATAATTATAAATTATTTTGGTTATTCAAAATTTATGTAATAGTTTCTCAAATATATCAATAAATTCAGCATGTACGACGCTCACAGGCAGACTCTTCCACATGTTAACCACTCTGTTAGTAGGAAAGAATTTATTTATCGTGTCCGGTTTTTCTAAAGTCTTAAATCATCACCTCTAGTTGTTAATGTCGTAGCTATACGTAAATGTGGTACATGTCATATTTACCAGTTAGTCTAATAGCCTATCTTGTATGTTTCGATCATATCTCTTCTGATCCGACGATAATGCAGTGTAGCTAGGTAGCTTAAATTTTTCGAACGATCAGAATATTTCAAATGAGTTTCGGGAGAACAAGAAGTCACATCTGACAACAGCAGAACGCTTCACACCAACTGATTAATCTATGGTTAACAGTAATATTTAGCTTGTTTGACCGTGTAACCGCTCGACCGCCGACAAGCAGACACATTTGTGGCAACAACAGCTAAACAGTGCATTGCATATCGACACGAACAAACTTGCCGCGATTTAATTATTTTGTCATTACTAGCACGCCTCCATGCGTCTCAATTACGGTGACAGTTTGTTGTGTCAAATCGATTGTTGTATTGCATCTGACAGTGGACTGTTGTACTTCACATGTTTACTTCATCTACAGCTACAACGACGATTGACTCAGGGCTGTCTGGAAGTAATGTGACGTAATATGTTAGAATGTGACACGCAATAAACTATCTACAGTTCGACCATGTGGTAAGCCACCCTAACATAGGTCGAACCCCCCGATCGAGGGGACCCCTTCGAATTTCGTTTTCAAACTTATCACGGCAGCGCGGTAGCGGCTGCAGTGTTATAGACGACTCGAGTTTCCAATGGCCGTTCACGCGTTTTTTTACTCACCGCCGTATATCGTTTAAACACCGCTACTGCCACATACGCCAAACGATTTATTTGACCAGATTTGGCGTAGGGTGTGCGTTTTGGTACTTCGGTCCAAAAATTGTTAACCCCCACCCCAACCTCCCCGAATTTAAAATTTTCCATTGTAACATGCGGTTTTTCGTAAAAATCACCCATTTTCTGCAGTCGTAGTTCACAAAAGTTGCACATTGAATATAAAACATTGGGTCTGCGAATCCAATGTAAAAGTCAGTTTTTCCAAAAATAAGGGGTTCCCCATTTTGGCTTATCCCAATTTTTAAAAACAAATTTTCTTATATTTCCGTAAGAGATTAAGCCAGCGACTTCAAGTTTGGCATGCAGTTGAGGTTTGCCGAGGCCCATCATAAAATACCACCCGAAAGAAAAGTGGGAGTGGCCCTGGGCTAGCGG
>Ga0209365_1000072_pt1 | contig 17301 bp, 19 predicted proteins | sample WorMetimpBELIZE2_FD_187389 | JGI IMG/M metagenome (GOLD analysis project Ga0209365, IMG submission 187389) | Marine gutless worms symbiont microbial communities from Max Planck institute for Marine Microbiology, Germany - Olavius imperfectus... | ecosystem: Host-associated > Annelida > Digestive...
TTTTCCAAATGTATCCATTGGCATGATGGTTTGTTTGAAGCTCTTTCTGCACCGATATAACACCAAATTATTACCATCTATGGGCTAAGGATTAACTTATATATTAATCACTACCCCCGCGGATTGCTCACACGGGCCTGCCGAGGTGGCCGGTGGATGATCCCACGGACGCCGCCGCGGATCTGGACGAGGCCTGGGAGATCGCCGAGCGCGGCCATGCCCCTCTATCAGGCCGATTGCCTGCTCACCCGCGTCCGGCTGCTCGGACGGAGCAACCACTACCCCTGGGACTTGGCGCAACAAGGCCTCGCCGATGCCCGTCGCCTGATCGACCGCCGATACCGAAAAACACCTTTGAGAGATTGCCTACAGAGGCTGTCTAAAAACTCAAGCCCTGCCGTGCGGTCCAGGTCAGGACCGTAGGGCGGGAAAGCGGAGCACATCCCGCCGCGTCGGTTGGGCAAAGCCCACGTAGGATGTGGTGAGCGCCGGTCCGCCCCATGGACGGAGCGGGTCGGCCGCGAACCGCATCAATTCACTGGCGTGGCCTAGAAAACCCCATTTGAGCCGGGGTTTTCCCATAGGAATAAAGTTGTAGGGTCCGCTGTGCGGACCGCTTGGATGGTGCAGCCAGGTAGGATGGGCAAAGCGAGCGCCCGGCAAGCTGGTTTGGAGCCTCAGGTATCCGCTAGGGTTTCTGTGGGCCAAAGTTGCTTAGAGGACGCACAAAGCGAAACGTGCCCATCAGATCATAGCTGGAACGTTGTGTGGATTCGGGATTGAATAGGGGCACCGCTGTTTGATCCCCCTCTCCCCGGCCCTCTCCCGGTGGGAGAGGGAGAGTAACCCCCCGCTATCGAGCCCTTCCCTTGGTGGGAGTGGGTGAATCCTGCGTGATGTTCAAGGTTTTTTCTCACACCAAGCCACCAGGACACGAAGCCTTTTTCCAGGCCGTCGCCGATCATCCGCGCGATGGTCATCGCAGGCGCAGAGACCAGGGTCGTTTCCCTTTCATCCTGGCCTCTCTTGGTGGCTTGGTGTGATGTTCAACGTGACTCAGGGAGACACCTTATCACTTTAAAGTTTACCACTACCGAAATTTTCAAGGCGCCCGCAATGTGAGCGTGGCTTGGCGTTCACGCCAGGCACCGCCCTCGGAGATGATTTCGGTTAAGCTCGATCCGCTCTTCGGTGATGCGGGTGATCCGCCCGTTGTGCGTACCGATGTAATCGCCGACGCCGACCTGGAACAGGGTGCGGTCGGAGGTCGCAATTAGGGCCCGGATGATGTCGCCCCGGGCTAGGGTGCCGACCATGGCGAGGGAGTTGAGGGGAAAACGTTCCAGCGCCTCCCTGGATCGTAGCAGATCGGGGACCATGTCGCCGCCGATGGGTGCGGAGGCCGGGGCGATGCCTGGGCGGTCCGGTACGAACGGATCCCGCCGGCCTTGCGGCGCAAAGGTGAGGGGGCCGATCGGCTCGAGCTCGGGCAACGGAGCGAATGGGACTCGGCTTGCGTTCATTCACCCCTTGCACATAGGCCCTGAGATCGCTCATGTCGCCGTCGCTAGGCGACAAGGATCACGAGGGCCAGCCCGACAAGGCCGATGCGGCTCATTCGTTGGCCTCCTCGTCGAGATAGCGGTAGGTCTTGACCGTGGCCTCGAGGGTCAGGGGTACCCCTGGGTCAGATGCGCCGGGCTCGGTCTTGCGGAGGTGGATGTGGATGTCGTGAATAGTGACGATCCGGGGCAAGACGACCAACCCGCAGATGAAACGGCCGAATTCATGGAAGCGACCGGCAACGCGGATTTTGATGGGCAGCTCGGCGCGGAAGCCGTCGATCCTTTCCTCCGATAGGTTGAAAGAGCTCGAACTTCAGCCCGGCGGCGAGCCCGGTTCGGGAGACATCCGTCAGCAGCGTCGCGACCTCCGTGCGGTCTGGTAGCTGGTGCAGCATGCCGCCCAGGGATTCCTCGATCCTTGCGAGCTGATGCCGGTAGGCCCCCAGGCCGGCGGCCTGTCGTTGTTTGGATGCGAACTCGGCGCACAGGCTGATTTCCGCCTGTTCGGCGGTCCGCAGGTGCCGGAGCTGCTCCCTGGTATCGGGTATCGAGGGCGTACCAAATCCCGGCGATGCCCCCGCACAGAACGAGCGTCAGCATCGCCTTTACGGAGCCCGGCCACTCGCCGATTTGCTCCAGGTCCAGCTCCCCCAGTGCCCTCAGTCAGTCGAGATTCATAGTACCCAGCTTCACTCTAATGTTCATGTTGCGTCGGGAACGGCCGACCAGCCGTTGTGCGGGCTTCGGAACGCCACAGAGGGCGTTCCCTACGGACATATAGAATAGGAGGAAACAGCGTAATAGTTGGTTCCGGTGCGGATGCCAGCCGTCGCTCGCGACACACGCCGCCCATACCGGATCGTCCCCGACGCCCCGGCCCACCGGATGTCCCCGGAAAGGCGCCCTCCATCGGCGGATTGGCCACGGGTCAGGAACAGGGGATGGAGACGGGCTCGCCGGGCCCTTCGCGGCGCACCGGGATGGCGGTTAGCCGACCCCGCCACACGCAGCCGGTATCCAGGGCCCAGGTATTGTGGCCGACCGCATAGCCCAGCGTCGACCAATGCCCGAAGAGAATCCGGGTGTCTCGGGTCGCCCGGTCCGGCAGGGTGAACCAGGGCCGACAGCCGGGCCTCGTCTGGGAGCCGGGGGGGCCCTTTTCCTTCAGGGCCAAGGTGCCGTCGGCATGGCAGTAACGCAGGCGGATGAAACAGTTGGTGATGAAGCGCAGGCGCGCCGGACCGGTCAACGCGTCGGACCAACGGGCAGGCTCGTTGCCGTACATGGTTTGAAAATAGTCCGAATAGTCGGGGCCCCGGAGCCGGGCCTCCACCTCCCGGGCGCAGGATAAAGCGGTAGAGAGGTCCCATTGGGGCGGGAGTCCGGCATGGATGAGGGCGAAACCCTTACGCTCGTCGAAGTGCATCAGGGGACGGCCGCGTAGCCAATGCAGTAATTCGTCTCGGTCCGGGGCCCGCAACACCGGGTCGAGACTGCTCTCGCGGGTCCGTTTCGGGTTGTCGGCCGCAAGCGCGAGCAGGTGCAGGTCGTGGTTGCCGAGGACGGTCAGGGCGTGCTCGCCGAGTCCCTTGATAAAGCGCAGGGTCGCCAGGGAATCGGGGCCCCGATTGACCAGATCGCCGACGAGCCAGAGCCGGTCATGGGTCGGGTCGAAGCGCAGACGGTCGAGCAACCGCAGCAGCTCATCGTAACAGCCCTGGATGTCGCCGAGTGCGTAGGTCGTCATCTGGACACCTGTTTTGGAGTATGGTCGCCTTGCCGAAGAATCCAGGGCCACCGAATAATAACTCGATAGAAAGCAATGGGTCGTAGATGTTGAACCGCAGAGAACGCAGAGGAGATGGAGTGTCGGCCTCCGGCCTCCCTGCGCCGTCGCCGCGGTACATGCGAGAGCACGGCCCCGCCGATCCCCGGCAAAGGCAAGCGGCTAAGGTATACTACCTCCCAGGACCCGATTCAGACTAACCCGGTAAAGCATCCTGTGAATCCTGTCCGATGGAGCCTGGCCGGGAACCTTCGGAACACGATAACTACATTTTGAGCATTACCGAAATTCGCAGTGCTGATCGAAGCCGGGTACGCGGTATCCGCGGGCGCGGGGCGGATAAACCCGATCAGCACCGGACACGAATGGCTAGCACGCATCATGTCTATGCCCGAAGAGACAATCGCCTTTATCGGCGGCGGTAATATGGCCACCGGCCTGATCGCCGGTCTGATCGCCGATGGGTACGACCCCCGCCGGCTGATCGTGAGCGATCCTGACCGGCACAAGCTCACGGACCTGGGCGCCCGCTTCGCGGTGCGGACGACGGGGGATAACCGAGAGGCCGCGAACGACGCCAGCTTGGTGGTCCTGTGCGTCAAGCCGCGGCTGGCCCGCAGGGTCTGCCGGGAACTGTTCCCGCTCCCGAAACGGCCCCCTCCCCTGTTCGTCTCGGTGATGGCTGGAATCCGCGAGCACAGTATCCAGGAGTGGCTGGGGGACGGCCGGCCCATCCCCCTGGTGCGGGCCATGCCCAACACCCCGGCGATGATCCAGGCCGGCGCCATCGTCCTGCATGCCACGCCGGAGACCTCACCCTCCCAGCGCAATCAGGCGGAGACGGTGCTGCGCGCCGGCGGTCTGACCCGTTGGGTGGAACGGGAGACGCAGCTGGATGCGGTGACCGCTCTGTCCGGTAGCGGCCCCGCCTACTTTTTCCTCCTGATGGAGATCCTCGAGCAGACGGGCGTAGCCCTTGGGCTGGAACCGGAGAACGCCCGGCTGCTCACGCTCCAGACGGCCCTAGGCGCTGCCCGCATGGCGCTGGAATGCGACGACTCGCCCCAGGAGCTGCGGGCGCAGGTCACCTCCCCCGGCGGCACCACGCAGCAGGCCCTGGAGATCCTGGAGTCCGGCGGTATCCGGACGCTGGTCACCCAGGCGGTCCGTGCCGCCCATGAGCGTTCCGAGGAACTGTCACGCCTGCTCGCGGATTCCCCATGACCAGCGCCTACTTCACCAACCCGATCATCTTCCTGATTCAGATCCTGTTCGGCTTCTTCGTCGGGGTGCTCCTGCTGCGGTTCCTGCTGCAATGGGTGCGGGCGGATTTCTACAACCCGATTTCCCAGTTCGTGGTCAAGATTACAACCCCCGTCCTGCGTCCCTTCCGGCGGGTGATCCCCGGCTACGCGGGCCTGGACCCGGCAGCCCTAGTGCTGGCCTGGCTGGTCAAGGCCGGCGAGCTGGGAATCGTAGCCCTGCTCCTATCGCTCCCGGTCAATCCGCTGCAGGCCCTGATCTGGGCCCTGCCCGAGCTGGTGGAGCTCACCATTACCCTCTTCATTTTCGGCGTGCTCATCCGGGCCATTCTGAGCTGGTTCAATCCGGATCCCTATCGTGCACACCCGCTGGCGGCCCTGCTCGACAGCCTGACCGAGCCCATCATGGGGCTGGCGCGTCGCCTGCTCCCGCCGTTCGGGGGGCTGGACCTCTCGCCCATGCTGGTAATGATCGGCCTGATCCTGCTCAAAATGCTGCTGCTCCCACCCCTGAACCTGGTGACCGGAAACCCCTTTTAGCCCCCCGTTGCAGGATGGGCAAAGCGAAGCGTGCCCATCAATCAAGCCCGTTATTCCGGCCGGGAGTGCCGGAATCCAGAGACCAGGGACGGCCAATTGAAGGTTCCCGGCCAAGTTCTAAATCGGACAGAATTCACAAGATTTTTCAGGATTGACAGGAGGCTTTACTTGGTCGTTTCGAGCTTTCGCGCCCGGCAGCACGAACCGAAACGCAGAAAAATCCTGTCAATCCTGCAAATCCTGTGAATCCTGTCCGGGTAGTGTTATAATTTTGTGATTCGTGATTTTGAATCCGCGGACAATGATGACGGTGAGAGAAGGTCTCTACGCTGAATCCCGGAAACCACAAAGCTAAAGACATCACCCAAAGTTGGAGCCCGTAGGATGCAGTGAGCACAGCGAACCACATCGATCAAAACCACAACCGGCCAGCTGACCATCAGCCACTGACTACCGAGAACTGGGATTCATGACTCGCAAAACGAATGCACAGCCCTTGTTACGCCTAGTCTTTGTCCGTCTTCTGGCGGTCTGTCTCGGCGGGATTCTCGGCGTCGGACCAGGCCTGGCGTCGGCGCGGGAGCGGCCGATGCGCGTGATGGTAAGCGTGCCGCCGCAGCAGACCTTCGTGGAGCGGATTGGCGGCGAGCACGTACAGGTGCATGTCATGGTCGGGTCCGGCCAGGATCCCCACGCCTATGAGCCGACCCCACATCAGATCGCCGCCCTGAGCCATGCCGATCTCTACATCCGGATCGGCATCCCCTTCGAGTACGCTTGGATGGAGCGCATTCGATCCGCCAACCCGGGGATGTCGGTACTCGACGCGCGTGCGGGGATCGACCTTCATTCCCCGGCCGCACATGAGCATGGGCATGACCAGGATGAGCCGGCCGTCGCGGACGGCCACCCGCACGCGCATCATCACTCCGAAGACGGCGATGTCCATGTCTGGACCGATCCACGGCTGGTCAAGCGCCTGGCCGCCGGGATCCGCGACCGGCTCATCGCGCTCGCGCCCGAAAAGGCGCCGGACTTCAAGCGCAACTATGCGAGGTTCGCGGCGGAGCTGGAGGCGCTGGATCGCGACATCCGGTCGTTGCTGGAGCCCCTGACTAACCGCCGCTTCATGGTCTTCCATCCGGCCTGGGGCTACTTCGCGGCGGCCTACGGCCTGACCCAGATCCCCATCGAGAAGGCAGGCAAGGAGCCGGGACCCCGGGCCCTAGCAACGCTGATCGAGCAGACGCGACGGGACGGCATCAAGGTCGTCTTTGTCCAGCCCCAGCTCTCCGCGAGGTCGGCCGAGCAGGTCGCGCGCGCCATCGGCGGACGGGTCCTGACCATCGATCCCCTAGCCGCGGATTATGCCGACAATCTGCGCTGGGTGGCGCGGCGGATCGCCGCCGCCCTCTCCGAGTGATAGCGCCGCGCGCCATCATCGGCGGTCCGAGACCTCGCCTTCTCGTAGTGGAAAGGCGCCCGTTCGCCCTTCGGTATCTGACAGGCATCCTTGACGTTTCCGGTTCCTTGGGGTTCTAATCTCGCCCGACCTCTGGTGTCCCTGCCGGCGTCCGTCAGTAGGGATTAAACGGGGAATCGGTTCGCTCACGAGCGAAGCCGATGCTGCCCCCGTAACGGTAGGCGAACAAGCAGGGCAAACGGCCACTGTGTACTTTGCACGGGAAGGCGCTCTGCCTAGGATCTCCCTCGTTCGCAAGTCCGGAGACCGGCCCGAGGTCGTCTGCAAGACCTTGAACCGCTGATGAACGATCAGGAGAAAACGACCGTCGTTCTGGCGGCCGTCGCGGTCTTCTTCGGGGGCTACCTTCTCGGGGCGCACCGCTGGGGCAGCGCATCCGAGCACGACGTAGCATCGTCCCAGCAGACACCACATCGTCACCAGCAGGGCGTCACCGAGTTGTCCGGCGACGGCGATATCCCGCGCGTCGACCTAGTGGTTCACAAGGACGCCATGGCGGGATGAAACCTGGAGATCGTCACCGAGAACTTCCGCTTCGCGCCCGAGCACGCAGGCAATGGGCATGTGGCCGGCGAAGGCCATGCACATCTCTACCTGGATGGCGAGAAGGTCGCTCGGGTATACGGGCGTTGGTTTCACATCCCGGAGCCCGGCCCCGGAGCGCACTCGGTTCGGGTAACGCTCAACGCGAACTCGCAGGATCTCGTCATCAATGGCGAGGTGATCGCGGATACCGAGACGTTCTCCATCGCAGGGCCTTGGTAGCCCGTAACCTGATAAGGATGGAGGCTATGGCAAACGAAGCCATTTTGCTGGTGGCACATGGCGCTCGCGACCCTGGGAACGAGGGAAACCGCGAGGTGGAGTCCTTCGCGGAGCAATGGAGGGTGCGCCATCCGGAGGCCCGGATAGAGGTTTGCTGGATCGAGCATGCGCCGACGCTGTTGCCGGAAGGGTTGGACCGGGCCGCCGCGGAGCTGGGCGATGCGGGTGGTCGCCTGCTCGTGCTACCGCTGATCCTGAACGCCGCCGGTCACGTGAAGAGCGATATTCCCCAGGCCATCGAGGCGGCGCGGGCGCGTTATCCGAACGTCGAATTCCGTTATGGACAACACCTGGGTACGAGCGACCAATTGCTGAAGGCGTTGCGCTATCGGTTGCACCGAGCCATGGTTGAGCTGGCCATGCCGGACCCGCGCACCACCGGTGTGGTGCTGTTGGCGCGGGGGGTCTCGGATATCGAGGCCACCGGCGAGGTGGCGAAGATGGCCCACTGGCTCTATGAGACCACCCGGCACGACCTGGTGCTGCCGGCCTTCACGGGTATTTGCTTTCCCCGACTGGAGCAGGTGGTGCAACGCCTCGACTTGCTCGGCGCGAGCCAGATCATCGTCTTGCCCTACTATCTGTTCACAGGCAGGCTGATCAAGCATATCGACCAGCAGGTGCAACGACTCGGGTCACAGTATCCCCACCGCGTCATCGCCCAGGCCGGCTACATCGGAGATCATGAACAGCTTTTCGACCTGCTCGACCTACGACTACAGCAGTGCCGGGAGGGTTGGCAAGGTCAATAGGCGCTAAGCGAGCGGTTATCGTTTGAGTTTACTCAGGTACATACTTCCGTTAAGTTAAGCATTACCGGCAACCCGGAGAAGGGCATGGACATCGACGGACGGGGGCAGCGCCATCGCGAGCGCATGCAGCGCAAGCGGGCCGCCATCGACCGCGCGGAAAAGGACAAGGGCCTGCTACTGGTTCTGACCGGCAACGGCAAAGGCAAGTCCAGCTCGGCCTTCGGCATGATCGCACGCACCCTTGGACACGGCATGCGGGTCGGCGTGGCCCAGTTCATCAAAGGCCGCGACGACACGGGCGAGGAGCGTTTCTTTTGCCGCCAGCCGGGTGTGATTTGGCATCTGCTCGGCGCTAGCTTTACCTGGGAGACGCAGGACCCGGAGCGCGATACACAAATGGCCCGAAGCGGCTGGAGTGTGGTGCGTGAGATGCTGCGGGATGAATCCATCGACCTGATCCTGCTCGACGAGCTCACCTATCCCCTGCGCAACGGCTGGTTCGAGCTGGACGCCGTGCTGGTGGATATCGAGGCCCGTCCGCCCCGGCAGCATGTGGTGGTCACCGGGCGCGGGGCGCCGCGGCCGCTGTGCGAGGCGGCCGACACCCTGACCGAGCTGCGGGATGTCAAACATGCCTTCCGCGCCGGGATCTGGGCACAGAAGGGGATCGACCTGTGAGGCGCTGCCCCGCCCTGTTCGTCAGTGGACCCGCTCCAACTCGGGGAAGACGACGGTCACCGCCGCGCTGGCGCGGAAGTACCTCACCCGTGGCCGTCGCGCGCGGGTCTTCAAGACGGGGCCCGATTTTCTCGACCCTATAATCCTGGAGCGAGCCTCGGGCGCGCTGGTCTACAATCTAGACCTCTTCCCCATCCTCGCCGTCATCGACAGCTCCGCCATGGCTCAGACCTTCGGCGCCGTGGCCCACGGACTGGCGGGTTATCGCCCGGATGTCCCCTTTGCCGGCGTACTCGCCAACAATGTCGCCGGCGAGCGCCATTACGAGATGCTCGCCGGGAGCCTGCCACCGGAAATCACCGCCTTCGGATGGCTCGCGCGAAACGAGCGGATCGCGTTGCCGAGCCAGCATCTGGGCCTGATCCCGGCGGGCGAGATCGGCGATTTCGAGGCGCGGATTCAAGGCGCGGCAGCGGCGTTGAAGGGATTCGCCGAGCAGGCACCAAAGCCGATCAAGCTGCGGGAGCCCGAGCCGCAATCCCCGGCGCGAGGGCTCGACGGAATTCGCATCGCGATTGCGCGGGATCGGGCCTTTGCGTTCCTCTACCGGGCCAATCTCGAACTGCTCCGTTCGCTGGGCGCCGGGCTTTGTTTCTTCTCCCCTTTGGACGAGTCCGCGCTCCCACAAGCCGATGCGCTCTACCTCCCCGGCGGCTATCCCGAGCTGCATCTGGATCGGCTCGCGGCGAATCGGCCGCTGAAGGAGGCCATTCGCGAGCACCACGCCGCTGGCAGGCCGATCCTCGCGGAATGCGGCGGGATGCTGTATCTGCTGGAGTCCCTCACGGATGCCCGAGGTCATAGCGCCGAGATGGTCGGCCTTCTGCCCAGGCACGCCAGAATGCAGAAACGGCTCGCCAACCTCGGTATGCACCGGGTCGCGCTGCCCCAGGGTGAGATTCGCGGTCACACCTTTCACTACTCGCGGTTGGAAACGGCGATGGAGCCCGTTGCCCTCAGCGAGGGGCGCCGGCCGGGTCAAGGGGGCGAGCCGGTCTACCGGGAAGGCGCGTTGCCGGTCCCAAGGCGCAACATCGCCGACAACGTACGCGCGGTAGTGGGTGCCCTGCTCGATGACACTGGGTTGGAGGTCAGCATCTCCGTCCCCGGCGGAGAGGCAATCGCCGAGAAGACCCTGAACCCGCGGCTCGGTATACTCGGTGGCCTCTCGATCCTCGGCACTTCCGGCATCGTGCACCCCTACTCCACCGCCTCGTTTCGAGCGACCGTGGTCCAGGGCATCCGGGTCTCGGCGGCGCAGGGACAGGATACGGTCGTGCTCACCACCGGCCGGCGCACCGAGAGGTTCGCGATGCGACAGATGCCTCGGCTGGCGTCGGTCTGTTTCGTGCAGATGGGTGATTTCGTGCGCGCCGCCCTGAATACGGCGGTCGAGGCCGGTATCCGCGAGATCATGATCGGCGGCATGGTCGGCAAGCTGACCAAGATGGCCCAGGGGTTTACCATGACCCATGCCGGGCGCGGCGCCCTGGACACCGGGTTGCTGGCCGACCTAGCCGGGGAAATCGGGGCGCCGCGGGAGGTCCGCGACGATTTCGGGCTGCGGGTGCTGGTGTGCGACCCGGACGGCAACAAGATCGCCGAAGCGGCGTCGGGGGCCGACCGGTGACCGATCCCTGCCGCATCATCGGTGTGCTCGACAGCGGAATCGAGGGCTTCGCGCCCGACGCCCTCGCGTATGTTCGGGACGCCGATCTGGTCATCGGGGGGATGCGCACGCTCGCGCTCCTCGACGGCGAGCGCAAGGCGACGGCGCGCACGCAAGACCTGACTGGCCGGCTCGCGCTGGTCCCGAACTGGATCGCGGCGGCGTGGGCGCGGGGCTCGAACGTGGTTGTCCTGGCCACCGGCGACCCCCTGTGCCACGGCATCACCGGTTATCTCGCGGCGCGGCTCCCCCCCAGAACCTATCGGGTGTTGCCCAATGTCTCGACCATACAGCTGGCCTGCGCCCGGCTCGGGATGGCCTGGCAGGACATGAGGATCCTGTCCGTGCACCAGAGCGACGCCGGGGAGTGGCGGGAAGGGGCCAGCCCCGAGCATGGGTTGTATCCCCTGCTGCGCGCGGTGGAACGCTATGATCGGCTGGAGGTGCTGACCAGCGCGCAAAACGGCCCGGACTGCATCGCCCGCATGTTGGTCACCGAGGGTCTGGACACCGGACTCGGGCTCGCGGTGGCCGAGCGCCTGGCGCGGGACGACGAGCGCGTCCTGACGGGTCTCTCTGTTGCCGAGGCGGCCGGGCGCGCGTTTGCCGATCCCAATGTTCTGCTGCTGTGGCGGGAGGCGTCACGGCCTCCCCCGATTTTGTTCGGGCTGGAAGACTATGAGTATATGCAGCGTCGCCCCGAGAAGGGCCTGATTACCAAGCGGGAGGTGCGGGTTCTGTCCCTAGCGCGATTGCGGCTCCGCGCCGACAGCATCGTCTGGGACATAGGCGCCGGCTCCGGCGCCCTCGGCCTGGAGGCCGCCCGACTGTGCCCCGAAGGGCATGTCTACGCCATCGAGAAGGATGCGGAGGACGCGCGGATCTGTGTACAAAATCGGCGCCGACTCGGGGTGACCAACTACAGCCTGGTCGAAGACAAGGCCCCGGAGGGTACGGATGGCTGGCCCGATCCGGACGCCGTGTTCATCTCGTGCGGAATCTGTCCGATGGACTGGTCACCAATCTGCCTGTCATTACCAAGGTCGTCTACATGCTCGACTTCTCGGCCCAGGCTTAGCGGGATTTCCTCTACTGGTCCGAGTGGGCGATGGTGATCGACACGGAAACCCGGGGCGATTTCCCGAGAATCCGCGCAATCCTGGACAAGTACGGCGATTTGCCCGCCGATTTTGCCGATGCGTCTCTCGTCGCCCTGTGCGAGCGACTCAAAACAACGGCCATCGCAAGCGTCGACCGCGATTTCACCATTTACTGTACCCGCGATCGAAATTCGTTCCGCAACCTGTTTTTCGAGCACTGACCACGCCTTGGTTCTTCAGAAGATCGTGCACCGCATCGGAACCCTCTACGGCGTATCCCTGGGACCCGGGCCCTGCTGCAACGCGATGACGCTCACTGGACCTATCCCGTGCGGGGCAAGGAGCACGAGAGCTTCGCGCTGAGCATTGCCAAGGCCGCCGGTCTGAAGGTGCCGGCCGCCGGCGAGGCCCTAGTCTTTCCGATGACCCATGACAGGGACAAGCTCGATACCGCCTGGTCCCAGGCCGCCGAGCGCGCGCTCCGGGTCCTGTACTGGGGGACTGGTGTGCTCTTCCTGGTGGAGGGCGATGCCTCCACCTACTCCAGCTTCGGTTATCTGGCCGAAGCCGTATCCGGGCGGGATGCGGACATCGCGGTAGAGGTGGTCGCGGGCATCACTTCGTTCAGCGCCTCGGCAGCCCGCCTGCGGATGCCGCTGGCGGACCTGGACGACCGCATGGCCATCCTCCCGGCGGGCTACGGTGTCGAGACCATCGATCATGTCCTGAACGAGCACGACACCCTGGTTCTGCTCAAGGTCAAGCCCTTGCTGGACGATATCATCGACCTCCTGGAGCGGCGCGGTCTGCTGGAACATGCCGCCTTCATCGAGCGGACCGGGACCCCCGAAGAGCGCGTGGTGCGGGACATCCGGTCCCTGCGCGGGGCGCGGGTGAGCTATCTCTCCCTGCTGTTGGTAAAGAACCCCTGTCGCGAACGGGGCCCGATGATCCGAGGTTGCGCGAAGAAACCCGGTCGCCTGGAAGGGTAGAACAAGTCTCGCGCTTAAAGACGCAGGGGCGTAGAGGATGACGGAGAAAGATATCGGGATCCTCTGCGTCTTTGCGTCTTAAGCGCGATCATCTGATTTCTATGAGAAAAGATGGCAATAGAAGAGCTTTCTCCAGGCAGCGCCAGTGGGGAGCCACGTGTGGCGCTGGTCGCAGTCACCCGGCCCGGAGCCCTTCAGACGCGCAGGCTGGCCGGGTACCTATCTACCATCAGGATCGTCGTCTCGACCCCGCACGCGCCCCTGCTGGACGGCGTTTCCGGCGAGGTCGTTCCTTACTCGGGGGCGTTGAGCACTCAGGTCGCGGGCCTGATGGATGGGTTCAATCAGGTCGTCTTCTTTCTCTCCGTCGGCGCCGTGGTACGGCTGATCACGCCGCACCTGCGCGCCAAGTACGAGGTCCGGGCATGCTCGCCATCGACAACGCCGGACGGTTCGTCGTGCCGGTGCTGTCCGGGCACATAGACGGGGCAAATGCCCTTGCGGCGCGAGTCGCCGATCTGCTAGGCGCAACCGCGGTGATCACTACTGCGTCCGATGTCCGGGGCACCATCGCCGTCAATATCCTGGGACGCGAGCTGGGCTGGCGGGTAGAGGCTCCCAAGATCAACCTCACGCGCGTCGCCGCCCGAGTGGTCGACGGCGAGCCCATCGCCTTCGTCCAGGAGGCCGGATCGAAGGATTGGTGGACAGGACCCGGACCTCTGCCCGAGAATACTTGGTTGCTCGACCGGATCGAGGACCTGGACCCGGACCTGGATTCCCGCGGTGCGGTGCTTCTGATGGCCCGGCGCGAGATTCCCGCGGACCTGTGGCGCCGGTTCAAGGGGCGCCTAGTGGTCTATCGCCCGCCGGAGGACTAGTACCCATTCAGAACATTCTGCCTATGAAAACCGCTATCAGCGACCAGATACCCCCCCGTAGGATGTGGTGAGCAAAGCGAACCGCATCAATGGTAGCCTCGGAACTGGCAGCGGTTATAAATCTGCAATATCAATCGAAACTGGGTACTAGTCATGAGCCGGGTCGTTCTGGGTCTAGGTTGCGATCGCGGGGCGTCTCTTCGGACGTTGAAGGCCGCCGTCGAGGGTGCCTTGGGCGTCGCCGGGGTGCCTATCGACACGGTCGCCCCGGTGGCCACCATCGACGAGAAGCGCGACGAGCCGGCGATACCCTCGCTCGCGCGGGCCAACGGCTGGCCGCTCCGGTTCTTCAGCGCGGAGCAGCTATCGCGGGTCGATGTCCCCTCCCCGTCGGAGACCGTGCGCAGGTATATGGGAACACCCGCGGTGGCGGAGGCGGCCGCGATCCTGGCGGCCGCTACGGACCGTACCGGGCTCCTGCTGGAGAAATATAAGCACAAGGGAGACGACGGCAGGAACGCCACGGTATCCATCGCGAGTACCGCTTGCAATTAGTAAGGGCAGGATCTTTCTGGTCGGCCTTGGTCCCGGCGCGACCGGGCACATGAGCGGACGGGCACGGCAGGCCATTGCCGCGGCGGATCTGGTGATCGGCTATGGCAAATACATCGACCTGATAAAGGACCTGATCCACGGCAAGGAGGTCATCCGCAAGGGCATGACGCAGGAGGTCGACCGTTGCGTCGCGGCCTGCGAGCAGGCACGCAACGGCAAGACGGTGGCCCTGGTTTCCTCGGGCGACATCGGCATCTATGGTATGGCCGGCCTCACTTACGAGGTCCTTTTGCAGTCGGGCTGGAAACCGGGCGATGGCATCGGCGTGGAGCTGATACCCGGCATCACGGCCTTATCCGCTTGCGCCTCGCTGGTGGGGGCTCCGCTGGGAGACGCCCTGGCCGATCATCGCGCGGCGCCTGGAAGCCACGGGACGGGGGGATTTCGTGATCGCCCTCTATAATCCCAGGAGCGGCCGGCGCCAGGGACAGCTGGTAGAGGCCCGGCGCATCCTGTTGCGCGACCGCCAGCCCGATACCCCCGTCGCCATCGTCCATTCCGCCTATCGCGAGCGCCAAGCGGTGCAGCTTTGCACGCTGGAATCCATGGCCGACTGCAAGATCGGCATGTTGTCGACGGCGCTGATCGGCAACAGCAGCACCTATTTCGACTCGGGATTGATGATCACGCCCCGCGGCTATGCCCGCAAGTACGCTGGCCTGATGGGCACGGTCAAGGCGGGGGAGCACTCCGGGCGCTCGCTCAGCATGGGGCTCGATGGTTGGAAGACCTGCATGCGCCGGTTCCTATGCGACAACCAAGGCCATTCCCTGCGCCAGGTAGCCCGCTACTTCGACGTCCCCATGGGAGAGATTCTGGAGGCCATTTGCGAGGCGGGAGATGAGAAACCGGTGGGGGCCTATGTCGCCGAGGCGATTCGCCCCGGTACGGAGGCCGAGGTTCTGGCGGCTGCCCGCGGTTGGGGACCGTTGCGGGCAGTGGTGCGCAACGAGACAGGCGCCACGAGCGAGTTGTTGCTCCATGGGTCCGACTTCAGCCACCGCAGAGACTGGCTGAGCCTGGAAAACGGGCAATTCCATCTGCACATCGACTGGTCGCGCGTGCATCGCGGCCGGCTCCTGCGCCGAGATGACGACCTGCGCGGTTTGTACTTTGCCGACGCGCGACGCAATATTGTCTTCAGTCTCTCCCTTATGTACGATGAGGGTCACTTCGAACAAGGCGCGGAACAGGGTTTCGAGCAAGCGTGGGAGCGGCTGAGGGTCGAGCGGAGACAATTTGTTCGCGCCGCTTTTGCGGCAGGGCGCGAAGCCGTCACCGATCCAGTATCCGCTGAGCGCGATGCCACCACCAGGGGCCTGTCCAAATGACGAGGCCGCGTTCCATCATCGAGGTCCGAGACCTAAGCTTCTCCTATGGCGTGGCGCCGGTCCTCGAAGGCGTGAACCTCCGGGTCGAGGCCGGTGAGTTTCTCGGCATCGTCGGTCCCAATGCGGGCGGCAAAAGCACCCTGCTCAAGCTGATTCTGGGCCTGCTCGAGCCCCAGTCTGGGCGGATCCGGGTGTTGGGCAAGAAGCCGCGGGAGGCGACGCGCCAGCTCGGCTATGTCCCCCAGTACCCCAGCTTTCCACGGGACTTCCCGATCACCGTGGAGCAGACGGTGTCGCTGGGGAGAATCGGCCGACGCACGCCGGCGGGCCGATTGGGCGCCTGGATGCCCATCCGCCTCGGCCAATCGGATCGGCGATTGGTCCAGCGGGTCCTGGAGGAGGTCGAGGCGGCGGAGCTGGCGCGCCGGCAGATCGGCAGCCTGTCCGGCGGACAGCTGCAACGGGTGCTGCTGGCACGGGCCTTGGCCTGTGAGCCGGCGATCATGATCCTCGACGAGCCGACGGCGAATATCGACCTGCGCCTGGAGAGCGATATCTTCGACCTGCTCAAGCGACTGAATGCACGCATGACGATCCTGGTCGTATCCCACGACATCGGCTTCATCTCCGGCTATGTCGCCCGGGTCACCTGTCTCAACCGCACCCTGGTCTGCCACCGCACCGACGAGATCGACGGCCGGGTCATCCGCACCCTCTATGGAAGGCCGGTGCGCATGGCGGCGCACCGGCACTAGGGTCCTTGAGGGACCCGAATCTGGTAATGGTTAATATATGAGTTAATCCTTAGCCCAAAGATGATAATAATTTGGTATTGTATCGGTGCAGAAAGAGCTTCAAACAAATCATCATGCCAATGGATACATTTGGAAAAAGATAATGTCTTACGTACGAAGCGGGCTAAGTGCTAACGTAAGGTATTATTCCAACGCTCAATATGGGCCACCTCACCCGTTTCTTTACCTACAGGACAATGTTGTTCTGGAGGAATAACAGATGGATACGCCTTCCAATAATCGGTGAAAACCAGGGCCTTTTTATACGCCGGTGGGATACGATCCCAGAGTATTTGACACGTTTTCTCACTGCGATCACCACAGGCGTAAGCCACCACTTCTCGGGTCTCTCGGCTCAATGCAATCCAAAGCTAAACTTTGGTGTGGCTACGGAAGACAAAGGACCAGACTTCATCCGCTTCCAGCACGGGTGTTTTCCGGGGATCAACGGGTTTCAGGGTAGTTTCAAGGGGGGGAGCTGTTCCGCCTTTTTTTAACCAGGCACTCAAGGTTTGGCGACAAACTCCAAAGGTACGTTCGATTCCGCCCATACTGGAGCGTTCTTGATAAGCTTTGAGAATGATCTCTTTTTCTTCTTCGATATAATTTACTCGAGGTTCCAGGACACCATACGCCCCACAAGTTTTACAGTGATATTGTGGACTTCCACATCCATTGGTACCGTTTTTGACAATGTCTTTACTCTGACATTTACGACAAGTATGGACTTTTTGTTTCAGTCATCATAGCTCAAAACCCTGTAATTGAATTGGCACCTGAAGGTGATGGTTCAAACCCCACGGCATTGTTCCGAAAAGGAGCTTCGAAATCCAGTGCCAGTCGATAGTAAAGGTCGGGGATTTTGAATAATGAAGAATTAACTATCTTACTCTTTCACTCTAGTATTTACCACTACCGGTGCGAACAAGACCGGTAAAGCTGGTCGTGGTGGTGGACGGACCCCCATC
>Ga0209365_1000073_pt1 | contig 17263 bp, 13 predicted proteins | sample WorMetimpBELIZE2_FD_187389 | JGI IMG/M metagenome (GOLD analysis project Ga0209365, IMG submission 187389) | Marine gutless worms symbiont microbial communities from Max Planck institute for Marine Microbiology, Germany - Olavius imperfectus... | ecosystem: Host-associated > Annelida > Digestive...
TTCGGCGGAGGCGGGCCACAAGCCCGCCGTCGTCTTTGCCAGTGCCTAATCCACGGCACGTAGCGCATCCGCGAACCGGGACACCGTATCCGCCATGCCGGTCGGGTGAAGTACCCGCAGGTTCTTCTTGGTCTTCAGCCGAACCTCGTGTCAGGTTGGGTTGTGGTTAGAGCCCTCGGGGTGGTCGCACACTCCGGGGGCTCGCCCGTTCAGGTATCTACCTGAACGAGTTCAGCGATTATAGGGGGTTTTGCTCGGGAGTCAAGTATATAATTCCCGAATGTGAAGCAGGCATTTTCGGACATTACTTTGTTCTATTGACCAGGCTTTAGGATACTCAGAAATTCTTTTCGATGCCTTTTCTACTTCTTCCTTAAATCTCTGACCAAGCCCCTCGAACTCGAGCTCATAGAAATATGTTGCGTCTTCTAATTCTAGCTTCGCATATTCCGAGAAGATGATCTTCATTATTTGTCCCTGAATATTTCCTCCATGGGAATTCCTGCAAGTCTTCCCTCTCTATAGGCTCTGAGTCTTTTTTCTGCCTCTTCCGCCCATATTTCATCTATCTTTCGGTCAGGTTCATCAAGGCTTTCCAACAAACCTTCAACGATCATAAATCGTTCTCCCGATTTAAGCGCCATTGCTTGCTCGAGTATCTCTTTGCTACTCATTTTGTTTTACCTCATTCTTCCGCTGGAGCATGAGAAACGATTGTTTTTAAGATTTCGTCTAACATAGCAAGATTTCTCCTATTTATTGGTGCTCATTTGTGGTTCTTTGATGCGGTTCGCTACGCTCACCACATCCTACGTGGGTTGCTTGCCTTGCGGGCGAGACGCCCGCGCTCCCAGTGGGGGGGGTACGCTGCCATCCATGGCGGCTTTGTCCAACCTACTTTTTGCATTCTTTGCGCCTTTGAGGTTTATCAGTCGGCAGCTATCCGCCGCTGGCTTCCAGTGACCGGAAGCTGGCGACTGGTAGCTGTTCAGGCGGCGAGTCGTTGGTCGAGCTCGGTGAGGACTTTCTGGGCGGCGATGGGGACGACGGTGCCGGGGCCGAAGATGGCGGAGGCGCCGCTGTCGTAGAGGTATTGGTAGTCCTGGGCGGGGATGACGCCGCCGATGACGACCATGATGTCCTGCCGGTCCAGCTCCTTGAGGGCCTCGATGAGTTGGGGCAGGAGGGTTTTGTGGCCAGCGGCCAGGGAGCTCATGCCGACGACGTGGACGTCGTTTTCTACGGCTTGGCGGGCGACTTCTTCGGGGGTCTGGAAGAGGGCGCCAATGTCGACGTCGAATCCGAGGTCGGCGAAGGCGGTGGCGATGACCTTGGCGCCTCGGTCGTGGCCGTCCTGGCCCATTTTGGCAACCAGGATGCGGGGCCGGCGGCCTTCTTTTTGTTCGAAGTCGTCGGCCATTTTACGGACGACGGAGACTTCTTGTTTTTCGCCGAATTCGCTGCCGTAGACGCCGCTGATGGAGCGGATGATGGCCTTGTGGCGGCCGAAGACCTTTTCCATGGCGTCGGAGATTTCGCCCAGGCTGGCGCGGCGTCGGGCGGCTTCCACGGAGAGCTCCAGCAGGTTGCCTTCGCCGGTTTCGGCGCTCTTGGTGAGGGCCTCGAGGGCGGATCGGACTTTGGCCTCGTCACGTTCCCCACGCAGCTTCTTGAGCCGTTGGACCTGGGAATCGCGCACCGCGGAGTTGTCGATGTCGAGGATCTCGATCGGGTCTTCCTGGGGCAGGCGGAATTTATTTAAGCCCACGATGGTTTCCTGGCCGGAGTCGATCTGGGCCTGGCGTCGGGCGGCGGCTTCTTCGATGCGCATTTTGGGCAGGCCAGTGTCGATGGCCTTGGTCATGCCGCCGAGGTCTTCGATTTCCCGGATGTGGGCCCAGGCCTTTTTGACCAGCTGGTCGGTGAGGGCTTCGACGTAGTAGGAGCCGGCCCAGGGGTCGACGACTTTGCAGATGTTGGTCTCGTCCTGGAGGTAGAGCTGAGTGTTGCGGGCGATCCGGGCCGAGAAGTCGGTGGGCAGGGCGATGGCTTCGTCCAGGGCGTTGGTGTGGAGGGATTGGGTGTGACCCAGGGCGGCGGCCATGGCCTCGATGCAGGTGCGGGCAACGTTGTTGTAGGGGTCCTGTTCGGTGAGGCTCCAGCCGGAGGTCTGGGAGTGGGTGCGCAGGGCCATGGATTTTTCGTTCTTGGGGTCGAACTGTTTGACGATCTTGGCCCAGAGGAGACGCCCGGCGCGCATCTTGGCGACTTCCATGAAGTAGTTCATGCCGATGGCCCAGAAGAAGGAGAGGCGCGGGGCGAAGGTGTCGATGGGCATGCCGGCGTTGACGCCGGTGCGCAGGTATTCCAGGCCGTCCGCCAGGGTATAGCCGAGCTCGATGTCGGCGGTGGCACCGGCCTCCTGCATGTGGTAGCCGGAGATGCTGATGCTGTTGAAGCGGGGCATTTCCTTGGCGGTGTAGGCAAAGATGTCGCCGATGATGCGGATGGAGGGGGTGGGCGGGTAGATGTAGGTGTTGCGGACCATGAACTCCTTGAGGATGTCGTTCTGGATGGTCCCGGTGAGCTGTTTGTGCTCGACGCCTTGCTCTTCGCCGGCGACGATGTAGAAGGCCATGCAGGGTAGGACGGCGCCGTTCATGGTCATGGAGACGGACATTTGGTCCAGGGGAATGCCGTCGAACAGGACCTTCATGTCGAGGATGGAGTCGATGGCGACCCCGGCCTTGCCGACGTCGCCGGTGACCCGGGCGTGGTCGGAGTCATAGCCGCGGTGGGTGGCCAGATCGAAGGCGATGGAGAGTCCCTTCTGGCCGGCGGCGAGGTTGCGGCGGTAGAAGGCGTTGCTCTCTTCCGCGGTGGAGAAGCCGGCGTACTGGCGCACGGTCCAGGGCCGGGTGACGTACATGGTGGGGTAGGGACCCCGCAGGTAGGGGGGGATGCCGGCGGTGTAGCCCAGGTGCCCCAAGCCCTTAAGATCCGCGTCGGTATAAAGGAGTTTGACGTCGATTTGCTCCATGGTCTGGGCGATCAGGTGCTCCAGCGATTCCCCGGTGGCCCGTTCCACCACGGCCTTCCACTCGTCGAAGCCGCTCTTGGGGAAATCCAGGCCGTAGTCCATGATGGTGAAGTCCGGTGTCTTGCTCATGGTTCAGACTCCCATTGCATTCTGTAATTTGGTCAGCAGCTCGTAGCAGTTGGCCCGGAGGTGGATGAAGTCGTCCACGCCGGCTGCTTTGAAGGTCTCGATATGGTCGGTAGGATAGCCCGCTACCAATACTTGGGTATCCGGCTTGGCGGCCTTGAGTCCCTCGGCCAGAGGCGGCACTAGCTCGGGGTAGGTCTTGTCCGTGGAGCAGATGACGACGGCCTGCGCCTCGGAGTCGAGGGCCGCCTGGAGCGCCTGGTCGGTGGTCTCGAAGCCGTCGTTGCCGATGACCTGGAAGGCGCCGATTTCCAGGAAGCCGCGGCTGAAGTCGGCCCGGGCCTTATGCTGGGGGATGGGTCCCAGGTTAGCGAGGAAGACCTTAGGTAGAGATCCGGTGCGTTCGGCATAGGTCTCGGAGCGCCGACGCAGGTCCTCGAAGGGCTCGGCCCCCCGCTTGATCGCGACCGGCCTCGACAGCGATTCGGCGGTCTCGCCGGCGACCAGGATGCGGTGCAGGTCGGTCAGGGTCGCGCCATCCGCGGCCGCGGCCTTGGCGGCCTCGACGCGCCGGTCCGCGGGGGCCTCCGCCAGCTTTTGCAGGGCGCTTTGGCGGGTGCCGTCGTCTACCGCCTCCCGAAGCGCCTTGAGCCTAGCGGTGCATTGCTGCCGTAAGGCCATGCGATCGATTTCCTCCGGCATCAGGGGTTCGTCGGTCGGGTTCGGGTATATGTTGGTGCCCACGAACACGTCCCGACGTTGCGCATAGGACTTGGCCCGCTGGTCGGAGACGGTCGCCACCTGCTCCTGGGGGAAGCCTGAATATAAGGCCCCGGTCATGCCTCCTAGCTTCTCGACCTCCTGGAACAGCTCCCAGCTCTTGCCGGCGATGGTGTCGGTGAGGTTCTCCACGTACCAGGAGCCGCCCGCCGGGTCGATGGCGCGGGTCAGCCCCGCCTCCTCGCGCAGCACGGTATGGACGTTGCGGGCGACCCGCCGGCTGAAGTCGCTGGGGACGCGGGCAATCTCGTCCATGGGTCCGATGTGCAGGCTGTCGCAGCCTCCCAGGACCCCGGAGAAGGCCTCGGTGGTGGCGCGCAGCATGTTGACGTTGGGATCATAGAGGGTCTTGTTCCAGCCCGAGGTGCGGGTGTGGATGCGCATCTTCTGGGCCTCCTCGCCGCCGCCGAAGGCCGCGACGATCTTGGCCCACAGCATCCGGGCGGCCCGGAGCTTGGCGATCTCCATGAACAGGTTGGAGCCCAGGGAGAAGGCGAAGAGCATACGCGGAGCGGCTTGGTCGACGGGAACGCCGCGCGCATTGAGCTCCCGCAGGTACTCGACCCCGGTGGCGAGGGCGAAGGCGAGCTCCTGGACCGCATTGCCGCCGCCGTCATGGTAAGGATGACCGCGGACCAGCACCGTCCGCAGCTCGGGCGCATTGACGATAGCCCAGCGCGTGAGCTGCGCCATCTCCTCATAGGCCCCGCGCCGGGAACGCGGCAGCCGCCCCGTGATTGCCAGCTCCCCCAGGGGATCGCCGCCGATACAGCCCTTCAGCTTGGCCCCGGAGCGGGACTGCTTTTCCAGCATGGCCAGCACCATCGCCAGCAGCGGTAGTCCCACCACACCAGGCTGGACGAAGAGTGGCGTTTGCTCCAGGTCGACACCTTCGAGGGCCTCGGTCAGATCATCCAGGCAGGAGAGGGACAGGCCGCCCTCACCGACCATATCGGGCATTGCGAAATTCGCGTCCTCCCCCTGGCAGGTGGCGAAATCCAGCCGCATATTGATTGTCGTCTGGCCCCGTTCGAGATCGGCGCGCAAGGCCCGGTTGAAGGCCTCCGGCGTGGCGTCGGTCAGCTCCTGGCTGACCTCCCAGGGCGTCTGCTTGTAACTCAGGGTCTCGGTGCCGCGGACGAAGGGGGCGAAGCCCGGCAGCGAGCCCAGATGGGGCAGCCCGGCGACATCCTCCGCCCGGTACATGGGCTGGAGCTTGATGTCCTCATGGGTTTTGGTGACCAGCCTCTTCTCGAAGGAGCCGCCTTTGAGGGCTGCTTCCGCGGCTGCGCGCCATTCGTCGTAGCCGGTGGCGGGAAACTCAGCGAACGAAGGGACATCCAGCCCGGCTGCGGGCTGCTGATCGACGGTGTGATGCGACATGGTTGCTCCTCTGGTTTAAGGATTCTTCTACGGATTGCGCTACGCGATAAATGTAGCTTGGGAAACGGCATCCAGTTCATTGTATATTATTGCGACGAGTAGGAGGGCTTACGGGCGGGACGCCCAGGGCCACCGACTAAATAATTTCTTCTGAAACAATTGGTTATGTCAAAATCGAGCCGAAATCCGGAAGGGATCTGAACGATTACCAAAAAACCGCTGCTAAAAACATAGGGTAGTGGTTAATATATGAGTTAATCCTTAGCCCACAGATGGTAATAATGCAGTATTGTATCGGTGCAAGAAGAGCTTCAAACAAACCTCATGCCAATGGATATATTTGGAAAAAGATAATGTCTTACGCACGGAGTGGGCTAAATGCTGATGTAAGGTATTATTCCAACGTTCAATATGGGCTGTCTCACCCATTTCTTTACCTACGGGATGATGTTGTTCCGGGGGAATAACAGATGGATACGCCTTCCAATAATCGGTGAAAACCAGAGCCTTTTTATACGCCAGTGGGATACTCTCCCAGAGTATTTGACACGTTTTCTCACTGCGATCACCGCAGGCGTACACCGATCAGTATCCTGTAAGCCTCGTCCAGGATAAAAAGCGCCACGACGAATACGATCAAACTAATCGTTGTTTTTCTGTTTTTCTCTTGGGGCATTGGTATTCCTTGATTCCACATAATAATCTGTGAAAATCCGTGTAATCTGCGGATAAAGTATACAAAGGAATGTTGGGCACGCCGCCGTCCAAGGATGTGGTTTGTTTCACTCGCCGTACCTTACGCGGACATAGGTGGCGTGGGGAGGGCGTAGGGCTAAATGTTTGCCCTTACCCGATCAGGCATGGCAACTTCAATGAATCCTTCTACCAGAACTCGAATTTCTCCTTTTACCTTTTTGCCATGTACATGAATTTGATGGAATTCCTGTTCAATTGCTTTTATAACATCCGCTTTGAAATATTGTTCGCCGCAATACTCGCATTGTTCACAAGGAACCCCATTGACAATAATGGTATTTATTGTCGTGTGTGTATGTGTACTGAATACTCACTTGTTTGAGGTTCTTGTTCCCGCAAAAATGACAGGCTTTTTTCATGAAAAAACCTCTTTCGTAGATGTTTTTAAATTTTGGTGGGGTTGGAATATACACGGTTACTATGAGTAGATCATTTTCCATTTCAGCACACACAATATAAACCGGTTTTCCTTCATCGGTAAATCCGGCAACCAAACAACTTTCTCCCCGTCCGGTATCCGCATATTGTTCTATTATTCTTCCAGTTAATGTGGCTGCTTCGATTTCAGTTATTGTAAGATTATCATTTTTCTTTCCTGGTCGCCATGGAGTGAAAAATAATATGCGCTTTTCTTGATTTTATCTTGTATCCATTTTAATTCAAACATAGTTTTGGGGATTCGGGATTGGAAAGGGGCACACCGAATGAAAGGCGGGGTGTGTTTCGCTTTCCTGACCACGCAGGCTGAGGTTTCCACCGATGCGGTTCGCTTCGCTCACCACATCCTACGGGGGGTTATCTGGTCGCTGATAGCGGTCTTCATAGGCAGAATGTTCTGAAACGGGGTGGTAGGGGGGGAGGGGAGGTGGTCAGTCCCAGGAGAGGGCGCCGCCGGTACGGTATTCGGTGACGCGGGTCTCGAAGAAGTTTTTTTCTTTTTTGAGGTCGAGTACTTCGGACATCCAGGGGAAGGGGTTGGTCGCGCCCATGTATTGTTCCGGCAGGCCGATTTGGGCGCACCGGCGGTTGGCGATGAATTTGAGGTAGTCATCGAAGAGGGGGGCGTTCAGGCCCAGCACGCCGCGGGGCATGGTGTCGTGGGCGTATTGGCTTTCCAGCTCAACGGCGTCGCGGATCATGCGCACCAGCTCTTGTTTGAAGTCTTCGGTCCACAGGTGGGGGTTTTCGAGCTTGATCTGGTTGATAACGTCGATTCCGAAGTTCATGTGCATGGATTCGTCGCGCAGGATGTATTGGAATTGCTCGGCGGTGCCGGTCATTTTGTTGCGGCGGCCCATGCTGAGGACTTGGACGAAGCCGACGTAGAAGAAGAGGCCCTCGAAGATGAGATAGAAGGCGACCAGCTCGCGCAGTAGCTCGCGGTCGTTTTCAGGGGTGCCGGTGGTGAAGTGGGGGTCGGCCAGGCACTGGGTGTAGGGCAGGGCCCATTCCGCTTTGCGGGCTACGGCGGGGATTTCCCGGTACATGTTGAAGATTTCGCCTTCGTCCAGTCCCAGGCTTTCCACGGCGTATTGGTAGGCGTGGGTGTGCAGGGCTTCCTCGAAGGCTTGGCGCAGGAGGTATTGGCGGCATTCGGGGTTGGAGATGTGGCGGTAGACGGCAAGCACCAGGTTGTTTGCCACCAGGGAGTCGGCGGTGGAGAAGAAGCCGAGGTTGCGCTGGATGATGGTGCGTTCGTCCCGGGTGAGGCCGTGGGGGTTTTTCCACAGGGCGATGTCCGCGTTCATGTTGATTTCTTGCGGCATCCAGTGGTTGGCGCAGGCGTCCAGGTATTTTTGCCAGGCCCAGTCGTATTTGAAGGGGACGAGTTGGTTGAGGTCGGCGCGACAGTTGATGATCCGTTTGTCGTCCACGCGCACTCGTCCGGCGCCTCGTTCGAGGGTTTCCAGACCGGTGGCGCCGCCGCCTTCGGCGGCTTGCCGGGATTGCGGGGCGTGGGTGGCGAGCTCGGGCTCCCGGAGTGCGAGGTCCGGCTGTCGGGTGATCGGATTGGGGTCGACCACGGGCGCGGCTCCGGCGATGGTCGGCGGGATGTCGTCGGTGGGCCGGGGCCCGGTCCGATGGTTGCCGAGAGTGGGGGTGGCCAGGGGGGGCGAAGCCGGTGCGGCTCCGGGTGGTGGCATCTTGGGTTCGCCGGGTTTGCCCGCGAGGGTGGTGAGTGGGTCGTCCCAGTTCAACATGGTGGATGAATCGAGTAATGCTGTGTGTTTTTGCCAATGGTACAGGATTGACAGGATTTTTCTCCGCTTTAATTTGTACCCGCCGGGCGACGGTAGCTCGACACGACAAGTAAAGCCTCCTGTTAATCCTGAGAATCTTGTGAATCCTGTCCTAATTTAGAGGTTGTAATGTGCATTCAGAGGCTGTCTAAAAACCAACCCATTAAAGATTCGTGTTGATTTGTGTCCATTCTTGGTTCTTGTTTCCAGTCTTTGCGCGGCTGCGCTGGGTTAAGGGGACCTTGAATTTTTCAAGGTGCCCTTAACCGATTCTGGTGTCCGTTGCGGCGCCGACGAGCTCGAGCCGGGGTAATGGAAAGACGAATTTGCCGCCCGTGAAGAGGAAGCCGGCTTCTCTGGCGATAAATTCCTTACGAAAGTGCTACGGGAGTACCAGGAAGTAGTCCTGGCCCGGTCTTTCTGGCCTCTGTCTCAGAGATGATGGGTATTCGGGTACCTAGTGTCCGGCGGCCCCATTTCTCGGGGTTTCTGTCGGCGGCGGCCGTGATCCGAGTATAGTCGATGCCGAAGAATTGCAGGAGGACGTTTCCTTTGGTGGAGGCGCCGTAAAGGTGGATGGATTTGCCCTTGGCCTGTTCGGTGTTCAGGAAATCGCGGAGCGTGTTTCTGGCGCTGGGTACTCGGTGTACGAATTCGCGGTAGGGCTGTTCGGTGTCGAGCGCCGCGCTTTGCTCTTGACGGAAGGCCCGGTCGATTCCCGCGTGGTTGGCAGTGTGTGGGGAGTCGCGGTGGGCGATGTAGACTCGGAAGCTGCCGCCATTGCTGGCGTTGAATGAGATGTCGAGGATTCTCAAGGCGTGTTTTTTGGATATCCAGTCGATTTGCTTGAACGCGTAGTAGCCCAGGTGTTCATGACAGATGGTGTCGAAGGCGTTCATCCGCAGCATGGCGGGCAGGTAGCTTTGTTCCATGACCCAGATTCCGTCCGGGTGGAAGATGCGTTCGATGTCCGCGACGAAACTCAGCGGGGTTTCCAGGTCGTAGAACATGGCGATGGAGGTGATCGCCTTGGGGCCGACGTCGCGGGCGAGACGGAGGTGTAATTGGAGGCGCTAAAGTAATCGCAGATCAGGTCGCTGTTTTCGGGATAGTGGCCGGCGAACTGATTTCCTATGGGATCGATGCCGATCCGGCGTAATCCCGGTGTCTCATAGTATTGCAGCAGGGTTCCGTCGTTGCTTCCGATGTCGAGTACGACGTCGCCGGCCTGTAGGGTTATCCGCTCTCGCACCTGTTGCACGATGCCCCGGAGGTGCCCCCGCATGGTGCGGTTGATGCCGGATCTGTAGCCGTACCCGTGCCGGTAGAGCTCGTCGGGGGCCACCGAGTGTCCAAGCTGCAGGAGCCCGCAGGCCTTGGGGTCCCCGGTGTCGTTGCATCTCACGAGCTCCGGGGGCGCGCGCGGCAAGTCGTCTCCGTCCGCGGATGGGAAGCGGCCGGAGAGGGCCTGGGTGCCGAGGCCCAGGATCGACCGCAGGTCGGGGGAACCACAGACCCGACATTTTTCCAGCGCCGTGACCATCATGCCGTTTCCTTCTCGATTCTCAGGCTCCGCATCAGGAGTCTCCAGTGCAGCCGGCAGAGGAGCTGGAGATAGCGCAGGACTTCCCGGATGTCGAGCTTGCTTTTGCCGCGTTGTCTGGGGCGGAAGATGTAGGGGATTTCCTTAACCGACGAATAATGACCGTCCGCCAACAGGCAGAGCAGGGTTTTGTATCCTTTGGTATCGGATTGCATCTTTTCGATGACGGCTTTCCTTGCGAAGAAGCAACCGCTGCCGGAGTCCCGGGCGGATGTCAGCCGCCGGGCCAGCAGGCTGCCGCCGCGGGACAGGAACCGGCGTGACCAGGGCCAGTTTCCCACGCCGCCGCCCTGGACGTAGCGGCTGGCGACGGCAATGTCGTGTCCCTGCTTGATTTCCCGGATGAGGGCGACGGCGGTGACCGGTGGGTGCTGAAGATCGGCATCCATGACGCCGACGATATCCCACGCGGCTTGGGTGAGGCCGAAACGTACCGCGGCCCCCTGGCCGCGTCCGCCCACCCGCCGGAGAACCCTGACGGGGAAGCCCCGGCGAGGCCCGCCTCCGCGTCCGCCGTTCCATCGGGGCTGTTGTCGTCGACGACGATGAGCTCGTAGCGGCGCCGGCCCATGGCCCCGGCGATTTCCCGGATCAGGGATTCGATATTGCCCCGTTCCTGATACGTAGGGATGACGATCGAGGCCAAATTTACTTGTCGGGACATGGACAACCCGGTATCCGGGGCACTGGTTGGTGTCCGCTCAGAGGTTGTCTAAAAATCGACGCATTGATTTGGCTTGGTCTGGAGTCCTTAACCGTCTCGAAGTGAAACCATCGATTCCCCCTATCCCGCCCCCTATCCCGCCAGGGGCGAGGGGCTTTTAGCCGTAGCCAGCCTTGTAGGACCAGGGCTGACATGAACCGCGCGGCATGGCTTGGGCTTTCAGACAGCCTCTCAGACGCTCAACCTTCTGGTGAGGGTGTTGGGTCTCGCCGGGGAAATTGGGCGCATCCCAGGGGAGGGTTTCACCCTTCAGCCACCCTTGCCACCGCTCCAGATCCGCCTGCACCATGAGCTTGACCAACTCGCTGAATTTTGTCTTGGGCTCCCAGCCCAATTTTTGTCTGGCCCTCGCGCAGTCACCCGTCATGAAGTTGATGTCCATGGGGCGTTGGAATGTCTCATCGATCCTGACATGGTGCTGCCATTCCAGGCCGACCACCTCGAAGCTTTTGGCGACATACTCCTTGACGGAGTGTTGCTCGCCGGTGGCCACCACATAGTCGTCCGGTTCATCCTGCTGGAGCATGAGCCACATGGACTCCACATATTCCGGGGCATAGCCCCAATCCCGTCGGGCCTCCAGGTTACCCAGGGCGATTTCCCGCTCGAGGCCCAAGGCGATCTTCGCGACCGCGTTGGAGATCTTCCGCGTCACGAATTCCAGTCCCCTCAGGGGGGATTCGTGATTGGACAAGATACCGTTGACCGCATAGAGGCCGTAGCGGTAGTGTTGTAACTTTGTGATTTTGAATCCGCGGACAACAATGACGGTGAGGGAAGATTTCTACGTTGAATCCCGAAAACCACAAAGCTAAAACACCACCGTATTCCGGAGGGCCTCAAGAATCCGGGTCACCCCCAAGCCCGTGATATCGCCGGAGGCGGTCGGTTGCTCGAAGGAGCCCCGCACGAAGCTCTGCGTCGCCAGATAGTAGATTTCATCGGGCTCGGCGAGCTCGATGGCCTCGGTAATCGAGGCCGCATCGTTCAGGTTGGCCGGGAGCAGCTTGACCCGCTCATAGGTTCCCAGATACTGGAGCCGCCAGAAGTTGGGCGAGGAGGTGCGCCGGAACAAACCGAACACCTCATAGCCCTGGTCGAGCAGGAATCTGGACAAATAGGCGCCGTCCTGCCCCGTTATGCCGGTTATCAGCGCGGCTTTCCCCCTTTTCGACTCATTCACTATTTCCGCTCGAAACTAAGGAAAAAGCTCCTGGAAGAAGATGGTGCGCCCTGTTGGAATCGAACCAACGACCACCTGATTAAAAGTCAGATGCTCTACCGACTGAGCTAAGGGCGCGAGGCTTGTACCGAATCGGCACATCGACCGGCCAAGGCCGGCTGGATCCCCTCAATCGAGGATGTCCACGTTGCGCGGAGCCGATCGTCAGGGCCCGACATAGCCTTTGATTATACTATTTCGCAGCCTTCGTCCGCCAAGTTTAAGAGACTGCCTGAAAATTCGGTAGTGGTAATCTTCTCTTGTTCCCACGCGCTGCGTGGGAACGTGGAAGCTCCGCGCCGAGGAGTGTAAGGTCCGCACAGAGGACCCTACAATTTCCCGGATTTGATGGGCACGCGGCGCTTGGGGCATCCGACAGGCCGCCGGAATTTGGGGGCTACCGTGGCTTGGCCGCAACGCTCGACAAGCCTGCTGGGCGCTCGCTTTGCCCATCCTACCTGGACGGTCGCTACAGCCGGATCTCGTGATGGTGCAGGGGGTAACCGCGATCCCGGTAATAGACGTAGCGTTTTCGACCGGCCGCGCGCACGCCCGCATCCTGATCGATCAGCTCGCAGAGGCGCTCGAAGCTTCCGAAGAAGGGGGGGACCTCCGCGCAGAGGTTGATGAGTACCTGGTTCTCTTCCCCCGGATCCTCGTCGTGGCCGATGAGGATCGGCGTGAAGGCGCGGTTGCTGTCGTTCGCTAGCCCGTGGGGGAGGAAGCTCTGTTGCCGGAAGGTCCAGAGTAGGCGGTCGAGGTGACGCGCCTGCTCCTGGTCTGGGACCAGGATGAAGGTACGGTATCCGGCCTCGTGGATGCGCTCCACCAACCGGCAGGCGAGGAGGAACCGGTCCCCGCGACCAGGCTCCTTGAGGGAGTAGAAATCGACCCGGGTCACTGGAGCTGACCGCTACGTTTGAGCAGGAACTCAGTCAGCAGGGACACCGGCCGGCCGGTGGCGCCCTTTTGCTTGCCGGTGCGCCAAGCGACGCCGGCGATATCCAGGTGCGCCCAGGGGTATTTCTTGGTGTAGCGCGCGAGGAAGCAGGCGGCGGTGATGGCCCCGCCCCAGCGGCTGTTGCCGATGTTGGCCATGTCGGCAAAATTGCTGTCGATCTCTTCCTGGTAGTCGTCCCACAGGGGCAGGCGCCAGGCGCGGTCGCCAGCGGCCTCGCCGGCCGCGAGGAGCTCCGCCGCCAGCGGCTCGTCCTGCGTGAACAGGCCGCAGGGGTGTTTGCCGAGGGCGACGGCGCAGGCGCCGGTGAGGGTCGCCATGTCGATCACGACCTCCGGGTCGAACCGCTCGCAGTAGGTCAGGGCGTCGCACAGGATGAGTCGACCCTCGGCATCGGTGTTCAGGACCTCAATGGTCTGGCCGGACAGACTGGTGACGATATCGCCGGGCTTGTTGGCGTCGCCGTCTGGCATGTTTTCGGTGGCCGGGACGATACCAATCAGGTCGAGGGGCAGCTCGAGCTCCAGGGCGCAACGCATGGCGCCGAAGACGCTCGCCCCGCCGCACATGTCGAACTTCATCTCGTCCATATCGGGGGAGGGTTTGATGGAGATCCCGCCGGCGTCGAAGGTCAGGCCCTTGCCCACCAGCACCACCGGCTTTTTGCCCTCCGTACCACCCCGATACTCCATCAGGATGAGCTTGGCGGGCTGGCGGCTGCCGCGGGAGACCGAGAGCAGGGCGCCCATGCCGAGCGCCTTCATGTCCTCTTCTTCCAGGACCTCCACCCGCAAGGCCGGGTAGTCCCGCCCCAGCTCCCACGCCCGCTCCGCCAGGTAGCCTGGCGTACAGAGGTTGCCCGGCAGGTTGCTCAGGTCCTTCGCCAGATCGACGCCTCGGGCGATGACGGCGCCGTGGCGGACCGCCTGTCGCGCGATCTCCGGATCCTGCTCCCGGGTGATGCGGATGGTGAAGCGTTCGAGGGCGGGCTTGGGGGGCTTCTTTTCCCGCTTGGTCTGGTCATAGCGATAGAGGGTATCGGCGCAGGCGATCACGGCCTCGCGCACCGCCTGGTAGGGGGTCAGGCCCGCGGGGCCGAGCTCCGGCAGGGCACAGAGGGCTGCCTCGATGTGGGTATCGACGAGCTGATTCACCGCGGCGGTCAGGGCCTTGCGATAGTTGCGACGGTCGAACTCCTCGCGCTTGCCGCAGCCTGTCAGGAGGACCCGCTCGCAACCGACGCCGGGCACCCCATAGAGCATTAGGGTCCGGCCGGTCTTCCCGCCCATGTCGCCCTTGCGCAGAACGGCACTCAGATAGCCGCCGCCGGCCTTGTCGATGGCCGCAGCGGACCCCTCGAGCTCGCCTTTCTCGAATACTCCGAGGATCAGACAGGGGGTCTTCAGGGTGGTCGGGTCACCGCTTTCGATCTTGAATTCCATCGTTACTCCATAGGGCTTATGGGGACATATCACGGCACCCCACCGGTCGGGAGGGTGTCGCAAAAGGCGACACCCGACGCGGTCCAGGGATGGGCCTTTGCGACATCCTCGTCGGGACCGCGGTAAGATGCGCACTCGATGAAGTCTACAAGATTCCATCGGGAACGGCAGCCATGAGTCGCGTAAAGCCTCGAACCGGGGCACCTCGATCTTCACGCCGGGATCGGCTCCGCCACGGGTAGTACACCGTTTCATCCTATTCTACATATTCGTAGGGAACGCCCTGTGTAGCGTTCCGAATGGCCTGCACAACGGCACAGAGGCCGTTCTACGCAATATGAAAATTTAGACCGACACTCCGCCACGGTAACCCATGAACAAGTCGTGAAGATTCTCGACCGCTATCTGGCCGGTGCCGTCATCATCGGCGCCCTCCTGACCCTGGGGGTGCTCCTGCCCCTGATGGGGTTTCTCCTCCTGGCCGATGAGATGGACGAGGTGGGAAAGCATGGCTATCGGTTCGCGGATGCCTTGCTGTTCGTGGCCATGATCCTGCCCCGCTATGTCTACCAGGTGTTTCCGATCGTGACCCTGATCGGCACCCTCGTGGGCCTGGGCACCCTGGCGAGCCGTTCGGAGCTGGTCGCCATGCGGGCGGCGGGCCTGTCGATCGGACACATCGTCTACGCCGCGCTGAAGGGTGGAACCCTGCTGGCCGTGGTCGCCGCGGCAATCGGCGAGGGCGTGGCGCCGATTGCGGAGCAACAGGCGTTGCAGTGGCGCTCCGAGGCCCGGTCCGGTCAGGCCACCCTCCTCTCCAAGTACGGATTCTGGGCCCGGGACGGACAGGCCTACGTTAATATCCGGGAGATCCGCTCCGGCGCGGATCTGCGCGATATCCACATCTACGAGTTCGACCGGACGCGGCGTTTGCGCCGGGTGACCCACGCCAGGGAGGCCAGCTATGTCAAGGGCCGGGAAACCGGAAAGGGAAGTTGGGTGCTGCGGGAAATCTCCCAAAGCGCGCTCAGCGCCGAGCGGATCACGGTCAGTCGCCTTGCCCAAGCCAGTTGGAGCTCGCTGCTAGATCCGGGATTGCTGAAGATCGTCATCACCAAGCCCCAGACGCTCCCGATCTGGGGGCTATGGCGCTATGTCCGATACATGACGGCCAACGGTCAGGACGCCCGCTCCTACGAGGTGGCCTTCTGGGGCAAGGTGACTCATCCCTTCCTGATCCTCGCCATGATCTTCGTGTCCATCCCCATCGTGCTCGCCTCGGCGCGCACCAGTGGCCTAGGACTGCGCATAGTCTCAGGCATCCTGGTCGGCATCCTCTTCTATCTGATCAGCCGCACCTTCGTCTATGTGGCGCTCCTGTACGACATGAGCCCCCTGGTCGCGACCCTGATTCCGCCCTTTTTGTTCCTTGCAATCGCCTTCCGGGTATTGACGCGCGTGGGGTAACACCAGGCGCGAAGGTAGTGGGTGAATCCTGTGGATGTTCGACGTTACTCAGGTAGACACCTTAATCACTTGAAAATTTACCACTACCTTCACCATGTTCCGATTCGCCAGTCGCAAAGCCCAGGGATGGGCTTTTGCGACCCCCTTCCGGGGATCCGATATCGTGTCAGCCGCGGCCGGTCAGGCGTTCCTCGGCCTCCCGGTACTTGGCCGCGGTTTTGGCGACGACGTCCGGCGGCAGCTCCGGGGCGGGCGGGGTTTTATCCCAACCCAGGGTCTCGAGATAGTCGCGGATGAACTGCTTGTCGAAGCTGGGGGGACTGCTGCCGGGGCGGTACCTGTCCTGGGGCCAGAAGCGGGAGGAGTCCGGGGTGAGCACCTCGTCGATCAGGTGCAGCCGGCCGGCCGCGTCGAGGCCGAACTCGAACTTGGTATCGGCGATGATAATGCCCCGCTCGCGGGCATACTCGGCGCACGTTCGGTAGATCCTCAGGCTGGTATCCCGGACCTGCTCGGCCAGCTCGCGGCCGATGAGGGCGACGGTGCGATCGAAGTCGATATTCTCGTCGTGCTCCCCAGCGGCGGCCTTGGTCGACGGGGTATAGATGGCCTCCGGCAGCTTGTCCGCCTGCCGGAGTCCCGACGGCAGGTCGATGCCGCAGATCGCCCCCGTGCCTTGATAATCCTTCCAGCCCGAGCCGATGATATAGCCCCGCACGATGGCCTCCACCGGTAGCGGTTCGAGCCGTTTCACCACCAAGGCCCGGTCGCCGAGCAAGGCGCGTTCCCCGGGGTCGGTGACCACCTGCTCCAGGGGGGTCTCGGAGCGATGGTTCGGGACTAGGTCCCGGGTACGCTCGAACCAGAAATCGGAGACACGGGTCAGTCCCTCGCCCTTGCCGGGAATGGGCTGGGGCAACACCAGATCGAAGGCGGAGATGCGGTCGCTGGCGACAATCAGCAATTGATCGTCACCGACCTGGTAGATATCGCGTACCTTGCCGCGATTGACTAGGGTTAGACTGGAGAGCGCGGATGCGAAGAGTGCCGACATATGTATCAATTCCACTGTGATAAGGCGGCAAATATAGCAGCCGGACACGCCGCTTGAACAGTGGCCGAGCCACTTAGAGGTCGCCCAAAAACTCAAACTATGCTGCGCAGCCCAGATCAGGATGTGGTGAGCGAAGCGAACCGCATCAATTTATGAGTCGGTAGCTTGCGTAGATACTCTGTTCCACTACAAGTCCGATTGGCCTCCCGTCCATAAATTGAATGGATGAGGCCGTCGCTTCCGGCAAGGCCTAGAAGCGGTAGCTCTGAAAGGTGTGCGTGTCCTGAACATGGTGTGGATGGCGTGCCGAAGCTTGCGCATGACGGCACAGACGGCCTAAATCTTTAGTTGAGGCCCCGGTTCTCGATAAGATGTTGGTAGTCGCCGCGCACGTGCGGGTTGTGCCGGGCGGCGCTCAATGCCGGCCTGTAGAGCGCCACGCGCAGGTAGCGTTTGCCGGCCTTGGAC
>Ga0209365_1000074_pt1 | contig 17074 bp, 9 predicted proteins | sample WorMetimpBELIZE2_FD_187389 | JGI IMG/M metagenome (GOLD analysis project Ga0209365, IMG submission 187389) | Marine gutless worms symbiont microbial communities from Max Planck institute for Marine Microbiology, Germany - Olavius imperfectus... | ecosystem: Host-associated > Annelida > Digestive...
GAGTTGGCCTGGTTGGTTGACCTATAGCGGACGGCTTACCCACATAAGTGATCACCCATCAGCTACAGGTCGAGCGCAGGACGGCGAAAGATCGGTGGCCAAAGACTGACGTTCTACCGCTGAGCCACGCGGACCATGTTGCATAGTGATTTAATATTTTCCCATATGCGGTTTCCAGATCACCTTAAGAATCTAATTTAATGTTTTGTGATAAAGAAATTATTGAAAATACAGAATGACTTCATAATCTGCAAACAGACAAACAAACTCAGTCAGAAACATAATTTCTTTTGCTGGAGGTAAAGATTCAGTTGTAGTTTGTGTACTGTGCTGCAGTGTTGCTGTGAAGACTGCCAGTCTGCTTTGTGAATCAGGTGTGTGTCTTCATCTGTGTAGCTCTCAATGTCAAGCTAATGTCTGTACTGAGATGAATGGGTATGGTTGAAAGTTAGTGGTTTAAGATGCTGCTACATATGAAAACTGCCACTAAGTAAAATGTTTTCATATATTGCAATATTTGGTTGACTGATACTGTCCTGGTATTTTAAATACCTTTTTTAAATTTTATGCGTGTTGGAAAATAATTATGTGTGATGGTGTGGTTATAGGAGCTGATTTCAATGGCATTATTTTGGAAGGTCCATTTAACAACATTATAGAAGCTGCAAGCAATTATCCGTTAACTGCGGTATGCTACAGTTTGTCTCTTATGCATTGTGATGTGTTTAGAAATGATTGTATTATCTAACCACATTTTTTGAACTTATGACTTGTATATGTTGTTTTCTTTTCAGCCTTTTCGTGTGATGCCGTGGTTCACTTGGGTGTTCATCGAGGCAATCAAAGCTAACAACCTTCAGTTTGCCAGCGATCATAAGTAAGAAATGTTTTCACAGAATATTGCCCGTTAAATGTATCGAGTCTCTATGGGCAAGCAGTACACGTGTTTTTTTACATTGATGAGTTTTGTAGCTAAAAATTCAGAATTAATTGTACTTGTTTAATTTTTATTTCATATGCAGTTTAAATTGAATATTGAAAGCTATGTTTTTATTAACTGTTTTTAGCATTAGAGGGGTTAAAGTGCCAATAATGATGCTGCATGCGTTGGACGATGGTATTGTGCCATATGAGCTGGGCCGCAAGGTAAGCTTTGTGCATCGTAGTTGTGTTTGTCACTCAGTGTGAATGGCTAGTTTGCTTTTAAAGCCGAGTTTGCTCATTTTCTATTGTTAAGAACCTTGTCTTGTTAATATGATGCATGTGTAATAATGTGTCTGATAATACCAGCATTAGTAGTGTCGTATAGTTATTAATGAGGCACTTTGAAGTGCTATAATTCATTGCATACTTGTGAGTTGTAGCAAACTTACTGAGTCATAATATTTTTGGTTTTTGAATGGCACACTTGGTGTAAAATAGTGTTACTGTACGATTAAGAGAATGCAGTCAGTTATTGCAATCCTAGAGATATACAGTCAGTATTTCAGATAAGTTGATCACATCTAGGCTAATTACTTGAGACTTATGTGGTGCACCAGAAGTGCAATATGTCTGAGTGTGATGTGTTAGCTGTATGAGGCTGCTCTGAGACACTGTGATGATGTCAAGTTCATCACTTTTGATGCTCACGGCTACGGACACAAACACATTCACAAGTCGTCGGAGCTGATTCCCATCATTAGGTTGTTCACACCACGTCATCACTTGTACAAGTTGTTTTAGTATGTTCTATCATAGTTACGATTAGCAAATAGTAAAGTAAAGTAAACACGGATATAGCAGTTCATAATCGAAATTACCACACCGCTACGGGAAATCACATGCCATATGGGATCACACAGTGTTACCTGCCACGCTGCAGAGGTGACTTTCCCGCCTTGACCCCAGCCGAAGCTGGTACTCGATTTAGCGACCCCGGAGGGATGCAAGGCTGAGTTGACCTAGTGCTAAAATTAGATCTGAACTCTTAATAGTGACATTCATGAAACCTGTGTAGAAATTCATTCATTGTTAAAATAGCATAAAGGTTATTCAGATTGATTCATTTTAACATCACAGTAGAGAAGTTTTAGATTAGGCTGAAGTTTCTGGCTGATATCATAATGTTAGATGATTGCTGAAGACATGTTTCATATGCAGGTATTTTAGTAAATTAAAAGTATTATTGGTTGCTGTATTTTATTGCACTGTCTTTTACACAATGATATCTTCCTCGCTAGATTTTTAGGTGTTTTTTCATGCTGTTAATGAACTTGAATGTGTGTCGTGTGAAGGAAATTTATTTCTGATCACAGTGGGACAACAAAGCACTGACGTATTGCTTCATTAAACACATCACATCGGCAGTCCTGAGCAGCAGTTTAACAGCCATATTTGATACTATCCTTGTGCCACGGTTCATATTCTTAACAGCAACATTTTATTGTTATGTCAAAATATAGGCAGCCATATGGTGAAAATATGTGGTTTTTGTCTTAATACTGAAATGTACAGTGCAGTATGTTTCGTCATAGGAATGTGCACTATTTGAAAGCTCATGTAATGCATTTTCATTTTCTCCATGAAAACATTTCTTACATAAATTGTTAGGGTTGCACCGGAGTCCGGCTCCTGCTCTGGCTAGAATCTGGCATTTTTTCCAAATCCGGAAAAATCCGGCTCCGGGCAAAATTCTGCCAGAGCCAGATGCTATTGCCGGATGTTAAAAATGCGCAGAAATAATACCAGTTCAATATTTCGTACGAAAATTCCCGGTGTAAGTCATCTCAGTTTGTTTTGTTTATACTCAACAGACCTATAAATATCATCTTACTTACTTACTTGATTGGTTAGTGTGTGACTACTTAAAACTGTAATGGCAAAAAATTCTGCAACCTAAAAAATGACCCATGCGTTTTATGCTAAGTTGTAGCTATGGTGAAACATCCGGCTCTGGTTACGGCCGGATTTGCCATTAAAATCCGGCAAAAATCTGGCTCCGGCCAGATTTGGAAAAAGCAAATCCGGTACAACTCTATAAATTATCAGTATACTACATCAACATTCATTTTTTCGGCTGTTCTATGTTGTGTTATTCTGTACTTTGTTATTTGTTATTGTTTGATTAAGAGCCTGAGCTTACAATAGGTGTCTAGAATTGTTGGGAGCTTTTACAAACTTTGCTAAAGGAGCTTGATGTAGACTTGTTTCTTTAGTAAACAAGATATTTGAAGAACTTACGGATGGATCGTGAAAAACGGGTCACATGATCGTGGATAGGCCAAATAGTAAGAAATGGTGTGGACTGAATCACAGAATTGGATGCATCGTGACACCACAGATGGTCACATACAAAACGTAAGGGTGAAAATGATTGGGATAAGTGGAGGAATTACTCTGTGGTGTAAGATTTTGCTATCTTGCAATTTTTCAAATGTTGTTATAGTTTATGAGATAAACCATGTTTAATTGTTTATGTACCAGAAATGTGCTGCATAGTCAGTATTAACGACAGATACTTTTCAGTATTTGTATGTAAGTAACATCATTGTTGGATATCGATTCACTTGTAGTGTCACTACATGTATTTATATCCGCTAACGTGCAAGATACTGCTATTGTTATTGTGCTAACAACATTGAGAAGTGGCATTTTATTTGTTTGCGCACTGCTCAGTCTGTGTATTTTAACTGTAAACTTTGAATGGCGATGACACAGCTGTTCGAGTTAGAATGATGGTACCTCATTCCAATATTCAAGTTAAAGTTCAAGGGTGACAAAAATCACCAAACCTTTCCGTATCCTGACACCAAACATAAGAATGCGGATACGGTGTGACTGTCCAATTTTTGCATCCCCAAATTTATTCAGATTTGATCTATAGTTTCGGCAGTAGAGGCTCTGAAAATATGGGCAGAAATTGCCCCATCTCACTTTTTCGACAACATCTGTTCGCTGTGCACCAAAATGTGTCACATTTAACACTTCTAGAACATGACATGTGGATACATTGTCTGTCCAATTTTTGAATCCCCAAGTTTAATCAAAATCAAGCAAAAAACTAAGGAAAATCTGCAATATTTGGTGTCTTTTGGACAGTCCATCTCCAAATATGACCACAAGAACATGAATTTTGACATGATGGAGGCCGTTTGACATGTCAGATTTCCTGATAACTGTCAAATGTGTCACCCCTGTGGAATGAAAACATCGCATATCCGCAGTAAATAGCTGATGTGTCTAATGCTTCAGCTTCCATTTTCCTTAAATAATTTTAGTACAACTGACGTTTCCAAAGACGACTTGTGAAAGTGCAATCTAACTGAAGTACATAAACACATAGTGTAACATATAAATTGTTATTTTGTAGCTTTGAAGATGACACAAACCATTCAACACAAAAAAATTAAACAATCCATCTGTACAGATTGAATTCAAAGCAAAAATAGTTTATGTTATGGTGTGTAACTTAGCCGTATCTATGTCTGACAATGACAGACAGTTATTATCAGCAGTAGTGTACAATTTATATAGTGTAGTATAAATTATACTACACTATATATATATAATAATAATAATAACAAAATGACCAGTCACAAAGCAGTTTTATTGCAGTCCATACCATACTCAATTACAAATTATACACCACTAAAAACAGGACACTGTAATTGATTTATAATAGCATTTCTTGCATAGTTCCTGTGGAATAATCAATTATTACTTTTCCAGAAGTACGTGACCAGCTGCATGAAAAACACTAAAATGCAACCTCGTTTGAAACATAACTTTACACTTGTTTGCCTTTTCAAACAGTCATCTATTAACACATGTATGCTGGGTGCCATATACTAAGAAATAATGTGTTACCATAGTCACATAAATACTGAAAATGTGTAATGCATAATAACACCATTTGCAACAAGTGCTGTATGCATTCAGTATGCACAGATGCATTTCTGTTCATCAAATAGGTCGATTCGGTGGGGTTCACAGACTCGAGTATGTTACAGTTTATATTAAAAAATTACAACTAATAACCAAAGCAATAACACATAGTAAAACAAGACGGTTAGCAAAGCTAACCAAAAACCAAATGTTGCATCGGTACTAGGTAACTTATTACTCTGCACCAATGTATTGGTCAACCTTAACAGCAGTGTACGTCGCTGATGTGACAAACAGTACCTGTTCTTAAATCTCTTTACGATAAACAGATTTATAACAGAGACTCAAGCATTTTCATCAAAAAAATTAAATATCTGGTTTGCTTGGATAGAGAAAGTCCTTTGTGCATTTTAACAACATTTTTACAATTTGTATGAAAAAATATTAACTTCTGTATGTAAAAACCTGTAACCAAGAATATATACCTCAATTTTAGTAACCACGGCTTCGACGACCACATTGCCAGTACCCCAAAATCAGCATTTAAATTTAACATGGGCACGATCTTTCATCTTCACATTATGAGTCACCAGTGACTCATTTTATGTGTTTTCCCATTCACAAGAGATTGCTTGTAGTAAGAAAGGTCTGTAATTTTAACATTTTCACAATTTTATGAAAAAATATTAACTTTTGTATGTAAAACAATGGTACAGGTACCATGTCTGTTGCAACAGAATGCTTAAGTCAATTGGTTTTCTTTGTTGTTGTTGAGAAACTGCTGGAAGACAATAACCTATCCACCATCCATCCAACTTATTTCACAGGCCATGAGCATCAGTGCTCTGCACTGAGGAATAATCTGTGACCAATAATGACACTCTGCTACTCCACGTGATAACTCAGAGGAGTAATGAGAGACAGACAGCTCTAATGTAATAGGCACTGCACCACACTGCCTAGGACATGACACCTAATAAGTGAGGCACATCGTTCAGCAGATTACATAAAAAATAAAGCATAATATATTAATGCAATAAAATAAAGCAAAGCAACACTGGTCCAGATGCTGCCATCTGAACCACGTAAAAAGCAAAGATGTTAAACTGATGACACTGTAATGTAGGTCATTTAATCATCGTATATTGGCTATGACACAACAGCTGTAATCTACTCCACTCACTGCATACAACATTAGATGACTAGAAAAAAACATAGCAAAAATCTGAAACATATACCTACTGATGTTAAATGCACATTACTCTGCTGCAATAAAAATGAATCGACTGCCGATACTATGAATATCACCAGAAACACAAAATATCATTAAGACATCACATTAATATTAAATCACAAATCACTTGTCAATAAATCATAACAAAAACAAAATCTTAGACTTTCCAAGCGTTATCATTAATGGTCTATTGTAGTCCATTACAATTACTAATAACAAAATTCAAACTACTGGTACTTTAATTTTAATTCGATCCAGCAAACTGTGTATAATGCAGTCAAAACAATTGTTAATTAAAATTAAGTTGCCATTCAAAGCATGCATTAAACTGGAAAAGTCACTCTACTGCAGTTTTAACTAAAACATCACTGATCAGCAGAAATTTGAGTTTCCAATCCTTGATCTTATATGATCTGAGCCAGCGGTAACTTACAGGTAACTAAAGGTATTCAGCAACTCATACTGTATAAACAAAAAAATGACACTCTGGGAAAAACTTTCAGCAGCAAGTGTTTTGGAAGTGCCGCACAAGGTATCGCAATGTATGAAATATGTATAAAAAATATAAATCTACACACAGCAGACTAAACCGGCAGTCACCAGATTGTGAAGCAAATGTAGGCCACATAAGCTGAAATACACACATTAATAACTTAATGCACTATGGACATTTTAAGATTTCTTTAGGCCACAGAGAAGGCTCATAAAAGTGGAATGATGTTTCTTGCCACGTCTCCTTTCAGACAGCTCTGCTTGACGATGCTGGCGTGTCTTCCGAGAGGCTGCTACCTTTTTCTTCTCATCCAGGTAAGCCTGCAGCACGTTGACATTGCCAGACTGTTCAGCTAACTTGGATACTGTCAGGCCAGATACAGTTTTGATTCGAGTGTTTGCTCCAGCAGCAATTAAGGCCCGTACAGCATCAGGAAATTCGTACTGGGCAGCAAGATGCAGTGCAGTAAACCCAAGAGAATCTCGTGCATTTACATCAGCACCGAGGTCAAGCAGGTTCTGAATGGTACTGAGGTATCCATTCTCAGCTGCCAGATGTAATGCAGTGATACGAGATCGGCTGCCAAACGAGCGAACTGCTTCGACGTGCGATCCTGCAGAAACTAATGTTGTTACAATCTCTGCGTGACCGTGCTGAGATGCGACGTGCAGTGGAGTCAGATTGACGTGGTCGCGAAGTCGTGCCGTCATGTTCACATTTGCATTATACTTCAGCAGAAGATGGACAATTCTAGCAATTCCTCTCTCTGCAGCAATGTGTAGAGGTGCATACCAGCCTGACATCGATGCATTAACATTTGCACCACATTTCAGAAGTGCCTCGGCAACATCTGATTTCTCCTGGTACACAGCCTGATGAAGGGCCGTCACCCTACCCACACTTCCCATACTCTTACCAGCATCAATGTTGGCCCCAGCATCGAGCAGAGCATGTAGTACATCCGTGCTACCACTTTGCACAGCTAAATGCAAGCAAGTGATACGTCGTTGGTCACCAGCTGTCGCCTCGAGTCGTACGTTGCCACCACGCTGCAGCATCAATCGTGTCAGCTCACTGCTGCCTTGCTGAGCGGCATAGTGCAGTGCTGAGTAACCATTGCCAGCCTGCCAGTTGACATCACAGCCGTGTTCAATGAGCAGCCGAGCTGTATCTACGTGTCCATTATAGACAGCCTGGTGCAGCGGTGTGATATCCTCTCGGTTCTCAGTTCGCTTCAATGGGTCCAGCTGGCAGCCAGGAACCCGCAGTAGTTCCTGCACTATGTCACTGTAACCATCCTGATCAACAGTCAACACATAAACACCATGCATACGCTGTAGTGCAATAAAACTTAGACAAATAAACTATGTTTTCTTAAGGTAAACAAGTAAACTGTTAAACAGACTTAACTTTGTTCACAACTTGGGACTAATGTGGGTTACTTTCAAAACTTCTTCACTGCCATATTTCCAAAAAAAATTTGTATGTACCAATTGTAGACTTCCATCTCACCTTGACCATTGAGATTATTGACCTGGGCATATCTGAAATGCCCATCTTGTAACTCCATAAGTAATAACATCTGCATTTAAATTTTGAATTTTTTGTGATGTTGATTCAGTCAGACAACTGTGTGAACACTCTCAAAAATCCAGTTCAAATTATTCAAATTCTCGGCATCCAATTAACAGATAACTCCCATACCAACAGCAGTAGCACCAGAACAAAAAGTCCAACAAATGGTTCTGGAAGCAACCTGGCTGGCAAGATGTAAAGCTGTGACACCACTGTGCTTGTCAAATGATGCTGCGATGTTGACATCTGCACCATGATCCAACAACACCCGGACAATCTCCAGATCACCATTTTCCACAGCCCAGTGTAGACTGGTATAACCATCCACCATCAGCATTTCACCGTCACCACCTTCTTCACCTTCTGTACACACCATGGAAGAACAACTAACTCCACTAATACAGTCAAATAATTAACCACAGGTTTCTGAGAAAACTCACAGCAATTTCACGAGTGGTATTTTTCACAGACAATGGTAGCTGAATAGAACCAGAAGCTCCATTAACGCTAAGAGGACAGCGTGGCCGTTGCAGAAATATTAAAGGGAAACCCCAAATATTTGGGATGCACAGTAGAGAGTAAACAAAGACGGAGGATAAGTGTGATAGTAACCAGGTAACTCAGGTTTGCCTGGAATATAGTTGTTCAACAGGGTGTGTATGTGTGGTATTTCTACACATCAGATGCCCTTCCTAATCCCAATCAACACAGTAAAAGCACTCAATATACCTCATCATTATATAAAAACCAATACACTCACATGTGAAACTTAGTAACTCAGCAAGAATTACAAACAGTTTTAGAACGAAACCGTACACAGTTAGTGTCACTAGAAAACTCACCCGAAAACATTTTACAAGCAGTCATCCTTTCAGCAGCATTGACATCAGCTCCAGCAGCTAGCAACATGCGAGTGAGTTCAACGTGTCGGTATCGTACTGCACAGTGCAACACAGTCTGATTGCTGGACTGACCCGACATCATTCCAATGCTCGCATCAACACCATGCTGCAGTAACAGCCGTGCAATGTCGATGAATCCACCTCGTGCAGCTGTATGTAGAGCCGTTGCATTATCACTGTCACAGGTATTGATGTCAATGCCAGGCACAGCAAGCAGCTGCTGGACCATCTCAACATTCTGTCTCATTGCTGCAAGATGTAAGCAGGTTACATGCTCTCGGCCAGCGTAACTACGACCAATGTTGACATCAGCCCCATCAGCCACCAGTCTGGTAACAGTAGTAGGGTGATTATTCTCAACAGCATAATGCAACGGGCAAATGGACGAACCTTTTGCATCACTTGCCAAAATGTCAACCTTTGCACCATGCAGAAGCAGTTCTTCAATGATATTCGTATGTCCATGCTTTGCTGCAATGTGTAGTGCAGTGATGCCAGCATTAGTCACAGCGTCAACATCGACTTTATGCTTCAAAAGAACTCGGATGGTCATGAGATCAGCAAACTCAGTGGCGTCATGCAGAACAGTTATGCCTGTTGTTCCGGATTTACTTTTACGTGTTCTGCACAATAGGGAAGCAGCATGTTGCAGAAGAACAGCAGCCACATCACAGCCATCACCGGTCTGGCATGCACAGTGCAGTGCAGTCGTTCCGTCATCTAATGCTGCTGTAGCCTCTGCACCATTTGAAAGCAGCCAAGACACCAACTTTGCACTATTGACATTAACAGCAATATGCAGGGGGGAAGATGAATTAGCGCCACAATGATTCACACTGGCACCAGCAGAGACCAACAGTGAGACAACATCCATGTTCTGAATGAGGATGCCAATATGAAGTGCTGTCTGACCAAGCTATCAAAACAATAAGAACAGCAATTCGTTACAAACTGACAAAGTCCAAAAAGAACACCAATTAATGACAACAAAATAGTAGCAAGAACAGCATACATGCAAATAAACAGAGAAAATATTAGATAGCCACGGAACAGACATTTATCATTTAATTGTGTGAACCAAAATGCATATATATCATGACTGCACCATACACTGCGTCACCCCACCTGTTTCTTTCCTTATGGCAATGGTCAAAAAATTCACACATGCTTGACACATCACATACTTTATCAGATAAAATGGAAAACCAACCCTCCCTTTTGCATCTATCTATCCCCCTTATCCATACTCTCTCCCTTTCTCTATACCCCTCCCACCCATTATTGACCCATACCCTCATTCCTAATCAACCCCCAATTCTTATCCAAATCTCAGGTTTGGCAGCAGTCAAAAAATTCACACACTGTCAACAATACTGAACATGGTGCAGCTTTCATAGAAAACTCAACCATCTCTCTCTCTCTCCTCCCTCTCCCACTCTATTTAGCCTGCATTTGTCACTCATCTCATCCATCTCCTGCTGTCCCATCCCTCACACCATCACCATCCACCCACGATCCATATCTCTTGCACCCTTCCTCCCCACATCTCCTGTTTTTGTCTAAATGTTCGTCTTCCGAGTACTGTGTGACCTCTTCAGAGCTTCAGCGAACAGCTGGTGGATCCACACTGAGTGGCTGCCAGGCAGATTGGACATTAGTTGCACTATAATACGAAAGTTGCCTATGAATGTCTCCAGTATCTAGTGGCATTTCATCCCTGATAAGCCGCTGCATTTGATCAATATTTCCATTGCTAACTGCATCAAACCAGTCTTTTGTCCTGGAATTCATAGTCTCCAACTTCCTTGTTTCTGGTTCATTTATAAACAAAAAACAACCAAATAATTTATGTTGTACAATTCATACAACAATGTCAGAAAAACAACCAACACATTATCAAACAGCCTTGTCTAAAACATGCCGGGATGCAGGGATGCCAGGACAACGCCACATGGACATTGACGCAGCATAAGAATGCTGTTGTCCTGTAGAAGCCGCGTCTGACACAGCAGTAACATTAATCAGCGACACAAAGTAATTTACAGTTAACCGAGAGCCTTTCACATAAACGTTCTGATCCGATCGTCCACAAATGTTGGCTGCATTCGATGTTTGCACATTGCGGCATGACCAGTTTCATCAGCGTGTCAGACGGTCTTATGGGCCATCGAGTCTGGATTGGCTTTTGAACAGCTAAACTTATAGAGTACTGTATGCATATCAATATTTCCTACTGACGATTATATCGATTACAAACGTACAGTAATCTAACAGCACCAAGCAATCATCAATTTTGTATGATCCGTAATAATTAACAGACGTATTGTCGTACAAAAAATTGTGTCTACAGCTCTACCCTGATCAAGTATCTCAAATAATTTGTCAACAATATATGTTTATCATGAGATAATAACAGCAAAGTTGTTATATATATTGCAGTGTAATATGCATTATACTGCAATAGTTCTACTGAAATCACTGTTCCGTCTACTATACGGTACGTTCCGTCCGTTCCGAGAAATATTCCAACCCGAATGTTTGCGACAGACCTAGCCATACAAGTACAAGCTGAATCGGCACTGCGTTAACACTGAGTTGCTGATAGTCTACGTATGTGGGCTACGACAGACCGATGTCAATGACCCCAAAATATACAGTAACAACACATGCTTTCCACACATGACTTACGCTAAAATTCACAGATACAATCGCAATTCAGATTACGGTACTGTAGGGTAAATTAAACAAAAAAATCTGCGATGTCCACAGCCATTATTCAACTTCCGGTGGTCGCTGGTCGCAGAGTCTGCATCTAAAACGGGAGAGAAATCATGAGTAAACCGGATATGCATAGAATGTATATCTGAGAAATTAAAATTTTATGCTGAATGTCGTAGTTGATAAGGTTTTCTTTTGGTATTTAAAATGGTTTTTACTGTGTGTTATTATGAATAGAACAAAGATGCCCGAGTTAGGAAATGCATGGGAAGGTTGAATTATCAATTGTACATTTGGTTATTGATACGGTGTTATAGTATGTGGTGTGAGCGATAGCTGTAGGTGACGTGTACTGATAACACAGACCTACAGAAAAGAACATCATCGAGCGTATATGTCGTTGTTAGTAACAATATATACGATCGGGGATATGATTAAGCTCCTTGAGTTTCTTTCCTCTTGTGAGCCACCTTTCGAGGTGGCTGTTGAGTTTTTTGAGTTTAACTTAACATATGACAGACAGACTGGCTGAAAGGCTGTGAAACCTGTGACACACACTAACCAATTATTACAGTGTAAAAAGAACACAAAGTCATCATAGTGAATTCTTCCCTTAGTGACGCATTAATATTCATTCGGTCATACACCAAAAACTTAATGAGCTCTAACGGACACAGGTGGTTGGTTGGTTGGTTGCTGAGTGTGGTAGTTGGTAAGGTTTTCTTTTGGTATTTACTGTTTTTACTGGCTTACATTGAAGTCTTAGTTGCTGACTCCATTAAGTCTGCAAATTACTCAAAACACCTCTTTCTCCGTATCTATATAATACATTATGCAAAAGCTATGTTTCACATATTTTTACATACTCAGATCTGTCACCAGTTCTGGTCAGATCAGCCGTGAATTCATACTTAAAAAGAGGATGAAAGACATCTTTCTCCAGCAAAAGACGACTATAGTTGCAAAGTTGTGAGATACAGATATGGGCACAGAGGCTTCGCCTGAGGATCGGTATATTTTCCGGAATGGAATGGAACAGCCCGAATGGATGGACAGTAACACTGAGGTCTGCAAATTACTCAAAAGGTGTAAAATACAGAACAGACTTTTACAGTGCACTACTCCGTCTGACAAACACAAAGCTCATGTAGTCTAGAACAGTAGTTTTCGCAAATTTTGATGCTTGCTGGCAAGAAAGTGTCAAACCACTGATGTTTTACTGCAACACCAATTCACGCAGCATGCACACAGTTCTTCACTTGAAAGTGAAATTGCAGGGCTTGGAAACTCATTCCAATTCTGGCTTACATTGAAGTCTTAGTCACTGACTCCATTCAGTCGGTTCTTTACCATCAGTAATGTTTCTTCAACACGTGGCAATACAGCTGAAATTGTCAAGAGTCATTGTCTTCTGGATGTACGTCGATTCTTCTTGCATCAAGTCATAGAGAGGTGCAATGGTTTACCACAAAGTGTCATCAACAGTAGTTTGGTCAACTCGTTCAAGAATGCTCTTGGTGCGATGAGGAAGGTCTTGATGGGCTACTTCAAGGTCTAACCAGTCCGCTTGGCCTCCTGGCCGCACTCATTCTGTGGACTCATCTCCAGAGCCATTGAGGTTGCACCTGATGAAGCCCTCGGCGTCTATTACTACAAACTACCCCGGCTTCTATTCAAGGCTGGCCTCTGTTCGAGGCCCAGCTTGTACGTCTACATTACAGCACTTCTTACCAGTTTCATCAGACGACGACGCTTGTCCAAATAATGACACGGTGGACATGTAATTCAGTTACCAGTAGAGGGCCGCCTAGTATGTAAACCGAGACCCCGGCTTCTATTCCAGGCCCTGCGTCTATTCGAGGCCCAGCTTCTATTGGTATAATGTGTTCGGACCCCTGGCCTGTATTCGAGGCCCAGCGTCTATTTAAGGCCCGGCTTCTATTCGAGGATTTATGGTACATGGTTTGGCACACAGGTCTGAGTATAGAGAAGATGGTTCGTGGTTTTGTGCCCTTTTTGCATTACTGTATGACAAATGAGTACGTCATCATTACTGTCTTATTGTTACCATAAGCAAACGAAACAGCAGCTTTGTCATTGCCTGTATAATGAATCATAGTAACAGAAGCCTGTAAGCATGTTGCAAAATTAGTTGCTAGTTCCTGATGGTGTATCTATATGAAAGTACTGCTCAACAATCACTGGTTTTGAGTTTGACTTTGGTAACTTGTGCTTGCTTTTGTGCACCCTTTGTTTTATCTGTTCCAGCTGATCCGTTCCAGAAAATATACTGACCCGTTCTGTAGAATATCTATTTTGAATATTTTCCGGATTTGATTTTGTTATTTTTTCCAACCATTAATGTGAACGCTTCGTTTGTCAACCAATCACGTAACGTTCCGGATGTTCCATTCCGGAAAATATATCGACCCTTCGCCTGAGCGCATTAACCTTGTTACATTACATTACATCAATACATGAAGCTGGTTTTAGTCAATTCTTATAATTGCACAGATGTAGAATTTTTGTGAAAAGAGAAACATCTTTCTCGTCGAATGACCAGATCATTACTTCAGTAAGCCTACATTGAGCAAGTTTGTCATGGTACATATGTACAAATGCAGAGAAAGACATTATTCACGTTGATTATAACTGTTGTGTGACGTCTTATGCCCATTACAAGAAACTGGTATCTTAAAAATACCTGTTTTTACTGTCTAGTGAATGCCTTCTTAATCTTAACTCAGAGTGATTATTCTTGTTGCAGAGTTACGGAAACAAGCATGTCAGCTGGAGAATGAAATTGATCTGAAGCTGGTGTCTTTCAGCAAGCTTGGCACAAATTACCGCAGTGTGCGCGAGTACAGTCCATTTCAGTCTGTTGCTCACAGGTCGCATTTCAAGTACGTGGAACTTGTATTGTGTTTCATGATTCTCAGCTTGTCTGCTTTGACGCTGTGTATCAGACTACACTGTGTGCCATGTAGTTGACCAAAATTGTGATAAATGCTCCACAAAATGCCGTAAATTTTGCTCACAAGTACTTTAATGCAATCACAACGACCATAAAAGATTGTGGAAACAAAGCATACTATGTTGAAACTGCTATGCGTACACTTACGTCTGGAGAGGACTGTGGGAGGCTAGCATTGTAAGCCATGTCTTGTCTTACATAAATGTTTTAAAATCTATTTGAGAATCTTGGTCCAGCAGCAGCAAAGAGTGACCACTGAGACTGAGACAATTTGACTTGTAGCAATGTCCAGCAGTCACAATCGTTGATGGCTAGCAGCAGTAGTGAGGAAGCAGTCATTTGCCAGATGCCGATAAGACAAACCATGCGGTTTACAGACGTTTCCCGGATAAGACGTTTCCCATTTGGTCACTTTCCCGGACAGACGTTTGCTGGAAAGACATTACCCGGATATTCCTTCTCCCAGATAGACGTTTCCTGGATGAGACATTTCCGATATAGTGACTTTCCCAGAATGCATGCACAAGTTATCAAAAATGACAGCAAGCTTAGGACAGTTCATTTATATCTGTGAATCTGATATATATGGTGGGTGTTGATATATATTAAATACTTGCCGTTTAAGCCTTATTTCGTCAAAGTTCTCTTAATTATACTCAGTGTTGGTCTCGTGCGTTGACGCTGACGAGTAGACTGACTAAAGTCTGCACACCTGCATGGTCTTAGCGCCGCATCGGTCCAGCAGTACACAACAGTCACTCACCTATCCGTGGACGTGTAACTGGTCTTGGTCGTGCCATCGCTGCTGCTCGTCGCAGTCGCAGCCACATAATACGTTAACTACCTTCATCATCTTACCTCCCAAGTTCACTATAACACAGTAAAGACTTTTGTTTTTAAAACAATTTCACGTAACAAATTACACAACATTTTAAGTTTTAACAACATCAGTCGCATTTTCCGGGAAAGTTACTATACGGGAAACGTCTCATCCGGGAAACATCTTACCGGTAAACTTCTTACCAGTAAACTGACCATATCAGAAATGTCTTATCTAGGGAAAAAATCTTTCCAGGAAATGTCTATCTGGGAAAAGGATTATCGTGGAAACATCTGTTACCCAACCATGCTCTGCCTTATACATTAGGATGGCCAGCATGTTGCTGGACTATAGCCATTTAAGCTGCTGTAGGATTAGTGTTTGTATTGACGCTATCGAGTACCAATAATAGATTATCATATGTGCATAGATTCACGACACATACATAATTGTGTATATATTACTGCAGTGTTGACAATGGCAGTGGTCTAGTGAACAAATCCAGTACACATATGTTTGAGGCAATGGCAATGGAAATCGAGCAGCTTCTTGCACAGGTGTGTGACTGATATTACCGTAAAAATTCGAAAATAATACGCACACTTGTATAATACGCACCCCATACTTGGATGGGAAAATGTTAGTTTAGCTGTATAATACACACCTGTTCTGCACCACCTAATACAAACCTGTTCACTGACGTAAATTGCTTTACTTAGCAACTTTAACTTATTCCATTGTACACTTTTTTAATACAAACTAAGAAAAATTTACCAAATTAGTTACATTTCACTTCGATTAAATCAATGTTTATTGTATTGTATTTGTAAACAAAATAATAGGCCCTGCGGCATTTCCCACCTAGCTTATTGGTAGGCCTAAATGCTGGAATTTACCTAAATTTTTAATACAGGTAAGTTTTGTAATGACTGTTTGATGGGAATAATCGTGTACAGTACATATGTCCTGATATAGATATTTATGCAATGTAACTGTTTTTTTTTTGGAAAATTACGTTTTTTTAGTTTACATGTATTATACGCACCCCAGCTATCAAACCTATATTGTTGGTAAAAGTTGTGCGTATTATATTCAAATTTTTACGGCACCTGCAACTGCTGCTGCAACTGGTCAACTCTGATTGTTCATCTGTTGATGTTTCCTTGTGTCTTTACATTGCACAGCACTGTGCAGCTGTCTATATGAATGCTTTTGTTAAGTTGAACGAACTGCACTGAACCATTTGTGTGTTCATATATTGGATATGATACCCTATCATCCTTGGCTTATGTAGGTCTACGTCTGGTTTCTGTGATATACACAATACGTTGTTTATGTCACCAGCTCTAAGTTATCTATTTAGAAAAAGAATAAGCCAGTTATTTATTTCTGACATTGTCTGATAGTTTGATACTATCCAGTGCCCAAAGCATTATTTCAAAATTGCGTCTCTAATACAAATTTAAATAAATATATTTTAAAAATAAAGATA
>Ga0209365_1000075_pt1 | contig 16682 bp, 13 predicted proteins | sample WorMetimpBELIZE2_FD_187389 | JGI IMG/M metagenome (GOLD analysis project Ga0209365, IMG submission 187389) | Marine gutless worms symbiont microbial communities from Max Planck institute for Marine Microbiology, Germany - Olavius imperfectus... | ecosystem: Host-associated > Annelida > Digestive...
GGAATTGGAATAATACGTTACGGCAGCATTTAGGACGCTTCGTGCGTAAGACATTATCTTTTTCTAAATGCTTCTCTATGCATGGGATTTGTTTGGAGCTCTTCTTGCACCGTTATAATACCGAGTCATTGCCGTCTTTTGGCTATGATTCAATTTAAAAATAACCACTATCAGAATACTAAAGCCAGACTGAGAATAATCCAATACTCAGTAACTGAATATTTTTCCATGGAATGGATGGCCCTTATCAGATAACGTTCTCATCATCGGTAGCAGAAAGAGTGGGGAACGAGCGTAGCTTTATGGATTCCATGGGAGCCCCTCGTCAGCACTTTGACTATTCTCTGCGTCTCTGCGGTTGTTTTCTCCCAAACGATTCCGTGCGACAGGTATATACCCGTCGCACGGTCCGGCCTCTACTCCCGGATCAGGGGAAGGCGGCCTGGCAGATGGAGAGCAGGGCGGCGGGGAAGATGCCCAGGGCCAGCATAGCTAAACCGTTGACGGAGAAGGCGACCCGGGCGCCGGTGCCGGCGGTCAGGGGTTCCTGGGTCACCGGCTGGTCGAAGTACATGAGCTTGATGACCCGAAGGTAGTAGAAGGCGCCGATGATGGAGAAGAAGACGCCGATTAGGGCCAGCCACCAGAGGTCGACGCGCACGATAGCTTCGAGCACCAGCAGCTTCGCCATGAAGCCGACGGTGGGCGGTACGCCGGCCATGGAGAACATGATGAGTGCCATCATAGCCGCATACCAGGAATCGCGCTGGTTGAGTCCCTTGAGGTCGTCCAGATCCTCGGCATCGAAGCCCTTGCGGCTGAGGATCAGGAGCAGACCGAAGGCGCCCGCCGCCATGACGGCATAGACGGTGGCGTAGAACATAGCCGCGGCATAGCCCTGTTCGCTGCCGGCCAGAAGTCCGAGAAAGATGAAACTGACATGGGAGATCGTCGAGTAGGCCAACATGCGCTTGAGGTTGCTCTGGGCGATGGCGACCAGGTTGCCCAGGCCCATGGACAGGATGGCGAGGATGATGAGCATGCTCTGCCAATCCGCGTGCAGCCCGCCGAGGCCGTCCACCAGCAGCCGGATCGCCAAAGCGAAGGCGGCGATCTTGGGGGCGCTGCCCAGGAACAGGGCTACGGGGGTGGGGGCACCCTGATAGACGTCCGGCACCCACATGTGGAAGGGCACGGCGCCGAATTTGAATCCGATGCCGATCACCAGGAAGACGAGTCCGAATACCAGGACCCGGTTCCCGGTCCCCTGCTCTGCCACGGCCCGGGCCACCTCCGCCAGCTCGATGGCGCCCCCGGTAGCCCCGTAGATCATGGATAGGCCGTAAAGCAGCAGGCCCGAGCCGAGGGCCCCGAGCACGAAGTATTTCATGGCCGCCTCGGCCCCGGCGGGGGAGTCGCGGTCGAAGGCAACCAGGGCATAGAGGCACAGCGCCAGCAGCTCCAGCCCCAGATAGACGACCAGCAGGTTGTTGGCCGAGACCATGATGGACATGCCGAGCACCGCGAGCAGGCCCAGGACATAGTATTCGCCCGCCCCCAGGTTACGGTCGCGCAGATAATCTTTGGCATAGACGAAGGCGAACAGGCCCACGATGAAGATGAGGATCTTGAGCACGTCGCTCATGGCGTCACGCACATAGCTGCCGTCGAGTACGACCTGGCGTTCGCCGCCCCCCACCAGGCCGGTGACCCCGATGGCGATCAGCAACCCGACGAGGGTGATGACGTGGTTGAGGCCCTTTCGCTCCTCCTTCAGATAGAGATCGACCACTAGTACGGTGCAGGCTAGCACCAGGATGGTGATCTCGGGGAGGACGGGGATCAGGCTTGCGTAATCGAAGGTGGGGGACATAGGCGTATTCCGATGTCGATGGTCCGAGGCGTGCGTGCCGTTTCCGAGGTCAGGATATGAAATGCCTCCACGCCATCTCCGCAGACTTGTTCCGCATTATCATGTTCGCGATAGCCTTGGGTCTTATTTTGCTATCGAGCGAGTCCCAGAGTGCCTGCACCTGTTCCTCGGTATAAAGAAGGTCTTTCCTGAGGCTGCTACCCTCGATAAGCTCAAGGGTAAGCGTAGTGAGTTCTATCTTGACGGGTTCTTTCCTGGTCATATCGGATCTCCTCGAGGTTGTTTCTGTAGAGCCTGTAGGTACTATGCGGGCTTTCAGCACGGATGTACGACTTGCCAGCAATTCTGAAAGCGAGTGACGATTATTCAGGCGACCGTCCGGATAAAGCGCTCGCGTATGAGAGCTCCGCCATCTAGATGAATCTTGGCACAGGTATGGTGGAGTATAGCAGACCGAGGCCACCCGGAATCCGCGAGCCGCGACAGTTCCGCTTCCAGGAGCGAGGGGAAGTCAGGAACAGGCGTATAAGGGAATCGTCCGGCGGTAACCCAGGTGGTTGAAACCTGGACAGGCCGGTTCGCTCATGCGAGATGATTTCCTCGACGATGGTGAACGCATCTTTGGCTGCAAGGTAGATCTTCTCGTAGAGAGGGACAACGAAGCCATCGACGTTATCGAGGGTATAGCCCGTATCGGCGCCCCCGTCGGGCCGAGAATCGATCAGCACCGATCGGTAAGGGGGAAGGTTGTCGTCGTTCATGATAAGGCCGCTGAAATACTCATGGCTCCACCTGATCCCTGGGGAAAGCATGCGGGTAAAGTCCGACGAGTGGCCGATGCCGACAACGGCGTGGCCCGTCCCATTTGGCAGAGCCAAGCCGATTATGGCGGGAATCCCCGACTCGATATAGGTATGGAGAAGCCGTTCAAAACCTGATCGGTCGGCAAAATTCACCTCATTGTAGTAGCGCGGGTGGAAACCATATCGAGACAGGCTCTCGGTGACCTGCCCCATCGTCAGTCCTTGAGAGGGGACGAGACGACCACTGGAGAAATCCTGGGTGAGCTGCGTAATCTCATAGGGATGAACTCCAGGATACTCGGGATACCGTTGCGAGAAATGCCTGAGGCAAGACCAGAGGGCCGAGTGGGTGCACACGGTAACGTCCATATCCTGACCCATGTACGGGAAGCCTTCGACCGTAAGTTCCGCGCCGAGCAGGTTGGCAACGAACTTCGTCACGATGACGAATCCGGGATCAACATTCGCGCGCGTGGGGTCGATCAGAGTCCGCCCGACGGAGATAACGCGAGTCGGCTTGATGACGGAGTAGCCGATAAAGGCATTCGAGAACTTGGCTGGTTCAGACCAGTCGTCAGTCGCGATGGCACATGCAAAAGCGGCTGAAATGAAGTACTAGCCACTTCTGGAATCCCGAACCGCATTCAATATATCTCGCGTGGTTGCCTTGGTTTTGATTTCCGGAACATTGAAAGGCGATTTGTTTTTTATTTTTCTCGATTTGAGGCAAAATCTGGCCCCATCTCTTTTATGTATTTCACCCTCTTCCGATGGGGCAAGTATGAGTATTTCCAAAAGATTCCGGCGTGCTTCCGAATAAGAAAATACCTTCATTACCTCAACCGGGTAGCCGGCATTCTCTTCAAGGTCTGGTTACGGGGATCGACAACAATCCCGACGGACTCCAACGTCGTGAGTCCCAGAATAGGTTCGGATTCGGCGTCACCGAGAATGATCGTACTGCCGACGAGCTCACCCATGAATTCGATATCCCCCGTTGTGATATCCATGTTGACCTCACGGCCATCCGCAAGCTCGTAGATACGTTTGGCCTTGGGTCTCAGGCCGATCACTTTAAGCTGGTCCCTGGGCGCGAGAGAGTCGATGGCACCCGTATCGACAAGAAAAAGACCTTCCCATGGCGGCAAAAAAATTCGTGTCCATTCGTGGTTCTTGTCAACAGCGACTCACACATCAAAGGTCTGAGGCGAAGCCTCGCTAGAACCGGACAGCGGCCAGGGTCGGCTCCATGGCGGTGGGGAGCTTGGACACCGCAACCTGTTGGACCAGGTTCTGGATGGTGACGTCCATGACCTCCACCAGGGGCGCGGGCCAGATGCCGAGTATAAGCACGGCGGCGGCCAAGCTACCGAGCACGAAGAGCTCCCGGCCATTAGCGTCCTTGAGAACCGCGACCTGATCGTTGGCGACCGGGCCGAAGATGACGCGCTTGACCATCCACAGGGTATAGGCGGCCCCCAGGATGAGGGTGGTCGCAGCCAGGAAGGCGTACCAGAAATTGGCCTGGAAGCTCGCCAGGATGACCATGAATTCACCGACGAAGCCAGAGGTACCGGGCAGGCCCGCATTGGCCATGGCGAAGAAGACCATGAAGGCCCCGAACAGGGGCATGGTGTTCACCACCCCCCCGTAGGCGGAGATCTCGCGGGAGTAGACCCGGTCATAGAGCACGCCCACGCACAGGAAGAGCGCCCCGGAGATGAAGCCGTGGGAGACCATCTGCACCATGCCACCGGAGATGCCGAGCACCCCGCCGCTGGCGGCTGTGTCCTTGGCGAGGATGGTGAAGACGATGAAGAAGCCCAGGGTCACGAAGCCCATATGGGCGATGGATGAGTAGGCGATGAGCTTTTTCATGTCCTGCTGGACCAGGGCCACGAAACCGATGTAGACCACCGCCACCAGGGACATACCGATAATCAGCCAGTCCAGAGAGGCCGAGGCGTCCGGGGCGATCGGCAGACTCAAGCGCAGAAACCCATAGCCGCCGATCTTCAGCATGATGGCCGCCAGGATCACGGAGCCACCCGTGGGGGCCTCCACATGGGCATCCGGCAACCAGGTGTGGACGGGCCACATGGGCACCTTGACCGCGAAGGCGAGCAGGAAGGCGATGAAGATCAGGATCTGCGGGGTCATACCCAGCCGCAGCTCATGAAAGCTCGGGAGATCCGGCTGGGAGGCGATGATCTCAAAGGTGCCCGCCTGGAAGTACATATAGATCAGGGCGACCAGCATGAAGACCGAGCCGAAGAAGGTAAAGAGGAAGAATTTGATGGTGGCATAGACCCGGTTCGGACCGCCCCAGACCCCGATGACGATGAACATCGGGATCAGCATGGCCTCCCAGAAGACATAGAAGAGGATGGCATCCAGGGCGCAGAAGACGCCCACCATCAGGCCCTCCATCATTAGGAAGGCGGCCATATAGTGGGACGGTTTGTATTGGATCACCTCCCACCCGGCGATGATGACGAAGATGGTGATGAAGGTGGTCAGAATAATCAGCGGCATGGAGATACCGTCCACCCCCAGATAATAAGAGACATGGAAGGTCTTGATCCAGGGCGTCCGCTCCACGAACTGCATCGCCGCCGTGCCCGCGTCGAAGCCGGTCCAGAGCCCGAGGCTGACCAGAAAGGTCACGACCGCGAAGACCAGGGCCACCCACTTGGAGACGGCGGGCGCCTTGTCCCCGCTGCCGAGCACAGCGATACCACCGATAATCGGCAGCCAGATGGTCAGCGAAAGGAGGGGAAATGATTGCATCCGGAGTCTCTCCCTCGGGTCGTCAGAAAACCACGAAGATCGCCTGCAGGACCACGAGCCCTAAAATCATAGCGATTGCGTAGCTGTACAGCCGGCCGGTCTGAAGCCTGCGCGCGAGCTGGGCGAAGCGGCCGACGGTCTTGGCCGAGCCGTTCACGATCAGGCCGTCGATCACCGCCCGGTCGCCACCGGACCAGAAGGCCCGGCCGAGACCCCGGCTGCCGGCGGCGAAGAACGCCTGATAGAAACTGTCGAAGCCGTACTTACGATCCAGCACCCGGTAGACCCAGGCGACCTTGCCCCGCAGCCTCTCCTCGATCCCCGGGTCCCTGGCAAACAGGAACCCAAACACCCAAACCGCCACCGCGAAACCGGCCAGGGCTAGCCAGAAAGGCACCCCCATAAGGCCGTGCAGCATAAAGGCCCATTGCCCGTGGTAATGCTCACCCATGCGGGCGAGGACATCATGCTCCGGCGCCACTCGGATAACACCCTGGAACCAATCCCCGAACAGGATAGGCTCGATCGTGATCCAGCCGATGACCACCGAAGGGATCGCCAGCAACACCAGGGGCACCCAGACCACCGCCGGCGTCTCGTACAGATGATGGCGGGTGTGCTCATCCATTCGCTCCTTGCCGTGGAACACGATGAAATACAGCCGGAAGCTGTACAGCGCGGTGATAAAAACGCCGATAGTCAACAGCACCGAAGCATAGCCCGACCCCGCCACCTGGGAGGCATTCACTGCCACGATAATGGCATCCTTGGAGAAAAAGCCCGAAAAGCCGGGGAACCCGATAAGCGCCAGGGTGCCGATCAGGAAGGTGATCCAGGTATAGGGCATGTACTTGCGAATACCGCCCATATTGCGGATATCCTGATCGTGGTGCATAGCAATAATGACCGAGCCCGCCGCCAGGAACAACAGGGCCTTGAAAAAGGCATGAGTCATCAGATGGAAGATACCGGCGGCATAGGCGGAGGCCCCCAGGGCCGCCACCATATAACCGAGCTGGGACAGGGTCGAGTAGGCCACCACCCGCTTGATATCGTTCTGCACCAGACCGATCAGGCCCATAAAAAGGGCCGTGGTGGCGCCGATTACAAGCACGAAGGAGAGCGCCGTCTCCGAAAGCTCATACAGAGGCGACATGCGCGCCACCATAAAGATACCCGCGGTAACCATGGTCGCGGCGTGAATCAGGGCCGAAATCGGGGTCGGGCCCTCCATGGAGTCGGGCAGCCACACATGCAGGGGAACCTGAGCGGATTTACCCATGGCCCCGATGAAGAGCAGTACGCAGATGGTCGTCATCAGATTCCAAGAGCCATCGCCCAGGACCTGAAGCTCGGTATCTGCCAGCTCCGGCGCCTTGCCGAATACCGTCAGATAATCCAGGGACTGGAAGTACATAGCCACCGCGGCGATCCCCAGGATAAACCCGAAATCCCCCACCCGATTGACCAGAAAGGCCTTGAGATTGGCGAAGATCGCGGACTCGCGCACCGACCAGAAGCCGATCAGCAGATAAGAGACCAGGCCCACCGCCTCCCAGCCGAAAAAGAGCTGGAGGAAATTATTGGACATCACCAGCATCAGCATTGAAAAGGTAAAGAGCGAGATATAGCTGAAAAAACGCTGATAGCCGTTGCGACCGGCCAGGGACTCCTCAGGCCAATTGTGTTCATCGTCGGCCATATAACCGATGGTGTAGACATGTACCATCAGAGAGACAAAGGACACCACGGCTATCATCAGCGCCGTGAGCCTATCCACCAGAAAGCCGATCTCAAACTGGATACCGTCCGTTGCCATCCAGGTATAGACCGCCCCATTGAATACCGGTTGATCGTCGAAGACAAACAGCTTCACTACATAGAGCGACAACAGGGTAGAAATGCCGACCCCTAGGATAGTGACCCAGTGCGCCCCGGCGCGACCGATCCGGCCCCCGAAGAAACCGGCGATAATCGCCCCTGCCAGGGGTGCTAATACGATAGTCAGATAGATGTTTACCATTTATCTCTCGGCCTTTGTCCGATTGCGGTTTAGTCTGAACGCTCGTCGCAATACTTCAATGATACAGGATTAACAGCCCGCGTAGGATGCGGTGAGTGAAACGAACCGTATCAATCGAAACCAAGTGCTCGTTTGGTAATGGTAGATTTTTAAGCGACTTTAGTCAGCTGTTTGTTACTCGCAAAATACATTTTGGCGGGAAAGAAACTAAACTAATGACCACGTAAAGCCGGCGCACAACACCGCAAAAGAGAGTGCAAAGAAGATGGCACCCTTTATGCACCGCCCGATGGCATCAATGTGTCAAGGATCAGAATTCCTTTTCATCGACGCCATTATCGGCACAACGTACCGCATCCTGTGCTTTCGGCAAAGGGTATACGCCATCGCTGCGAAAAACAACGCCCTGGATCCGCGCACCACAGTCATTCCTTTGGGCCAACGCCTTATAAGCTCCCTCCTTATCCTGAATTGGAGTACCGATAACAATGGCAACGATTCCAGGACCGAGGTCCTCATAGCGATAGGCCTTCACCCGACCCTGCCAACCCAGAACAAAACGACAGGGTGGTAAGGATAGCAACGGCACTGACCCCTGCTTCATTGGGCCAATATAGGTCAAAGTACAAATATTACCCGTATCGGTAATGGCAACCTCGCATTGGCCTGCCCGTTGCTTTATCGCGTCTACACCACCTGCACTTTACTGAACAGTTACCCAATCTGGTAAGGGAGAGCAATAGGCACAGAATGACAATACTTAATCGAGTTTCCAAAACTACACCTCCTTTGTACGAGTGAAATAAGAGTTCAGACCACCGGCAAGTTTAACCCCATTCCATACGTCAATATGTCACCACCCATTGGCCAACCATCCTTGAAGAAAATAATCCCTTATTTTCCCGGAAAACTGTGTATGTGTCGCCTGTGTTGCCACATTCTCGGTACCTACGTTCTTTTTCCGAGTACGCAGCCAATTCGCGAGCTCTTCAGCACGCAAAATATGATTCTTATGCCCATGCCAACATCGTACTCCCCTGAAACTTTTCAGGCTCATACCTGCTCTCTCCAGGGCGATTCCCATTCGAACCGCACATTGGTTATTGGAGTGTGGCTTCCCTTTATCATCGGTGCAAGGGGATTTACCGGCATCTTTAGATGTACGGGTGGTTATCCCAAAGCGTTCTGAAGCTGAGCATATGTCGTCCCCTGAATGATTACTATTTCTCGTACAGCTACGCATAAAATCCGGAAACAAAAATTATGAATCGATATAAATCAAATATCATCTCGAACTGCCAGGCGGCATCCGCCGCCAATTCCGTATCTTTATCTGAATCCAGAGGTAAATCCAACCATTCTTCACCAATCGTTTGGTGCCTTTGGGCAGCAATTGTCTCCTCTATCGCTTATTTCCACCCATCCCAAGCTTCCATTTTATATGGTTATCAATAAGCCTTTATGAACTATTTGTAATTTCATTTGGCTTCCACACCCGGCGTGGGAGCAAATCCTGACGCTCCAGCATCATGAAATATCGGCCGCTAGAGCGGCCTAATTGCGTTCCCACGCTGGAGCGTGGGAACGAGCAGATATTTACTAAACTCAATGTTTTTTTGTTTCAGACTATTTGCATTAAGTTTTTTCGCGTCCTTTTGAGCTTGAGTCATAAACACAACGGAGCACATTACTACTCCAGTTCATCGAGTGTGACACCCTTTGTCAGTGGCTCATTCCTTGAGTCACAAATGCTCTTTGTCATTCAATCAATGTCACGAAGATAAGCATCACCATCTGTATATTCGTCCTGCTCAAGAATCTTGATCTCGTTCGGCGAGAAATGCTCAAGCAGCTAAGTAAATTTATCATTGACGACGTCATCGATCTTCAGCGTCAAGGTCTTCATCTTAATACTTCTTACTGGTTCCCACGCTCCAGCGCTGATCAGCAACCAATCAGGCTACGGCCAACGCCTATCGGTAAGGTTACATACAGTCCGCGTAGGATGCGGTGAGTGAAGCAAACCGCATCCTATGGGGATTACCTAAGTGTTTCCTCTGTGTTCTCCGCGACATCATCCCTTCAGATTTTTTGACTTCCAGGGAGTCCGAATAGAGCTCGATACCGAGCTTACCAGCAAGCTTCTCGGCCGGCTCATCAATCATCGGCGAGATCACGATCAGGCGATCAGCCTTGCGATTGTAGCGTCGCTCGTAGAAACACGCCTTGCGCTCGAAGACGTGCATACCGGCCTTGTCGATGGAGGATTTCAGCTTGCAGATGAGCAGCAGGCCGTTCTTGATGATGATATCCAGCTCCACCTGGTCCAGCCGCCCGAAGACCTCCCCCTGATCATCGTATTCGTTGACGTTGAGCACCTGTATATTGAAATTTTCTTCCAGGATTCCAGCTAAGGCATTGCGGAAGGCTGCTTCTGATTTCAGACCCCAACGAGCCCCCAGGGCACCAATGTGTCGATCATGTTTCCTAGCCAGGGCCATGATCTCTTGGTGTACCTGCTGGAATTTCGTCCGGCTCTCCTCCCATTTATGTTTTTGCTCTTCCTGTGCTTCCCACCACTTGCGGTTTTGTTCCTCCTATTTACGGTCCTGTCTCACCCATTTGCGTTCCTGGTCCTCACGGTTCTGGCGTAGCTCTTCCAATATGTGGTCGAAGCGGTTATCTGTTTGCTGTCGGTCCGCATATTCCCCGCGAGTCAGTTCCAGGACGTAATGGCGCAATTCCGCATCGTTCCGCAAAAGCGCGGGCAACTCCCGTTTCAGGGTTTCCGAGATGCTTTCGGTGGCCACGGTTTGCTCTTTATCGCAGGCAAAAGGCCTGTGCAGGCAGCTATCCTTTCAATGCATCCAGGGCCTGGACATCGATGGTGCGGCGGTTGCGAAAGAGTACGACCAGGATCGCCAGACCAATGGCGGCCTCCGCCGCCGCTACGGTAAGGATGAAGAACACGAAGATCTGCCCCGTGACATCCCCCAGGAAGTGGGAGAAGGCGATGAAGTTCATATTCACCGCCAGTAGCATGAGCTCAATGCACATGAGCAGGACGATGATGTTCTTCCGGTTGAGGAAGATCCCGGCGACGCCGATGGAGAACAGGAGTCCTCCCAACAGCAGATATTCGGTCAGGGAAATCATTGTGCCTCCGCCTTGTCCGGCATGGATGCTGTCTGGGCGCTCGCGGGCGGCACCACCCTCGGCTCCGCCGGTACCTGGACGATTCGGACCCGATCCGGCCCCTTTCTGACCCGCACCTGCCGCGCCGGGTCCTCGTACTTGGTATCGGGACGGCGACGCAAGGTCAGCCGGATGGCGGCGACGATGGCGACCAACAGGATCACCGCCGCGATCTCGAACGGGTACATGTGGACGGCGTACAGGACCATTCCCAGCTCGGAGGTGTTGCTGTAATCCGCCGGCTGGGCCGAGGGCTTGGTGAACTGCTCCAGGCCAAAGGTATCCGGGCCTACGACCAGGAAGATCTCCGCCAGCATGACGGCGGCGATCAGGAGCCCGAGCGGCAGATAACGGATAAATTGCGCGCGCATGGCCGCTACGTCGATGTCCAGCATCATGACCACGAAGAGGAACAGGACCATCACGGCGCCCACATAGACCAGCACCAGGGCGATGGCGAGGAATTCCGCCTCCAGGAGTATCCAGAGCCCGGCACTCGCCACGAAGGCTAGCACCAGATAGAGCACCGCATGGACCGGATTGCGGCGGGTGACCACCATGCCGGCCGCGATGACCGCGATACCCGCGAAGACGTAGAAGAGAATCTTTTCAAAGCCCATTGTTCTATTGCATTTCAATTGAGCCGCAGAGACGCTGAGGACGCAGAGAAAGCGATAAAATAGGGCTTTCTGCGGTCGGATGGGGCGAGATTTTTACACCTAATCCACAATCCAATCGAAAGCTCTCATCGAAAACCTCGGTGTTCTCTGCGTCTCTGCGGTTTTGTACTTTGGTAGTGGTTGATTTTCGAGTGGTAATAACCCACCCAGCGGCCCGATAATGGTTCGGATCCCCCGGCTTTTGCCGTCCCCGGCGCCTGGATTCCGGCACTCCCTGCCGGAATGACGGTGAGGTTTGAGCGATTACGCGATTCCCCCTATCACGACTAAATTTACCACTACCTGTACTTTATTTGGCATAGCCTATCTGTAAGGCGCATCCGCAGCGCGGGCGGCAGCGATATCGGATTCATATTTGTCGCCGACCGCAAGGAGCTTTTCCTTGGTCATGATCTGCTCGCCGCGTTCCTCGAAGTGGTACTCGGCGAATCCGGTCTCCACGATGGAGTCCACCGGACAGGACTCCTCACAGAAGCCGCAGAAGATGCACTTAAACAGGTCGATATCGTAGCGGGTAGTGCGCCGGGAGCCATCCGCGCGGGGCTCGGCCTCGATGGTGATGGCCAAGGCCGGACAGGTCGCCTCGCACAGCTTACAGGCGATACACCGCTCCTCGCCGTTCGGGTAACGACGCAGGGCGTGCAGACCACGGAAACGGGGTGAAATAGGCGCCTTTTCCTCCGGGTACTGGACCGTGAACTTGCGGCCGAACAGATAGCGCCCGGTAACGCTCAGGCCTTTGAAGAGCTCCACCAGCAGGAGGCTTTTCAGATAATCGCGCGCGGTTTGCAGCATTTCACGGAAACCCCTCGTCCCCTGTATGCGACGAGACTGGAACTTGAATGACCCGACCGGAATTATCCCGGAACGGAAAGGGCCCGACCATGAAAAACGGGCCTTCCGCTATTTCTCGTAGTCTACCGCTTCGACGAGCTCCACGGAGGAGACCTCATCGCTCCAGGTACTGGAGCTTGTCCGGAACATCCTCCCACTGGGCGGCGTCGGGCAGCGGATCCTTCCGCTCGGTGATCACCGGCCATTTCTCCGCCAATTCGGCGTTCAACGCCACGAAGTCCAGCTGATCTTCCGGCAAATCTCCCTCGGCGAAGATGGCCTCCACCGGACACTCCGGCTCACACACGGCACAGTCGATGCACTCGTCTGGATGGATGACTAGAAAGTTGGGGCCTTCGTAGAAGCAATCGACGGGACAGACCTCGACGCAGTCGGTGTATTTGCACTTGATACAGCGTTCAGTGACAACATAAGCCATGGGAAAACTCCTGGGCAACCCGGCAAACATCAGGCATTCTGAGCTGACATTTCCAATAATATGCCGACGATTTTACCCGAATCCTCAATCGAGTATTCATCAAGATCGATCAATACATCAAGACCTTCCATTATCATGAATCTCCAGGCGGTTCCGGTCGTAACCGCGCTATAGAGCCGCCTGACCTGGTTACCCTCGGCTTTATTGAAAATATCCGAAATACGCCGGTTTCCTCTTTGATATGTATCTCCTTGACACCTGCATCAACCGTAGTAAATGGTTTCTAGTTTTTAGGATCTAACCCATTTTTATTCTATGTAGTTGATACCCGGCCTCTTGTTTTACACTTAACAGGAAAAGAGAGGAGGTCTTTGTAGCCACTTCTAACCCAGAAAATCTGGTTTTTCATAGTCCATTATTTCTTGCAATTCACTAAATTGAAACAGAGAATTTTCTATATGAGCCATTGCATGACGGTTTGGGTATATTGGCCGTAAATTATTAACTACGGTCCTTGGTAGCTTTCCGGCTCGGAATGATCGTCTTCAAGAAGATCTCATCTTCCGACTCGACACTTTGATGGATTCTGCCATGATCTCACGCCTTAACTTCCACGGGACGCATTCGTCAAACAGCACGCGCATTGGTCACCAAAAGCTCTTTAGCTTGCTCCAATGCAGTCATTGCTTGCTCACAGGTTACTGTTGGAAAATCGTCTATTAGGATGTTGACTTTCCAAATAATCGAATAACGATTGAACCGGTACCCGGGTGCCGACAAAAACCGGTGTTTCCCCAAGAATATCCGGACCGCTATGTATTACCTTTGCCATGCTTTTCATGTTTAATTCTCAAACCGACGTGGCGGGATGCGCTACGCTTTTTCGAGCCCTTTTTGCGCGTCTTGGGCACGCACTCACCGATTTGGGCCAACTCCCTGAAGTCACCCTGGAAACCCCGAAGATCTCTCTCAACTTGTTGATCAATATAATGATATTATCATTGATGGGGTCGAGATGGCTTATGTGAGACCGCACGACGAAGCGCATCAAAAAGAACGTTATAGTGGAAAAAAACGCCATACCATGAAAGCCCTAGTAATTTCCGACCACCAACGATACGTGCTGTTTGCGAGTCCGTTATTTGGCGGTAGTGTTCATGATTTACACCGTCCTGAAAAAGCTCTTTGATCCGGATTTACCTTGGTTCAAGAACTTAACAGTGCGGCTTGAATCTTGGCTTTTGGGGGGCCAAGAAAGATTATAGGGCTTCAGCGCACATTATTCTCCCCCACAAAAAGCCGCGAAAGTCGAAGCGGAATCCCGCTCCGAAACTGACCAACGAGCAAAGATAAAGAAAATCGCCAGCAGGCCAAAACGCGAGTTATTGTCGAGCAAGCTATCGGCGGCCTGAAGCACTTTCACTGTTTGATACATCGCCTCAGAAATCAATCCACTTCCTTAATGAACCAGCTCTTTCTCCTCTCAGCCGGCCTGTGGAACTTTAAAATAGATTGAAAAACATACAGTTATCAACTGGGTGCAAGTCTAGCGGTAACGGCATGCCAAATTTCTAATTTTGTCTTTTTGAACCTGGTGAATAAGCCGATGTCCTTGGTCGACACGCTTTGACCAACAACCCGTTAATTCATATTTGAGTGGCTCAGGTTTACCAATATCTCCAAATGGATTTTTCCGAGTTTCTTGAATAAGCCGGATGAGACGCAAGGCTTTCTTTCTGTCATTTTGTACTCACCATGCTAAATCTTCAAAACCTGCCTGGTCAAATTCCAAGCTACGTGCGGACGTTGTCAAGAGAAATGCCTCCGGTTCGATTCTTTGCCTCCAAGAGCCGCTTTTTCATTGTCTCACTTTTCAGCAAATACGCCGTTTCTCCTTCTGAGGTAATTTCGCTCCAGAGATGAATAGGCACGATAACGCTTACAGGTTGCCCTTCTTCATCCGATATATACTGAATTTGTGCTTGGGCAGTCATTTTTACCTTCACAATCTCAGTTAGCCTGCGTAGGTTGGGTGAGCTTGCGAACCCCAACGTCGATTTATGCGGAAATCCTGGGTATTCGGGTCAATTAAGAATCTGTCGTTAGGGTTCTGCTTCATCCCGGCGGATTTGGCGCATCATCGAACTCGGCAAACCCATCAGAGAACCCATGCTGAGAGAATCCATGAAGGTCTGTCGTTGGGGTTCAGCCGTCACCCCAACTTACAGGCTTTCACAAAACCCTTTTCCCTCCATATTCAGGAAAGCTTCTGAGTCAATGCATAACATCACGCTGACCACCAAGGAGGCACTTTATAAATCACCGCTAGCCCGATCACCAGTATCCACGCAATGGTGATGGGGATGAAGACCTTCCAGCCCAGGCGCATGATCTGGTCGTAGCGGTAGCGGGGGAAAGTGGCCCGGAACCAGAGGAAGAGGAACATAAAGAAGAAGGTTTTGAGCACCAGCCAGTGGATGCCGTGGTCGAGCAGGAAGATGCCGTCTATCCAAGCCGCCGGCAGGGGCGAGAGCCAACCACCGAGGAACATCAGGGCTGACAGGGCGGAGATGAGGATCATGTTGGCGTATTCGCCGAGAAAGAAGACGGCAAAGGCCATGCCCGAGTATTCGACGTGGAAGCCGGCCACGATTTCGGATTCGCCCTCGGCGACATCGAAGGGGGCGCGGTTGGTTTCCGCTACGCCGGAGATGAAGTAAATGCCGAACAGGGGCAGCAGGGGTAACCAGAACCAGGTGAGCAGGCTGCCTTCCTGGGCCTGAACTATGTCGCCGAGCTTGAGGCTGCCGGCGGCGACCAGGACCCCGACCAAGGCGAAGCCCATGGCGATTTCGTAGGCGACGATCTGGGCTGCCGAGCGCATGGCCCCAAGGAAGCCGTATTTGGAGTTGGAGGCCCAGCCGGCGATGATGACGCCGTAGACGCCCAAGGAGGTGAGGGCGATGATGTAGAGGAGTCCGGCGTCGATGTCTGCCAGCACCAACCCTTCGTCGAAGGGAAACACGGCCCAAGCGGCTAGGGCTGGGCCCAGGGTGAGCATGGGAGCGATCAGGAACAGGAGCTTGTTCGCCTTGGTGGGAAGTACGATCTCCTTGAACATGAGCTTGACCGCGTCGGCGATGGGCTGCAGGAGGCCCCGCGGCCCGACCCGGTTGGGGCCGATACGGATCTGCATGTAGCCGATGACCTTGCGCTCGGCCAGGGTATAGTAGGCCACCAAGCCCATGAGCGGCCCGATCAGCACGATGATTTTGATCAGGATTTGCAGGACCACCGGTAGTGCGTCCCAGATTCCGATCAGTGAGTTCCAGATCCCAGCCATCTTTGTCTACCTGCTCATAATCCTGCTTATAGCTTGGTCACGGATACGGGACCGATCTGATCCCCCAGGGCCTCGCTGCCGGCTACCCCGGCCGGAATGCGCACGCAACCCGGCGGGATCCTTTCGTCCAGACTTACCTGTGTTTTGGTGGAGAAGCCGTTCTGGCGGATCTCGACCGGGTCGCCCTCGACCAGTCCCAACGCGGCGGCTTGGCTGCCGCAGAGGAAGGCGCCGAAGCGGCCGGCAAGCGGCGTGTCCTGGAGGGCCGGGGCGCGGCGTACCAGGGCATCCCCGGCATAGATGGGCTGGTTGCCGATCCGCACGAGTCCATCCCCCATGTCCCGCGGTTTTGCCTCCAGGTCGCTTTGCGGCTGGTTGCTCGACTGGCGGCCCGGCTCTCGGTCACCGCAGATCTCTCGCAGCTCGGCGAGAATATCCGCGGAGCTGAGGTAGTCGAAGCCGGGGAGGTCGAGCCGATTGCCCAGGACCCGCAGCAGCTTCCAACCGGGCCGGGCCGCGCCGGGCGGGGCCACCGCGCCGCGGAAGGACTGCCAGCTCGCGCCCGCGTTGACGAAGGTGCCGGAGGTCTCGGCAAAGGCGGCGATGGGCAGCAGGAGGTCGGCTGTCCGCTCCAGGTCCGGGTCGCGATGGGTGACACAGGCCACGACGAGCTCGGCCTGGTCGAGGGCCTTCCTCGCCTGG
>Ga0209365_1000076_pt1 | contig 16487 bp, 14 predicted proteins | sample WorMetimpBELIZE2_FD_187389 | JGI IMG/M metagenome (GOLD analysis project Ga0209365, IMG submission 187389) | Marine gutless worms symbiont microbial communities from Max Planck institute for Marine Microbiology, Germany - Olavius imperfectus... | ecosystem: Host-associated > Annelida > Digestive...
AGGTGAAGTTTTGTAAAGTTTCATTTTAAGACAAATTTAGCTTTACTGCATGAGTAAAAGTTTTGTAGTAATTTTGAATGTTCATATTTTTAAAAAGTATTGTAATAATTCATTTATCATGAGGTTAAAATATGTTAACTATTATTGATACATACAGAATATTCTCAAAAATTTGCTCGTGAAAGAATTTTGAAAATCGGTCCATTAGATAACTGAACTTATAATCAAAAATCAAGTGTCTTGTTTTTGAGACACAGTGTAGCCATTCTACAGGAAGTGTAAACGACGAGGAATTGTCAAAAAGTTTTGGCAAGTATGTGAAATTTAAATTTGTGATTGCTTAAAATAATAAACAATTGTCTTAAGCTGTGGTTTTATGTGCAATAAAAGAAAATAAATACTGCAATAAAATAAATTGCACATGTGTGGACGTCTGCAATAAAATAAAATAAAATAAAATAAATGGTGCAACAATCTTGCAGGCTCTTGTAGGGCTATTGCAGCATGCACGAAAATATGGAAGTGATGAATTAAACATTAAATCAACATCCCCCGTCATAATGCTGAGACTAAGTAAGTAGGTAGGTAGGTAGGTCAGTAAGTAAGTAAGCTTATTAGACCCCACGTGACAAAGGTAAATTAGCACATGCCACGCCCATGTAGTTGTGCAGAAGTTCATAATTTTGTTACTCGTCCATGGAGTATTCATTCCTCTTTCCAATATTACAAAAATATTTTTTAAAATGATCAAGATACACGAGAGATGTTGTCGAAAATGAAGTGCCACATGGCCGACAGTGTACCTGCTACAATCGTAACAGCGATGATCGCCGAAAACGCAACAGTTGCGATGTTCGAGTTCGACGCAGCGAGCTGGCACTGTGCACTGCTGCTAGCAGTATTCACCTGCAACGCATTCTGCCGTCGTTCACGTACACGCGTTCGTCGCGCACCTGTCACGATCGTAAATGAATGAAAGGACGACTTTTATATCGCGTGCTTAACAGCCGACAATTGTCTGCTTAATCTATCGCGAGTAGCTAAGAATAAAAATTAAGGAATAGATAGAACTACAGCAAAAACGATGATCAAAAGAAATTCCGGGAAGTCAGAATAAACGCAAAATATTATTTGGTGAACCGTTGCTACTGTTTCAAACAAGTGTGACTATGACGAGTTAGAAAACATGCAACTGACAATTTCAGTACAGGAAAAATTGCCATATTCATTAGTATTAAACCGAAATCTATACCGTGTCTTTAACAAGAAGCTCCGCTAACGCTAAGAGGACAGCGCGGTCGTTGCAGAAATATTAAAGGAGAACCCCAAATATATGGTAGCTTCACTAACCAAGGCCACGGCCACTTTTCCTCTGGGTGTGGTTTTATGGTGGGACTTGGCAAACGCAAGCAGTGTACCAAATTTTAAGTCCTTAGCTTCAGCCATTGTGTAAATATTGAAGTGGAACCACAAAATATTGACGAGCTCCCCTAGACCAAGGCCATGCCCACTTTTTCCTATGGGTGTGATTTTATGATGAGCTTTGGCAAACCCAAGCTGTGTATCAAATTTGAAGTCGCCAGTTTCAGCCAATGTGTAAATACTGAAGGGGAACCCCAAATTTTGAGGAGCCCCTAGCATAGAGCCACGCCCACCCTTTCTTATGCGTGATTTTATGATGGGCCTTGGCAAACATCAGCTGCACGCCAAATTTGAAGTCGCTAGCCCCACCGGTTGCAGAAATATTATAGGGGAACCACAAAACTGTGGGGAGTTCCCCTAGCCCAAGGCCACCCCCAGTTTTCCTCTGGGCGTGATTTTATGATGGGCCTTGGCAAACCCAAGCTGTGTACCAAATTTGAAGTCGCTAGCTTCAGACGTTGCAGAAATATTAAAGGGAAACCCAGAAATATTGGGGAGCTCTCCTAGCCCAAGGCCCACCCTCACTTTTCTTCTGGGTGTGATTTTATGATGGGCCTTGGCAAACCCCAGCGACCTGCCAAATTTAAAGTCGCTGGCTTCATCTATTATGGAAATAAGGGAATTTGGTTTTAAACCACAAATTCAGTTTTTGGTCCACCCTTTGGGGAGTTAGGGGTAACGTACAGACTTCATCTACACCATGATGAAAGGACGGACAGAGGAGTCCTATCAAGAAATCAATCGGCTCATTTGTAAAATGCCTCAGAATTAAACTTCACAGACACGCCTTCTGCATATATCCATGCTCAAAAAGAAAGTATTTTACACTGGTGTGGCTATGTTTGAACTTCAAGGTTACGATGTCAGGCCGTTCGATACTGTCGTAGCGGATACCCGAAGATGACAATCCAGTAACCACGTCGAAGGGAAGTAGGTATCAATCACTGAAATACGATGATCAGTGGCTGCAGACAGCATATGAACGGTACCAGCCAAGAAGCAAACAGCGTCGTCGCAACTCTTATCGCCGACAAGTCTGCAAAGTGCCGCTGGTAAAGCATCGTCTTGGCGACGGTACTTTTGCGGACAGCAACTTCAATTTTAGACGCAACTCTGTTATTACACGCAGTCTTCGTCGATTTATTTCGTTTGGTTATTCTGTGTGTTTTCATGATTGTCAGCTCGTATCTTCATTTTCATATTTTTACTTTTTGTGCAACTACAACTGCACATTGTTCATAACTCTGTTGCATGTACGATGTCACGCGCTTTTTACGCGCGAAGCAGTTATGCTAGCGCGGTCTTGGGGATCGTAATTCTGTCTGTCCGCCCGTCACAGGCGTACTTGTGAAGTTGTTATGAAACGAAAGAATATACAGCTGAAATTTTGACACCACATAAAAGGGTAATCAATCTAGTTTTCAGATACTAAAAGAGGTGGGTGGGGCGTGGGCGATGTCCACTTCCACCTAATATTTGCGCTTAAAGTTACCCACCCCCTTTGAAAAACGCCAGAGTTCGACCAATATTCTGCTTATAACGTCTCTACCGTAAGAGCTAGCGAAAAATGTTCAATTATAGCGAATAGGAAGTCGACCATGCGCTTTCCAACGAGCTATAGACGAAGTGCGTACGTTACTCCTAACTCCATCAAAGTGTGGCTCAAAAAGTGAATTCGTCGTTTTTGTGGATAAAATTCAAGTTCAATCAAATAAAGTCTGCTATAAATTTTCTGTATGTGAAAACTTTCAGCAGCAAAGTCGTAGTAGAACAACTGCCCTATCCAATGGCGTATGGACGTTGGCGGTAAACGTAACCCTTCAAGCTAATATTTAGCCCCAAAGTGATCCACCCCCTTCAACAAAGGCGGATTTCAACGTATTGATACCTCAGTTGTAAGAGCAGGCGAAAAATGTTTAATTATAACCTATAGAAAGTCGACTATCAGCATTAAAATGAGCTAAAGATGAATCGCATACGTTACCCCTAAGCCCTCCCCCCAAAAAGGGTGGCTAAGAAACGCGAATTCAGTTTTACGAGTAAAACTGACATTCTCTTGATGAAACTCTGCTACAAGGTTTCTTTGTGTTAAAAATTTCGTCCAAAATCCAATTTTGTGCATGATTTTGCGAATAACGCTGGACGTTAATAGAAAAGTATCAAGCTTCGCGCGGTCTCTCTGCCATAGATGAGATACTTGTTTAATAAATACTCAATAGGCCTACTTATCGGCGATCAGAATTACGACTGCAGTGTCTGAGCAGACGAGATGAGCGGCGTTCAGGTGGAGGGGGCGAAGCGGCGACGACCAGCAACAATTACGACGGTAAGGCAACGAAGTACGCTGGTGTGTGCCACATAGCCAGCAACATGCGAGAACAATGAAAATTTAACCCGCTGTGCAGTGGTTAAATTACTCAACCAAAGGTGGTGGATCCCTGTTTTCCGGAGAAACAGCAAAATGACTGGAGATATGTATACGTGTGTATCAGTTACTGCAAACTTTACGCGTGTATACGCATAATACTTCATCCTTTAAAGTACCATATCACAAAAGCGTCAAACAGAAAAATGACTTAGTGCCCTGGGGCGCATGCAACAGCTAGATGATCTCTGCCTGCTGTTCATTTAATATGATCGTTATCCATTGAGCACTAACTAACATGGATCTATCGGATGGTCAGAATTCCGTGCTTGACATTGGTGGATCCCAACAGAAAGGTGCCGGATCTGTATTTCAAGGTGGTGGATCCCAAATTACAGGTTGCGGATCTGAAAGCTGAGGTGGGGGAGCTGAGATCCGGTGGGATCCCCCTCAATTTAACTTCTGCCGCTGTGGCATTCTAACCAACAAACCAACGACGTATATACTGTAGTCGGTTAACGTGTTCAAGCTTCCTCCCTGAGACAACTAATCAAGCAGCAGCGTTCATCCCGACTACAACTGACCAATAAGACGGTTGCATACACTGGCGAGCACTTTACTATGAAGTTGAACTGTTTTAAGCTGATGTTGAAAGACACGAAATACATGTACATTTAGGCATGCTGTCAACTTTAGTCTCAATTCTCAGCAATAATTGAAAAAAATCACGCTGTTTGAACCACATTTTTCTGCACAAGTTAAATAAGGTATGAAACATATTCAACATATGATATAACTGTTATGCTGCGCCAGTTCATCAAACAGTGATAATACTAATAATAATAACAGGTGAAATCTGACAAGGCAGCTTCTTATTTCAGTGTTGTCCATGCTGATCCAGCGTTTTAATGTTGCATGACAGCTTTGTCACTAAGGAGCCAGGGAATGGCATTCCAGCTGAAAAACTTTTGTAATCAATCTAATTTTTGTCATCGCTCAGGATCATAATGATACAGAGGGTCAATAATAATAATAATAATCGTTAAGCAATGCACCTTAAATCATTGCAATCAGACAGCATTTAATGAAGAGAATGCAATATCAGACACAACTGACATACACTAATAATGCCAGCTCTGGCACAGTAAGAAACAGTTCAATGGCATCAGCTGACGTTGGACAAAAACAGCCGCTTAACAGCACAACAAATATTCAACCTAATACATGATGCACATGGAATGTGCAAAAGCAGATCAGTCTTTCTCAGCAATTGCTGACAGATGTGCATCAATTTCTTCCTCATTAAGGACTCTGCATCACACAGCATTACATAACTGTTAGTCGACATCAGTCATTTACAAATCACCGACTCCTGCAGATATAGTTTCACATGCTCAATGTACTTCCTACATCCACTGTCAAAGCAATGCTAAACGAGGAACAACCAAGACAGTTTATGGATGATATACGCAATATACACTACACCTTGAGCCACAAAAAACCTGATACTTATTTTCAACTACCCGGTACTGGTATAACTCTTGTTTCTTGGTCTTCGATTTTTATAATTTTTGTAACACTTCAAACAGGAATGAAAATCTTTTACATTCTCACAAGTGTTTTAAAAGTTAAACTTTTATCAATGAACTCAGCATATTTAGTTCTCAGACGTAACTCTATAAAGCAAACAAAACCTTTCAATGTGTGCGATGTGACATAGCTACAAATTGTAGAGTATTCATTGCAAAAAGTGTAAAAACTGACAAAGAAATACGAGAGTTATAGTAAAAAATATAGTCGCGGTCGTTTTATGGCCCATAGTGTGGTCATACTACTATTATCACTATTAATACAACTACTACTGAGGTAAAGGTAAAATTCTCCCATACTCGTTACCGAGCGTTGGGCCTGCAGCTGATCCCCGTGTCCAGGCAGTCAGCCGACAGGTTGCCATTACTTTCTGCCTGGTCTCATAAGCGTTCACCAGATGGCGCCTCCACCGATTGACGAGGCGAACATCTAATTGCAGCTCACTACTCATTTATTGACCTCAGGAGGATGAAAGGCTGACTGACCCGGTTGGCTGACCTCCAGCGGACGGTTTAGCAATGTTATGTGGTCACCAATCAGCTGAAGGTCGAGCATGCGACAGTGAAAGTTCGCCGGGCAAAGACACTGTAAGCACCAGCCACGCTGCCGTCACTTTTCTGGCTGGCACAGTCAACATTTGGCTAGCGTGCCGACCAACATTCGGCTGGTGGCGGCGCTAAACTTTTCTGGTGGCAGTGGCTGCGGAATTAGGCGCCAGTTCGTAAGTGTGCATGTATAGCCTACTGAAACAGCTAAAGAAAGTGAACAACTTTCAATGTTGTTCATGTATTTGTTTATGGGCCACAATGTGGTTTATCAAAAGTACAGTTAAACCATGATGTCGTTACATTTAGCATACGCTATAGCCCAACAGTGGCAACAGTAGCAATTAAGGCAGACTTGCGGTTACAGATCACTAGTCTGAAAGTCCGAAGCATTACCATAGGCCTCACCCTAATCCATAAGAAGCGTAAAATAATCGCAACAAGTAGCTCAGTTGTGGCGAAGTGACCGTGCGACGCATAAGCTTATTTTAGCCTACTGCGTTTTCGCCTGACGTCTAGCTTTGTTCGCAAAATGACAAAATCGATTTTTTTTTGGTTTGATCAAGCCATCCTTTGGGGTACTACTTTACCTTTAGCTCGTTGGAAAGTTAGTAGTCAACTTCATGTCAGTGATAATTGAATATTTTTCGGTAGGTCTTACGGCTAATGGACACAATTTCGATGGCCAAGACCGTGCTTGCATATACAACCCATACACATTATAAATAAGTACATAAACAGACCCGAAACAAAGTAACCTTTGTGCTTGCCTTGGTCTGCGAGTGGCCCGACATCAGTTACACTGGCTACCAATTAAACAGCATATAGCCTACAAGATTGTAATAGTAACTTTTCATGTAAATCGAACTGGACAACTGTCATATCTTTATGATGCAACTGAAAAGTATCGTTCAACAAAAGTATCACGTTCGGCTTCAGCTCCACTTCTGCAGCGATCATATGTTAACACTGTTTTCTCTTCACGCGCGTTCTTGGCTGCAGCACTTGCTGTTGGGAATTCAATATCTGCATTAAACACTCTTAATTGTTGTCCAACTGGATATCTGAGCAGGTGCCAAGCTCATGCAGGTCACCCTGTCCAAAATTTAGGAACCACTGTGATCATAAACACCATTATTACCACTACAACCACACTATACTGGTGTACAGTAACAGTTGTATAAGAAACTGACGACAACCTGAAATTTGGGTCGTCCTGGCTGACAACTCCAACTTCAATATCAGATGCTTTGAAATCAGCCGTCAATACAGATGAAAGACACATAATGGCAAGCTGCAAAACAATATCTATTATTACCATGCGTCTGCATTATTTTGACGTTTAATATCAGTATAACAACATATAATCTCAAATATGAATCAGCATTATTTCTATTAATGAAGACATAACATACTGGACAATAAGCAAACTCTATATTTCCATGAACAAAACTATAACTACAATGAAAATGATCTTAAAACTGAAATGAAACGTTTTTATGACAGTTTTGAATTGATTTGCTGTGTGAGCTCAGCTGAACTAGGCAGCCAGTCGCTGTTGTGTGTACTTTTAGCAACGCTGTACAGGTGATTAGAAAAGAATCGGAGATACTCTGTTTCGGTTTTCAAAGTTTTAATAGAGTTTCGTGTTGACGTTGTTACTCATGCTTTCGAAACTGAAAGTAGCATCAAAAGTTAAATTGAAACTAAACAAAATTGTCTGCAAAACTAAAACCAAAAATTTAAGTACAAAGTAAGACTATAACCAAAATTAAACTTTAAACCAAAAAAGCATTTATGTTAATAATAAAGTAGTAAAATCTAGGGAATTGTGTTAATTGATAAGGTAATTAAAAACCACGCCTATTTCACTTGTAAAGTCTTAATTACACAAATTGAATCTATAAATAACTGACTAAATTTTTTTAGCTAAGTGAATATGTGACGTTATTTATGTGATGATAAATCATCAAAAGATATTACAGAAAATTGCACGAAATTAATAGCTTTTACAGCTTTACAGATCTAGCGTCTAATTATGGTGTTTCTGAATATCTTAAAGACAATCACCAGATAACGCCAAATATCACCAATAGACAAAAACTAAGAAAAACAGATAACTATGTTGCAACGAAGCAGCAGGGATACAATTTCTGACAATAAAAATTATTTTTAAAATAGAAAAAAACATATTCTAATTCAAAAATCTATAAATGATTAACCGAAACTGTCTTAATTCCATCCATCCAGTAGTTTTGACACAAGTCACAGCGTATTCAACCGACCATACATATCACAATTAGAGATCAATCAAACAGTCGAAGACCGAGCCAAACCAGTAACTTTTAAAGTTTATTCCGAACCAGTCAGAATCAGTTACTACACGCCTGCATGCCATACCTCGACCCTCCCCATTCCCTACTTGTACCAACCACAGCATCAGCTGTATTGTGGCACTGAAGCACTGAATGCATTGAAGGAGACTTCATTCATTCAATGCTTCAGTCTTTGATGCGACATGACACGACTCGCAAATGCCAATGATGGGCACAGTAAATGACTGCCGGGTGGCAAACTGACTACAGACATCAGTTAGCAACAAGTAGGGATGTACCGGATATCCAGTATTATCCGACCAGATATCTATTATCCGGTATCCGGCAAAAATTATCCGGTTTACTGACACTGTGTTGTAAGCATGAACGAGATGTGCAAGACATTAATGAAGGCAACGATACAGCAGTGAAATGTTATTGACTTGGGTTACAGCCACTAGATGCTGTCAGACTGAATGACAACTTTCTCTTTACATCGTGGGCCACCTGCTGCAACTTCTGCAAGCCTGTATATATAGGGGGAAGGGAAGGGACAGGATTTTCGCTCCAACAACAGTCAGAACGTGTGGAGCAGTTGATTTTTCTGAAAGTTAATTTGCCGCTGATTGACTTCAGTTATGAGTATTAATTACTATTAATTATTAATATTAATTACCTATAAAACCTTCTAAGAGTGAACTTAATCTGAACTCTGGTTATTTCAGTTAACGCATTTGGTCCATTCAAGTCACCCAATGTCTGAATTGAACAGAAACTGAAAGTTATCATTGTAGTTTTGTGTAGTATCGTGAACGGTGAAATATAGGCCTAGGCCTACATTGTTAATGCGTGATGCATCAAGCCTGCAACTTGGTAACAATACATTAGAAAACAATAGAATACAATGGAATACAATACAAGTGAGAAAGTATACAATTCAAATAAGAAACAATACTGAAAAAAATTACTGATTAGTTAATAACTGTCTTTAAAGAGTTATCTAACGATGAAGTTAGAGACAGTGTTTGTTGTTGAGGACACACTCAAATAGTTTGTGATCAACATCCTCAACCAGCTGAGCTGTTGGCGGTTCATCTGCACGACAGAGTCCAGATCTTTTGGTGCAATTGATGCAGTGCAAAACTAAACTTAATTATACGACTACATCAAGTAAAATTCGTTACTGTAATACTGTCGGTGACGGTGACTTGGTGTGATACATCAGGCCTATGCTAAGTTGGCGTACGGCTGACTGGCAGCGTGCATCCGGCCGGATACCGGATATTCATTATCCGGTATCCGGTAAAATCGCTATCTGGTACATCCCTAGCAACAAGTGAAATCAGTCAATGGCAGACTGAAACCGATACTAGCGTCGGGTAATCAGTACTCTCATATACCACTCATATCAGCTTGGTATAATTATCGATGGTTTTTGATTCCATACCTGCACTGATACTGCTAACACATGGTAGCATAACACAAACAACCGTCCTTAATTATGTTCATTTACTGCACTTCAAAGCATGAAGCATCGCCTGTTTGTGCTTAACTGGTATGATTGACAACTGACAACTGGCATATAGGCTTACATTGTAGTGGGACGCCCGAAACTGGACCGGTTTGATCTCTAACGACAATAGGCACACTACACTCTCACAGTGTGGTGTGCATGTAATAATTTACAGACAAATGATAAACTGTAGCAATTAAGCCAAACTGGCAACAATACCTCAATGGCTTCATCTTCATTATAGTCTTGTTTCTTTTTTATGCGTTTTTCAAGATAGTTGCTTGCCTCTGTCTGCTTCACACCAGCTGCAGTGGCCTTATAGCCACAGTAGTAGCCGGCTGGGTCGGCTTTATAGACTGCTGGACCATAGTTATCATCAATGCCAATCATGATAATTGCTGTGATCGCAACAACAACCAATGAACAATTCTTACTGCTATCAAGTACTATAAGACAGCCTATCATTAGCAATGGCTATAGGACATTATTGTCGTATTGAGGCAACTAAACTGTTTCTACTTTATCAACATCAGGCAGACATTTAGACGAAAAAAAGCCAAAATATTAAAAAATTATTAAACTGCCAACTAGTACATAAACCAATCGTACTAACTGTCTACATGGTGTTCCAAACAATACACAGTAAAAGTTCATTTTGCTGAGACAGAGAGAGAGATTTTGTGGTCTTCTTTTTGTCTAACCAGCAACATGAAAACAGTGGAGGTCGGCACAACTGCAACTAATTGACAACCCACAGTCATTGTAATGGTGTTTTTCAAAGCTTAATTAGGCCAAATACTGATTCTCTCAATGTATCAAAACTACTTATAAAGACTCCAGTGCAGTTTTTCCCAGGCCAGATACACTTCTGGGTGGCAAAACAAGCGTTGAAGCACAAAAAGCAATTCACTATTATGACTTACAGCAGCCGAGTGGCCTCATCTCTGCACTCTGAGTGTACACCTGCGAGATGTCAGCAATTCTCTTGCACAGCATTTCGACAGGTATGTCTCGCCCATTCTTGTATTTCCAGCTAGCAGCCTCATAACGAGCACGACGTACCTCATACCTGCTGTCAGCTGCACAGACAGACTAGTGGAGCACTTATTCCAAGGCACAGGCAATAACGTTCCAATAAAATAACTGCGTAGATCAGGCTTAAACACAAAACAATTGTTCAGTAAAAATTTAAATATTAGCAATTCATCAAAAGGTTAAAACTTAACATCACTAACAATTCAAAACATCTAATCAGTTTAAACAAACTACAAGTAAATAATTACAAACCGATCATTCCAGTCATGACACATCCAATCCTTTCAGTCAGTGTAAACAGGTGTGTCACTGTGTCAGGGTCAAGCAGCTTGTCCTGTTAACATCAATTATCATCTGCACTGGCAAAGAACAGCCATGTTGCCAATGTATGTTTGCTGTAGCTAACATATGAAAGTATGAAGCAGATGGCCTACAATGCTAAAAGCCTATACTGGGTGGAGAAGAAAACTGTGCACATACAAATATACACATTGCACAAGATGTCACCAAAATTATGCATTTTAGTTATTAGTGCTGTGAGCAATACACAAAAAGTAAGTTCAATTAAACAGCATCAATCCTCAGATAATAAATTACTTTCTACAAAAAATGGTTCACAGCAGCATGCTAGAATATATAACAGGAAGTAAGCACATCTTACAACACGCGACTAATTAATCTATGGTTAACAGCAATAGTTAGCGTGTTTAACCATGTCACAGCCAACATACAGAGAGTCTATGTGGTTCGAATTCACAAAATTCATGGACGCCAGGAGAAAAGTTGCTGGCATGAGTACTAAGTAGGCATAGGTTGTAAAGTCTACTATGTATAACTAAAATACACCATATAGACTATTAAGGTTTGAACTATCTAGTGATAGAGTGGTCTGTTTTTTTCTCTGTGTGTATTAGCTTTTATTGTCAGTTGTGTGCTTTTATTTCTATGTTCAACACGAATGAGGTTGCCACGATTTAATTACTTTTACCATTATCAGCATGCCACTATGCATTGGTTATGTTTACCGGTATGGTATCGGTGGCCGGGAGTTTCAAGATAGCAGCTGTTTTGTCCAACCTATTGCTATAGGCTACTGCACCAGCGCACCTAACAGTGGATGGCTCCCCCTTGTTTATCGCTCCTGCAGATACAGCAGTGATTGGTTCTGCCTGTGCTGTGGTGGTGTGACGTCATATGTATGTAACCTCAGGTTGGCTACAATTTGGCAAAGTCCTAAGCCACCCCAACAAAACATGCCACCTTGCGATGCCAACAATGATATTTTTTGCCCCTTCTCCTGTATTTATCGCAGAAGTGCCATAAAGGCAGACATGGATGTGGACAACAGTAAATATTATGTATACTTGGACACAATGTGAAGCACTCTATCATGTTACAATGCACAGAATGACAGTGTCGTCATTACTCGTGATGATCAACCACCGGCCAATGTTTACGTCTCCGACGTCGGCATTTCAGACCATTGCATGATCCAGTGCACAATGAATCTGTCCGCACCAGCACCACCGTACATAACACGTAAACACCGGACATGGAAAAAAATTTAAGCAGGATGCGTTTCAATCTGCCGTGCTTTCATCTGTGCTTTGTGATCCATCTGTTTATGAAGTGGATGTGACTGAAACAAATTGTATGGAGTTTCAGGACAAGCTTGTCAGGTTGTAGAATGATACACTGACTGCTCTTCTGGACGATCATACACCAGTTGTGAGCAGCAAAATTTGTCTCAGCCCGAAGAATGATGAGTGGTTTGATAGTGATTGCAGGAAGGCAAAGAGAAGTGCTAGAAGACTTGATCATCAATACAAGCGGGAAGGCTCTGATCACAGTAGAAAAATATGGATTAAAGCACTCCGTGATTACCACAATCTAGCTGATGCAAAGTGCTCTTCGTTTTGGAAGACCAAAGTTTGTGAAGCGACAAATGCCTGACAAGCTTGGAAGATAGTTGACACTATACTGTGTCATGGTACCAGTAAGCTAAGTTCGCAGACTTCTTCCTTATCTGCAGTTGACCTCACAGACTATTTTCAAAAGAAAGTCAGCGATATCAGGAAGTCTAACTGAAGGAGCTGGTAATCAATCATATGGAAGCAATACTTCTGGGCTATCATTACTGTCTCTCTCGTCAGTCAGTGTCATCGACACAGTTCGGCTTATTCGGCAATCGCCAATGAAACAGTGCTCCCTTGATCCAGTGCCGACTTGGCTGATCAAAGACATTACTGATTTATTGGCACCATTCATCACACGTATCATCAACATATCTTTAACCAACAGTCATGTCTCACCCGTTCTTAAGAACGCATACATAACACCATTTCTTAAGAAATGTAGACTGAATGTTAATTAAGTGTGCAATTACAGACCGGTATCAAACCTTTCATTATTGTCAAAGACGCTGGAGAAAGCAGTCAGTCAGCAGTTGGAATGGTATCTGACTCGTGCTGGACTATTCCCGTCTCATCAGTCCGCCTATAGAAAGCATCATTCTACCGAGAGTCTCTTGCTACGAGTAACGTCAGATCTCATCAGCCATCTGGACAAGGGTAAAGTGGCACTAACTGCGTTTTTAGACTTATCCGCAGCCTCTGATACTGATGACAAAGAGATATTGCTGAATCGTCTGTCAACCTCATTTGGTATTCAAGGCACAGCTCTGATGTGGTTCTCATCATATTTAACTGGTCGGACAGAATATGTTTGGTTCAACGGTGCTAAGTCCCTTGAGAGAACTGTAAGACATGGTGTTCCACAGGGACAAGTTCTCGGTGAGCTCTTGTTTTTGTTATACACAGCTGACCTTGATGAGATTGCAATGCGACACAGTGTTGAAGCTCAGTTCTATGCTGATGATTAACAGACTTGTTTTCAGCACACCAGATGCAGCTGCATCCTCTGCAAACCGTCTGTTGGCTTGCCTAGACGAGATAGCTGAGTGGATGTGAGTCACTCATCTATGCCTAAATCCCACAAAGTCACAGTTTATGCGCTGTGCTACCATGCGTCGTCGGGGACAACTTGATGAGTCGCCAATTAACTTCTGTGGCACGCAGATCACTCCAGTAAAAATAATCAGAAACCTTGGTGTGATGATGGACTCCTCGTTGAACTTCCTTCAGCATGGTAATCACGTTGTCAGTAGCGGGTTTTATCATCTGCGATTGATTAAGAGTTCGATTAAGTCTCTACCGTTCGAGACTGCGAAGGCACTGGTCAACTGTTTTGTCATCAACAGAATTGACTACTGTAACAGTCTTCTGGCTGGTGTCCCTCGATATGCTCTTCATCGGTTACAACATGCAATGAATGCTGTGGCTAGGATGCTTTGTGGTGCAGGAAAATACTGTCATGTGTCCAGTTTGATCCGTGAACATCTCCACTGGTTGCCTGTACCACAGCTCATTCGTTACAAACTGTGTTTGACAATGCTCAAAGTGATACACAGACTGGCGCCACCATACTTATCTGAATTGTGTGAACACGCTAACAACTCCGTTAGAACTCGGTCGTCCGCTCGTGGTGACTTCAAAATTCAGAGAACCAGAACAAAGTTCCGTCAAAGGGCATTTGTTGTGGCTCGACCTGCCGCCTGGAACAGTTTGCCATTCAACATCTGCAACTCTGCAACCTTGAACCGTTTTAAAACTGCGTTTAAATCTTTTATGTTTAGCCTAGAGTACTGACTGTTTTAGGAGCATTTTAGTGCATGTTCCGTTTTTGTATGGTGCCCTTGAATAAGCTACTGTGTTACGGCGCCTTAGAAATCGTCGTTGTATTATTATTATTATTATTAACAAATTGGTACAAACTGGCACTTTCTTCTGTGTGACAACAACAGCTGAATCTGTGCCACGTACAGCAACTGATGTCATTCCAGCTTGGTTAATGGCTTTGAATGCATACTCTGCAAAGCATAATAACATGCACTGCATTGCCAAAAGTAACTGAAAGTAGACAAAAAGCCATAATTACAACTATGACAAGACGGTAAGCGAAAGCTTACAAACACAAAAGCTGACTGTTGCCCAATAGCATATAAGTTATTATGCTGCATTGCCACTCTTATTTCTTTGTGAAACGTTTGCTGTGCATTCATCATCGCTATATTTAGCAGACAGTGGGTCTATTAGCACATCCCAGTAGCATGCAGCACTCTCTAGTAGGCCTAAATGGTCATTTAGGGTACTGGCTAATAAATTTCTACCGTATTTTGCATAGTTACTAGAGCACAACACAAAGTTCACAAGTGTCGAACTCGAAACATAACTGGCCTCCGAACTGCTCTTTTCGTCAACTTAGAGAAAATTACAAACCAAACTGAACACGGGTAAATCAGACGTACCGGTGGCTCATGTTCTAAACAACACTAGAGCTCGGCAATGCCCACCACATCATGTGACCCTATCTTGTAAAAAATTTGGACACAGGATAATATGAAGAAAACAAAGGAAGAATTTTTTTTGGAAGGAACCCCCTTTGAGTTAAATTTACCATGCAAAAACTTTGGTCAGGTTAGCGGGATATTTAACACAAAAATCCGTGAGATAGCTATAGCTGTTTTATCACAATACATGGATGTCACAGGTGGAAGTAGAATTAGTAGCGTGCATACTATGACTAATTGACAATAGCTGAATTGTTACAATGCTTTGCTGCAACAATTGTCTAAAATTGAGAAACAGGATGTACAACAACTGCAGTAACTGTAAAAATTTTGAAACAGTGAATAGCAGTAAGAGTATCATCCTATGTATCATGTATAATATGTATTACTAGTATCAGTCAGAAATCTGACATGTGGCAACCTCACAATACAATAAGCAGACAGTTCACCAAGCCAATCCTTTGCATTTCCAAGTCATTACTAGGCAGTTAAGTGTAGGCTGTGATCATTGGTATATAGAGTTGCGCTCAAGACGCCACAACTCACATGGCACTCCACTTTGCATACGCCTACATACTGTATGATAGCTGTTTGTGATAATTAAGGAAACTTGGTTCATGCTCGTCCAACTGTTGTCACACAAAGCAGCATTTCATTCAGTGGATAATAACTCACGCACAGCAATAAACTTTCACCTCTAGTTCTCAAACATGGTAGCTTGATCATTCCAGAGTAGTTTGCTCATTTTATACAAGAGATCGAACCAGTCCAGTTTATGGTTCTGTTTTGGCACAGACCACAGCCAGTTCCATTCCGCTCGGTCTCAGCAGCATCGTCAGCCATGGACATTGGCCGATTAGATCATGTTACATCAGTGCTTGATATCTCTAGCAGTTATATAGTGTAGCCGATATTGTCATCCATGAATGATTTCACCTGCTGATAACCGACGTTTGAAATTCTAGCATGATTTTGCCAGCTGGCAGTCAATCATTGCACTGATGGTCAACATGTGCCACACATCAACCACTGAAGCCTGAACAGTGTCAGTTTTGATGTCAGAAATGTCAGTGTTAACATCAACACAAATCCAAATCTCAAGAATCATGGCATCGTCATCATCACACTATCACACATGCAGAGGACGCTGTACATCCTTTGCATGCCTGCTGACTTGCATCTCATTGGTGTGATGACGTATAATAGGTCTAAGTGCAGAGAATTAGTCCTGATACCTTTATGACACCACTAATCAGTGTCTGTGTTTCTGTATGGGCCATTGTACAGGTGATGC
>Ga0209365_1000077_pt1 | contig 16416 bp, 21 predicted proteins | sample WorMetimpBELIZE2_FD_187389 | JGI IMG/M metagenome (GOLD analysis project Ga0209365, IMG submission 187389) | Marine gutless worms symbiont microbial communities from Max Planck institute for Marine Microbiology, Germany - Olavius imperfectus... | ecosystem: Host-associated > Annelida > Digestive...
CGCGCCGGCGCTCCCCGCCCAGGGCCGCACCACCATCGACGGCATCCACCGGGTCCGTGGCACGCCCCTAGCGCAGACCCGGTTCGCACGGGACTCCATCAGGCCCATCACCAGCTCGGTGGTGGCCGAAATCCTGGCCCGGCAGAGCCGGCACAGGATCGGCGGACTCTCCCTGGCGGACTCCGGCGACCCCGACCGGCTGCAAGGCGCACTTCGGCGGGAGCGTGCGCGCGGCTGCCGGCTGATCGTCTACGACGCGGTCGAGCAAGCGCACCTCGACCAGCTCGCGGCGCTGGTGATCCAAAGCCCGGAACCCCTGCTGCCGGCGGGCTCCGCCGGCCTGGCGGCCGGTCTCGCGGGCCGACTGCTCCCCCAGCGGACCATTGAGTCCGCGCCTCTACCGAGTACCCAGCTTCAAGCGGTGCGGCGAGAACCCCCCCAGTCGGCTATCCCTGCCGGAATGACAGATTTCCACACGGCGGACCAATGGGAAGTCGCGGAGCCGTCAGAAGCTACGAATTTACGACCTCGGTCGAAGCCGGGTACCGGTTTGGAACGGCTCCTGATGGTGTGCGGAACCGGCGCCCCGGTGACCCGGCGGCAGACCGATACCCTGTTGGCCCGGTATCCCGGCCTACGCCACGAGTCGGCACCCGAGTGGTTGATCGCGGCCTCGGCCCAGGACCGACGCCGACGCGCAACCGAGCTGCGCGCCGCCTGGACTGGTGGTATCCTAGCCTTAGGGGTTCGGCCCCTGTCCCCTGCCGGCTCAGCGGTGACCCCCGAACAGACCGAGCTGGGGTTGGCGGGATTGGCGGACCTGGCCTTGCGGATCCTGCGGGCCAGCCCGGTGGAGGGGCTCTTTCTCTCCGGCGGCGAGACGGCCGCCGCCTGCTTTCGTGCCTACGGCGGTGAGGCCATCGCCTTGCACCGGGAAATCCTACCCGGCCTAGTGCTCGGGCGTTGGGTCGGCGGCGTCGCCGACGGCCTGCCCGTGGTCACCAAGGCCGGCACCTTCGGCACCGAACAAACCCTGGTCGCACTCTATGAATGCCTGTCCGAAGAAACCGGATGATGAGGACCGTGATGGCCAAGCAGCTATCTGTTAGGTCCCGGATGATTACGAAGGATTTTTTCAAAGCGCTAGTTTTTTTGCGCGTGCCAGGATTTAGAGCATTTGGAAGGGTGTTTGGTGGTGTAGACCTTTCTGTGGGATGTGGTGATTTACCGAATAATAAAGCCAACACCTGATAGTGGTTCCTTCTCTCGCGGTATCAATCCTCGTCGTCCTCGCCGGACTCCGACCGCAGACGGTCCACCAGTTCCACATAGGCCATGGGGGCTGCGTCCCCGGCGCGAAAGCCGCACTTGAGGATCCGCAGATAGCCGCCAGGACGGGCTTGGTAACGCGGGCCCAGCTCGACGAAGAGCTTGCCGACCGCCTCTTTGTCGCGCAGGCGCGCAAAGGCCAGCCGCCGCCGATGCACGGAGTCGGTCTTGGCCAGGGTAATCAGGGGCTCGGCTACCCGCCGCAGCTCCTTCGCCTTGGGCAAGGTAGTCTTGATGAGCTCGTGGCGAAAGAGCGAGCTCACCATATTGCCGAACATGGCGCGCCGGTGCGAGCTGGTACGATTGAGGGACCTTCCGGCCTTGCGGTGACGCATGGTTCTGTCCTCGCCTCTAGTCGACAACGAGCTCGTCGATGTTCTCCGGTGGCCAGTTCTCCAGCCGCATGCCGATGGACAGCCCGCGGGTGGCCAGCACGTCCTTGATCTCAGTAAGGGATTTCTTGCCGAGATTCGGGGTCTTGAGCAGCTCGACCTCGGTCCGCTGAATCAAGTCTCCGATCAAATAGATGTTTTCGGCCTTGAGACAGTTCGCCGAGCGCACGGTGAGCTCCAGGTCGTCCACCGGCCGCAGCAGGATCGGATCAATCCGCAGTTGCTTGGGCTCATCCTCGGCGCCCATGTCGACCAGTTGGGCGCCCTCCAGGACCACGAAGCTGGAAAGCTGATCCCGCAGGATGGCCGCCGACTTCTGTATCGCCTCCTTGGGATCGATGGTGCCGTTGGTCTCCAGGTCGATCACTAGGCGATCCATGTCGGTCCGTTGCTCGACCCGCGCGGACTGGACGACGATGGCCACCCGCCGCACCGGACTGAAGGAGGCGTCCAACGGCAGCTTGCCGATGTGGCGCTTATTTTCCATCCCCATCTCCCGTTGGGAGACCGGCTCGTAACCACGGCCGCGGCGCACGGTCAGGGCCATGCTGACCTCACCCTCGCCGGTAAGATTAGCGATCATCAGCTCCGGATTGGCGATCTCCGCCGTATGATCCAGGGCGATATCGCCAGCGGTTACCAGGCCCGGCCCGCGTTTGAACAGCGTGAAGGTCGCCTCGTCCTTGCCCGTGAGGGAGATCGCCAAGTCCTTGAGGTTGAGCAGGATCTCCAGCACGTCTTCCTGGACGCCTTCCAGCGTGGTGTACTCATGGAGCACGCCCTGGATCTCCACCTCTGTGACCGCGCAACCGGAAATCGAAGAGAGCAGGATGCGGCGTAGCGCATTGCCCAGGGTGTGACCAAAGCCACGTTCCAACGGCTCCAACGAGATCCGAGCGTGACTCCGCCTCCCGTCGATCGGCTCGACCTTTACGATACGCGGCTTGAGAAAGTCGCCAACAGCATCAGCCATGCAAGACCCTCCTGTGCTTCCTTACTTGGAGTAGAGTTCCACGATGAGCGATTCGTTGATGTCCGACGGGAAATCCTCGCGGTCTGGGACGCGCTTGAATGTTCCCTTCAGCGCCGTGGCATCGACCTCGATCCAATTCACGAATCCATACTGCTCCGCCAGGGCCATCGCATTCTGGATGCGAACCTGCTTTCTGGCCTTCTCCCGCACCTCGACATGGTCCGCTTCGCTGACCTGAAAGGAGGGCACATTGATACCTTTACCATTGACCAGTATGCCCTTGTGACTGACCAATTGCCGCGCCTCCGCACGGGTGGCCCCGAATCCCATCCGGTAGACGACATTGTCGAGACGCCGTTCGAGCAATCGAAGCAGGTTCTCGCCGGTAGCGCCCTTGGCGCCGGCCGCCTTCTTATAGTAGTTGCGGAACGGTCTCTCCATGACGCCGTAGATACGGCGCACCTTCTGCTTCTCGCGCAGCTGCAGGCCATAGTCGGAGATCCGCCGCCGCCGCTCGCCGGTCTGACCCGGAACCTTCTCCAGATTACACTTGGTGTCCAGAGAACGCGCACGACTCTTCAGCGAGAGATCGGTGCCCTCACGCCGCGCTAACTTACAGGTGGGACCTGTGTACCTTGCCATATTCTTCGGACCTATCGAATGGGAGACTGACGGAAATCGGTTAGTGGAAACCCTGAATCTCTCAAGGCTCTGCTGGTGGTGTTGTTATTCTGTTGTCTCCGGGTAGATATCTCCTTAGATATAAGATGGGCATAGCCCATCCTACAAACTGCCGAATGCCGAAAAGTAGGGTGGGCTGTGCCCACCAAACAACAGAATTGCACCACCACCGCTCCGCTTATACCCGCCGCTTCTTCGGCGGACGACAACCATTGTGCGGGATGGGCGTCACGTCCGTGATGCTCGCAATCTTGAAGCCGGCGTTATTGAGCGCCCGCACCGCCGATTCCCGACCGGGCCCCGGCCCTTTGACGTTGACGTCCAGATTCTTCAGTCCGACTTCCTTGACCGCCTGACCTACGCGGTCCGCCGCTACCTGGGCGGCGAACGGGGTGCTCTTGCGGGAGCCGCGAAAGCCGGAGCCTCCGGCGGTTGCCCAGCCCAGGGCGTTCCCCTGCCGGTCGGTAATGGTGATGATGGTGTTGTTGAAGGAGGCGTGGATATGGGCAATCCCATCCGCTACCTGCTTCTTGATCTTCTTCTTGGTCCGGGTCGGCTTTGCCATTTTCTAACGTCCAGTTGAATTTTTCGCCAGATATCTTTTATGCACTGAATTACCCGAAAAAGCACCTATATAATTAGATGTCAACCATAGGGATAACTCCCGATCAAATATAATCTTAAGACACGACAGTTAACTTTTACTATTTCAATGACCAAAACCAAATCTCTCTCGAGTTAAAGTAACAATTGGAGTTACATATTACTATCGGATTTGATGCATCGATAAAATCAATATGGCAGCTACCGTAGCCTGCAATTTTCCAAAAAAGAACCACCTCCTTTCAACCTACCACATTTTTAATGAACTCAGAAGGTTTATATACTTCCGGCCTGCTAAAAACGCTAAACCTCATAAGTTGATCCGCCAATAGCTTAGCGCCCGGCTCAACAAGCTTTCCCTTATATAGACCATCCCTAATCTTCAAGCGACCAACAAAATTCACACCGGATTTGATCAATGCAAGACTCATGCGAACTGCGCATGTATTTTCGTAAGCTGGATTTTATTTTTCAAATCATCAAGACTATGCCCTATCTCCTTATAAACATCCTCATGCAGACATATAGCTGGAACTGATTCGCTCAGACGAATAGTACTTACTCTTAAGGAGAAAATAAACCACTTTCATTTCCCTATCCTCGCAGGGATAATGTTGACTTAGAATATCTTCGATAACCTTGGACGCACGCTTGTTGAAACGGCTGCTATCCAGCCTTTTAAACTCCTCAAAAATACGTTCTCGTAACGTAACTGCTTTAAAAGTCCGATAGTCACACCAAGACTTTCTCTCCGTAGCATCCATTACGCCTAGCAGATAAAGTTCGGCATTTATGTATGACTGAAAGACTGAAAGAATTTTTGAGCCGTCAAATCAACGCTATCAACCCCTATATGATCCAAACTTATCGAACCCTAAGCACATACTGATGCAGAGAAAAATATAATCAACGGTGCGATGACCAGGAGCATAAAACCTAATCCGCCTGAAGCTTTACTTTATTATAACCGAGGTTGGGTAGCTTTTTGCATTAATCATCCACTCGATCTTATACGATCAATTCAATCCCTTCCCATAAGATTCTCGGTAGTGGTAAATTTTCACGTGATAAGGTATCTCCCTGAGTCACATCGAACATCACACAAAGAGCTAGCGCCACCAAGAGAGACCAGGATGAAAGAGAAACGACCATGGTCTCTGGGCCTGCGATGACAGGCGCGCGGATGATCGGCGACGGCCTGGAAAAAACCTAAAAAACCTTGGTAGTGGTAAATAAATGATAAAATGGCGGATCGTCCCCACAGCTGAATAGGACAGGATCCACAGGATTTTTCTTGGGTTGTAGCACAGGCGTCTCCGCCGGCCTCAAACCATGCCGCGCGTAGGATAGGCCAAGCTCGCATCTTTAGGTCTTGACCACCACCAAATCAAGAATTCCGATCATCTGGATAAAAAAATCCTGTGAATCCTGAATCATCTTATTCATCCTGTCCGATTAGAGCGTTGCCGTGAGCATTCAGCCTGTAGGACTGCCGTCTGATGTTGGACTATCCGCCACTCCGACATTTATGTATTTACCACCATCAGATTCTCTTTTGTTTCTTCAACGGTTTCCCCTTGACCGTTGGCACCTAGAAATTCTGGGTCTATCGCCTAGAAAACTCCTTCCGGTGCCGTCTCGATAATTGCCGTTACTTCGGCTTTCATATTAACGTTTGATCGGACGCCGCGGTCCTTTGCGGGTGCGGGCATTGGTGCGAGTGCGCTGACCGCGTAACGGCAGGCCACGGCGATGACGGATCCCCCGGTTGCAGCCCAGGTCCATCAGGCGCTTGATGTTCATGGAGACTTCGCGGCGCAAGTCGCCCTCCACCGTCTGCCTGGTGACCTCCGAACGCAGCTTGTCGATCTCCCCTTCGGAGAGGTCCTTGATCTTGGTATCGGTAGTGACGCCGGCGGCACCGCAGATTCGCGCCGCCAAGGTACGGCCGACACCGTAGATGGACATCAAGGCGATGACGGCGTGCTTTCGGTCGGGAATATTGACACCGGCGATACGGGCCATGCTCTTTTACCTCCAAAGCCGCTTAACACGCAGCCAGCTAAACAAAGTATCTTATCAATAAAGATGCGGATAATCAAGATAAAACTGCTAGTCGCTGGTTACCAGCCATGTAGATCGGGTTAAAACACATCCTTACGATGTTTCAGATCGCATACTCAGCCTAGCCTGTTGGAGCCGTGACAGGATGGAGCGTGCGTACCCTTCTGAGAAGGGTTGATGGAGAACAGGGTTAGCCAACTCGAAGATCATTTCTCGCAGAGAGTCCTCATCTCGTTCTTCCATGCCGATGTCTTCTCGCCCTTCGATAGCGTCAGCCCATGTTTCAACCAGATTTGCGATTACCTGGCCAGCTAAGTAACGTCGGAGCACATTTTCAATATGATTTAGTTTCAGTATGCTCAACTCTTGATCGCTATCCTATCCAAGACGAGCTAATGCTTCTAATGTTGTTTCGATTGGCAACGACAGAACGAGCAACTGCGTGAGAAGAATCTTTCGAGTATCATTCTCCATGTGCATCCCTCTATGCTTAAAACTTCTGCTTGATATGAACAATCTTAACCATATGGATCAATAGTTGTTTTTGTATATCCGGTAGTATTCCCTAATCCATCAGCTGTATCTACCGCTCTCTTTGCCTTTTTGATGTTTCGGAGTTTCCTCCCATGTCGTAATGTCCTGATTGCCTTTGGCGCAGCCCGCAGCAGTGCGTTTCTGACCCTGACAATAGCCCCTATCATCCTAGACCTCCCTGATATTCAGATAGTTTGAATTAATCGTGGGACCATCCAGCAGACTCCATCAAGTCTGCTATATCATCAAGCCGAGACTCTGGATCCATTTTTGGCTCGGTGAGGTATTGCCGTACCTCTTGTACCTGGAAGAAATCCAGAAAGGGGGTGAAAGTAAGGCAAGTAAACTAGGCTATTTCGGACTCCGTTACAATTCCCAATCTAGCGGCCGCATTTTCACATTCACATATGTGTTCATCGAGCTCAACGTCTGAAAACTGTGTGGATTCATCGCCTTTATGAACGATTAACATAGCTCAACCGTGAATTCTATGGAATCACCCCTCACAAGTCTTCCTGTCCCGGGGATAGCTATAGACAAGCGTTCACTGCGTCTTACCCCTGGCGTTGCTTGTGGCGCGGGTCCTTGCAGATCACGCGCACCACGCCGTTACGGCGGATGATCTTGCAGTTGCGACATACCTTCTTTACCGAAGCCCTGATTTTCATTGCTCCACTCCAATCCCGAATATGTGATGTTCTTACCGGGGCATCAACGGATCATACCGCCGCCGGGCGACTTGAGATTGGCCTTTTTCATCAGGCCCTCGTACTGGTGCGACATCAGATGCGCCTGGATCTGGGCCATGAAATCCATGATCACCACCACCACGATCAGCAGGGAGGTGCCCCCGAAATAGAAGGGGACATTCCAGCCGACGATCAGGAACTCCGGCAGCAGACAGACGGCGGTGATATAGATGGCCCCAACCGCCGTCAGCCGCGTCATTACGGTATCAATGTAGCGCGCCGTCTGCTCGCCCGGCCGAATGCCCGGAATGAAGGCCCCGGACCGCTTGAGGTTGTCCGCCGTCTCCTTGGCGTTGAATACCAGCGCCGTGTAGAAGAAGCAGAAGAAAATAATAGCCAGGGCATAGAAGATAACGTATACCGGCTCACCGGGGGAGAGTTTACTCGTGATGTCGGCCAGCCAGTGGAAGTCCTCGGATTGGCCGAACCATTGCCCCAGGGTGCCGGGAAACAGGATGATGCTGGAGGCAAAGATGGGCGGAATCACGCCCGCCATGTTCAGCTTCAGGGGCAGGTGGGTACTTTGGGCGGCCATGAGGCGGCGCCCTTGCTGGCGACGCGCATAATTGACCGTGATCCGGCGCTGACCACGCTCGACGAAGACCACAAAGGCGGTCACCCCCAGGGCCAGCACGAAGAGGGCGAGCACCACGAGCGTGTTCATCTCCCCGGTCCGCACCAGCTCCAGGGTACCGCCGATGGCCGAGGGCAATCCGGCGACGATGCCGGCGAAGATAATCAGGGAGATGCCGTTGCCGATGCCTCGCTCCGTGATCTGCTCGCCGAGCCACATCAGAAACATGGTGCCGGTGACCAGGGAGACGGTCGCCGTGAATACGAATCCGTAGCCGGAGGTGACGACGATGGCCGAGCCCCCCGCGGTCTGGCCCTGCAGGGCGATGGAGATACCGATGGCCTGGAAGGTCGCCAAGGCCACCGTACCATAGCGCGTATATTGGGTAATCTTGCGCCGTCCGGCCTCGCCTTCCTTCTTGAGCTGTTCCAGCTTCGGCATGACGGCCGTCATCAGTTGCATGATGATGGAGGCCGAGATATAGGGCATGATGCCCAGCGCGAACAGGCTGGCGCGCTCCAGGGCGCCGCCCGAGAACATGTTGAACATGTCCAGGATCGAGCCCTGGTTCTGATCGAACAGGTAGGCCAGGGCTTCCGGGTTCACACCGGGCACCGGAATGAAGGTGCCGATCCGATACACCAGCAGAGCGCCGAGCACGAACAGCAATCGCTGGCGCAGCTCCGTGAGCCGCCCCATACCGCCTAACGCGCTGAGCATGGCCGAGCTGTCTTTAGCCATCAGGGTATCGTCTTAAGCCTTGTTGAAAGTTCGTAGGTTGGGCAAAGGGCCAGGGATGGCCCGTGCCCAACACCGAATGTTGGGCACTGCCCGACTTGCGTACAGCGATACCGAAGTACCGATAACCTGGGGATCATTTCTTTTGCCCACAAATTAAGAACCACGAATGGACACGAATATTAGTGTAGATTCGTGCCCATTCATAGTTCCTGTTTCTCGGAACCCAGTTCATGAAGTTGCCGATTTTTTCTTCGGCATATCCTCGACGGTGCCGCCCGCTGCCTCGATGGCGGCACGCGCGCCCTTGGTGACGACCAGACCCCGCACCGTCAGGGCGCGATCCAGGTCGCCGGCGGCGATGACCTTGACGCGCCGAATCCTGGCCGAGACCAGAGCCGCTTTTCGCAGGGCCGCAAGATCGACCACATCTCCGGTGACCCGTGCCAGCTCATGCAGCCGGATCTCGTCCTTGACCCGCGCCTTGCGCGAGCGAAAACCCACCTTGGGCAGACGACGCTGCAAGGGCATCTGGCCGCCTTCGAACCCCCCCTTGAGACCGGCGCCGGAACGGGATTTCTGACCCTTGTGGCCGCGCCCGCAGGTCTTGCCGTGGCCACTGCCGATCCCGCGACCGACGCGCTTGGCGGTACGCCGGCTGCCCGGCGCGGGCTGAATGTCATTGAGGCGCATCGGGCACTTCCTCCACCACCTTGACCATATAGGCGACCTTGTTCACCATGCCGCGGGTCGCCGGGGTGTCCTCGACCTCCACCACCTGGTGCATCCGCCGCAGCCCGAGCCCCCGCACGCAGGCCTGGTGCCGCCCCAGGCGACCGCCGAGACCCCGCACCAGGGTAATCTTCATCGTCTTCTTGTCCGTCATCGCCTACCCCAGGATCTCTTCAACCGTCTTGCCGCGCTTCGCGGCCACGGTCTCCGCATCCGCCATCATCCGCAGGCCCTTGATGGTGGCCTGGATCACATTGATCGGATTATTAGTACCGATACACTTGGCCAGCACATTCTGCACGCCGAGCACCTCGAACACCGCACGCATGGCCCCCCCCGCGATGATGCCGGTCCCCTCGGAGGCGGGTTTCATAAACACCCGCGCCGAGCCGTGACGACCGACCATGGGGTATTGCAGGGTCGTGCCCTTGAGCCTGACCTCGACCATATTCTTGCGCGCGCCCTCCATAGCCTTCTGGATGGCCACCGGGACCTCGCGCGCCTTACCGGTGCCGTAACCGACGTTACCCCTGCCGTCGCCCACCACGGTCAGGGCCGAAAAGCCGAACTGACGACCGCCCTTGACCACCTTGGCGACGCGGTTTACCGCCACCAGCTTTTCGAGTAAGCCATCGCCTTCCGACTTGGGATTGAAATTCGACATGGTTCAGCCCCTAGAATTGCAGCCCGTGTTCCCGCGCCGCTTCGGCCAGGGCCTTGACGCGACCATGGTAGCGAAAGCCCGAGCGGTCGAACGCTACCCGCTCGATCCCCGCCGATTTGGCACGCTCGGCAATGGCCTTACCGACAACCGTGGCCGCCGCTGTATTGCCCGCATGTCCCGCGCCTACGTTCGACCGGCGATATTCCTTGTCGAGGGTAGAGGCACTGGCCACCACCCGGCTGCCGTCCGGGTCTATGACCTGCGCATAAATATGGCGGGGGGATCGGAAAACGCAGAGACGATAGACGCCCAGCTCCCGAATCTTGGCGCGGGCACGCGCCGCGCGGCGCATGCGGGCCTGTTTCTTATCCATCCCGATACCCCTTACTTCTTCTTCGCTTCTTTGCGCAGGACCTGCTCATCCGCATAACGCACGCCCTTGCCCTTATAGGGCTCCGGCGGACGGAAGCCGCGGATCTCGGAGGCCACCTGGCCCACCACCTGCTTATCGGCACCGCTCACGACGATCTCCGTCGGGGACGGGGTAGCGATCTCCACCCCCTCAGGTACCGGATAATCGATGGGATGCGAAAAGCCCAGGCTCAGATTTAGGGTCTTACCCTTTGCCTGCGTCCGGTAGCCCACGCCGACCAAGGTCAGCTTGCGCTCGAAGCCGCTCCCGCAACCGACGACCATATTGTTGACCAAGGCTCGGGTGGTCCCCGCCAAGGCCCAGGCCTCCTTGGTCTCGTCCACCGGACTCACCCTCAGCGCGCCCTCCTCCTGCGCGACTTTGACCTTGGGGTGTACGCGCCAGGACAAATGGCCCTTGCCCCCCTTGACCCTGACCTCCTGGCCGGAAATCTCCACCGCAATCCCCTTGGGGACGGCAACAGGCGCCTTGGCTATACGTGACATCGCTTGCCTCCTTACCGTCAGGCGACATAGGCGAGAATTTCGCCACCCTGCCCGGCCGCGCGGGCCGCCCGGTCGGACATGAGCCCCTTGGACGTGGACACGACAGCAACGCCCAGCCCATCCATGACCTGCGGCAACTCGTCCTTACCCCGATAAATCCGCAGCCCCGGCCGGGAGATGCGCTTGAGGAGCTCAATCACCGGCTTACCCCGGTAATATTTGAGCTTGATGACCAACTGGGGCTTCTTACCCTCCGACTCGACACTTACCTTGTCGAGGTAACCCTCCTCCCTGAGCAGATCGGCAATCGCCGCCTTCTGCCTGGATGCGGGCATAGCGATGGTAATCTTGCCGCGCGCCTGCCCGTTACGGATACGGGTCAGCATATCTGCGATGGGATCCGACATACTCATGGACAATTCCTCGGGTCAGACCGCCCTTGCGACGCGATACCCATTGTTTGATCTATTGGTCCGCGAATGAACGCGAATAGGGCAAATGTTTTTTATTCATCGACACTCAGTCATTTTACTCGGCGGTCGTGGTAACTTTTCAAGTTATAATGAGCCACCTAGCAGTCCGATAACGGTTCAGAATCTCCCAGCTTTTGCCGTCCCCGGCATCGCTAGATTCCGGCATTTCCTGCCGGAATGACGGCAAGATTTGAACGATTATGTGATTCCCCCATCACTACAAAATTTACCACTACCTACTCGGCTAATCCCCTTCTTCAGAACTATGATATCAAAATACCAAATCAATATCGAAAAAACCCTCTCCAAATCTTCTGGAATTGTAAAACTGTTGATATCCTTGTGTAATATGTCGTTGTTTTCTTTCAAGAACGCCAAATCTCCAAACATCATCTATAGCAATAGCACCGTACAATCTATCATTATCATTATTGCCTTCTTCATACTTGTCTCAAAGCTATCAGCTTTGCCGACAGCTGATTAAACCCCTTATCCAAATCGCCTTCTTTTCGCTTCAATCACGATCAATTCCTGTTTCAGCCGTATCAAATAATCCAACGAACCACTTAATCTGCTATCGATTTCTATTGCATATTCCACATTTATTTTCGATTCCGTATTCCTGAGCAATCTCCACCAAAATCGGTGATATTAAAAAATCCCGATTGGTAATTTCAGAATTTATAGTGATCCTTTGGAAGAATAGTATAATTAAAGTATCTTGAAGTTTTCTGATATCATTATATTCGTAATCGTCGGATTGCGGAAGATTCACTACCTCGGTGAGAATTAAAGAATACCTAACTCTTCGCGACTATATCCTCAGGTAGGGTTATTCAACTTAAAATAATCGCTGAACGTGTATTTTTTTCCTTCTACTAAAATTGATTTTTCATTATACTCGTTTATGCAGCCTAACTAAAACCATATCCTTAACACCTCATTTCCATTTTTTGGGAAAGCTGATTTACTCTAGCCGGGTAGGCCCGGCAGCAACAAATTTTTTTCGTTTTGAGTTGGCACTGAGATTAAGCCCTTCCAGCGATCTTGCCCCTAATAGCCCCAAATCTTCTTTATTGATCAAATACGGCTTCATCTAATAGTAAATGACTTATCGACCTGATAATCATAAAACCGATATTTCTAGTAATTAATTGTCCATTTGCCATCCTGAATGGGACATCTTTCTTCATTTGGGGTTATACCAATTCTTGATAATTTTGTTTCCCGAGTCCATGTGGGTTCCGCTCCGGTATTGACAAGTAGCTTATTGATTTTTATGAACTTACTGCTGTTTCAGTGGTTTTCGATTTGACAACCTACACTAAGACAATCCTACTTTGATTCCTCCATTTTTCCACGTTTTTGCGAGCCTTCGATTTTCCTTATTTCTATTTTATCGTGAAAATAACTCGCTGTAGCCACTTTCACTTAAACTATACTGTTGATGATGTTTTTGGACGACGAGCTGGTATGCCATGAAGCATACCCTCTACACTATAACTTACATCCTCATCAATATCAGACCAATGAATACTTGACCATCTCCACTGATTTCATAGTATTGACGCTGCTCAGCCGTTGCTTTTGATAGACGCCATGACCAAGCAAGCGGTACACTTATAGTACGGCCATCAGCAAGAAGGACCGTAATCTCATCCTCGGTGATATATACGTCCAATAGTCTAGGTTCAACCAGTTCAACTGCAATGTTCATTCCATGCTCCTAAAATCCGATTCAGGTTCGATTGAATTAATCTGCGAATTCCATTTAGCTATTTTAGAGAAAACCCGCAGTTTTTGCTCAATATAATGGGTTCAGACAAATATTTGCATACTAATTTCTCACGTTGCACATGAACGTGCTTTGGTCCATTACAGTCAAAACTGCAAAAGAAAAAACGATAAGGACCGTGAATGTTTTTGGCTGTCGGCACCTGAAGTTATCCCTTTCAGTTTGCCTTTTCAAGACCCTTCATCCTTTACCCTCTTAAGAGTCTAGCGGGATGCGCTACGCTTTCCCGCCCTACGGTCCTCCAGCTCCCAATCCCACCATTTCAGTCTATTCGTATTAATCAGTTCTACTTTACCATATTATAAGGTAACCAAGCGATCCTTATGGAATCCGTGGAAATAACAGACCCAAAAAATCAACGCGTTAAGCTGAACGTGACAAAGTAGAAGCTGAGACGGCTGTCACCAACTGGCCTTCACGAGACCCGGCACATCTCCGCGCATGGTGGCCTCGCGCAGCTTGTTACGGCTGAGACCGAACTTGCGGTAGACGGCATGGGGACGACCGCTCACCCGACAGCGCCGCTGCCGGCGACAAGGACTGGCGTCCCGCGGCAGCTTCTGCAGCTTGGCAATGGCCTCTTCGACTTCCTCACGGCCCGCGCTACGGTCATTGACCACGGCCTTGAGCGCCGCGCGCCTGGCGGCATATCTGGCCGCAATCCTGGCGCGTTTGACCTCTCGCGCCACCATGCTTTTTTTCGCCATATTCGGATCCTTTAGGTCCGGAAGGGGAATTTGAAGGCATCGAGCAACGCCCGACCCTCTTCATCGGTAGGCACGCTCGTGGTGATGGTAATGTCCAGACCGCGCAGGGCGTCGATCTTGTCGTAATCGATCTCCGGGAACACGATCTGCTCCTTCATACCCAAGCTGTAGTTTCCGCGTCCATCGAATGCCTTGGCGCTCAGGCCCCGGAAATCGCGGATACGTGGGATCGCGATATTGATCAGGCGATCGAGGAACTCGTACATACGCTCGCGCCGGAGCGTGACCTTGCAGCCGACGGGCCAGCCTTCGCGGATCTTGAACGCGGCCACCGATTTGCGCGCCTTGGTCACAATGGGCTTCTGACCGGCGATCAGGCGCAAATCGGAAACTGCATGTTCCATGACCTTCTTGTCGGCAATGGCCTCGCCCACGCCCATATTGAGGGTGATCTTCTCGATCCGCGGGACCTGCATGACGGTGCGATAGCCAAATTTCTCCATGAGCCGGCCGATTACGTCCTCACGATAGGTTGTCTGTAATCTGGACATGACCATTTGTCTCAAGCGTCGACGACTTCGCCGTCGAATTTAAACACCCGCACCTTGCGGCCATCCTCGAGGCGCTTGAAGCCCACCCGATCCGGCCCATCTTTCGCCGGGTTGAAGAGACCCACGTTCGACACGTGCAGGGGCATTTCCTTATCGGTAATGCCGCCGGGCAGATTGCGGTGGGGATTGGGCTTTTGGTGTTTCCTGGCCATATTGACGTTCTCGACGATAACCCGATCCTCTTCGAGTACACGCAGCACGGACCCGAGCCTCCCCTTGTCTTTGCCGGTGAGGACGACGACGTCATCACCTTTTCTGATCTTTTGCATGGGTCGATCTCTATTAACCGCTTCTATCAGTAGAAACGTCTCAGTATGAAATATGATTAGCTATACTGGTACAACAGTACCGATAACCAGGTAATTTTTACCGCAAATAAACGCGAATCGGTCGTAAAAGATCACAGAGGATACCTTTTTCCGGTATACAACTCGGTGAATCCAGATATGTTTCCAGCTCACTCCACATATTTCTATTTTGTCACATTCCAGCGCAACCCATCAATTTATCAGGGGTAGTGGTAAATTTTTTAGTGATAGGGGAACCCGCGCAATGGTTCAAACCTCACCGTCATTCCGGCAGGGAGTGCCAGAATCCAAGCGCCGGAGACGGCAAAAGCCGGGGGGTCCGAACCATTATCGAGCCGCTGGGTGGGTTATTACCACTCGAAAACCAACCACTACCCTATCATTTTGAAATTTACCACTACCTATCAGGAAACTGTAAAACAACAGAATCTAACAAAAGCAACTATAGACCGCATGTGACTAAAGTAGAAACTACAGGACCTCCGGCGCTAGCGAGATGATTTTCATGAAACGCTCGCTACGCAGCTCCCTGGTGACGGGGCCGAAGATGCGGGTTCCGATGGGCTGCATCTGGTTATTGAGCAGGACCGCGGCATTGCCGTCGAAACGGATCGCGGACCCGTCCGGACGGCGCACGCCCTTTTTGGTGCGCACCACCACCGCACTGAGCACATCACCCTTCTTGACCTTGCCGCGGGGAATAGCATCCTTTACCGCTACCTTGATGACATCGCCGATGCCGGCATACCGCCGGTGCGAGCCGCCGAGTACCTTGATGCACTGCACGCGCTTGGCACCGCTATTATCGGCAACGCCCAGATTGGTCTGCATCTGAATCATTTATTCTACCCCATTCTACTTTAATCACATCCAGCCTGACTCGCTGTTTGCTGGATTATGTTGTTATCGTAGGTTCCTTTATAACCCATAGACTACCGTAATGTGACAAAGTAGAATTAGAGAGCATTTTTGTGCAAGCCCGATTCCTAATCTTTTCAAGTTTTTCATCGGCTTCCAGTCATTGCCTCCCGTAGCTCAAGTCTATTTCTATTTCTCAGACTTTCTGAGAAGGGTTGTAAGTTGCGAAGCTTGGACAAAGCCGCTAAACAGGCTTCCCGAAGTTGTTTCTCGTCCAAATTTTCTTTCTCACGAAGGTCTGGAGCCGAGCAGAAAGCATCTACTGAGCCAAAAAGTCCGTCAAGAATCTTAAACTCATCGTCTTTCCAATCAGTAGAGTCGGATTTGAATAAGGAAAGACATTGTTCCTCAAATTCGGCAGTGCCAATTTCTCACCGATTAAACGCCTCAATTAACTTCTCATAGGGCCTAAGACTGGATCCATACCGACTGTTCGTCATTACCTCGCTTTTTCGAGGATGTCCAGGACCCGCCAGGATTTAGTTTTCGAGAGGGGACGACATTGCTCGACGGTCACCAGATCGCCGGGGTTGCACTGGTTGGTCTCGTCGTGGGCGTGGAGCTTGGTCGAGCGGCGGATGAATTTGCCGTACAGGGGGTGTTTAACCCGCCGCTCGACGACCAGGGTGATGGTCTTGTCCATGGCATTGCTG
>Ga0209365_1000078_pt1 | contig 16386 bp, 20 predicted proteins | sample WorMetimpBELIZE2_FD_187389 | JGI IMG/M metagenome (GOLD analysis project Ga0209365, IMG submission 187389) | Marine gutless worms symbiont microbial communities from Max Planck institute for Marine Microbiology, Germany - Olavius imperfectus... | ecosystem: Host-associated > Annelida > Digestive...
GGTTCAACCGGCGGTTTTGGGAACCGCAGATCCCAAATCGTCTCCTTTCGTCTGGGCGTCGGGTTCTGCCCGTAACCATCCGTGGAATATGAGCTAAGTACAGACCCATGTTCTTCATTTTGTAGCTCATCGCATTTGACTCATATGCAAGCGGAAATGTTGGTCTTGTCAGGTATCTTCAAGCTCCGATTGATATTCATCGAGTAGCCCTCTGATGTCGTCATAATATCCTTACCCGACATCCCTGGCCGATGACACCATATTCTCCAGGTATGCATGGTAGCCTTCCCGGGTGCCGGGTGGCTGCTCTCTCAATGCAGAGAGGATTCTCCCGAACATCGATACGAGACTGGAATAAAATCGCTTAATCGATATCGCCACAGTCCAGTGTGAATTGATGGCCCATTTCAAAATAATGGACCATCAATTCAAGCCGACCGATTTTGTTTTTAGTGGCCTTGAAGTAGTCCGATATCGCTTTTCTCCCCGCCGATAGATTCAATGCTCCATCTTTACGAACATCGGGGTAGAGCGACTCGGAAATGATTGCCTTATAAGGTTCCAACGTGTCCTTGCCAATCGCGTACCTCGAATGTACGAACGATTTATTATCGGCACTCAAGGAATACAGATCCGCGATCAGTTTCAACAACTCGGCCTTGTTCTTGCAGGCCAGTGCCGCCTCCACATCCTTCCAGGTTTCTTTTCTCGTTGCCATTGTCGAACACCATCATCATTCTATACGCCTACACGGTGCGCATAAGCCGGAACACAAGAGGCCGGTAAGCTTCTGCATACACTCGACAACCCAGCCGAGGCGTTAGAAATTTTTCTCAATTTCCGGCTCTGGCTGGTATTTTTACTTTATATTGCAATCAACGCACACACTTCGGGAGCCAGTTTTTCTGGTATTGCCATCATTATTATGTCATCCCGCTCCTGGGCGGCCTCTATTTCGGAGAACTGCTCGTCTTCCGTCTGATTCTCGTAATGCGCGAGAACTTCCCGTATACGTTTTTCTTTCCAACCTTTCGGAAAGTTATTGTTCATCCGGATTTCCTCTATTGCCGTTGACGATAGGTGGCCTTAGCTTTACCACGCAGTTCGTAAGCCGTAATCACGAACAGGCCGTCGGGATCTTCGTCAGGGACATATGATGACTTGAAGATAACGACCCGCCCAGGTTTGTCCAAGTTTCATGCGTGAGCCTTGCCTTGCGGGAAAATCATCGCCATGCCCCAGCAAAACCTCTTATACCTCCATCTTCAGTAACGCCATGCCCATAAATGTGCGGAAGGTCCGTCTCCGGGTCTTTGTAGAATCGTACCTCCACTGTAACCCTCCAGGTTTGCATCTCCCCCACGACCTACACCATACCCCGTGTACGCTTCACTTCTGGGGACCTCGAATTTCTCAAAGTGCCCTATCCTTTAAACGTCGGACTGGAACGAATTGCCAGAGACGCGCAATTAATTATTTAATTTTCTAACGCAAAAACATTGCAGTCCAAATGAGTTATTGTAGAGTCATTAATGATTTTACTGGCTTCAGTGGTAGGAATATTTAGACAAAGGTCATCGTTGTCATTGTCCCAGATTTTACAGTCTCCTACTTCCTTTCGAAACCATATAGCACCAATGCTTCTTTGGGTGCTTTTGTACTGAATCCTTTCCCAGTTCTTTGACCATGTCGCATTTATAAAGTAGAAAGTGTCCGGTCTTTTGCAAGTGGGTTTGAAGTATACTTAGTTCTATGCCGAAGGGAGTGTAAATCTACCGAAAGTGCTCCGTTGCTTGTTTCATAGTAGAAATCAACGAATTTTCTTGGAATACCAGACCACTGTACTCGAAACGTAAAGCCGAAACTGCTTTCACCATTTCCAAATTCAGCAATCATGCGCTCAAAGGCATTTTTTGTGGCTGCCCATTTAGCTTCCACCTCCATTTCCTTCCAGCTGTTTGGTGGCTTTGCGTGAGCAGATACCACTAATATGAAACACGAAACAGCTACGAGTAATGCTTTAGTTATTTTTTTCATCTCTCTTCTCTTCTTTCTTGTCTTGATGGAGGCATTCGCTCAGGTCTTTGTAGTATGTAAAGAACATCTCGGCGATGCGACCACAGAAGAGGATGCCTTGGTTTCGACGTTCGGGTCCCATGTCGGGAAAGGTGACACTCGAAGTGAAGCCATCGATTCCCCCTCTCCCCAACCCCTCTCCCGCCAGGGGCGAGGGGCTTTGGTGAACCTTGTAGTACACCGTTTCATCCGATTCTACATGTTCGTAGGGAATGCCCTCCGTGGTGTTCCGAATGGCCCACACAAGGGCACAGAGGCCGTTCCCTACGCGATATGAAAATTAGAGTGAAACCGGGTAGTAGGACCACGGCTCACCTGGACCGCGCGGCCTAGCTTGGGTTTTTAGACGGCCTCTTAAGACCGAGGTTCTCTCAGCGGCTTTCCAAGACTACCAGGGCGCGGGGGGCGACGGGGTAGCCGTCCTCGGGCCAGGGCTCCTGCTCGTTTGGGGTCAGGATCTCCCGAGGCGGCGGCTGGTCGGTGTCCAGCGCGCGATGCCAGGTGCGTCCGGCGACCATCCGCAATGCAAAGGTTTGGGGCTCTTCGCCCATGTTGATGAGGACTTGCAGGTCTTCCTCGCCCGCTCCCAGGCCTGCCAGGGTGAATGCTAGGGTGTGGCTGTCGGGATCATCCCACTCGGGGGTGTCGCCATCGGCGCCCTGCCAAGCGATGTCCGGCAGGGAGGCGCCCGGCCGCGGCTCGCCGCTCAGGAACCGCCGGCGTTGCAGGCTGGGGTGGCGTTTGCGGAAGGCGATGAGCTCCCGGACGAACCGCAGCATATCGCCGTTGCGCTCAATCAGCCCCCAGTCGAACCAGCCCGTCTCGTTGTTCTGGCACCAGACGTTGTTGTTTCCGCCCTGGGTGCGCAAGACCTCGTCGCCGGCCATCAGCATGGGAACCCCCTGGCTCAGGAACAAAATGCCCAGGAAGTTCCTGGCCTGGCGCCGACGCAGGGCGAGGATTTCCGGATCCTCGCTCGGGCCCTCGATCCCGCAGTTCCAGCTCAGGTTATGGCAGCAACCGTCCCGTTCGAGCTCGCCGTTGGCTTGGTTGTGCTTCTGCTCATAGCTCACCAGGTCCAGCAGGGTAAAGCCGTCGTGACAGGTGATGAAGTTGATGCTGTTGATGGGCAAGCGCAGGCTGGCCTGGTAGAGATCGCTGCTACCGGCAAGGCGACTGGCGACCTCCCCGATGTCGCCGGGGTCGCCGCGCACGAAACGGCGCAGGCTGTCGCGATAACGCCCGTTCCACTCCATCCAGCGGTAGCCGGGGAAGGTCCCGACCTGATAGAGCCCCGCCGCGTCCCAGGCCTCGGCGATGATCTTGGTTTTGGCGAGCACGTCCGAGAGCTCGATCCCCCACAGTAGGGGCGGGTTGTGCATGGGGCGACCATCCTCGTCCCGCGCCAAGGCGCTGGCCAAGTCGAACCGGAAGCCGTCCACGTGCATTTCGCGCACCCAGTATTCTAGGCACTCGATGATGAAGCGGGCCACCAGCGGATGATTGGCGTTGATCGTGTTGCCGCACCCGGTAAAGTCCAGATACTGGCTCCTGTCGATCTGATCCAGGATATAGAAGGTCTCGTTGCCGAAGCCCTTGAAATTGATGACCGGCCCGCTGTCGTCGCCCTCCGCGGTGTGATTGAAGACCACATCCAGGATTACGCCGATCCCGGCCCGGTGCAGGGCCTTGACCATATCCCGGAACTCGGTCCGATGGGTCAGGCCCTCTCCCGGTGCGACACAGTAGCCCGGATGCGGCGAGAAGAAGCTATAGGTGCTGTAACCCCAATAGTTGGTTAACCCCCGGTCCCAGACCGGCTCGGGGACCCCCTGCACGTCGAAGGCCATCACCGGCATCAGCTCCACATGGGTGATGCCGAGGGACTGCAAGTAGGGAATCTTCTCGATGACCCCGGCAAAGGTCCCCGGGGAACGCACCCCCGAGGAGGCATGGCGGGTAAAACCCCCCACATGCAGCTCATAGACGATCATCTGCTCGCCGGGCAGATGCCGGGGGACATCCCCGTCCCACTCATAGCTATCCTCGACGACCACCGCCCGCAGGGAGTCGTGCGGCCTGACGCCGGCGCGCTGCCGTTCCCAATAATCCCAGCGGTCCGTGGTTACAGCCCGGGCCCAGGGATCGACCAGCTCCACCCGAGGATCGAAACGCCAGCCGCGGCCCTGGGGATCCTTGGGACCATCCAGGCGCCAAGTGTAGTGAGTTCCCGCCGGCAGACCCGGCACCAGCACATGCCAGGAAAAGAAGGTGTGATTGACCTCCGGGTCCAGACGGATGATCTGGAACGGCTCCGGGCTTTGCGCCCCCTCGTACAGCAGCAGCTCGGCACCCGTGGCATAACGGCTGTAGACGGAAAAATTGACGCCCCCTTCTGCCGTTGTCGCGCCGACGGGATGGCGGCGACCGGGGAGAGTCTTATAGGGACCGGATGGTTCGCTCATCTGGGAGCTCCGAACGAGGATCGTCATAAAATCTTTAAAGTATATCAGTGGTGTAGACCTTTTTGTGGGATGTGGTGATTGTATGGGAGCAAGTAATATACCTCCTATCCACCGGATCAATCCGTTATCTCGTAGCGCCGCTGCAGAAGGCCGTTTTGGCCAAGCCCATCGATGAGCGCACAGATGTCGGCTGAGACTTGCTCCCGCGGGGCGGCGTAGCTTGCCGCCAGGCGCTCGGCGATCTCCGTTATCGAAAGGCCCGCCGCCAGGAGCCGCCAGCATTCGGCGCCGAGGCCCTCGAAGCGGTAGGCGGTGTCTTCAGTTGACGTCGAACAGCACCAGGTCTTGTGCGTCCGGGTCGATCACGATCCAGTCCGGCGCCCGGAACCCGTGGCGGGGCCGATCGGCCCAGTCGGCGCCGGCGGGCCGCCAGGTTGCCGCCCCGGGTGTCCCTATATTCCCCCGCGTCGGGATGAGGTAGTTGTTCACGCGTTCGAGGCCGGTCTCGAACAGGCCGAGGTCGCCGCATGCCTCGGAGTCGTCGTGGTGGATGCCGTAGCGAGCGAAGCCTCCTTTGGGAGAGTGTCGTAAAAGCCCATCCCTGGGCTTTGCGACCAGCGAATCGGAACCTGGCGATGTCCCGATGTTTTCATTTTCAACCGCTGACCGCGGTCGAAAGGGGAGGCTTGGCCGGATGCCGTAGCGGTCGGGATCCCGGGCCATGGGGCTGTGGATGGTGAGCACGAAGCATTGCCAGTTGGCGAATTGGATGTAGCCGAGCTGGTAGAGCTGGCGCACCCGCTCCAGGCTGTCGATCATTTCCTGCTCGGTCTCGGTGGGGAAGCCATACATCAGGTAGGCGTGGACCGAGATGCCGGAGCGGGTCAGGGCGCGGCAGGCGCACACGGCCTGCTCCAGGGTGATGCCCCTGTCCTCAGGGCCAGCACCCGGTCCGAGTCGGTTTCGAGGCCGCCCGCGACGCCGATGCAGCCGGCGCGGGCCATGAGGTCGGTGAGATCAGGGTCGGCGGAGGCGCACTCGAAGCGGATGTTGATGAACCAGTTGAAGCTCAGATTCCGCTCGATCAGCGCCTGGATAGTTCCCTGAGCAGCTTGGGCGAGGCCGCCTGGTCGACGAAGTGGAAGCCGGTGTAACCGGTCTCGGCGGCGATGCGTTCCATGCGCTCGAGGGTGAGCGCCACCGGCGCCGGGTCGTAGCGGCACACATAGTCCAGCGTGGTGTCGCAGAAGGCGCACTTGTGCCAGTAGCAGCCGTGGGCCAGGGTGAGCCGGTTCCAGCGCAGGTCCAGCCAGAGCTGGGTGATGGCGTTGGGGAACCGCATGCGAGGCCGGCGGCTTTGCAGATGTTCGAGCAGGCATTCCAGGGGCCGCTCGCCGTCATCGAGTATCACGTAGTCCACGAACTCGAAGACGGCGGGCTCGTCCAGGTCCCGCAGATAGCCGCCGGCGAACCCGCCGCCGAGGGCGATTTTGGCCCTGGGCAGGACCGCGCGCACCGTCTTGGCGAGACGGAGCGCGGCGTAGCAGTTGCCTGGAAAGGGTATGGTGAGGCCCACCAGGTTTGGGCGGTGTTTCTTGAGGATCGGGGTCCAGAGGTCCAGCAGTTCCTGGTCGATCTAGTGCGCGGTGATTCCGCGGGAGCGCAGGAAGCCGGTCAGGTAGGCGGTGGCGGGAAGGGCCCGTTGGGCATCAGCAGGGGCGGGGTCGCCCGGGGTCGCCAGGAGTACGGAGGTCATTTTCGACTACCGGCTACCAGCCGCCGGCTATTCGAGTCGCGGAGGCGCAAAGAATAGGCCCCTCGCTCCAACCCCTCCTCCCGGCGGGAGGGTGCCGCAACAAGCGGTCCATGGCCGAGGTATCTCCGCATAATTGTAATCTACCCCCTAGCGCACACATCCCACCTCGGAAAGCAAAGCATGCCATTTTACCTTAATTTGTTGGGACGTTCTCCCTGGGAGAGTGTCGCAAAAGCTTGCTTGTGGTTCATGGATCGCGATTGCCCTCGAACTCGGCGATCAGGCGCCGGACCGCGGCGGTGGGCGGCAGGCGCCCGCACATGACCTGATGCTCGATCTCGGCGCGGATTCGCTCCACCCCCGCGTGTTGGAAGAAGCTGGAACGCAGATGCTCCTCGACCATCGAGTAGACCCAGTCCAGGGTCTGGACGCGCCGGCGCTTCTCCAGCATGCCCGAATCCAGGGTCTGCTGGTGGAAGGCCTCGACCACGGTCCAGAGCTCGGGGATGCCTTCCCCGGTCAACGAGGAGCAGCAGTAGGCGCGGGTCCGCCAGCCGTCGGTGGCCGGCGCCAGATAGTGCAGGGCCCGGTTGTATTCCAGTTGAGCGGCACGGGCGCGAGGCTTGTTGTCGCCGTCGGCCTTGTTAACCAGCAGGGCGTCGGCTAGCTCCATGATGCCCTTTTTGATGCCCTGGAGCTCGTCGCCCGCGCCCGCGATCATCACCAGCAGGAAGCAATCGACCATGGAGCGGACGGTAGTCTCGCTCTGGCCGACGCCCACGGTCTCGACCAGGATCACGTCGAAGCCTGCGGCCTCGCAGACCAGGATGGTCTCGCGGCTCCTGCGGGTCACCCCGCCCAGGGTCCCCGAGGAGGGGGAAGGCCGGATGAAGGCCCGCAGGTTGCGGGAGAGCTGTTCCATGCGGGTCTTGTCGCCGAGGATACTGCCGCGGGTTACCTTGCTGCTCGGGTCCACGGCCAACACCGCTACCCGATGGCCCTGCTCACACAGGTACATACCCAGGGTCTCGATGAAGGTGCTCTTGCCCGCGCCGGGCACCCCGGTGATGCCGACCCGAATGGACCGCCCGGTATGGGGAAGCACCTGGCGCAACACCTCCTGGGAGAGTTCCAGGTGCGCGGGCGCGTTGCTCTCCACCAGGGTGATAGCCTGACCGAGTATGTTGCGGTCGCCGGCCGTTACCCCGGCCACGTACTCGTCCACGCCGAGACGGTGGCGGCGTGGAACGCCGGCCTTGGCGGCTCGGGTCAGGTGGCCCGGCATACCATCATGCCCCCCCGCTACGCCGCCCATGACCCGACCGGCAAACTCCTTGCCAGCCCCTTGTGGGGCCCATTCGGGCTTGGTGTCTTTATTTATCACGATCTTCTTCGGAGCTTGCCATGATGAACCGCTCTGCGTGGAATCCGCGCGGGCGCCGCGAGCACTCGGTTCGCGTAAATATCCGCTCAGTGCAGACTCATTATCTTCAAGGGCCGCGTAAATGTCGATGAAGTCTAAGAGGCTGTCTAAAAACCAACCCATCGATTTGGCTTGGTCTGGAGTCCTTAACCGTCTCGAAGCAAAGCCATCGATTCCCCCTCTTCCCAACCCCTCTCCCGCCAGGGGCGAGGGGCTTTCGGCCGTAGCCACCTCGTTTCACCTTATTTCGCATTCTCAGCGAGGCGAGAAGCGGTCGGATGCGAGGCGCGTGAGTGCGGGAATAGCCAGCCCTATTTCAAGCTCGCGCAACGACGCAGATGGCTGTTTCTCGCCTCGCCCGAAGGAGGATAGACCATGTTGGGCAGAGGGATTTGATCCTGGAGAAAGCAGCCGTAGCGGTATTTAGATGCCGAGCCATTGATCCAGCAGACGGTGGACGGGCTCAATTCCCGAGCAGGTCCGGGCCGAGAAGAGCTCGACCCGGCCCCGTCCGCCGGCGGCGGCTACGGCTCGGGTGACCCGGTCCCGCTCGGCGTGTGTCGCGCCGCGCTTGAGTTTGTCGCTCTTCGTCAGCAGCAAGAGCAGCTCCAGCTCCGCCCGCTGCCCCCAGGCAAGCAGCTGTCGATCGAAGGCGGTCAGTGGGTGGCGGATGTCCATGACCACGACCAACCCGGCCAGGGACCGTCGCTGTTCGAGGTAGGTCGCCAACAGCCGTTGCCATTGGAGCTTTACCGCTTCGGAGACCTTGGCATAGCCGTATCCGGGCAGGTCCACTAAGCGCCGCGTTTCGTCCAGGGCAAAGAAAACCAGCTGCCGGGTCCGCCCCGGCGTCTTACTGGTTCGGGCAAGCTGTTTCCGGTGGCAGAGTGCGTTGATGGCACTGGATTTACCGGCGTTGGAGCGTCCGGCGAAGGCGACTTCCCGACCCGAATCCAGCGGCATCCGGTCCGGCCCAGCCGCGGCTGCTACGAAGTGGGCGCGTTGGTAAAAGGGATCGGGGGATTCTGGATTGTTCACGGATACGAGCGTCGGGCTAACGTTTGGGTGTTGTATCGACCCCCGGGGGATTCCCCGGTGAAAGGGTTGGTTCTTCCGCGCGCGGCCTGGGCGCGGAACAGGCCGATCAGGGTCTTGGCATCGGTGATGGCGCCGTCGAGACACCAGTCCAGGGCCTGTTCTAAGGGTAGCCAGTGGATCTCAATAACCTCGTGGGTTTCATGGTCGTGCGCGGCCCGCCGCAGGCCATCGGCCAGGTAGAGATGGATCACCTCCGTCAGGATCCCGGGCGAGCTGTGCAGGGCGCCCAGATCGGTCCAGCGGTCCGCCGCCACCCCGGCCTCCTCGGAGAGCTCGCGGCGCGCGGTGACGAAGGGCGTCTCGTCCGGCTCCAGTTTACCCGCCGGCAACTCCCACAACCAGCCACCGGAGGCATACCGATACTGGCGCAACAGACAAACCCGATCCTGGTCGTCCAGGGCCACGACGGCCGCCCCGCCGGGGTGTCGGACGATCTCCAGCTCGGCCGACTCCCCGTTGGGCAGGTCTACGGTTTCCAGGCCCAGATCGACGATCTTGCCCCGATAGATGGACCGCCGCCTGGCCTTGTCTTCCATCACCCTTTTCCCCCTCTCGAATGAAAACCTGTACCTAATCTATCCACTCTATCGCATAATCAGGTGGCCTACTAAACTGTCGAGTTATTATTCGGTAAGATTTCGGGAGTGGAAAATCATGAAAATCCTGTTATGCGCTCAAGACGACGAGCTGGCCGAGGCTTGGCGGAGCGAGTGCGGTGCCCTCGACCTGGTGACGGTTCATCATGGCTCCATCCTGGAAGCGGATTGTGATGCCGTTGTCAGTCCCGCAAACAGCTTCGGCTTCATGGGCGGGGGGCTCGATGCCGTATATCGGCGTCATTTCGGGGATGACATCCAGACGGTCGTCAGGCGGCGGATCCAGGCCCACCACCATGGTGAGCTCCTGGTCGGAACGGCGGATATCGTCGAGACCGGCGATGAAGGAATTCCGTTCCTGATCGTAGCGTCCACGATGCGGGTGCCGATGATCCTGCACGATTCGGTAAATGCCTATCTGGCGGCGCGGGCCGTCTTGATCCTCGGCCTGCATGGGCATTTTAAGGACGGCCGCTATGCGGGGCAGAGGATTTCGGAGGTCGTCGACAGGATTGCAATGCCTGGTTTGGGAACCGGGGTCGGGGGAATCGGGGCCGGGGTCTGTGCCGGTCAGGTGAGACAGGCGTTGAACGATATCCTCTACAAGAAATATGTCACGCCGGAATCGTTGGCCCAAGCCAGTGAAGACCATCGGCGGCTCTGCGGGGAGTGATCGGCTGACACAACAGGCACCACCTTCCGGATTTCGCCGTGAAATCAGCTTGGTTTCCGGGTGGTGACGGTGAGGTGGAAGATGGCCTTGTGCAGGTCACCGAGGCTCAACATGCCCTCTAGGATGCCGTCGTGGGTTACGGGAATCCGGCGGAAGTGGTTGCGCACCATGATGGAGGCGGCCCGCAGTACATGCATCTCGGGGGATACGGTGATGGGGTTGCGGGTCATGAGGTCGCTTACCGGCAGGGCCAGCACGTCCTTGTAGCGGGCCATTTGTCGATTCAGGTCCACGTTGCCCATGCCTTCTTCCATCAGGTTTTCGAGCTTCGGAAAGAGGCTGTGCAGCACATCCTTCTCCGCGATGACGCCCACCAGCCGGCCTTCGTCCTCGATAACCGGGATGCCGGGGATCCGGTACAGGCACATGACGGAGGCCACTTCCATGACCTTGGTGTCCGCGCTGACCGAGCGGACGGCCCGACTCATGATTTCGTAAACTTGCATGGAAGTGAATCTCCCTTAGTACATGAGGAGGCCGGCGACGACCTTACGGCCCTCGGAGACCAGGGTGTTATAGGTGCGGCAGGCCGCACCGGTATCCATGATATCGACCCCCAGGCCCCGCCGGAGCAGGGCGCGATAGGCGTTCGGGTCGGGGAAGATCTGTCGCTCCCCGGTCCCGATGATGAGGACTCGGGGGTCGAGCGCCGCCAGCGCCGCGAAGTGTTCCGCGGTCAGCTCCGTCGCGCTCGCAGGTCCCCAACCCGGCTGGATGTGTTCCGGACTGACGATCAGCCCCTGGGTGTAGGCGCGACCGCCGATCAGGATCCGGCTCGGATCATAGTGCAGGATCAGGTGGCCGCTGTCGGTATCCGCTGCGGAGAATTTCATACCGGCACGATACCCGACGGATACCCAGCGAACAAGGACCGCATCGCCCGCGCGGACGATCCCGGCAATCGGTTGTGGAATTCCGTCGCGGGCGCTATGGTGGTCGGGTCCGTGCAGGGAGCTCCCGGCTCTCGATGGTCGTCTCCCGATTCACCGGATCCCTCACCCTGGAAGTAAGCTACCGAATGATAAGGGGCACTTCGGCCCACTGGGTGGTTCGCCGGGCGTAGTCCTTGTGGGGCGATCAGCTACGCTATCATTTGGGATTTTACCACTACCCTCACCCTTTATCATTATCTCCCGACGGAATCGGTAAATACATAACTGGTAAAGTGGCTGATCGTCCGTTAAAATTGAATAGGACAGGATTTTTCAGGATTGACAGGATTGTTCTTGGTTTTAGAGCCGGCGTCCCCGCCGGCCTCAAACAATGCCGCGCGTAGGAGTAGGCTAAGCCCGCGTCTCAGGTATTGACCACCAAATCAAGAATTCCGATCATCTGGATAAAAAATCCTGTGAACCCTGGATCATCCTGTCCGATTAGAGCGTTGCCGTGAGCATTCAGCCTGTAGGACTATCATCTGAAATTGGACTATCCGCCGCTCCTACATTTAGGTATTTACCACCATCCTTCCGATCTTATGCTCGAGGTTGTCGATCTGGCATGCGGACGCGGGGACCGCCGGTTGTTCTCCGGCTTGAGCTTCGCCCTGGAGCCCGGCGCCCTGCTGCATGTGCGCGGGCGCAACGGCAGCGGCAAGACGACACTGTTGCGCGCCTTGTGCGGTCTGTTCACTCCGGACGCCGGGACAATCCGCTGGCGGGGGGAGGATAGCCGTTCGAGCGAGGGCTACCGTGCGGAGCGGCTCTACTGCGGGCATCTGAACGGGATCAAGGGTGATCTGACCGGGATTGAGAATCTGCGCGTGGCGGCGACCCTGGACGGTAACCCGGTGACGGAGGAGGGGCTCTGGTCCGCGTTGGCGCGCATGGGTCTGGCGGGCTGCGAGGATTTGCCCGCCATGGCGCTCTCCCAGGGTCAGAAGCGGCGGGTCGCCCTGGCCCGTCTGCTGGTAAGCCGGGCGTCCTTGTGGATTCTGGACGAGCCCTTTACTGCCCTGGATGCGGAGGCGGTGGACCTGCTGCAACGGCTGATCGCGCAACGGGTCGCCGCCGATGGCCTGGTGGTGCTGAGCAGTCACCGGGAGGTTCCGCTCCCCGCGGGTCGGGGCCGGTATCTGCACCTCGGGGACTATGCGGGGCGACCGGCCGGGGAAATCGTCGGGGACACCCATCGGTAGCGATATGGGGCGGGTATTTTTCTGCATTCTGGGACGCGATCTGCGGTTGGCCCTGCGCCGGCGCACGGAGGTGCTGACGACCCTGTTTTTCTTCGTGATCGTGGTGAGCCTGTTTCCCCTCGGCGTAGGCGCCGAAAAGCAGGTCTTGCGCACATTGGGGCCGGGGGTGGTCTGGGTGGCGGCGCTGCTGGCATCCCTGCTGGCCCTGGAACGGCTGTTCGCGGTGGATCACGAGGACGGCACCCTGGAGCAGCTGATGCTGACGCCCCAGCCCTTGTCCATGCTGGCGCTGGCCAAGGTGACGGCCCACTGGCTGCTGACCGGGCTGCCCCTGGTGATGGTCGCGCCGCTGATCGCGTTGCAATATCACTTGCCAGAGGCGTCCCGCACGGCGATGCTGCTCTCCCTGCTGGTGGGAACGCCGATTCTCAGCCTGATCGGCGCCGTCGGCGCGGCCCTGACCCTGGGGCTGCGCGGAGGCGGGGTCCTGTTGTCCCTATTGATCCTGCCCTTGTATGTCCCGGTGCTGGTGTACGGCGCCGGGGCGGTGACGGTGAGCGCCCTCGAGGGCCTGGATGCCCGACCCTACTTTTCGCTGCTCGGGGCCTTTCTGTTGTTGGCGCTGCTCTTCTCGCCCCTGGCTGTGGCGGCGGCCCTGCGGATCTCTCTGGAGTAGCCTGGGGCGAGCGGGGTGCGCCATGTTTCGGCTTATCCTGATCCGCCTCGGCTCGGTGCTTTTGGTCGTCTTCGGGGTCTGCACCCTGGTGTTTCTGCTGATCCATCTGGTGCCCGGCGACCCGGTGGAGGCCATGCTGGGAGAGAGTGCCCGGCCGGCGGATCGGGAGGCGCTACGCGCGGCCCTGGGTCTCGACCGACCCTTGACCGAGCAGTATCTGCGTTGGTGCTGCTCATTAGCCTGGCCTATGTGCTGGTGAATACCCTGACGGATCTAGTCTACCTCTGGGCGGACCCACGGATTCGGTTAGCCTGATGCGGAATCTGGGCCTTTGGGTGCCGATCGCGTCCCTGTCGGCGTGGGCGCTGGTTGTCCTGGCCGGCCCCTGGTTGCCCCTGGCGCCCGATCAGGTGGATCTGTCCCAGATCCTGGCGCCGCCGCCGGCGGATTCGCTGCTCGGCAACGATGACCTGGGACGCCCGGTGCTGGACCGGCTCCTGGTCGGGGCCCGTACTTCGTGTGCCGTGGGTCTGGGCGTGGTGGCCCTGTCCCTGGTCCTGGGCGCCCTAGCGGCCCTGGTCGGGGCTGGGTGGATCTCGCTGATGCGGGTCATCGATGTCTTTTTCGCCTTTCCCGGTATCCTGCCACTTGCTCGAGCCCAGGAAACGCTGACTTTCACCCAATACTACAATACTATGGGTGGTTCCGGAAGCAGACAGCGCACGATCCATTTGAGTCCACCCAGGGAGTCGAGGCTGTTGACACGCACCCTACCCATCACGCGGTAGGTCCTCGGATCCAGAAACAGGGGCCGGTAGATGTATTGGTAGAAATCTTTTCTATGTTTGAAGACGCAGGTGAAGCGCCTTCCAGCCTTCGATCCCGTCAGTGACCCCGGTCGTGACGGTCACCCGACGGGTATTCCCGATGTACCAATCAAATCCGGTGTTCGTCGGCTCGACCTCGAAGCCCCGATTGTTGATGATCCCCGGGTGTGTCCTCCTGCCGGGTCGAGCCCGTTCACCCACACCAGATCGGCCTCCGTGATCTTGCCCGCCTGCCGCAGGAGCCGGGTGTAGTGGTGGCGTTCATCGGGTGTCAGGGGAACGTCGCTTGCCCCGCGGTGAAAGGCAAAGAGCGTCCTGACCGTTTCCAGATCCCGCGCATTGCTTAATCGTATAGCGGAAGAAGCGTCCCCACCACGACGGTGGAGATTCCGCCAGGGACCGAAACAGACCGATGAACCGGGGTTCCTCGGCCAGCTCGAGGCAAGACCGGGAACAGCCTCCCGGAGGTCGGAAAGCTGGCCTCAATGGCTTGGGACCAGTGCGCCAGCGCCGCCTGGAGATTTCCCACGCCGGCCCAATAGTTACCCACGAAGATCCGCACCGGTGGATTCGCCGGCATCAACCCGGCGCCAACCCGGCGCCGATATGGATCAGCCTGTCGGCACGCTCCTGATCGCCGGCCTTCCTTACTTTATCCGCGAGTGCAAGCAGGGGAGAGGAAACGGGGTTCTCGGCAAACGACCGCTCTAACAGTTCCATCGAACGGATCGGATCCTCTTCTCCGATGGCCCGAGACTTCCGATACAGGGTATCTGGATGCCGCCGATTCCAGGCATAGGCCCTGTCGATTACCGAGTCGTCTCCCTTGGACGCCTTGCCGAGATAATACCCGCCGATGCCGAAAGCGGTCATACGCCACGCCAGAAAAACGGCTGCGATGGCCAACAAGACGCGCCGTAAAATCAGCATTTACATGGCCTACCGATAACCCTCGACGGACTGCGCCACCGTCTTTGGTAGCGGCGTAGCTTGTCGGGGATCAGGATACCGATGGTTCGGATAGAGCGACCGGCTTCTCCGCGGCACCATAGTCGTAATGGTAATGATACTCATATCCATAATAACGGCTGTCGGCGCGGCTGACCTTGGTGAGCAGGTAACCGACAATCCGCGCGTTTACCGTCCGTAATCGCTTGATCGAGGTATCCAGAATGCCGGCACGTGTCCTGGCCGCCTCGACCACGAACAGGCTCGCCCCGGCCAGGTTTGCGAGCACCAGGGCATCCGCCAATCTGATAACCGGCGGCCCGTCGATGATCACATAGTCGAACTTTTCCCGTGCTAGGGCGATTAGCTCGAGTATCCTGTCGCTGGTCAGAAGCTCGACCGGGTCCGGCGGCAAGGGCCCGCTGGTAATCGTAAACAGACGCGTAATCGGCGTCGGCAGGGCGACCTCTGCGGGTTCGGCGTTATGGGTCAGATAGTTCGTGAGCCCCCTAGCGTTCGACAGATAAAACGCCTGGTGCAGCGACGGATTGCGCAGGTCCGCGTCGATGAGCAATACCTTAACTACCGGTCTGCGCGAAGGTGATCGCCGTATTCACGGCCGCGCTCGTTTTGCCTTCATCCGGACTCGAGCTCGTCACGTGAAGAGCCTTGGGGGCCCCCTCCGAGGTCGCCAGGGAGAGGGCGATACGCATCGAACGGAAGGCCTCGGCGAGGCCACTTCTCGGGTCCAGGTAGGCGAGCAAGGACACGGGTTGCATTCCGTCATCCCGATTCACGTCAGAGGTAGTGATAAATACTAGAGTGACAGAGTAAGATGGTTAATTCTTCATCATTCAAAATCCCATGACTTTTACCATCGACCTGGCACTGGATTTCTAAGCTCCTTTTCGGAACAATGCCGTGGGGTTTGGACCATCACCTTCAGGCGCCAATTCAATCACAGGGTTTTGAGCTATGATGACTGAAATAAAAGTCCATACTTGTCGTAAATGTCAGGGTAAAGACATTGTCAAAAATGGTACCAATGGAGTGGAAGTCCACAATATCACTGTAAAACTTGTGGGGCTTATGGTGTCCTGGAACCTCGAGTAGATTATATCTGAAGAAGAAAAAGAGATCATTCTCAAAGCTTATCAAAAACGCTCCAGTATGCGCGGAATCGAACGTACCTTTGGAGTTTGTCGCCAAACCTTGAGTGCCTGGTTAAAAAAGGTGGAACAACTCCCCCCTTGAAACTACCCTGAAACCCGTTGATCCCCGGAAAACACCCGTGCTGGAAGCGGATGAAATCTGGTCCTTTATCTTCCGTAGCCACACCAAAGTTTGGCTCTGGGTTGCATTGAGCCGAGAGATCCGAGAAGCGGTGGCTTACGCCTGCGGTGATCGCAGTGAGAAAACGTGTCAAATACTCTGGGATCGTATCCCAACCGGCGTATAAAAAGGGAGTTATATACTTGACCCCCACAGAAAACCAGGTATAATTAGGGAATTATATACTTAACTCCCTCGCAAAACCCCCTATAATCGCTGAACTCGTTCAGGTAGATACCTGAACGGGCGAGCCCCCGGAGTGTGCGACCACCCCGAGGGCTCTAACCACAACCCAACCTGACACGAGGTTCGGCTGAAGACC
>Ga0209365_1000079_pt1 | contig 16344 bp, 13 predicted proteins | sample WorMetimpBELIZE2_FD_187389 | JGI IMG/M metagenome (GOLD analysis project Ga0209365, IMG submission 187389) | Marine gutless worms symbiont microbial communities from Max Planck institute for Marine Microbiology, Germany - Olavius imperfectus... | ecosystem: Host-associated > Annelida > Digestive...
CACGTCGTGATCTCCAATCTCAAACGTTTTCTGCTTGGAACTTACCAGGGTGCCGTGCAGCCTCACAGGCTCCAGGAGTACATCGACGAATTCGTCTATCGGTTCAACCGGCGGTTTTGGGAACCGTAGATCCCAAATCGCTCCTTCGTCTGGGCGTCGGGTTCTGCCCGTAACCATCCGTGGAATATGAGCTAAGTACAGACCCATGATCCAGGATTAACAGGATTTTTTATCAAGTATGATCGGAGAAAAATCCTGTGAATCCTGTCCTATTCAGTTTTATGGACTATCCGCCACTTTACCAGTCAGTATTTACCACTACCCATCCGCAAATCAACGCGAATGACCATCAGCAGGCTCGAAAGCTGTTGCCGATGGCAAGCTGATGACGACCGCTTTGCGCCGATTTGTGTTCATTTGCGGCTAAATCTTTTATGAGGACCGTAGGGTGGGAAAGCGTAGCGCATATCCCGCCGTGTCGGTCCGCGGACCAGCTAAGAGGCTGTCTAAAAACTCAAGCCATGCCGCGCGGTCCAGGTGAGCCGTGGTCCTCCAAGGCTGGCTACGGCCGAAAGCCCCTCGTCCCTGGCGGGAGAGGGGTTGGGGAGAGGGGGAATCAATGGCTCCACTTCGAGACGGTTCAAGACTCCAGACCAAGCCAAATCAATGGGTTGGTTTTTAGACAGCCTCTAATTTATCAACACGCCCTGGAGATGGGCGACCGCTTGCAGCAGGCTCCAGGTCATGGCCCCGGCGGCAACATCGTCCAGCATAATCCCGAGCCCGCCCCGCACCCGTTTGTCCAGGGCGCCGATGGGCCAGGGTTTGAGGATATCCAGGCCGCGAAACAGAACAAATCCCGCCAGGAGCCAGGGCCACCCCGGCGGGGCTGCGGTCATAGCCAGCAGGAACCCTAGAATCTCGTCCCAGACGATGGCCGAGGGGTCCTGTGCTTGCAGCTCCCACGCCGTCTTGCCGCAGGCCCAGACCCCGATGAGGAACAGCAGCAAGAGCGCGCCTAGATACCAGATAAGCGGCAGGGGTCGCAGCAGCAGATAGAGGGGAATGGCGGCCAGGGTGCCCATGGTTCCGGGGGTCCAGGGGAGGAGCCCCGCACCCAGGCCATAGGCCAGCCAGTGATGGGGCCGGCGCCATTCGAGGCGTGGCAAGAGCCGGTTCCCAGTACCCTGTTTCACCTTGACTTCGTATCCGAAAAGTGGTCGTAGCCCGCCCTCGGCGAGGTCCAAGTCGAGCCGTCTTCCAGCCGGTACCAGAGCCCTTCCCCCGGCCGGATATAGCCGATGATCGAGAGCCGAATCCCGAGTCGTTCCGCCAGGGCCGTGATCCTTGCGCGTTCCGGCTCGGGGACGCAGAAGCCGAGCTCGTAGTCGTCCCCCGAGGCCAACGGCAGGCCCCAATCCGCGTCCGCCGCCAACCGCTCCCCGACCTCCGGGGAGAGCGGGAGATCCGGGAGCCGAATCTCGGCGCCGACCCAGCTCGCCGCCAGGAGGTGACCCAAGTCCGCCGCCAATCCGTCGGAGAGGTCGATCATGGCCGTGGCAATGCCCCGCAGGGCCAGGCCCAGCTCGACCCGCGGGGTCGGTCGCTCCAGCCGGCCGCGCAGGAATTCGGATACCGGCTCCCCGGCGCCGAGTCGGCGCAGGGCCAGACCGGCGTCCCCCAGGGTTCCGCTGACACAGACCGCATCGCCGGGCCGCGCGCCGCGCCGGAGCACCGCAACGGCCGCCGGGACCGGACCCTGTACCTGGGCCGTGATGGTCAGTGGGCCGCGGGTCAGGTCGCCGCCGACGAGCCTGACCCCATACCGGTGGGCCAGCCGGGCAAAGCCGCGACTGAAGGCACTCAGCCAAGCCGTGTCGGCTTCCGGGAGTGTGAGGGCGAGGGTCACCCAGGCGGGCTCCGCCCCCATGGCGGCCAAGTCGCTCAGACCCACGGCCAGGGATTTGTGTCCCAACCCCTCCGGGTCACAGTCCGGGAGGAAGTGGACGCCCGCGACCAGGGTATCGATGCTGACGGCAAGCTCATGGCCCTGGGGAATCCTCAGCAGGGCGCAATCGTCGCCGATGCCCAGGGATACATCCGCCCGCTCCCGACCGACCGCGGAGAAGTAATCCCGAATCAGCTCGAACTCGGACATTTACCGGGCCGATCCGGCGCCGATTTCGCCGGCGCGCGCGTCGTGGGCGACCCGGTCGAGCACGCCGTTGATATAGCGGTGGCCCTGCTCGGCCCCAAGCAGCTTGGTCATCTCGACCGCCTCGTTGATGACCACCCGGTAGGGTACGGAGGGGCTGTAGAGCAGCTCATAGGTCCCCGCGCGGAGAATGGCGCGTTCCACGGGGTCCACCCGCTCCAGGGGGCGGTCGAGGGCCGGTTGCAGGCCGGCGTCCACCGTCTCCCGGCGCGCGGGAACGCCGTAGAGGAGCTGCCGGAACAGCTCCTGATCGTAGGTCCGTGTCTTTCCCTCGCCGGCCTCCGGGGTATCCCCCCGGTCGCCGAAGGCCGCGGCGATTTCGTCCACCCAAGCGGCGTCGTTGCGGAACTGGCCGCCGATCTCTACCGGGTCCTGGCCGGTGAGCTGCCATTGGTAGAGGGCCAGCACGGCATAGCGGCGCGCCCGGCTGCGGTGTCCCCCCATCTCAGTCCAGTTGCCGCAGCAGGTTTACCATCTCGATCGCGGAGATGGCCGCATCCGCCCCCTTGTTGCCAGCCTTGGTGCCGGCCCGCTCGATGGCCTGCTCGATGGTATCTACGGTCAGCACGCCGAACGCGACGGGGATCCGGTGCTTCAGGCTCGCCTGCGCCATCCCCTTGATGCACTCCCCGGCTACATAGTCGAAGTGGGGCGTACCGCCGCGGATCACGGCGCCGATGGCAATGACGGCGTCGTACCCGCCCTTGCCGGCGATGTGCTCGATTGTCACCGGCATCTCGAAGGCACCGGGGATGCGCACGATGGTCAGGTCCGCATCCTCAGCGCCGTGACGCTTCAGGGTATCCACCGCTCCTTGCAGCAGATTCTCCACCACAAAACTGTTGAAACGGGAAACCACCAGGCAGAAACGGGCCTGGTTGACACGTAACGCGCCCTCGACAGTCTTGATCGTCATGGAATCGATGTCTCCTCGAAAGAGGGTGTCGCCAAAGGCGGCACCCGACGCGGTCCAGGTTAGCCGTGGTCCTGCAAGGCTCACACATCCTCGTCCCCGGCGGGAGAGGGATTGGGGAAAGGGGGTTCCAATTATGCCAACCGGATGAAGCTTCCGTTGCGATTCCCGTTTGCCTTTTTAATCCCCCTCTCCCCAGCCCTCTCCCGGGGGAGAGGGGGAGTAAAACCGCCGCTATCGAGTTCTTTTCCCCAGCTTCTTCCGATAAGCAAGGACCATGGAAACCTACATATGGGCTTTTGCCTCATCCCCTGAAGAGATGGCCTTTATAGATAGTTTCTCAGAGATTGTCTAAAAACCAATCGGTAGTAGTAAATTTAGTAGTGATAAGGGGAATCGCGTAATCGCTCAAACCTCACCGTCATTCCGGCAGGGAGTGCCGGAATCTACCGATGCCAGGGATGGCCAAAGCTGGAAGGCTTCCAACCATTATCGGACCGTTGGGTGATTCATAATCACTTTAAGGTTTACCACTACCAACCAATCCATTGATTTGGCTTGGTCCGGAGTCCTTAACTGGATCGTAGTGAAGCCATTGATTCCCCCTCTCCCCAACCCCTCTCCCGCCAGGGGCGAGGGGCTTTCGGCCGTAGCCAGCCTGATAGGACCACGGCTCACCTGGACCGCGCGGCAGTTTTAGACAGTCTCTCAGGATGCCCCCTCGGCATCGCTCGGGGGACCATCCTGTACATATTCCACTACCTCCAGATCGAAGCCGGAGATGCCGTGCATGGCCTTGGGCGCACTCATGACCCGCATCTTGCGCACCCCGAGATCCGCCAGAATCTGGGCCCCGATTCCATAGGTCCGCAGCTCGTTGCGCTCCCGATGACGCCGGCGGCGGGGCAGGTCCTCCGCCTTATCACGACGATCGAAGTCCCTGAGCCGGGCCAGCAGCTCCTCCGCACGATCCCGATTGCGCAGAACCACGATGGCACCTTCGCCAGCCGCGGCTACCTTGCGCATGGCATCCCGCAGGGGCCAGCCACACCCGCTATGGCTGGTGCCGAACAGGTCGCACAGGCTGTTTTGCAGGTGTACGCGGACCAGGGTCGGCCGCGTCGGCGAGATCTCGCCCAGGGTCAGGGCAAAGTGCAGCTCATTATCGACAGTATCCCGATAGGCGGAGAGCCGGAAGTCCCCGATCTCGGTCGGCAGCTCGCAGGTACATTCGCGCAGCACCGCCTTCTCGTGACGGACCCGATGATGGATGAGGTCGGCAATGGTGCCGATCTTCAGGCCGTGGGTCGCGGCAAAGGTCTCCAGGTCCGGGCGGCGGGCCATGGTGCCGTCCTCGTTCAGGATCTCGACGATGACCGCCGCCGGCTCCAGGCCCGCCAGCCGGGCCAGATCACAGCCGGCCTCCGTGTGACCGGCGCGCACCAGCACTCCCCCCGGCTCCGCCATCAAGGGGAAGATATGGCCCGGCTGCACCAGGTCATGGGGCCCAGCATCCGCCGCCACGGCCGCCATGACGGTGGTGGCCCGGTCGGCGGCGGAAATGCCGGTGGTGATGCCTTGGGCGGCCTCGATGGATACCGTGAAGGCCGTGGTGTGTGGGGAGCCGTTGTCGTTCACCATGAGCGGCAGGTGCAGCCGCCGGCAACGCTCCTTGGTCAGGGTAAGGCAGATCAGGCCGCGGCCGTACTTGGCCATGAAGTTGATTGCCTCCGGCGTCACCTGCTGCGCCGCCAGCAGAAGATCACCCTCGTTCTCCCGGTCCTCGTCGTCCATGATGACGACCAGCTGGCCCTGGCGCAGGTCCTCTATGATTTCTTCGGTCGTATTCAGGGCCATGATGTCACGCTTACCACCGCCCGCCGGGAAGTGTCCGGTAGAAGGCCACTAGCCATTCCTCGTGAGTTGTGCTTTTATCCAAATAGTACAGGATTCACGGGATTTGCAGGATTGACAGGATTTTTCTTCTTCAACGGCTGATCGCCATTGAACATGGCGGTCCCTCCCTGGACCACGTCGAGTGTCGCCTTTTGCGACATCCTCATCCGGTCAGCGGGTGGTCAGGGCCCGGCGTTCGGCTTGCAGGTATTGCAGGACCTTGCGCACGTATTCCGTGGGTTTCCGGATAGGGGAATCCGATTGCCGTGTTTGATGACAGCGTGTTCTCCGGCATTATATCCGGCCAGGGCCAAGTGCAGGTTTTGCTTGAACTTCTCGAGCAGAAATTTCAGATGGCTCACCCCCGCGCACACGTTTTCGACGGGATCGTAGAGATTGGTGACCTTAGTATCTGGCCGCGGTGGGCTGCATCAGTCCGATGGCCCCCGCCTCGGACACGGCCATCGGGTTGTATCCCGACTCGGCGCGGATGACGGCGTGAAGCAATTCTGGGCGTAGCTTGAATTTTTTGGCGACACGTTTTATCAGCGGGGTGTAGCGGGCGCGCCGGGCGGAGAGCTTCTTCGGATCTTTTCGATCAGCTCCTTCGAGGCGCGCCTCCATTCCAGTCGGTATTTATCCCCCATCAGCGGCGTATCGGTGAAGTAGAGCCTGCCGTCCGCGTCCAGGTATTTGTATAAGGTCGCCGCTGCTGGGAAACGGGAGCCCGAGCAGCAGGAGTATTGATCCGAGAATTGCGCTTTTCATCGTTCGCTTTCGAGGGTCCGGTCGATCCGGGTGGTATCAGCGGTTCCACGCGACCCGCAACCGATCTCTGTTCATCTCCAGCCACTGGGTTGCGATGATGGCCGCGGCGGTGTCGATTCTACCGGAGTAGAGCTCTCTTTTGGCCTGTTCGGTATCGAGCACGACGACCCGGGTATCCTCGCCTTCCTCCCTCAATCCATGGAGTCCCCCGGCCGAGGCCGCGTCGACACGCCCGCAGAACAGCCGAATCCGGTCCGCCGCGGTGCCTGGGCTGACATGGTAGGCCCCGATCGGCTCCAGGTCCGAAATCCCGCACCCCGCCTCTTCCATGGCCTCCCGGCGCACCAGCGCGCGCGCATCCTCGCCCGGTTTCAGGACACCGCCCACCGGCTCCAGGGTCCAGGCCCTTTGCCCATGTTCCAGTGCACCAATACGAAATTGTTCTATCATAATCAATTTATCGCGCCTTGCGTCGTAAAGGATAGCCGCCGCCGAATTCAGGTATTCCAGACGCTCGCGCTCGATGATCGGACTCCAACCGCCGGCAAAGAGGCTATGCCGGAGCCGGTAGCGTGCCAACCGCAGGAAACCGCTGAAACAGCGCTCCCGCGCGACGATCTCCAAAGCGTACCTCATGTGTATTGCGTTTGGCTCTTTATGGATTCCAGACGGATCGAAGAGGACGGTGGTCTGTAGCCCTCTGACCGATGATAGAATAGGCTGTCTTTATCTCAATAACAACAGCAAGTTATACAATGCCCCGCTGGCTTGCTGAGAAGGTGAATTTGCGCAAAATATCCTAATCCAGTCCGGAATCCATAAAGAGCCTTGCATTTTATGGTTGCATTTCTATAATGGCCTTCCCCTGAACATCTATCATACTCTAGAAAAGGCTAGGAAATGTATGAATCGCCGACATTTTCTCGGACTTGCCCTATCTGCCGCCACCATGCCAGCCCTGGCCGGAAGGTCGGGTTATCAGCAACCGCGCGTCCTTTCCATGCACCATGCCCATACTAAGGAAAGTATCCGGGTCGTCTATCGCACCGGCAACTTCTATCAGCGCGACGAGCTGCAGAAGCTGAACCACTTCCTGCGCGATTTCCGAACCGGCGAGGTGGTTAATCTGGATGTCAGGTTGTTCGATCTGCTCTACGACATCAAGCGGCACCTCGGCTATGCCAGCGAGCCGATCCAGATCCTCAGCGCCTATCGCTCGTCTCGAACCAACGCCATGTTGCGCAAGACCTCCCGGTGGGTTGCCCGCAACAGCCTGCACGTGCAGGGTAAGGCGTTGGATATCCGCTTTCCCGGCGTCTCCACCAGACAGCTGCGCAATTCTGCCGTCGCCTTGAACCGGGGCGGTGTCGGCTTCTACCCCAGCGACAACTTCGTGCACGTCGATACCGGCTCGATCCGACACTGGACGTCCTGACGGGGCCGGAGCCACCTGCGGCAATCCGGCATCCGGCTAGCCCGTAGGTCGGGGTGAGCTTGCGAACCCCGATAAATGGCTAACCAAGATATCGCGGGCGATGGAGAAACCCAGCGGTTTGGATGATTCGAAATCGAACCGCAAAGGGCGCGAAGGAGAGAGAAATTCGAACTGCAGAGACGCGGAGAACGCAGAGAGGAAATTCGCCAGGATTCTCTCCAAACCATCAGACCACCATTCCGGCAGGGAATGCCGGAATCCAGACGCTAGGGACGGTAAAAGCCGGGAGGCTCCCAACCATTATCGGGCCGCTGGGTGGCCCATTATCACTTGAAAAATTACCACTTTCACTGATCGGATAGGCGTACCAAGTTGCTCCCATGGCGCCGGCCCCCCGCTTCGTTCATCTGCACCTGCATTCGGAGTATTCCCTGGTCGATGGCTTGGTGCGCATCAAGCCCCTGGTCGAGACGACGGCGGCCAGGGGGATGCCCGCTGTCGCCGTCACCGATCAATCCAACCTGTTCTGCCTGGTGCGCTTCTATCAGGCCGCCGTGGCGGCCGGCATCAAGCCCATCGTCGGCGCGGATCTATGGGTCCGCAACCCGGATGACGCCAACAAGCCCTACCGGTTGCTGGTGCTGGTCCGGAACCGGATCGGCTATCTGAACCTTACCCGACTCATCTCCCGCGGCTATCTGGAGGGTCAGCATCTGGGGGTCCCCCAGGTGGAGCGGGCCTGGGTCGAGGCCGCCACCGACGGCCTCATGGCCCTCTCCGGCGGCCCCCACGGCGATGTGGCCCGGGCACTCCTGGTCGGCCAGCAGGAGCGGGCCGAGGCCCTACTCGAGGGTTGGCTCGGGGCCTTCGGCAACTGCTATTACCTGGAGCTGGTGCGCACCGGGCGCGAGCTCGAGCTCGAGTGTGTCGAGCGGAGCGTCGAGCTGGCCGCCCGCAAGGGGGCGCCGGTGGTGGCTACCAACGATGTGCGCTTCCTCGCGGCCGAGGATTTCGAGGCCCATGAGGCCCGGGTCTGCATCCACGACGGCCGTACCCTGGACGATCCGCGTCGCCCCCGCCTCTACAGCGAGGAGCAGTATCTGCGCACGCCCAAGGAGATGGCCGAACGCTTCGCCGATCTCCCAGAGGCCCTGGAAAACAGCGTCGAGATCGCCAAGCGCTGCAACCTGGAGCTGGAACTGGGCCGGAGCTTTCTGCCGGATTTCCCGATCCCGGAGGGCATGACCACGGAGGAGTTCTTCACCGCCGAGTCCCGGCAGGGGTTGGAGCAACGGCTAGAGCGCATCATCGGCCGTGACGCACCGGATTTCGCCGCACGCAGCAAAGTCTACGATGAGCGTCTGGAGCTCGAGCTCGGCGTCATCAACCAGATGGGCTTTCCGGGCTACTTCCTGATCGTCGCCGACTTTATCCGCTGGGCCAAGGACAACGGCATCCGGGTGGGGCCGGGCCGTGGGTCCGGCGCCGGCTCCCTGGCAGCCTATGCGCTCGCCATCACCGACCTGGACCCCATCGAGCATGACCTGCTGTTCGAGCGCTTCCTGAATCCCGAGCGCGTCTCCATGCCGGATTTCGACGTGGACTTCTGCATGGAGAACCGGGATCGGGTCATCGACTATGTGGCCGGGCGGTACGGGCGCGACGCCGTCTCCCAGATCATCACCTTCGGCACCATGGCGGCCAAGGCCGTGGTGCGCGACGTGGGCCGGGTCATGGGCCACCCCTACGGGATGGTGGACCGCATCGCCAAGATGGTGCCCTTCGAGCTGGGCATGACCCTCGACAAGGCCCTGGAGGAGAGCGACGACCTCAAGCGGGCCTATGAGGACGAAGAAGAAGTCCAGGCCATCATCAACCTGGCCCGCAAGCTGGAGGGGCTCGCCCGCAACGCCGGCAAACACGCCGGCGGCGTCGTCATCGCGCCCACGGTGCTGACGGACTTCGCGCCCCTCTACTGCGAGCCCGGCGGCGAGAACCTCGTCACCCAGTTCGACAAGGATGACGTGGAGCAGGCTGGACTAGTCAAGTTCGATTTTCTCGGGCTGCGCACCCTGACCATCATCGATTGGGCGCTCAAGACCGTCAACGCCGCCCGCCACCAGGCCGGCGAGCCCCCCATCGACATCGGCGCCATCCCCATGGACGACGCCGACGCCTTCGCCCTGCTCAAACGCTACGAGACCACCGCGGTCTTCCAGCTCGAATCCCGGGGCATGAAGGAGCTGATCAAAAAGCTGCAACCGGACTGCTTCGACGATATCACGGCCCTGGTGGCCCTGTTTCGCCCCGGACCCTTGCAGTCCGGCATGGTGGACGACTTCATCGACCGCAAGCACGGACGGGCCAAGGTCACCTACCCCCACCCCGATCTAGCGCCCATTCTCAAGTCCACCTACGGCATCATCCTCTACCAGGAACAGGTCATGCAGATCGCCCAGGTGCTGGCCGGCTACACCCTGGGGGGGGCGGACCTGTTGCGCCGGGCCATGGGTAAGAAAAAGCCCACGGAAATGGCCAAGCAGCGGACCGTGTTTCAGGAAGGTGCGATACAGCGCGGCGTCGTCGCCGACACCGCTACCTACATCTTTGATTTAATGGAAAAATTCGCAGGTTACGGTTTTAATAAAACGGTAGCCATCGGCACCCGAATCGCTACCATTGGAGGCACTAAGCCGATCGAGCAGTTTCGGGCGGGCGACCGGGTAATCAGCCTCAATCGAGACGGAAGCCTACAGGATTCTCGGGTAGTCGCCTTGCACGACCATGGCCAGGTGCCGGTTTGGGAAGTGACCTTTCATGATGGCAACAAAGAAATCTGCACCCTCGACCACAAATGGCTTACCCGCCAAGGGCAGCTCCCGCTCTGGAAAATCATACAACTGGATGAGCAAGTGTGGGGTACGACTCCCGACCAAGCGTTCGATCCATGCTCACCAAAAGGAATGCCCGGTGTGTATGAGCATGATTCATTCGGGACCCAGTTCCGGAAAAGAGCGGACTATGTACTGCGGCGAGCTGGTACGCACCCGCAAAAGGGCCAGCGAACTGTGCTTCGGAAACCAGTACAAATCCGTTTCCTGGGATGGCATCGAGGTTACGATCTCCAAGTAGACCATCCCGAGCATAATTTTCTACTTGCCTCGGGATTGTGCTGCTCGAACTCACACAGCGCCGCCTACGCCCTGGTCGCTTATCAGACCCTCTGGCTCAAGGCCCACTATCCGGCGGCCTTCATGGCGGCGGTGCTGAGCGCCGACATGGACAACACCGACAAGGTGGTGACCCTGATCGACACCTGCCGGGAGATACCGCTCAAGGTCATGCCGCCGGCCATCAACCGCTCCGAGTATCGCTTCACCATCGGGGACAAGGAGACCATTCTCTACGGCATCGGCGCCATCAAGGGCGTCGGCGAATCCGCCATCGAGGCCATACTCCGGGCGCGCCGGGAAGACGGACCCTTCCAGGACATCTGGGAGCTGTGCCGGCGCATCGACCTACACAAGGCCAACCGCCGGGTGCTGGAGGCCCTGATCCGGGCCGGGGCCCTGGACGAGCTGGGGGAAAATCGGGCGACCCTGATGGCCCGGCTGCCCATGGCCATCAAGCTGGCCGAACAGCACAAGGAAACGGCCGCCGCGGGCCAGATGAACCTATTCGGAACGGTCGGCGCGGACATCGCCGCCGTTTTGCCCGACCCCCAGCTCGTGGCCCGTACCTGGAATGAATGGGAAGAAGAGCAGCGCCTCCAGGGAGAAAAGGAAACCCTGGGACTCTACCTCACAGGGCATCCCATCCGACGGGTTGCCGCGGAGCTCGCGGCCATGACGGGCGGGCGCATCGGCGCCCTGCTCCAGTCGGGCCGCGGCCGCGATGACCGCGAGCAACGAACGGTCGCGGGACTGGTGGTCAACGTGCGCCACGGCAAGACGCAACGGGGGCGCATGGGCTCGGTGCTGCTGGACGACGGTACCGGGCGGATCGAGGCCACCTGCTTCTCCGAGGTCTACGAAAAGGTACGCGACCTCCTGGCGGCAGACAAGATCCTCGTCGTCACCGGCGCCCTGAACTTCGACGATTACCGCGACGGCTGGTCCCTGCGCGCCGACCAGGTGCGGACCCTGGAGCAGGCGCGGGCGGAACGAGCCGACCACCTCGCCCTGGTGCTGGACCTGAGCGACCCGAACGCCCACCCACGCGGCTTGGCCCAGATCGCCGAGCTGCGCGCCATCCTGCGCACTTTCAGCGGCATCGGCCTACCGGTCCGCATCCACTATCATTGCCCCGGCGCTCGCGGTCACCTGATTCTGGGCAATGATTGGCGGATACGACCCACGGACGAGCTCCTCAAGCGGCTGCGGAAACTCCTGGGCCCCGACGCGGTTCGGGCCGCCTACCAACGACTCGACAGCGAGATGGCGGAACCCGATGGCCCCCCACATGGCCGCAGCCCGCCTCGTGAACCGCAAAGGCACATAAGCGCAGGCTCTGATGAACCGCAAAGGCGCAAAGAGCGAACCGCTTTGTAGAACTCTCCTCGGTAGTGGTAAACTTTAAAGTGATAAGGTGTCTCCCTGAGCCACATCGAACATCACACCAAGCCACCAAGAGAGACCAGGATGAAAGGGAAACGACCCTGGTCTCTGCGCCTGCGATGACAAGCGCGCGGATGATCGGCGACGGCCTGGAAAAAGGCTTCGTGTCGTGGTGGCTTGGTGTGATGTTCGACGTGACTCAGGGAGACACCTTATCACTTGAAAATTTATCACTACCCGACATCGTAGATCGGGTTGGCAATTTGCATCGAGTTTCACCTTGAAACCGCCTGATAAAGTCATTCGATGTTCTGAACCTGCTCGCGTATCTGCTCGATCAGGACCTTCATCTCCATGGCTAGGCGGGTGACCTCAATATCGGAGGATTTCGAGGCCAGGGTATTGGCCTCCCGGTTGAGCTCCTGCATCAGAAAATCCAGGCGGCGGCCCACCGGCTCGTGCCCCTCCAGTGCCGACCGGACCGCCTCGAGATGGGTCGCCATACGATCCATTTCCTCGTCCACGTCCAACCGCTGAGCGAGCAGGGCAAGCTCCTGCTCCAGGCGGTTCGGATCAAGCTCAGCGCGCACCTCCTGCAATCGATCATAAAGGCGCCGGCGTACCTCCGCCATGACCTGAGGCATCCGTTCCCGGACCCCGGCCGTACAGAGGACAAGCTTGTCGCAACGGTCCCGGATGAGGTCGGCGAGCCGCGCCCCTTCACGCTCGCGGGTCGCGATCAGAGAGGTCAGGGCCCCATCTAACAGGCTCAGGGATTGCTCCATGACCGGGCCCAAGTCGGACGGCTGCTCCTGCAATACGCCGGGCCAGCGCAGGAGCTCGAACGGGACGGGTTGCGCCCGTTGCCCGACGAGCTCCGCCACCTCGTCCCCGGCGGCCAATAACTGCTTCAGGTAATGTCGGTCCACACGCAGGTTGTGGCCCCGGCCCGGACCGGACACATAGCGCAGGGTGCAGTCCAGCTTCCCCCGCCCGAGGCGCATGGCGAGGCGTTCTCGCACCCTCGGCTCCAAGGCCCGCAGCTCCTCCGGGAGACGCACGCCGGACTCCAGGTAGCGATGATTGACGGAGCGCAGCTCCCAGGTCAGCTCGCCTTCGTCCCCGGTCCGGGACACTCGGGCAAAGGCGGTCATACTTTTAGTCACGACAATCTCCACAAGGTGAATAGAACATCATAACCTATGCCGGCGGACAGGCACCCTTCCGGAGAGAACGCGGAGAACGCAGAGGAGATGAAGTGTCGGCCTCCGGTAAAGGCCGGTCGATAACGCGCTGGCTTGAACCCCGTTCCGGGCACCGCTTTGCCGGCGCAGGCCGGTCGATGGCCCGACCGCCCCTCCGGCCTCTCGGTCAAGCGTTTGTGTTGACGGGATGCGCCGAGATGTCGAAGATGTCCACCCACGAAGAAGCTATAGCGAGTGTTTGATGCGACCATCCCGACGCCGCGTGGATCAGCTGCGCCCGATCTCCTTTACCCGTGGTTTCACCCGTCATGCCGAGGGCTCTGTCTTGTCGGAATTCGGCGCCACCCGGGTGCTCTGTACGGCAAGCGTGGAGGAGCGGGTGCCCGGTTTTCTCAGGGGCCGCGACTGCGGCTGGGTCACCGCCGAATACGGCATGTTGCCGCGCGCCACCGGCGAGCGCACCCCGCGCGAGGCCGCGCGCGGCCGACAGGGCGGCAGGACGCTGGAGATCCAGCGCCTGATCGGCCGCTCCATGCGCGCCGCGGTGGCCCTCAAGGCCCTGGGGGAACGGACCATCACCTTGGATTGCGATGTTATCCAGGCCGACGGTGGCACCCGCACCGCCGCCATCAGCGGCGCCTGGGTCGCCCTCCATGAAGCGCTGCAGGGCCTGCAGCAAGGGGGTATCCTGTCCGATGATCCGTTGCTTGCCCAGATTGCCGCCGTCTCCGTGGGGATCTACCAGGGGGAGCCGGTGCTCGACCTGGACTATGCGGAGGACAGCGATGCCAGGACAGACATGAATCTGATCATGGACGGGCAAGGGCGCTACGTCGAGATTCAGGGCACGGCGGAGGGCCAGACCTTCTCCCGCTCCGAGATGGGGACCATGCTGGACTACGCGGAGGCCGGCATTCGGGAGATCTTGGCGATCCAGCGCGCGGCCCTGGCCGAGCCGGCGCCCTGACCGGAACTGAGGGGAGCGACGGAACCATGAGCACAACCTACGGGGAGGATGTCGCAAAAGCCCATCCCTGGGCTTTGCGACTGGCGAATCAGGACATGGCGATTTCCCGATTCTTCCATTTTCAACCGCTGACCGCGGTCGAAAATGGCGGTCCCCCCCTAGACCGCGTCGGGTGTCGCCAAAGGCGACATCCTCATGGGGACAGGACTATCGTCCTCGCCAGCAACAATGCCGGTAAGGTCGGGGAAATCGACGAGCTACTCGCGGCCGTCCGGATTCGGGTCATACCCCAGGGTGCGCTCGGGGTATCGGAGGTGGAGGAGACCGGCACGACCTTTGTCGAGAACGCGATTCTCAAGGCCCGCCATGCGGCCCGCCACTGCGGCCTGGCGGCGATTGCCGACGACTCGGGGCTCGAGGTGGATGCCCTGAAGGGGGCACCGGGCATCTATTCCGCCCGCTTCGCCGGCCGCGGCGCCTCCGACGCGGCGAACCTCGAAAAGCTGCTCACGGTCTTGCGGGGGGTTCCCGAGGCCCGGCGGACCGCCCGCTTCCGGTGTCTGATGGTCTACATGCTTCATGGCGAAGACCCGACCCCCCTGATCTGTCAGGGCACCTGGGAGGGCCGCATCCTGTCCGCCCCGCGGGGCGAGAACGGCTTCGGCTACGACCCCGTGTTCCATGTGCCGGGCGAGGACCGAAGCGCGGCGGAGCTGCCCGCCGCGACCAAGAATCACCTCAGTCACCGCGGCCAGGCACTACGGGCGCTGGTGCATCACCTCGGCAACCAGGATTGACCAGAATGTCCATCCCAACCTCAGACACAGCGACACGCCTGGATGCGGTGCGGGAACGCATCCGCGCCGCCGAGAAACGTTACGGACGCGCGCCAGGTAGCGTGGCCCTGTTGGCCGTCAGTAAAAAACAGGCGGCGGCGAAGCTCCGCGCCGCCTTTGCCGCCGGCCAGACGGCCTTCGGCGAGAGCTACGCCCAGGAGGCCACCGAGAAGATGGAGGCGCTCGGGACCCTGGATATCCAATGGCACTTCATCGGCCGTATCCAGGGCAATAAGACCCGACAAATCGCCGAGCACTTCGATTGGGTGCATAGCCTGTGTGACCTCCGGCACGCCCGTCGCCTGAGTGAGCAACGCCCGGCCGGGTTGTCTCCCTTGGCGGCCTGCGTCCAGATCCACCTCGATGGGAAATCGGGCAAGGCCGGGCTGGCCCCGGACCAGGTCGCCGATTTCGTCGGCGCCTGCGCGGAACTCCCGCGCCTGCGGCTGGCCGGGCTCATGACCCTGCCGGCGCCGACGGAAGACGAGGCGGCACAACGCCGGTCCTTCCGCGCCTTGTGCCTGTTGCGGGATCGTCTCGCCACCCCCGAGCGGCCGCTTGCCATGCTCTCTATGGGCATGTCCGCCGACCTGGAGGCGGCAGTCGCCGAAGGCGCCACCCTGGTACGAGTGGGCACCGCCCTCTTCGGCCCACGCGCCTAAGGGGTTGTCTAAAAGCTCAAGCCAAGCCGCGCGGTCCAGGTGAGCCCCGGTCCTACAAGGCTGGCTACGGCCGAAAGCCCCTCGGCCCTGGCGAGGATGTCGCAAAAGCCCATCCCTAGGCTTTGCGACTGGCGAATCGGGACTTGGCGATGTCCCGATTCTTTCATTGGTAGTGGTAAATTTAGTAGTGATAGGGGGAATCGCGTAATCGCTCAAACCTCACCGTTATTCCGGCAGGGAGTGCCGGAATCCAGGCGCCGGGGACGGCAAAAGCCGGGGGATCCGAACCATTATCGGACCGCTGGGTGGGTTATTACAACTCGAAAATCAACCACTACCCTTTCATTTTCAAAGGCTTACAGCCGTTAAAAATGGCGGCCCCTCGCTGGACCGCGTCGGGTGTCGCCTTTGGCGATACCCTCCTGGCGGGAGAGGGGTTGGGGAGAGGGGGAATCAATGGCTTCACCTCATACGGTTAGTGACTCCATGCCAAGCAAAATCAAGGGGTTGGTTTTTAGACAGCCTCTAAATCCTTTAAAAAACCGGTAAAGCACCCTGTTAATCATGAAAAATCCTGTCAATCCCGTCCCATTGGAACTTGGCAAGGAGCTACCAAAACATGATCTCTACGTACCGAGTATTACTGGAAATTTACCACTGCCAGCCAATGGCCTTACGGCCTTCATATGCCTTGCATCCCTCCAGCCCGGCGGTGAGAATTCGGGCTTACCTATTCTTCTCCGGATCTTGCTATGTCCCTGTCTCACGACCAGAACTTCAAGAGCCTCCTCCTCGACTACCCGCACCAGGCCCTGACCTTCTTCGCCGCGGCCGAGGCCGCCGTCATCGATGCGCGGGTACGCATTACCCCCATGCGTCAGGAGCAGCTCC
>Ga0209365_1000080_pt1 | contig 16282 bp, 12 predicted proteins | sample WorMetimpBELIZE2_FD_187389 | JGI IMG/M metagenome (GOLD analysis project Ga0209365, IMG submission 187389) | Marine gutless worms symbiont microbial communities from Max Planck institute for Marine Microbiology, Germany - Olavius imperfectus... | ecosystem: Host-associated > Annelida > Digestive...
TGTGCCGGAGGTCTCGGCAAAGGCGGCGATGGGCAGCAGGAGGTCGGCTGTCCGCTCCAGGTCCGGGTCGCGATGGGTGACACAGGCCACGACGAGCTCGGCCTGGTCGAGGGCCTTCCTCGCCTGGGCCGGATTGCCGAGGTCATAGCCCGACTCGACGCCCCACAGGAGATAGGCCCTGCGGGGGTGCTCCAGCATGGCGGCGGCGGACATCCCGGCGGCCTGGCTCGGTCGTGCCCCCGGCTCCAGGTGCGGCAAGGCCCCGGCCAAGTAGGCCCCCACGCTATTGGCGGCGGTCGGCAGGTAGCCGAGGGATGCCTTGGTCGCCCCGGCGATTACCTGGGCCAGGGCCCGAAGCCGGGAGTAATCCGGGTGGGCCACGGCCAACGCGCCGAGCAGGATAAGACCCGAACCCTGTTCCCCCGCCGCCTTTAATTGCTCTGCCGTTTCCTGGTGGGAGGCCTGTGGTTTGGCCGCGGCGATCCGATCCTCGAGCGGACCCTGGCCGGATACCCCCAGGGCCTTGGCGATGGCCCCCAGGTCATCGAACATCTGGGTCGGGGAACCCACGTGCTGGGTGCTCGGAAAGGTCAGATCGAGCCGGAGCGGATTGACCAGGGCCACTCGGGCGCCGGCTAGGACGGCCTTGCGGATGCGGTGGGCCAGTAGCGGCTGCTCCTGGCGGATATCCGTCCCGATGAGCAGCAGACCCCGCTGCCGCTCCAGCTCGGCGATAGGCACCCCGAGCCAGGGCAAGGAGGTATCTGCGGCATCGCCGCGAAAATCCCGTTGACGCAGGCGGGTATCGATATGCCTGCCGCCCAAGCCGTGCACGATTTTTCGGAGCAGGTACAGCTCTTCGAGCGTGGCGGTCGGTGATGCCAGGGCGCCCAATTCCTCGCCGCCGGTCTCTTTCAGCCCCTCGGCAACCAAGTCCAGGGCCTCCGGCCACTCGACGGTCCGCCACTGCCCATCCCGCTTGGCCATGGGTTGGAGCAGGCGGTCGTCGGTATGCAGGCCCTGGTAACTGAAGCGGTCCCGATCCGAGAGCCAAGTCTCGTTCACCGCCTCGTTATCCTTGGGATGCACCCGCATAACACGGTTGCCGCGAATGTGGAAGAGGAGGTTCGACCCGACCGCGTCGTGGGGGGCGATCCCCTCGGCCTGGGTCAGCTCCCAGGAGCGGGCGGTAAAGCGGAAGGGCTTGGAGGTGAGGGCCCCCACGGGGCAGAGGTCGATGACATTACCCGACAGTTCATGGGCGACCGTGCGCGCCACATAGGTGCCGATGCGCATATGCTCGCCGCGACCGGTGGCGCCCAGCTCGCGGACGCCCGCGATCTCCGCCCCGAAACGCACGCAACGGGTGCAGTGGATACAGCGGGTCATCTCGGTGGCGATCAGGGGACCCAAGTCCTCGTCCTCGACCACCCGCTTGCGTTCGCTGTAGCGGGACACGTCCCCGCCATAGCCCACGGCCACATCCTGCAGCTCGCACTCGCCGCCCTGGTCGCAGATCGGGCAGTCCAGCGGGTGATTGATGAGCAGGAACTCCATGGTGCCCCGCTGGGCCTCCAGGGTCAGGGACGAGCGGGTCAGCACCCGCATACCCGCGGCGACGGGCGTGCCGCAGGCATGGGCCGGCTTGGGGAAGGGGCGCCCACCCTGCTCCACCTCCACCAGACACATGCGGCAATTGGAGGCCACGGACAGCTTCTTGTGGTAACAGAAACGCGGGATAGGGATACCCTCACGGTCGGCGACCATGATGATGGTCTCGCCCGGGGTCGCCTCGCAGGTACGCCCGTCGATCTCGATGGTGATTTTGTCCGTCATTTTCTCTCTGGTCGCCTGATCTATCACAGGTATCAGGCGATATAACCCCGGCTTTTGAATTATGGCCGTAGCCCCGGATCATTGTTGATATTCTATATCGGTGCAATCATAAAATCCCTTTTTGCCATTTCGGAATTCAGTGCAATCTTCGGTAATATTCCATATAATTTTCCTGCAAAATATCAAGCTAATTGATCATAGCGGTCGAAGGTCCACTTGAGCTTTATTATCAGGCGATTACTATCCAGACACAAAGTATCCAGACATAAACCCAGTCCCTCTCCCTACTGTATATTGCCTGAAAATGGCCCTACGGAATTAAATACTCCGTCATGCGGCATTGCTTATATCCCATCCTGGAAACACGAGCAAGGAAGGATGAAACTTAAGTGCTGTCGCCAATTGCTTTGTTCGTTCCACATCCAGATTAACGCGATCGTTCTCAATGGCCGAAATGGTGGATTTCGGAATACCAGTTGACTGGGCTAGCTCGTTTTGGCTCATGTCTTGAGGTTCACGGATAATACGAACCGGCTCACCAACGCTGACAATAACCTGTCTTTCGGCTATTTTGTAATCTTTCATTCTATTTTCGTATCTTTTCAGGATATCAATTGGTAAGGATCGAAGTCGTTTTGGAATTTTCTGATGTTCGTAAATTGTCCACATGTTGAAAATAGACCGTAGGTCGGGTCAGGCCAGGACGACGAAGGTAGCCAACAAACGGTGGATGGCGCAAGCTTATCCGCCCTACGCGGGCTATAAAATCATCGCAACCATCCATCCGTGTAGATTAGGGTGAGGGACGAATCCCAACAACAGCTTTGGCTCGATATGGAGACTGTTGGGGTTCGTAAGCTCACCCCAACCTACGGCTGAGATGCGCTCCGCTTTCCCACCCTACGACCCTTTCTGGCTGATCAACTTTGAATTAACACCCGCATTAACAGCTGCCTCAAATTGCTTTTTATCTGATGTTAAAAACAGATCAGCTTGCCACTCCAATGCACAGGCAATATGCAAGGCATCCATTGCCCTTAGAACATTTACCCCAAGAAGTTTAATAGACTGCAATACAAACGCAGATGTGATTTTAAGAATGATCGCATCACGCATATCATTGAGAAGTTTCTGTTTAGCTAAATTATAGTCTTCAAGTGACAAACAACCTTCCTCTTACGCCTATTTAGTCCAGAAACAATCCCTGGAACTAATATCACGCAAAACACCAGTTCGGTCGTATTTTGTAGGATTTGATATAATTGATCACTATTAATTTCTCGTACATACCTTTTGGCTAATACGGATGAATCAATTGCTGTTTTCATGCACTGGCTTCGCGGTCTTCAAGAATAGCTGAAGACAAATTACTGCCTTGAAGCCGTAATTGGATTCCTTTTTGTTTCCATGCTGGCATTTTAGCGAGTTTATCCGAGAAGGGAATTATTTCGGCGACTGGTTTTCCGTGACGGACTATAGTAAATGCCTCTCCGTGCTCTACTTGAGTAATAAACCCAGAAGCTTTTTTTCGAAAGCCAGTAGAGGTGATAGTTTTCATTTTTACTTCCTGTTATTGTCCCATTCAAATCCCAGGTATCACCTCAGTTTCAATGTGATTTTCACCCCTGACCCTCAAGGACTTCGAAAATCGCCTTTCTGGAGACTTTTTCCGTTTGTTGACCTTCTCGGATAGCCTCGGCTAGTGTCACATCTTCCAGCGCTTCAACAAACACATGCAGAAGGTGATTATTTTTCTCCTCGGAAGGCGGGATACGCTCCGCTTTCCCGCCCTACGGCCCTTTAAGTAAGTCGATCACAATATTAGTATCCAACAAATATTTAATCCCACTCATCACGCATGTCTCGTTGTAAAGTAACGGGATTGCCGGAAAAGACAGTGGAATTTTTCATATACCAATAAATTCATGCTGAGAGCATGATTTTTCCTCTTCTCGTGATGCATTTTCAGACTTGTTGCCGATGATTGCCCTCCGAATCAATAGACAGGCAAGAGAACGGCTGGACTATTGCCGCCTAACGATTTAGCTCAGGCATCCAATGGCGCGTGGCACCGAGTTTGAAAGTCTCTGAGGAGCCGGACCGCAGCATTGGGTCGCTTGCAGCCGAATGTCAGGTGAATGATCCGTGAAAAACGACCCATCAATCGAGCCTGTAGTTTGGATCAGGCCAGGGCGACACGACGTTAGCTACCCTTGCGTCAGGTGACGGCGCGCCAACCACCGTGGCCAAGATACCGCTCACAGCGGGTGCGCCTTACCCGACCTACGGCCCTCCGGCCTGGGAGCACCACCTTCCAGGCGGCCAACCCACCGGCAGGTCAGACCACGCCACCACGCGAAGGTTTACCACCACCCATTTTTGTAGTAGAGGTCTTTTTATCTGCGCAACTCAAAAATTGGCACAAAACCGCCCGCTGGCAGGGCGTCGCACTGGAGTGCAAAGTTAGGCAAAAAAATCTGAAATTTCAATATGCGATTTTTTTAAATAGAATGCAACATCCATTCCGTTTCAAGCAATACGGTGCGAGGAATAAATACCTGATGCATTTCAAGTAACTGTTCTGCTATTTCTGCTTGTTTTTCATCATCATTAACGGCAAGACGTACCAACAAGTTCGTATCAAACGCTATCATTTGTATACTCAACAGGCTCACAAAGCCGCTCAGTGGGAATTGGCTCGCCTTTGTGCTGTAAAGAACCACGCAAAGAATTTTCAGAAAGTTTTTTGTGTGTTTTTGGTATAAGCGCTATACCTGACTCTGTTGTCACAGGCGTAAGCTCCATGCCATCAATCCAATGTAGTGAGTCAAATATATTTCTTGGAATGATAACCAGCCCTTGCCCTGAAATTTTAACTGTTGCTGCCAACACAAACATACCTCCAATCACCTCAGCCCGTGTAAGTTGGGGTGAGGAACGAATCCCAACAACAGCTTTAGCTCAATATGGCGATTGTTGGGGTTCGCAAGCTCACCCCAACCTACGGGCTAAATTTGATATGGCTGAACTTCTAAAATTTAACTCATTAACCTGAAATACTTGATCAAGCGCATAAACCAAGCAACCATTTTGTTCAGCATTTTGTGCGATGATTAAATCTGGAATGCTTATCCCGTTAGCATCGACTTTCAAGTACTTAACCTAGTATTCAATTATTCCATTCCAGCGAATATCTAAAGGGACTCTATTTATCTCCTGCAAGAGATTGATTAACCTTGATTGCTTCTTTAAATCTTAAGATAAAGCAGTAACTCGGCAAGAATTATCTCGTTGGTAACGATTAGATTTTCATCTACCAAGAAGTCCATATCTTTTGAGTTATTATTCTGCCTGAAATAATCAATCTATATCGATGTGTCAACCATACATCCATTAATGGTGATCTCGTATTGTATTCAAGTCAATATCCAAATCCACCTTCCCTTTGTATTTCTTGATTTCAGAAGTAGTTGATTTCCGAACCAACTCCTGAAGGGCCTTGATAATTACTAGGGTTTTCGTGTCGGAATGAGTAACCTTCATCGCATCACTGAGCAGGTCTTCAGGCAAGTCAACAGTTATTCTCATGCCCATCTCCATAAGCAACATTGCGTATGAATATAGATCGCCATACATATAGGCTAACGGTTTATCCAATGCCGCGCGGCAGTGGTGGGTTGCTTGCAGCCGAATGTCAGGCGAATGATCCGTGAAAAACGACCCGTCAATTGAGCCTGCAGGTCGGGTCAGGCCAGGGCGACACGATATTAACCTACCCTTGCGTCGGGTGACGGCATACCAACCACCGTGGCCAAGATACCGCTCACAGCGGGCGCGCCCTTTCCCCGGCCTACGCGAGCTTCTTTTAAGTCAACCGACGAATTGCTCATATTTATCATGACTACCAATCCAAAACCAAGTGGCCGTATCTTCGTCAAGAACACCAAGAGCCCTGTAACCAAGTGTCACTCTCACCAACCAGATATTTTCGCTCCGGTTGATGCACTTGAAACGCAAAGATGGATGGAAAGGATCATTGGTCTACAACTGATAGGCTTTTTTCGCCCGTACCTTAATATCGTGGTCAAGTTTCCCATACTGTTTCCAAAAAGATGGTACAGTCTCGGATTTTATAGTGTCCCAATATCCAAGGGAGCTGCTTTGCCTTCTGCGATCTCTTTGCGTACTTGCTTGGCCGTCTCGATAAGCTTATGTTGGGTTCGAGAGAATGAATCATTCCACTGCGCTCCGTCCCGGAGGTCTTGAATGTATTTTTTGAGATGTTCGACTACTCGACCTTATTAGCTGTTCCGGTAGTGGCTCAAGCATTTCTGTAATTGTAATAGCGGCTTCCGAGGCCATGATCTTCTCCTTTTTATCGCAATAAATTGCGCTTATGGTTTTACAAAGCCATTTCCAGGAACCCACCATTCCAGACTAATCGCCGCCACTTCTTCATATCGCATCTCCCTGCGCTTGCGCCTGGGTCACCGGATACCTCCGGCCACCTCAATGCCATTCAGGATCAACCGAGGTGGAGGGAACAGCAGCGACCGTAGCGTTTGCTACCCCCTAGCTTACTTAGTCATATATTTATTCATAACAGCCTATATAAGTTCTGACATTTCTATATCCAATATGTCATTGTGAACATCTTCTCCCTTTACAATGCAATCAGAATTTACCATTATTACTTTGTCCCGTATCATGTGTAATAGAAGCATCAAATGGCCATTTTAATACTTCAAAGATACTACTTTTTCACTATTTTTTGCGACCTTTAAGCCATGTTTCCCACCGACATGTTTGGCTCTAGTCACCAGTCGCTCAGAAGAGTTTGCCTTGTCATTATTTGATGAGGCCAAAATAATTTGGCTCTTTATGGATTCCGGACTGGTAGGATATTTTGCGCAAATTCACCTTCTTAGCAAGCCAGCGGGGCATTGTATAACTTGCTGTTGTTGTTGAGAAAAGACGGCCTGTTCTATCATCGGTCAGAGGACTACGGACCACCGTCCTCTTCGATCCGTCTGGAATCCATAAAGAGTCAATAATTTTTGTTTTCACCTCATTATAATTAGAATAGGGTGAGTCTTCCTTTCTTTCTCCTTTAATGAAAGGATTAATATCAAAGGACCTTGTAACCCAACAAATAGATCAACATGCTCTCGTGTTGCTTTATATAATGGATCAATGTATTTAATCACTAAACACTGCTCTAGAGAAAAGGCGCGCACCCATACTGTATCCAATAGCAATAACGTAAGGAAACTTTCCGTTACAGCATGAGCCCTTAACTTCCGGCAGTTGTTTATTTATTATCCGGTTTGCAATTGCATAACTAATCTCATCTGCATCATTAGCTTTATTAGGATAGCTCCCTAAGGTGTTCAAAAATTCGTCCAAGCCAATAGTCCGATCTGAGCCTGATACAACTTATCCTTTAGGTCATCTTTAAATTTCTCCAAGGCCTCATAGCCCTTCTCATAGTTTAAGGCTTCTTGTTTACAATCATTATATGCATTATACAAAATAATTTCTTCTTTTAAAGAAACTTGTTATATGAGTTACAAGCATTACTTCTCTGTCATCTGTTACAAGCTTAAACTCAGAATTCAATTCAGCCTATTCCCCTGGATTTTGATTGTCAATAATCTTAAACCTAGCACGACATGCTGATTCAGACATTCCGATTTCTTTACGAGGCCTTTTCTCAATAGATATAACATAACCATCAACCTGTAGATCTAAATGCTTAGATCTAGCCAAAGCATTTTATGCTCTATCAGTTTGTAAACCTGATGAACTGCAACCATGCAACATAAACACAAATATCAGTAATAGTGTTATTTTTATATTCATAGACAAACACCGCAAGTTTAAACGCTACTACGCTTTCATATCGTATTTCCAGAGCTCGTGCCTGAATCGCTGGATACCTCAGGCGACTTCAGCGAGGTTTTTGCCGTGCTCGATCATGTATTCGAATTCGTGGCGGTAGTGTTTGAGGAAGCTTTGGATGGGCATGGCCGCGGCATCGCCCAGGGCGCAGATGGTGCGCCCGCCGATGCGCCCGGCTACGCTGTCGAGCAGGTCCAGGTCCTGGGGTCGGCCCTGGCCGTGCAGGATGCGGTGCAGCACCCGGGACAGCCAACCGGTCCCTTCCCGACAGGGGGTGCATTGGCCGCAGGATTCCGCGGCGTAGAAGTGGGAGAGGTTGGCGAGGACCTTGACCATGCAGGTGCCCTCGGCCATCACGATGACGGCCCCGGAGCCGAGCATGGAGCCGGCCTTGGCGATGGCGTCGTAGTCCATGTCGGTCTTCAGCATGATCTCGCCCGGCACCACGGGCACCGAGGAGCCGCCGGGGATGACGGCCTTGAGCGCCTTGCCGTCCTTGACGCCGCCGGCCATTTTCAGCAGGTCCTTGAAGGGGGTGCCTAGGGGGACCTCGAAGTTGGCGGGTTCCTCGACATGGCCGGTGACCGAGAATAGCTTGGGACCGCCGTTGTCGGGTCGCCCCTGGTCCAGGAACCATTGACCGCCCTTTTCCAGGATGACGGGGATGGAGGCCAGGGACTCGGTGTTGTTGATGGTGGTGGGCTGACCATAGAGGCCCGCCTGGGCCGGGAAGGGCGGCTTGGGGCGAGGTTGGCCTTTCTTGCCTTCGATGGATTCGAGCAGGGCCGTTTCTTCGCCGCAGATGTAGGCGCCGGCTCCTAAGTGGGTGTAGAGCTCGAAAGCGATGCCGGAGCCCTGGACGTCCCGGCCGAGCAGGCCGGCGTCGTAGGCCTCCCGCAGGGCTTTTTCGAAGCAGTCGACGGGTTCGTAGAATTCGCCGCGAATGTAGTTGTAGCCGACGGTGGCGCCAATGCAGTAGCCGGCAATCGCCAGACCTTCGATGAGCTGATGGGGGTTGTAGCGCAGGATGTCCCGGTCTTTGCAGGTGCCGGGCTCGCCTTCGTCCGAGTTGCAGACGATGTATTTCTGCCCCGAATCATCGCGGGGCATGAAGCTCCATTTGAGCCCGGTGGGAAACCCTGCGCCCCCGCGCCCCCGCAGGGCCGAGCGTTTGATCTCCCCGATGAGGCTGCCGGGGTCCAGTTTTTCCTCAAGGATCTTTTCCCACTGGGCATAGCCGCCGATACGGCGGTAGGTGTCCAGGGAGGCCGGGGCGTCCAGGTGCCGGGTGCGAAAGCAGACGCTGTTGTGAGATTGGTCCATGGCTCACCCCAGCCTTTCGATCAGCTTGTCCAATTCCTGGGCAGACAGCCTTTCGTGATAGGTCTTGCCGATGAGTACCGCGGGGGCATGACGGCAGGCGCCCAGGCATTCGACTTCTTTGAAGGTGAAGCGGCCGTCGGTTGTGGTCTGGCCGGGCTTGACGCCGTATTTTCTCTCCATATGCGCGATCAGGTCCTCAGAGCCGGACAAGAGGCAGGAGATGCTGTTGCAGACGCAGACCTTGTGCTTGGCCGTAGGCTCCAGGTCGTACATGCCGTAGAAGGTGGCGACTTCGTAGACCGCGATCTCGGGTATCTCGAGGTAGGCGGCCACGTCGTCCATGAGCTCCCGGCTGAGCCAACCGCCGTTGGCTTCCTGCACCAGAGTCAGGGCCGGCATGACCGCGGATTGCTTCCACTCGGCCGGGTATTTGGCGATGTGACGGTCGATCCCGGCCCGGAGCTCAGGCGTGAGCAGGGTCTCCCTGTCACGACCGGAGGGGACACTGAGCGGTGCCGTGCGGAGGCTCATCAGCGGTCGATCTCCCCAAACACGATGTCCATGGTGCCGATGATGGCGACCACGTCCGCCAGCATGTGGCCCTTGGTCATCTCGTCCATGGCGGAGAGGTGGACGAATCCCGGCGCCCGGATCTTGAGCCGGTAGGGCTTGTTGGCACCGTCGGCGAGGATGTAGCAGCCGAACTCGCCCTTGGGGGCCTCTACCGCGGCATAGACCTCGCCGGGGGGAGTGCAGTAGCCTTCGGTAAAGAGCTTGAAGTGATGGATCAGGGACTCCATGCCGTCCTTCATTTCCGTGCGTGGGGGTGGCGCGATCTTGTGATCCTCGATCATCACTGGGCCCGGATTGGCGCGCAGCCAGTCCACGCATTGTTTGATGATCCGGTTGGACTGCCGCAGCTCTTCGACCCGCACCAGGTAGCGGTCGTAGCAGTCGCCGTTCTGGCCCACCGGGATGTCGAACTCCACTTGGTCGTAGGCGGCATAGGGCTGCTTTTTGCGCAGGTCCCAGGCGAAGCCGGAGCCGCGGATCATGGGGCCCGTGAAACCGAGCTGCAGGGCGCGTTCGGGGGAGACGACGCCGATGCCCACGGTGCGTTGCTTCCAGATCCGGTTGTCGGTGAGCAGGGTTTCGTACTCGTCCACATAGGTGGGGAAGCGCTCGGTGAAGTCCTCGATAAAATCGAGCAGCGAGCCGCTGCGGGCGACATTCTTGCGTGCCATATCCGCCTGGCTGTGGTACTTGGTGGCCGCCTCCGGGTAGCGGGGCATCTTGTCGGGCAGGTCCCGGTAGACACCGCCGGGGCGATAGTAGCCGGCGTGCAGCCGGGCCCCGGAGACGGCCTCATAGCAATCGAGCAGGTCCTCCCGCTCGCGAAAGCAGTAGAGGAACATGGTCATGGCGCCCACGTCGAGCCCGTGGGACCCCAACCAGAGCAGGTGGTTGAGGATGCGGGTAATCTCGTCGAACAGGGTGCGGATCCACTGGGCGCGCTCGGGGGCCTGGAGCCCCAGCAGTTTCTCGATGGCGCGTACATAGCCGTGCTCGTTACACATCATGGACATGTAATCGAGCCGGTCCATGTAGCCGATGCTCTGATTGAAGGGCTTGGATTCGGCGAGCTTCTCGGTGCCCCGATGCAGCAGCCCGATGTGGGGATCGGCGCGGACGATCACCTCGCCATCCAGCTCCAAGACCAAGCGCAACACCCCGTGGGCCGCCGGGTGTTGGGGGCCGAAGTTCAGGGTGTAGTTGCGGATCTCAGGCATGGGCGGTATCCGACGGTGATTCAGCCAACCCGCGCCCGGCGCTATCGGCGCGGATGACGCGGGGCACCAGGGTCCGTGGCTCGATGCTCACGGGCTCGTAGACTACCCGCGCCTGTTCGGGATCGTAGCGCATCTCCACTTGTCCCGACAGGGGAAAATCCTTGCGGAAGGGATGACCCACAAAGCCGTAATCGGTCAGGATGCGCCGCAGGTCCGGGTGACCCTGGAAGAGAATACCGAACAGGTCGAAGGCCTCGCGCTCGAACCAGGCGGCCGACGACCAGAGCCCCGCCACCGAGTCCACTATGGGCTGGGGCGCGCCGGCATACACGCGCACCCGCAGGCGTCGATTATAGGTCACCGAGAGCAAATGATAGACCACGGCGAAGCGCTCGGGGTCGTCGGTCTCCGCCAGCTCGATACCCCGCTCGACGCCCCGCCCGAAACCCGTGTGGGAGGCCTGTACCGTAGCCCACTCCGACCGGCCATAGACCGCATAGTCCACCCCGCAGACATCGATCAGCTGCTCGAAGCGGAAATCCTTATGGTCGCGCAGCCCGGCAGCGATCTTAAGCAGATCCTGGCGGGGAACCACCAGGGTAACCTCGCCCGGAGCGGCCAGCACCTCGCACTCCAGCACCCCGAAATGCTCGGTAAGTCCGTCCGCCAGCAAGTCCAATCGGGCATCGCCGGTTCTCGATTTCCGGTGTGACATAGGAGTGGCTATTCCAGGTTCCATATGAGCCGTCGGGCCCCGAGGTGGGTGTCAGGTTTCTCTTGTGATCTCCAGGTCGGCAAGAATCACCAGGCGCTTCAAATAGGCGTCCATGTTTTCCTCGCTACGCACGGGCAAGGAGATGCTGCTGTACAGGTAGATCCTGTGGTTTTCCACCCTACCGTCGGGAGATAGCTTTCTCGCCAATACTTCAGGATCAATGCCCTCGATCTTCGCGGCAACCGGGTACTCTTGGTAGCGAATGGAACCGGTCGTGTTGAAACCAACCGGCTTGTAATGGCGATTCAACACGACCCAAGCATCATCGAACTGCTGTTCAATGCAGTACGGAAGGTATACGGCCCGGAAGTCCGTGAAAAACGGCATAAAGGCCTCTTCTCCGACAATCCTAACGGGCGATGGTATTGGTACGGTGGATCTTGTTCTGCAGCTGGAGGATGCCGTACAGGAGGGCCTCCGCCGTCGGCGGGCAACCGGGGATATAGATATCCACCGGCACGATGCGATCACACCCCCGGACCACCGAATAGGAGTAGTGATAATAGCCGCCGCCATTAGCGCAGGAGCCCATGGAGATGACCCAGCGCGGCTCGGCCATCTGATCGTAGACCTTGCGCAGGGCCGGGGCCATCTTGTTGCACAGGGTCCCGGCCACGATCATCACATCGGACTGGCGGGGGCTGGGGCGAAAGACGATGCCGAAGCGATCAAGATCATAGCGGGAGGCCCCGGCCTGCATCATCTCCACGGCGCAACAGGCCAGACCGAAGGTCATGGGCCACAGGGAACCGGTGCGCGCCCAGTTGATCAGCTTATCCGCTGTAGTGGTGATTACGCCCTGCGGGAGAACGCCCTCAATACCCATGACCGACCTCGTCGCTAGTACGGGTGCCCGTATTTACCGGAAACATCACGCAACCAATGTCTCGTCTCGAGACACGAATAGACACGAATTCACACTAATTCGTGTCTATTCGTGGTTTTTAATAAGGCTCTTTACGAATTCCAGACTGATCAAAGAGGACGGCGGTCCGTAGTCCTCTGACCGATGACAGAACAAGCCGCCTTTTCTCAACAACAACAGCAAATTATACAACGCCCCGCTGGCTTGCTGAGAAGGTGAATTTGCGCAAAATATCCTACCAGTCTGGAATCCATAAAGAGCCTTTAATCTAAAGATAGGATTTACCAGGATCCCCGGCTGCAAACACGGGAACACGGCTGCTCCGAACCCTCACTCCCACTCGAGAGCCCCTTTCTTCCACTCGTAGATAAAACCGACAACGAGAATCGCTAGGAACACCAGCATGGCGACGAAGCCAACCCCGCCCACCTGCTCCAGCACCACGGCCCAGGGAAACAGGAAGGCGATCTCGAGATCGAAGATGATGAATAGGATGGCGACCAGATAGTAGCGCACATCGAACCGCATGCGCGCGTTCTCGAAGGCCTCGAAGCCGCACTCGTAAGGGGCGTTCTTGGCCGCGTCCGGGCGGTGCTCGCCGAGCACGAAACCCGCCGCCAGAGCCCCGCCTCCGACCAGAATCCCGACCACCAGAAAGATCAGGATGGGCAGATAATTTTCAAGCACCTTACCCTCCTCCCTCCTGCGCTTTATGTAGTTTTTATGACAGCAGGCGTAGCGGCGGAGTCTAGTTTGGTTCGCGCTCGACTGTCAAGCCGCCGCGGGGCGAGCCAGCTAACAGTCGCCAGCGATGCAGGATAACGTCTCTCAAGGCAGGGTATCGCAAAAGCGGTGGTATCAATCTCCCACCGGGAGAGGACCGGGAAGAGGGGGATCGAAAAGGTGAGCGGGAATCGCAACCGAAGAGTCATCCGATCAGAATGGCTTGGAACCCCCTCTCCCCCCTACGAAGGGGCGAGGGGCTTTGGGCCTTGGCGAGCCTTGTAGGAGTACGGCTAGCCCGACCGACAGGCTGTATGGTTTGAATTTTCAGATAGCCCTTCAGCGCGCGATCTCCCCGCGTAGGCTGGGGGTGAGCGGCGCGAACCCCAACGCATCCCCACCGCGGCGCGGCGGGACCGCGTTCCCACGCGGCGCGAGGGAACAAGAAAATAACGCGCTCACTTGAGTCCCGTCCGGGGCACCGCTTTGCCGGCGCACTCCAAAGGAAACCGGCGTTCCCAGGCTATTCCCATAGAACCAGATTTGGTGCCGACGGCCGGAGTCGAACCGGCACAGCTTGCGCCACTACCCCCTCAAGATAGCGTGTCTACCAATTCCACCACGTCGGCAAAAACCTGTTAACCGGCCCAAAGCTCCGTAGATTGGGGTAAGACCGCCCCGACAGGGGCGACAAACCTCAACGCTTGTGTCTCAATGTAATCGATTTGTCGAGGTTGTCAGCTCACCCCAACTTACGGACTACGGACTACGGACTACGGACTACGGACTACTTGAGGTCCATGTATTTTACCGGGATCACCGATGGCCGATCATATCCACCGCAGCTCCACACTGCTCGAGCACAATGTAACCAAGCGGGGTCATACTCGCCGCTGTCCGGCTCCATGTCCACAAAAAGTACCTTATTATAAACCGATCTGAATCCTTCCACTGTTATTTTGACCAGTCCGCATACCATACCCTCGACAACCTGTTGCGTAGCGGTCTACAACTCGATCATTTCCTCCGTACTGAATACTCCGAGTTGTTCCTTCCAGACCGAAAGTAGCGTCAGATAACTTGCCCCGGTATCCACAAAGGCATCGATTTTCTTCAACAACCCTGGTGAGGCCAGGTTTTGAATATCTATGGCGGCAACAATTCTTCCCATATCACTGCATACGAATTGACATAAACCAGGTCTCGATCCTTTCAAACCCGAGCCGCTTTCAACTATTGCCTCATGAATAGCCTCAATGGTAGTAGTAAATTTTGTAGTGATAGGGGGAATTGCATAATCGTTCAAACCTTGCCGTTATTCCGGCAGGAAATGCCGGAATCTACCGATGCCGGGGATAGCAAAAGCTGGGAGATCTGAACCGTTATCAGACCGCTGGGTGGCCCATTATCACTTGAAAATTTACCACTACCGCCTCGATTTCATACTTATTCCTCGGCATTATTCGGGACCTAGGTTTGCGGTGTGCCGGCGGCGGGCACCGCGGCCGGCGGGATTACCGGCATGTCGGTGGTATCCGGTCCCCCGCCGATACCCGGCACCACCGGCACGTCCGGTTCCTCGCCGGGCGCGGGCGTGGGGATTATCAGTGCCTCGACGTCCTCCATCAGGCCCTTGGACTCGTCCACCTGGCTTGCGAAATAGGCCAAGGCCATGCTGGTGAGAAAGAAGAGTGCGGCCAGGACGGCGGTGGTGCGGGAGAGGAAGCTCCCGGAACCGCGGGCGCCGAATACGGTGGCGGACGCCCCGCTGCCGAAGGCCGCCCCGGCGTCGGCCCCCTTGCCGTGCTGGATCAGGACTAGGCCGACCAGCCCGAGGGCCAGGAAGAGATGGAGGACGTTGAGGGTGATTTGCATCGGTATCAGACGCTGTCGTTCGCGGCCTTGCAGATGTCCAGGAAATCCTTGATCTTGAGGGAGGCGCCCCCGATCAGGCCGCCGTCGATATCGAGCTTGGCCATCAGCTCGGCGGCATTGTCGGGTTTCATGCTGCCGCCGTATTGAATCCGCACCTTTTCGGCCACCCCCGCGTCCTGATCGGCAATCCGTTTGCGGATGAAGGCGTGTACCTCCTGGGCCTGTTCCGGGGTGGCGGTCTTACCCGTGCCGATGGCCCACACCGGCTCATAGGCGATGACGCCATCGTCGAGCGCCTTGACGCCTTCCAGCTCGATGACCGCGTCCAGCTGGCGGGCGACGACCTCTTCCGTCACGCCCTGCTCGCGCTCTTCCAGGGTCTCGCCCACGCACAGGATAGGCTTGAGGCCGGCGGCCCGCGCCACGGCGTATTTTTTGGCGACCAAGGCATCATCCTCACCATAGAGGGTGCGACGCTCCGAGTGACCCACGATCACGTAGGTGCAGCCGAAATCGAGCAGCATGGAGGCGGCCACCTCGCCGGTGAAGGCGCCGGATTTCTCCGTGGAGAGATTCTGGCCGCCCCAGGGAACCTTGGTACCCTTCAGCTCGGTCTGCGTCTGGGGAATGAAGATGTAAGGAGGACATACCGCGACCTCACACTTGTCGATACCGCCGCTCCCGTCCCGGATCCCGGTGAGCAGCTCGCGCACGCTTTCTAAGGATCCGTTCATCTTCCAGTTACCCGCGACCAAAGGCTTACGCATGATGACCTCTCTGTGAATTTATACAGGGTGTCGCTTGGCGACACCCGACGCGGTCCAGGGATAGGCCACCATTTTCGACCGCGGCACGCGGTTGAAAATGGAAGCATTGGGAAATCACAATTTTTCGATTCGCCGATCGCAAAGCCCAGGGATGGGCCTTTGCAACACCCTCGAGTAAAGGCTGTTACGATAGCTTTGCGACCGTTGAAAAGCAACCACCGCTAAACCTACCTCCGTAGGATAGGCCGTGAGCGAAACGAACCGCATCGTGCCTTGAAAAATTGCCAGGAGGCAATTTTTGGGAATTATATACTTGACTCCCGAGCAAAACCCCCTATAATCGCTGAACTCGTTCAGGTAGATACCTGAACGGGCGAGCCCCCGGAGTGTGCGACCACCCCGAGGGCTCTAACCACAACCCAACCTG
>Ga0209365_1000081_pt1 | contig 16238 bp, 12 predicted proteins | sample WorMetimpBELIZE2_FD_187389 | JGI IMG/M metagenome (GOLD analysis project Ga0209365, IMG submission 187389) | Marine gutless worms symbiont microbial communities from Max Planck institute for Marine Microbiology, Germany - Olavius imperfectus... | ecosystem: Host-associated > Annelida > Digestive...
ATATATATATATATATATATATATATATATGTATGTATACATATATATAACATATATGTATATATATATATAAAAGTAGTAGTAGTAATAAAAGTAGTGGTAATAATAAAAGTAGTGGTAATAATAAAAGTAGTAGTAGTAGTAGTAGTAGTAAGGATTCTTATTGTCTTCAGCAATATGTTTTATTTAGCTATATAAACTATTTTACTATAACAAGCACATATATGTTAATCTAAGTATTCTTAGTCTAAGTAGTGAGTGTATTAGAATTTTTTGATAGGAAATGAAGAGTATGGTATTAATGTTTGAACTTTTATTATTTAGTTGTTGCTGGAAACCCATAGAAGTAATATTTTCTATTCAGTTCTGATCTAGATATTTATATAGAAAAAGGGCTGGTTTTATTAGTTTAGGGATTAAGAATTGTGTAGATATTGATCTTAGGTATATTATTGATGATGATATTTTGTTTAATTTTAGTAGTTTTATATTGGATAATAGAATAATTTGTTTTTTTAAGGTTTTAATTAGTATAATAGTTATTATTCTAAAAATTATTAAGTAAGAGATAGTTATATGGATGTAATTTTCTGAAATTTGTATAGATGTTGGAGATGATGGTAATAGTCATTGTAATATACTTCCTATTATAATACTTATTATTGATATTATGATTTGTGGAATTCTAGTATTGTAGTGGTACTTGTGAATAAATATTGGTTGTTTATTACTTGATAGCAGCAGTAGTAGAATTAGTCGAATAGAGTAAAAGGAAGTTATAAAAATGGTTAATAGTAGAAGTATAAAAATTCTAGAATTAATTAATATATTGCTTGATCATTCTATAATTGTATGTTTAGAATAGTATCCTGTTATAAATGGTATTCCGGCTAGAGCTATAGTTGAAATTATTATAGATGATGATGTGATTGGTGATATATTTGAATATTGTCTATATAGACGTAGATCTTGATTATGGTTGTTATTTATGATTAAACAGCCGGCTGTAATAAATAATAGAGCTTTAAATATGGCATGAGTTATTATATGGAAAAATGTTAATATTGGTATATTTAGTCTTAAACATGTTATTATTAGACCAAGTTGTCTTAATGTTGATAATGCGATAATTTTTTTTATATCTTTTTCATGTATGGCAATTAGCCCTGCTATTAATGTAGTTATAATTCTTCTAGTTATTAAAATTAGTTGTATATTTGTTGAAAGATAAATTAAGTTATTAAATCGGTATAGTAGAAATACTCCAGCTGTAACTAGGGTAGATGAGTGAACTAAAGCAGAGACTGGTGTAGGTGCTGCTATAGCAGCTGGTAATCATCTTGAAAATGGTATTTGTGCACTTTTTGTTATGGCAGCAATTATAATTCTTAATCATTGTATTGAGTGATAGTTATTAGTTATTCTGATTATGTTATTTATTGGAAGTCAGTTCCTTGTATTTAATATTGTTACAATAGCTAGAATTAGAAATACATCACCTAGTCGATTTGTCATAATTGTTAGGATTCTTGCTCTTAGTGATCGTGAGTTGTTATAATATATTACTAAAATAAATGATGTAATTCCTAGTCCATCTCATCCAATTAATATATATATTAGATTTGGGATAAAGACTAATATATTTATTGATATAATGAATATTAAGATAATATATGAAAATCGAAATTTATTTGGGTCATTTTTTATATATTCTTTTGAGAATTTTATTACTATACTAGAGATAAATATAATAGTTGATGAGTATATTAGATTTCTTCATTCTAGTATAATATCTAGTTTAATATTTATTCTAAATAGTAGGATTATATCTCATTCGATAATAAATATTTTATTTATAGTAATTAGAAGAATTGATAATAATAATTTAGCTAGACATATAGATAGTAAGATTGTTGGTAATATTTTTATTAATAGCATGTAATATTTAGTAAAGAAAGAATATAGATATGATTTAATAAAGTATAATTTTGAGTCCACAGTTCAATAGTTTTTTTAACTTACTATATTGGTTAATTAATTTTATCTCATAGATTAAGTATTTCTGGTGTAACTAGAAAATACAGAAAATAAAGTATAGTAAATACTTGGCCTGTAATAATAAATGGACTTTCAACTGGACAACTACCAATTCAGTTTAGAATAAATCATGATATTAGTAATCTAAAAAATATAAATTGGTTTATAGGATAAAATCTTATAGATACTTTATTATTGATAATAGATATTGGAGGAATATATAAGATAATAACAGCTAATAATAAAGCAATAACGCCCCCCAGTTTATTTGGAATTGATCGTAGAATTGCATAAAGTCATAGAAAGTATCATTCTGGTTGAATATGTTTAGGAGTTATAAGTGAATTTGCTTCATAGAAGTTTTCAGGGTCTATTAGAAGGTTTGGGTATAGTAAGATTATTAAAATAAAAATGATTATAAATATAAAGAAACCTATAATGTCTTTTATAGAAAAGTATATATGGAATGGAATTCGATCAGAGTTTGAATTAATGCCTAGTGGATTATTTGATCCTTTTTTATGGAGAAATATAAAATGTAAGATTACTATAAATAGAATTGTAAATGGTAGTAGAAAATGTATTACAAAAAATCGATTTAGTGTTGCGTTATTAACTGAAAATCCCCCTCATAATCATTCTACTAATTGGGTACCCAGATAAGGAATAGCAGAAAAAATATTTGTAATTACTGTTGCCCCCCAAAATCTTATTTGTCCCCAAGGAAGAACATATCCTATAAAAGCAGTTGCCATTGTTAAAATGAAAATTGTTACTCCTGTATTTCATGTTTCTTTTAGATGGAATGAATTATAGTAAATACCTCGTCCTATATGAATATATATAAATAATAAGAAGAAGGATGCTCCATTTATGTGTATATTATGAAGTATTCATCCTCAGTTTACATCTTTTCTAATATGAATAATGGATATAAATGCATATTCAATTCTTGGATTATAGTGTATAGAGATGAAAATTCCACTGATAATTTGAATTGTTAAAAATAGACCTAGTAGCGATCCATAGTTTCATCAAAGTGAGATATTTACTGGTGCTGGGAGATCTAATAAACTTATTGATATAATTTTTATAATTGGATGGTGTTTTCGTAGTGGTATTATCATTTTATAAGTATATAAATGAGTTGAACATTTTTGTAATCTTTCAAGGATTAGTATTTCCGAAATAATATACTGGATATTAGATATAATTATATATCTTATTTAACTTCATCAAAGTTATCCGTTCTGCCGGTGTAATATCTTTTTATTTTATTCTTATAATTGAGGTAATTATGAGTATTCATATTAGTCTAGTTGGAAGAATTTTTTTTCATAGGAGATTTATTAGAATGTCATATCGTATTCGTGGTAGAGCCCCTCGTGTTCAAATAAATATAAATGATATAATTGTTCTTTTTATAATTAGATCGGTTCTATAGAATCTTTTTGTGATAATTGCTATAGATAATAGACTTATTATTAAAATATTTATATATTCTGCTATAAAAATTAGTGCAAATATTGAGCTTCTATATTCTACATTAAAACCGGAAACTAGTTCTGATTCTCCTTCAGTAAAGTCTAGTGGGGTACGATGAGTTTCTGCTAAAATTGAAATAGTTCATATAATTGTCAATGGCAGGAGAAAGATAATGATTCATATATATTGATTATAAATGATTGTTAGTAAATTTATTCTTGATATGTGGATAATAAAGCAGATTAAAATTAGAGATATTCTTACTTCATAAGAAATAGTTTGTGCAATTCCTCGTAATGCGCCTAATAATCCTCATTTTGAGTTTGATCTTCATCCGGCTATAAAGGTTGTATAAATTATTATTCTAGTAATACATATAAAATAAAATATTCTTAGTTTTATGAAAAATGATGGTCTATAATGAGGAAAAATAGGTCACAGGATCATAGCTAAAATAATTATGATTATAGGGGTGATAAAGTAGTATTTTATATTTCTAATTATAGTATTTTTTTCTTCTTTTATAAATAGTTTTATTGCATCTGCTATTGGAATAGTTAGGGCTGCCATAGTTGGTTTATTTGGTCCCTTTCGGTTTTGTATGTATCCTAGAAATTTTCGTTCGCTTAATGTATAAAATGCTATAGCTATTAATGCTGTTATCACTATAATAAGTAAATTAATAATTATTTTCATTTGCAATTAGAGACTACGTTTTAGTTGCAAACTAATTGTTCTTGGTTAAACTAAATTGCATAATCAGTATATTCTCTTAATTAAAAGTTAAGTGCTTTATAGTATAGGGATAAGCTATCTGATAAGGTAGATTGGCATTAAGAAAAATTTAGGTTTATTTATAGATTTTAAATCTATTGCATTTATTCTGCCATCTTAATTTATTGGTATTGTGGTATTTTTTTGTTAAATCCTCGTAATGGACCATTATTTGTTTTTACTATTTTGATAACGAAAAGTATTATAATGAGTAGGATTATAGTAATTAATAATATAATAATAGTATTATTGTATATATATAGTTTATTTATTTCTATTCTAGTGTATTGAGGGATTAATGTTTGGAGCTTAAGTATTTTAATTGTAATGAAAGGCAAAATAATAAAGTGAAGTTTGGTTTTTATTATTATAGAGTCGTTTGAGCTTAATCTAATAAAATATGAAAATATTACTATTATCCCCCCTACATAAATTAGAAATATTATTATTGCATATCATGGAGATATTATTAATCCAATAAGAATTGATATGATAATTGCTATTATTATAATTATTAGTCTTAGATTTATTGGATTATTTATTGATAGAAGAGTTCATGTAGATATTGTGATAATTATATTTATTGTGGCAATTATAAACATTTTAATTTAGTTTATAGTTTTCAATTTAGGGATCCTTCAACTCATTCATATATTAGGCCTCTTAGTAATATGATTATAAATAGTATAATAAATATTGTTATTTTTGTGTTTCATGGGATTAGTATTGGTAGTGCTAATAGTAGAGTAATTTCAATATCGAAAATAATAAATAAAATTATTAATAAAAAAAATCGAATAGAAAATGGATTTCGTGGATAATTATTTAATATGATTCCACATTCGAATGCAGAATTTTTTTCTGATCATTTTTTTATTATTAGTCTGAAAAATAGTGGAACTATTATAATGATTATAATTATAAGTCTAGTAATTAGTGTTAGTAAGTTTAGTAATAACATTTATTAGTTTTATGGGTGATCATTTCTATATAGTGAAATTAATAAACAAAAGATATATGCTTGAATTATACAAATTATTATTTCGAATAGTATATATCTTATAGATAGGATTATAATTAATATAAATGGTTTTATTTTTGATCTAATGGAAAACAGAGAAATTAGGCTTATTACTACATGACCTGCGGTTATATTTGCAGCTAGTCGGAATCTAAGTGTTAGTGGACGAATTATAATTCTAATTGATTCAATTAAAACTAGAAATGGGTTTAGTAAGATTGGAGCGTTATCTGGGAGAAGATGACCAATAGTTTTTTTGCTTCTATGGGTAAATCTTCTTATAATAAGTATAAATCATATTGGTAAAGCTAAAGAGATTGTTAAAATAATATGACTAGTTGATCTGAATATATATGGAAGCATTCCTAATATATTTATATAAATAATTAGAATAAATAGTGATTTTCTAAGTATAGATATATTTTTTAAGTATTTTATTTTTGTTTTTATTAGTTGGGTAGTGATATATGATATAAATGGGATATATATTATGAATAATTTATTAGTTTTATATCAAAATGAATTAGTAATTATTAAAATTGGTATAATAATAATAATTGAATTTTTATAGCATAAGTTAAATCATATTGGGTCAAAATTAGAGAAGATATTTATTATCATTTATAGCAAAATCTGATTTGAGATCTATTTTAACTTTGAAGGTTAATAGTTTAAATAACTTAAGATTTTATAATATTAGAAGTGATTCTAATCTAGTAGATTCAAGGTCTATTGTGCTCTTAATACACTATATTATAATGATCCTCATCAATAAATACATGTATATAAACAAATTCAAATTACATCAACGAAATGTCAATATCAAGCAGCTATTTCAAATCCTAGGTGATGTGTTTTTGAGAAATGAGATTTTATGATTCGGATCAGGTTAATAAATAGAAAGAGTGTTCCGATAATAACGTGAATTCCATGAAATCCAGTGGCAGTAAAGAAAATAGATCCATAAACTCTATCAGCAATTGTAAATGATGATTCATTATATTCTGTTAATTGTAATATTCTAAAGTAAGTACCTAGAGCAATTGTTATTATTATAGAGAAGATAGCTTTATTTTTTTTTTGTATTAATAGTCTATAGTGTGATCATGTAATTGTAAATCCTGAAGCTAGTAAAATTGTTGTATTTAATAATGGAACACTAAATGGGTCAATAATTTTAATTCCAATTGGTGGTCATGAACATCCAAGTTCTATATTTGGGTTTAATCTTATATGAAAGAATGTTCAGAAGAAGGAGAAAAAAAAGCATACTTCTCTGATAATAAATAGTAATATTCCTAGACGAAGGCCATTTTGTGTGTTTTTGGTATGTTTTCCTATATAGGTAGCTTCACGAATTATATCTCGTCATCATTGAAGTATTGATATTGCTATTAGTATTATTCTGAAGAGTAGTAGATTTAGTTCATTAAAGTAGAATATATTAATCAGTCCTAATACAATAAATAGTGCTCTTAACGCAGATGTTATAGGTCATGGACTTGGTTCTACTAGATGATATGGTATACGTTGTAACTTTTTCATTATATTCTATTAACTATTTATTTGGAAAATAAATGTACTTGTTATTTATACTAAGAATATTATAATATTTCAAGAGGATAGATGTATCCATGAATAAATTTACAGTTTATTTTAAGATTCTTGAGATCATTTTCAGTTTATTATATAATAGGTATAGTATTTTTTTTTATTAAATCCTTTTTTTTTTAAGTGAAATATATTAGTATAAATTAGTCTTAGTATAATTGATGATGAGATAAATATTATTCTTCAGTATATGGGTGATATATGTGGCATAATAGCTCACTATATATGTAATTTAAATTTGACAAGTTTATGTTATTTGATATTTTAACTAGAGCTATATTTAATTATTTTTAGATCAGTTGATAAAAGATTTAGTGTTAATGGATTCAATAACAATTGGTATAAATGAATGGTTTGCTCCGCAGATTTCTGAGCATTGTCCGTAGAAAACTCCTGCACGATATAGGTTAAAGTTTAGTTGATTTAGGCGTCCTGGAATTGCGTCTATTTTTACACCTAATGATGGGATAGTTCATGCATGAATTACGTCTGATGATGTTACTAAAAGTCGAATATTGGTATTTATTGGGATAATTATTCGATTATCAACCTCTAGGAGGCGAAATTCGCCATCTTTTAGATTTTTTCTTTGAATTATGAATGAGTCATATGAGATAGATGGAAAGTCATTGTATTCATAACTTCAATATCATTGATGTCCAATGGCTTTAATTGTTAAAGCTGGTTCATTTAGTTCATCTATTACATATAGAAGATGTAAAGATGGGATAGCAAGAGATATTAGAATTAATCTTGGTATAATTGTTCAAATTAGTTCAATATTATGCTTTTCTTTTAGTTTATAGTTAGTATTAGTATTTAATATTAAAAATATTATTATATATCTAATTAGTCTAATAATTAGTGTTATAATAATTAGAATAAAATCATGAAATGATGATAATATAAATATTGATGGGGAAATAGAGTCTTGTAGATATATTTGTATTCAGTATCTCATAGTCTAAGTGACATATATTTGGTATGTATGGTCTAATTAACAGATAGCTGCGTTTTTGCTTTCACTTATTGGTTTATTTGATAATTATTACAGTTTCGTTAAATCTATGGAATCTAAGTGGTAAAGTTTGTTCTCATTCTATTGATGAGGGCATGTGTCTTCTACAAACTATCCTTCGTTGACTTCTTATTGCTTCTCAGATAATGAAGATAAATATTATTATAGCGATAAATGAGATTATTGCTCCAATAGATGATAAAATATTTCATGTGGTATAGGTATCAGGATAATCTGAATATCGTCGGGGTATACCTCTTAATCCCAGAAAGTGTTGAGGAAAGAAAGTTAAGTTAACTCCGATAAATATTGTTATGAATTGAATTTTTCTTAGTCGTTGATGAAGTCTAATACCTGTAAATAGTGGGAATCAATGGTTAATCGCAGCAAAAATAGTAAATACTGCTCCCATACTTAATACATAGTGAAAATGGGCAACTACATAATATGTATCATGAAGAATAATATCTAGGGAAGAATTTGATAGACAGATTCCCGTTAAACCTCCTATGGTAAATAAGAAAATAAAACCTATTGATCATATTATAGATGGAGAAAATTTTATTTTTGATCCATAAATTGTGGCTAGTCATCTAAATACTTTAATTCCTGTTGGAATAGCAATGATTATAGTTGCTGCAGTAAAGTATGCTCGAGTGTCGACATCTATTCCAACAGTGAATATATGATGGGCTCAAACAATAAATCCAATAATAGCAATTCTAATTATTGCATAAATTATACCAAGTGAGCCAAATGTTTCTTTTTTTAATGAGTTGTGAGCAATAATATGGGAAATAATTCCGAATCCTGGTAGGATTAAGATATATACTTCTGGGTGACCAAAGAATCAGAATAAATGTTGAAATAAAATTGGATCTCCCCCCCCCGCTGGATCAAAAAATGATGTATTAATATTTCGATCAGTTAATAATATTGTGATTGCTCCAGCGAGGACTGGGAGTGATAATAGTAGTAAAATAACTGTTAATATAACAGCTCATACGAATAGTGGAATTTGTTCTAAATATATTCCTTTTGGTCGTATATTTATGATCGTTGTAATAAAATTGATTGCACCTAGGATGGATGATGCGCCAGCTAGATGTAGTGAAAAGATTGCTATGTCTATAGATGGACCCCTATGAGCGATATTTCTTGCTAGTGGTGGATATACAGTTCAACCTGTACCAACTCCTTTTTCTACTAATATAGATATGATAAGTATGAATAGTGATGGGAATAATAATCATAGTCTTAAATTGTTTAGACGTGGAAATGCTATGTCTGGTGTTCCTAGTATTAGAGGTAGTAATCAGTTACCAAATCCACCGATTAGAACTGGTATAACAAAGAAAAAGATTATTAGAAATGCATGTGCAGTGATAATTGTATTATATAATTGCTCATTTCCTATAAATGAACCAGGTATTCTTAGTTCCATTCGAATAATTATTCTTATTATAGTTCCTATACATCCGGCTCATGTACCTAATAGAAAATATATAGTTCCAATATCTTTATGATTAGAAGAATATAATCAACGCATTTGGTTTTATAATAATATAAGGATAAAACCTAAAAAATTAGTAATGAGAATATAGTTTATTATGTTTATGGAGATATTTATTTTTTTGTTATTATTTTCTTGATATCTTATTAGTATATTTATTCTAATATTTATATAGAAGAATAAATTTATAAGTGATCCTATGATTAGTATTAGGATTATAGTTGTTGAGTAGTTTAATAGTATTGAAATAAATAGGAGTTTTGGCATAAATCCTGTAAGAGGAGGGAGTCCTCCAAGTGATAGTAAGGTTATTATAATAGAAATATTTCATAAAATTGAGTATTTTTGCTTATCTCATAAATCGATAATTTTGTTTATATTGGTCTTGTTAAAAAAAATAAATAGTGGAGTAATTATTATTGAATATACAATAAAATAAGCGACTGAGATACAGGGAGTATTAATTCTTAATCTTCTTAGTATTCATCCTATATGGGTAATAGATGAATAAGCTATTACCTTTTTTAAAGATGTTTGTCTGAGACCAATTAGTCCTCCTGTTATAGCATTTAATGAAGAAATAATTGATATTAGTGTTTGATCGGAAGATGTTTTTAATTTAATGACATATAAAATAATAAATAGAGGTGCAATTTTTTGTCATGTTGATAGAATTAGGCAGTTTACTCATCTAGTTTTTTCTATTGTTGTTGGAAATCAGTAATGGCATGGAAATGTTCCTATTTTTAGTAAAATAGAAATTGTTATTAGTATGGTATTAAATTTTATAAATAGGTGTAGTCTTATTAGTGAAAATATACTAAAGAGGAATATTGTAGAGCCTAGAGATTGGGCTAGAAAATAGTTAATTGATGTTTCAGTTTCGTTATAGGTAGATTTACTTATTAATAGCGGAACAAATGAAAATATATTTAGTTCTAGTGATATCCATATTATAAATATATTTGTTGATGAGATTACTATAATAGTTGATATAATAAGGATATTATATATTATTAAATTAATATATTGTGGGATTTTCATAAATAATAAAGATCTTGGAAGATTCCTTTTAGCAATTAGAAGTTGCTTGAGATAAGATCTTATAACAAGTAGGTTAAATCCTATAGAATAATTCTAAATTATTTACATTTTTCTGTCAACCTGTTTAATTTAATGTTATATAATTATTATTTAATTATGGTCCTTTCGTACTGAAGATTAAATTTATACCGTAGATAGAATCTAACCTGGCTTACGCCGGTCTGAACTCAGCTCATGTAAAATTTTAAGAGTTGAACAAACTCTTTTTTTTAGTTTTTGCTCTAGATAAATTTTTATAAGCCAACATCGAGGTATTAATCTTTCTTTTTAATATGAACTTTAGAAGAAAATTAATCTGTTATCCCTAGGGTAGCTTTGTTCATTGATCAAAAGATTTGGATCATATGATTTATATTTAGAATTTTTAAAGATTTGTTTATCATTTAATTTTGAAAATTGATTAGTAAATTTTGTAAAAGCTATATTGATCGTCCCAGTCAAATTTTATAGATTTAGTATTAATAAAAATTTATTAATTTAAGTTCCTAGGGTCTTCTTGTCTTACGGTTTAATAAAGACTTCTTCATCTTTAGATAAGATTTTAATATATTTTATGAGATAGTTAAAATCTCATTATTTCTTTCATTCTAGTCTACAATTAATAGACAAATTATTATGCTACCTTAGCACAACTTATTGCGGCAATTTATTTATTAATGAACATTGAGCAGAAAATACTAAGAATATTTTTCTCTTAGCTATGTTTTTGATAAACAGTTGGATTTTAGTAAATTGCTGAATTTTTTATAAAAGGTTTTAAAGATACTTGTTTTTACATATTAAAAATAGATATTTTATTATTTTATTTTGTTTTTAGTTAATGTGCATATTAGAAATATTTAAGGAGTAATTAGTTATAATATATTATTAGGTAGTTAATATTAAATTTATTTTTGTACATCTATATTTATATTATTGCTTTGAAAATAAGGGCTTATACTCTTATTTATAACATATTATTTTAAATAATTGCTTTATTATATAATTTTTAAAAACAATCAGATATTTTTTTATGCGTAGGTATTTAGCCACTGAAGAATTATTTTGAGAAAGTTATGATATATTTTATATAGGCGCTAAGCAATAATTATTCAGCTCATAAAATTTCGGATATCATTGATAATTAATTTTTCTTGTAAAACCATAATGCAAAAGGTACAGAGTTATATTATTTTTTTGGTTAAGTAGCTTATAGGTAATTTCTCTTGCGGTATATATGTATATTATTTAACTTAAAATAGAGTGAAAGGAGAAAAAAAATGTATTTGTTATGTGCTTGTTTATCAGAATAGATTTAAATCATTGTTTTATAGTAAGTAAAGAGCATTTATTTATGCTATATTCTGTAAGATACAGTTTCCACTACATCTACTTTGTTACGACTTATCTCATTTTTCAACGAGAGTGACGGGCGATATGTACATGCATTATTAAATTATTGATAGATTTATAGTAAAACTTTATTACTATCAAGTTCTATTATTAGTTTTTGTTTAAAGTTTTTAATGTGTTAGTTAATTAAATGTAACCCATTTTTAACCCTATATCATTGGTTGTACTTTGACCTGGAATTTTATATTTAGAATTTATTGTTTAGATTTTTAAATTAAACTTTTGCGGTAGTATACAGACTGAAAGTTTCTAGATATAGCAAGATATTTGTGGATTATCATATTAAGTTACAGGTTCCCCTGATTATATAAGGCACTGCCAAGATTTTTGATTTTAAAACTATAGTTTTTGTTTATCATAATTTAGTTTGAGCTATAAATAGAAGGGTATCTAATCCTTGTTTTAAGTTATAGTTTATTTTTAAAGTATTAGTAGAGCTTTATTATAGATAATTTTACTTAGTATTATATATATTTATAGTACTTATAGCATATATTAGTGTATATTAAATTAAGCTTTCTGTTTAACCGCAACTGCTGGCACAGATTTTGTTATCCATAAGGGTAAAAAATAATAATCTTTAGTTCTTTTATTATAAATTTATTTATTAATGTTATTTACTGATTTTTACGAGTAAATTTAATATAAGGTATTTCATGTAAATAGTTATTTTATTTAATATTTTAGCTAGATTCAAACTAATAATAAGAGATTAATGTTTCATTGTTGAGGTATGAGCCCAATAGCTTTATTAGCTTATCTTATTTAGAATTCTATTTTGTTTGTAAATTTTTAAATTTATAATTTAATGTTGTTTTAAACATATAGTATATAAATAAAGTTTTATAAAGTATAGAATAGTGTGTTTATTATAGATTTAAGTAAGTGTAGATAGTAATATTTAATTTTAAGTAAACTATATTATAAATATTTATATAATATTATGGGTTAAGTTGGAATATTTTATTTTATTGTAGATTTATATTATATAAGCTAGTTATTATTTATAGCTTAAAAGTTTAATGTTAATTAAGTAGTTGATTTTTATATAAAATTATAATAGATAATTAAGATTTTTTTAGATACGACAATAATTATCGTTAAAAAAATACTACGTTGTTTGTGGATCTTTAAATTTATAATTTAATGTTGTTTTAAACATATAGCATATAAGTAAAGTATAGAATAGTATGTTTATAGGTTTAAGTAAGCTATATTATAAATATTTATATAGTATTATTATGAGTTAAGTTAAATTAGGATATTTTATTTTATTGTAGATTTTTATATTATATGAGTTAGTTATTATTTATAGCTTAAAAGTTTAATGTTAATTAAGTAGTTGATTTTTATATAAAATTATAATAGATAATTAAGATTTTTTTAGATACGACAATAATTATCGTTAAAAAAATACTACGTTGTTTGTGGATCTTTAAATTTATAATTTAATGTTGTTTTAAACATATAGCATATAAGTAAAGTATAGAATAGTATGTTTATAGGTTTAAGTAAGCTATATTATAAATATTTATATAGTATTATTATGAGTTAAGTTAAATTAGGATATTTTATTTTATTGTAGATTTTTATATTATATGAGTTAGTTATTATTTATAGCTTAAAAGTTTAATGTTAATTAAGTAGTTGATTTTTATATAAAATTATAATAGATAATTAAGATTTTTAGATATAATAATAATTATTATTTTATAGATAAGTAATTGATATTATTAAGTTTTATTATATAAAATAAAGATTTTTATGGTGTAATAATTTATAGATATGTTTTAGTTAGATTTGCATAATAATAAAATTATATTTATTATTAGGTTTAAGTTTATTTTATTATTTAAAATACTACATTATTTATAGATCTTTAAATTTGCAATTTAATGTTGTTTTTCAACTATAGTATTAACATCATATTATTAGTTTTGTTGGGATTATTGATATAATAAATATTGGTCAAATGTGAGAAATAGATGTAATTAAATTAATTGATCTAGTATTAGTTGATGTATTTATAGATTTTAATTGATTATTATAATTAATTATTGAGTATATATATAATGAATATAGAGCTGTAGTAAAGTTTCTAATTAATATAGAAATAGTTATAATTTTAGAAATAAATATTGATGATATAATAATAGTAATTTCTCTGATAATATTTAGTCTTGGTGGAATAGCTATATTTCTTGAAATTGTAAGTATTCATATTATTGATAATATTGGATCATGAGTGGGAAGTCCATTTATTAGTATAATATTTCGTCTATTTGTTTTTTGATATATAATATTGGTTAAAAAGAATATACATGATGATGTTAGTCCATGGGTTAATATTATTAATATTCTACCATATTGTCCTAGTTTAGAATTTGATAAGGTTCTTACAATTATTAGTCCTATATGACTTACTGAGGAGTATGCAATTAAGGCTTTTAAATCTGTTTGTCGAAAACATATAATATTTGTAATAATTGCTCCAATGATAGCAATTGCTATCAAAATATATGATAGATAAAATATTGGTTGAGTAATTATTTTATTTATTCGAATATGACCATATCCTCCTAGTTTTAATAGAATTGCAGCTAATACTATTGATCCTGCAACTGGTGCTTCAACATGGGCTTTTGGTAATCATAAGTGGAGAGTAAAGATTGGTAGTTTTACTATAAAAGCTATTATTATTATTAATCATCTTAAGTTTTGATTTATTATTATTGGATAAGGTAGGATTGATAATAGGAATAATATATGAAAGTTTGTATTTAATAGTTTTAAAATTAAAATTAAAAGTGGTAGAGATGCTGTAATAGTATAGAGGATAATATAGAGATTAGCTTTTTTTCGTTCAGGTTGATTACCTCAGAAAATAATTAATAATAAAATTGGAATTATTGATGATTCAAATATAATATAAAAATAGATTGTGTTATTAACTGAAAATGATATTATAAGGATAATGGATAAAAACAAGGTAATAAATATAAATAGTTTAGAATTTGATTTTTTATAATTTAAAAAGTATCTAGCTATTATTATTAAAGATGAAATTCATAGAGATAGAGATATTAGTAAACTTGATATAATATCTGATATATAATTTGTTGATAATAATAATGGAACTTCTCTTATAGGGTTAGTTATTAATAAAAATAAATTTATAATTAATAGAAAAGAAATTATTATTTCTCAGGAACTTTTAAATTTTGTTATAAGTAGTATAGATATTATTGAATAAATTATTGGGTTTATTAGCATATATAGGTAGAAATTATAGTTGTTGAATCATTGCCTTCTTTTCGTCTAGCTATAACTAGTAAGGCTAGTCTGATACTAGCTCTAGACACTCTTATTGTAAGTATAATAATAATAATTGAGTAAGAGTTTATAGATTGAAGATTTATTATAATTGGAATATAATAGATTATAAATAATATTAGTCCTTCTAGGCATATAAAGGTTGGGAGTATATGTTGTTGACGGGAAATTAAGGTTAATAATATGACTATAAATGATAATAAAATTATAAGTCTTATTGGCTTATTCATTTATGAATTGAGAATAATAGCTTCTCTCTATGATTTACAAAATCATTGCTATTTAGTATTAGCTTTCAGTTCAGAGGACTTATTAAAGAACTTTGATGTCCAAGATCAATATTTTATATAAACTATCCTCAGATTGATCAAATAGAATTATTGATATGAAAGATCAATGTATTATAAGTTATACTATCAATAAAACAAGAGCTATAATTAGCCTTCTTTAGGTCGAAATTAAAGTACAACACGTTTCTTGTTTAAGGTATAGATTGAATGTATAAATTTAATGTTGGTTTAGTAGTATGTTATCTATAATTATAAAATTCTTAATAGATTTTATTAAAGTTTATTTTGTATGAAAAAAGGAACAATAATTTATGTCGATAATTTTATTAGGTTTTATAGAACAATAAAAATTTTTCTATTTTAAGCAATAGGGTTTATAGTACACAATAAATAGTTGTTTTTCCGACAAACCCCCGACAGTAGAAAATTTCATAGGGTTTTTTGGAATGCGAATTTTTAGCATAAGAGGGGTGTGATAATAACGGCCGTATTCATAGAGGTTTAAGAACAAAACTTACTAAAATTATAATTTTGGCTGTTTTTATTTACTTAGATATGAGAATATATTTATTTTTAATAATTTTATAAATAAAAATTTCCCCCCCCTTATAGTAGATTGTATACATACATATATATATATATATATATATATATATATAT